>Ga0209958_1000078_pt1 | contig 342145 bp, 571 predicted proteins | sample ThiBio_inoc_plan_FD_183942 | JGI IMG/M metagenome (GOLD analysis project Ga0209958, IMG submission 183942) | Wastewater bioreactor microbial communities from Cape Town, South Africa - Thiocy_inoc_plan (SPAdes) | ecosystem: Engineered > Bioremediation > Thiocyanate > Unclassified | place: South...
TGGGTGTTATGCATGGTTTACACAAACAAGCCCATCTTTCACCTAAAGAAATTGTCCTGACCGCCCTCGAAGGTGCAGAGGAATTCAGTGCTGGCGTTTGTGGTCCATTTAACATCATGTCACAAGGGTGAGGTATACATTATGGGCGAAAATGGTTGGCATACTGATGGCGGCAATACAAACTACGATATCGTTCTTGATTATGTATTGAGGAAGGGTGAGCATAAGATGCACATCATGCTCGACCCAAAATCTGACCGATATCATGCAATACGAGACCATGGACTCGAGCATTGGAAAAAACACTACAAGTTAATAGCATCGGTTATATTAGTTCCAGAGATTATCATTCACGATTGTTGACATTTTGTTTATATTGGGTATAATGATTCTATCTTAACAACCATGTGAGTAAATACAATGCATTATACTTTTCAACCTGTGGTGGATACATCCAACGATCATACCATATTTTACGTGTTTCTCGCCATGGCAATTGTTGCTTTGGTGTTTGTAATTTTGGATTATCTCAATAAAAATTGTAGTTCAACCACGGCGATCGTTTCAACCGTTATAATAACCACCATAATGGGACTTGGGTGGAAAATATCCTACACACCCTACCACCCCGAAAACATTTCCGTTGTGGGGACATTCGTCAAATTTCAACCCGAAGGTTACAACGAACGGCACGGAAAAACACGCTCGGACGAACACTATATGTATGTTGTGTATAATGTTGAAGGTAAGTATGTAATACTGCTCGCTGATGAGGGCATGACGTATCCCTCACAAGCAGTCCTTTATAAAAACAAAGGGGATTGTTGTGGAAAATGAAAATATCGTGTACAAACAATTGGCAGAGTTGAAGTTGGAAAATCGGTTATTGTCAGAACGCCTTGCCATGATGACGAGAGCAGTAACTTCACGAGATACTGAACGAGCCGCATTGTGTCAGCAGTTGAACAAGCTTGGATTTTTACTAGTAAATGGCATAATCGAAAAACAGGAGAAACAACAATGAAACGTGACTCGTTAAGCTGGCGCCTGGCTTCATATTATGGTCCCATTGATGATTGGAATAAATCCGAAGACATAAAAACAGACGTTTGTTCTTATGCTAGAGCTGTACTGGTTGGCGTTAAAAATGTTTTACTTATCTTGATTGCGCTTGCAGTTGTGTCATTATTTGTTGGTGATTTTATGGCGTGGGTAGCTGCATCTATTACACTACACGATTGGATTCGCCCCAACGAACCCGCTGGACTTTTCATTGGGGCAATTTGTCTCATTGGTGGCACTGCGTTCTTCATCGTGTGCAAAGAGAAATTTGTACCGATCATTCGGGATTATGTGAACCGAGACAAAACAACAGAAGATTGCAAGCAACACGAACCGAGCGTGCTTGCCCTTTGGTATAAGGGTATTAAAGAAAAAACATGCTTCACGATTACAATCGAGAAAAAGGTGGACCAATAATGCCGCTCATTCCCGACAGAGTGTCTAAACACAACCCAAAAGATAGTGAACAGCTTATAAAGAACCAAACTGCCAAAAAAAGTTGTTTGGTTTGCGAAAACTTTAGAGCTTGTCATCCACGAACAAGTCTTTGTTACTGTACTGATGGTTCAAAAGCCGTTTTCCTGGATGCGGGTTGTTCTTCATGGAAACTTGATCCAAAACTGAAATCAATTAATACTGCAAGGGAATAATCATGCATTTTGTTTTTGTGTGGACGTTTGGTGATGTTATTAGTTTGTTGGCGATTGGTTTAATTGTTCTTGTTGTGCTAATTGGATCCCTAAAGCAGTGGTTTAAACAAGCGCGATGCAAACACGATAACGTGCACGAAACGAGAGCTTGTGATGCAGTTTGTAGCCAGTGTGGCAAAAATCTTGGATTTATTGGCACTTGGCGGGAACGTCACAAAACGGGAGAGTAAATATGTATTGGGGACCCAAAGAAAAAATAGCCACCAAGGAAAAAATAAAATTTGCAGGACAACTTGCTGTTATTCCTGCAATATTTGTAACGATTGCAGCATATAACTGGTACGCAAATAATGCGAGTATAATCTCACCTGCTAGTATCTGTGCTGTGGCATTTGGTCTAGTTGCAATAGTTATCTACAAGCGAGTAATTCCATGACAACAGAAAAAGAACTTACGCCTGATGAGAAAGCCGCACGATTTCGTGATATGGCAAAAAGTATTAGTGCATCATTTACAACAATTAAGGGTAACCCTCTCAATCTCAACTTATTGATGGCTCACGTCGGCGCATTGTCTCTGGCTGTTGATGAAATCCTCAACGAACTTGCCACCAAAATGGATACAAAACATGAATCTACACCAACTATTAATTGACGAGCTTTCTTACGTGGATCCCGAGTGGGGTCCAAGAGTTAAACGCATTAAACCGTGGGCGGAATTTAAGCCTGTAATAAAAAGCCAACAACTTGATCTCGGATCGGTTCCAATGGAAAAGCTGTGGTTTTGGTCGGACCAACACTTTAACCACAAAAACATTATCAAATACTGCAATCGTCCGTTTGTGGATTGTCAGGATATGGAAGATAAGTTGATTGCTAACTATCTTGATACAATTAAAAATGAAGATGATGTTGTTATTTGGGTTGGTGATGTTACATTCATGGGCGATACGTTTATGAATGATATTCTACGCAATCTACCCGGATACAAGATTCTTATTATGGGGAATCATGATTTCGATCGTAGTGTTCCTCGACGGTTGGATTTTGATGAAATGCATAGTATAATTTCCTTACAAAATTTTATTATCAGTCATCACCCTTGGAATAACGTTCCGAGTGGTTATTACCATATTCATGGTCACACTCATGTGCACAAGACTAACAATCCACTACACATTAACGTGTGTGTAGAAAATACGGATTATAGACCACGAAACTTTGTGGACATTTTAAACGAAGTATTGAACAAGGAATCTGAATGAGTGCAGCGGTAAAGGCAGTTGGGTCCGATTACATCGAAGACCAACGCAGAGAATTCTTTTTATACACCATTTCATCCCGAGCTATTCCGGCGATTACCGATGGGTTGAAACCGTCAGGCCGCCGGGTTTTGTGGACGGGTAGAAACGGAGAAAAGTATAAAACGGCAACCCTGGCAGGTGCCACGATGCCTATTCACCCCCATGCATCACCCGATGATGCAATTAACACGTTAGCGGCACCTTTTGGAAACAACATTCCATTATTTACGGGCATTGGCGCATTTGGAACAATGGTTTTACCAAACAGTTATGGTGCGTCACGTTATACTTCCGTTAAGGTCTCCGATTTCACGAAGGATGTCGTGTTTAAAGACATCGAAATCATTCCAATGCAATCCAACTATGATGATACGTTAGAAGAACCTAAACATTTCTTGCCATTGATTCCAATTGCTCTTTTAAACCCCACTTTTGGTATCGCAGGTGGTTTCTCGTGTAATATTTTGCCACGGGATTTGGGTGATATTGTAACAGAACAAATCAAGTTTTTGGAAAAAAGAGAAAAGGCGATTGTTGAGGATAAATTACCTCGTTTTAACCCTACAAATTCGGTGTCACACCTCAAATACGAAGATCCCAAATCAGGAAACATGCGTTTTGTTTTTAATGGTACTTATGAACGTATTAATGGCTCAAGTGTTCGTATCACAAAACTACCATACGGTGTAACTCATTCCAAGTTTACCGATCATCTATCGAAACTAGAAGAACAATACCATATTGCAAGCTTTGACGACTTCTCAAAAGATGCGATCAATATTGTCGTTCGGTTGGGGCGAGGCAGCGTTGATAACATGTCGGAACAGGACATGCTAAAATTGCTTGGTTTGACTAATACCGAATCCGAAATCATGAACTTGTTGGATTTTGATGGCACATCCATTTTAAATACCAACTTTCCTGATGTTATCAAGAATTTTACTTCGTGGCGGCTTGGTTATTATGTTAACCGTTACGAGCGGCTTCTGCGTTTGCTTGAAGAAGAAATGCAACGTTATCGTGATATTATTAAGGCAATCGCATCAAATGTGGGTGGGGTTGCAAAGAAAACGAAATCGCGTGGGGAGTTGATTGAGTTTTTGGAGGCTGTTGAAATTGTTAACACTGATTACATCGCCAATTTACCCGTATACAGGTTTACAGATGATGAGCGCATTAAAGTAGAAACCAAACTTGTGGAAGCAGCGGAAAAAAAGAAAGAATATCTCGACATCTTGTCTTCATCCGAAAGGCGTACTAAAATATACATCTCCGAGTTAAAAGAGGTTTTGAAAAAATATGGAAAATGAAGTCTCGTACAGAACCATTACCCAACGTGGTTATATTCTATCAATGATAGACGTCCGTACTCTTCGTAGTAAATACAGGTCTATTAATGAAGAAGTGACAACAGCATCGTTAAATAAACTTCCACAAAAGTTTATGATTAATCGCATTTTAATCGAAGAATTTGGCACAGATGCAATGATTGATTATCACAAACAATGTGAGGAATGGGACAAAATGGAGCTCGAGGGTACGGGTGGAGAGTACTGGTTTATGAGTTCTGATGAAGACGAAAAGGAGAACTTATGAAAAGTACTATTATTGCCATTATTGTAGCAGGTGTTCTTGTTGGTTGTGCGCCGTTTGGTGCTGTTAAAGATACCAACGAGTACGAACGGTATGTTGTTGTTGATTTGGTTGCAACTCACGCAAAAGAACAATGTGGTACGGATGCTGTTGGTTCGTATATCAAACAACTCCGCAACGAAACAGAGTTTTTAGAAATCTACACAAAACACATTCCGTATAACGAAGAATCACATAAAATTGCCTCAATTTTACATGACCAGGCTGTTGAACTGGATGAACGAAGCCAAAAAGGTATGTCAGATGAATACTGTAAGGCAAAAACAGAAATCATTAAACAGGGCGCAGAACGCGCAATGGAAGCCGTATTAACAAAGAGGACCAATTGACATGTTTACTACTATTCAAGATTTACTCAACAGTAAGAACAAAGATGTTTTCGAAACAGCGGTGTATGCTGAACGGTTGCAAAATGAATTAAAAGCAGGTACAATTACTCCTGACGAATATGAAGAGCTTTCCAACGATTTGTTGGATTTGAAAAAGATTGATGATTTGTCAGCAACAATTGAGCATAAAGCCGAACTCAAAGAGGCTTTTGACTTTTTGAGAACGTTTATTAAGACTGTATAAGGAAAATCATGATTAACGATTTTGATTTTGGATTAGCGGATGATCCAAAATGGACACTTTCAAACTACAAAGTGCAAGAAACCACCGAAATTAAGTCGGATGGGACAGAGGCTGCTCCGATTGAGCGGTTTGCACACATCGTTGAAAAGCTAAAGTACATCTGGGGATACCCTGAAGTCACGGTATATCTCGAAAGTTTGGTCGTTAATACCGACCCAAATCGTCCTACGCGGCAAGGGTTTGATCCTTCCGTGAAGAGTGATATTCTTTTTCTGTACAACTTGTATGTTGACCAGTTTTCGATTATAAATAAAGACAAAACTGCTACCTCACCATTTGCAAATAGACCAAATGCGCGAGAAAATGACGTTTGGGAATTTAGTAGGTAAAATTATGAAATCTTTTAGTGACGATATTGTAACACCAGAAGCACAAAACGAAGCAATTAAATTTGCCTTTGTTGCACAAAATGCGTTCATTTTGAATCAAGCCAACACCATCGTCAAGCGTGTAGCACAAATAGTTGCTATTAATATTTTGTGTACTGCCTGTATGTTGGGTGGTGTTGTAGCTTACTTGCATTATTTCAAATAAACTTCGGTGATAGTCGCTGCCACAACGCTTCTGTTTTTGATTCTGCTTCACAGATACAGATATGTGTTGTTGGCTGCCAGGCGGCAACTTTCTCTCGACAATCAAACCCCATCCAGCATAAAACTGCACATATCAGCAATGATTATATCCCCCTTTCAATTAGTTTTGGACACCATCTTGTTGGTTTTGACTATATTGGGAGGCATTCTTGCTGTATGCATGACCACATCACTCAATTCGTTTGGTCAAGTATTTGGTTACATATACGACCAAAAATGGATAAGCGACCAGAAAGAAGCATTCAACATTTTTAACAACGCAAAGGAGCAACAGAAATGAGCAAGCATTACCATTCTTCCATAATGTTCGAAGTCACACGACTTATGAATGAAGTCAAGGAAATGGACACGGAAGAAGTTTTATCAACGCATGGCATCGAACTTAACAAAGACGGTACTGTTTTTGATGTTATTAGTGAAAAAAGGTTTGACACACTCATGATGTGGGCCCAGTCAGTCGTCGACGAAGAAATTGTTAATAGTTTTCAACACATGCAACACAAACAACGATTTGATGATGACTATATGTAATAAAAAGGGCGTTAAACGCCCTTTTTATTTAACTGAAATCGGCAGCATTACAAAACTCATCTGCGAATGGTGATCGCGCGATTAACTGCACCACACACCTGGGTAGGTGACGATAAATTAACATATCAAACTTTCGATCATCCTTCATCGCCAACAAATGGTTTCGAGCTAGTGACGAACTGATGATTGATAGTTCAGGCTCGTTTAACAAATACAAAACTTCGTCAATACCATACCCCTTAACGAACTGCTCGACGGATCGTTCATATTCCAAATCCAGACCGTTGCGCACTCCACGAATCATAGTTTTGGACTTGTGTCTTTTGATAAATGATGAAATTAAATGCCCTTCTCCGAGGCCCATCACGCGAACGTTTGGCATGTCTTTGACCATTTGCACAACCATATCAAGACGATCGTGATGGTCGAACATATGTTTTTTATCAAGGTTGCTACAAACAACAACAGTTACTTCACCAAGAAGTTTTTGGGCACGATTGATAATAGATAGATGTCCGTGCGTTGGTGGATCAAACGACCCAGTGATAATATTTCTATGCGCCATATTCATTTCCTGAAAATAATAATGGGGCCATTATAGCCCCATTTTAACCAAATATCAAGCCTTATTCAACAGCACCCCAAACATCATCCCAATCGCCTGTAAGAGCACCCTTCGAGTACGAGCTTTCTTCTTGCTCGAAAAAGTTCGAGTGGCTTGGGAGTACCAACATTTCATCAACCCAAGGAAGAGGGTTCTTTTTCTGTTTAAAAATACCTTTCAACCCTAAACCAATCAATCGGCGGTCAGCAATGTATCGAATATAGGTATGCATGTCTTCTTTGAGTAGTGGTTGTTTAAATTCAGAACCGTCCATCACACCGTACGCAAGGTTAATGAATCCATCTTCTAATTCTACCATTTTCTCTGCAATGGTGTACAATTGAGATTTTAGTTCATCGGTCCATATATCACGATTTTCCTTAATAAACTCGCGGAATAATTTTGTCATTCCTTCAACGTGTTTACCTTCGTCAATGATTGACCACGTAACGATCTTGGTCATACCAGGCATCAAATTGTTGCGACCAAAATTGAGCAACATAACAAATGAACTGAATAATTGTAATCCTTCAGTAAAGGCCGATACGGCACACATCTGTTGAACAATATGGTTGTGGTCAGTACCCGAAATTTCTTTAAAAAATTCGTGTTTGTCTGCCATTTCCTTATATTTCATGAATTCGTCATACACAGAATCAGGAAAACCCAGCGTTTCCATAAGATGTGAATAAGCGGCAATATGCACCGCTTCACGGGCAGCGAAACCCAACAACATCATGCGTACCTCGGGTTGTGGAAATACTGGCAGATAGTTGTCAATATATGCTCCAGCAACATCGATGTCGCCTTGTGTGAACAAACGAAGAATTTGAGTAAGGAAGTTCTTTTGATCTGGGTTAAGACGCTTTTTCCAGTCCCGCACATCTTGCTGCATCGGAACGATTGAGTGAATCCAGTGAATCTGCTCGTGTTCCAGCCACAATTTATATGCCCATGGATGTTGGAACGGCTTAAACGTATCCCGTTTATCAGTCAGCCGCAGTTTTTTCTTTACCATAATGTTTTCCTTTTTTGTTAGCTCCTGTGCCACCTTGGTATCCGTCCATTTTACCCGGTACGAATCCTTCTGGTACTTCTTCAGGATAAAAATATTTGTGTACTACGCCGTTATTAAAAATCTTTTTATTTCTTGTGTTATTTCCGCTTGTGTTAGACTTTGGTGGTTTTAAATTCTCCGTTTTGGATCGCCCTCGTTTCCAACCGGCGGGAATATCAGCGGTGCCTTTTACCTTTAAATCATTATATCCATCCGTAATCCATATTCGTCCAAGTTGATCGTTGCGGGCACGTGTACTACGCACACTTGATGGTTCGTTCATTTTATACATCGTTTTTGGTAAAGATCTACCCATCAACGCATTTGAAATCTTTTTTCTCGTTTCAGCCTTCACTATGTTTCCAGGAGGCGCCCCATCTAAACCGTTCTCCATTATAAGATTTGCCCACCCTTTAGAATCTACGATGTTATTAGCATCAGAAAATTCTTTAGCGGCTTCCGTTAACATATCGCAGTTTAAATACTCTCCAATAATAACGGTGGATACATCATTTCCGTGCTTGCGCAGATGTCGCAACCAATACTTCCCGGAACCACGGTAAGTATTTGGATTTCGGGTTGTTTTTCCAAAGTATTTTAGTCCTGTAATATTATGCGTTTTTACGTAAAGGTAGGTAATCATAAAAGTTCTCCTGCATCTATTTATGATTACCTACCCGTGGGCGTATTTAACCTTCGCACGCAATGCAAACATCATCATTAACAATTGCTGTTAAGTCGATATCGTCTTCGATGCGCATACGGGCAACTTTCTGCGAAACCTTTTCGGTGTTTACCAACTTCTCGGTTCGAACATAATACATTGTTTTAACACCCTTCTTCCAAGCAGCAAAATGAATTGCATGTAAGCGTTTGACGCTGATATCTGGACGAATAAAAATATTAAAACTTTGACCTTGGTCGATATCTTGCTGACGATCAGCAACGTGTTCAACAGCCCACATCATATCAAGCTCCGGAGCGGTTTTGAATACGTCCTTTTCCAGATCAGTAAAACATTTTATGTTTTGAACACTTCCCTCATCTTGAACAATCTTCAGCCACGTTGCATCATAATCCTCACACTCACCAGCTTCGACTTTACGTTTAATCATTTCATCAAGATATTTGTTCTTTTGAATAAATGTGCCCGACATCGTATCTTGGCGGAAAGCATTTGCACGCCAAGGTTCAATACTCGGAGACACATTTCCGCAAATTAGTGCGTTGGTAGCTGTTGGAGCAATGGCTTGCATGTGAGCAAATCGGAGTCCAGTACCCTCAAGTAGCAATGGTGAACCACGTTCGGCACCAAGCTCAATATTTACACGGTTCAGTGTGGCTTTAATTGTTTTGAAAATCTTGTTATTGATTGATTTTGCCATCACTCCCTCAAATGGCACCATCTTTTGCTGGAGGTAGGAATGGAATCCCATAACACCCAAACCAACACTGCGTTCTTCAACGGCCGATTTAATTGCTCGGGCCACTTCTTTGGGTGCGTTTTCGATGAAATATGTTAAAACATTGTCCAACATCATCATCACGTCCTTGAAGAATTGGTAATTATCCTTATACGAATCCCAACGATCAAGGTTCAACGAACTCAAGCAGCAAACCGCTGTACGAAGTGCATCTGTCCAGAGAGTAATCTCACTGCAAAGGTTGGATTGGACTACTTTATAACCGTGTTTCTTTAAATAATCAGGAATTGTTTTATTGACGTTATCGACAAACATGATATATGGTTCGCCGCGCCCTTGCCCTGCCCTAAATTCGAGAATTTTTGTCCAAATTTCGCGAGCACTAACCGTTTCGTGAACTTTTCCACTAGTCGGGTCACGAAGTTCCCACGAATCGTCAAATTCTGCATCTTTCATACTAGCTTCAATAATATTCATAAAGCTGTCAGGAATACTGACTCCGTAATGAAGGTTCAGACATTTACGCCGTTGGTCGCCGGTTTCTTTGCGCATATCCAAGAATTCCATAATATCTGGGTGACTGACATCCAAATACATAGCATACGCACCGCGACGCGTTGTGCCTTGTTTGTAGGCTAAACACGAATCGTCATACACCTTCATATGTGGAATAACACCTACAGATTTTTCGTCTTCGCCGCGAACAGCCCAGTAAACACCAACGCCACCGCCAAGCATACTTAGCCAATTTGTTTCAGCTAAACTGTCGACAAGACCTTTTTTAGAATCGGGCACATTGACAAGAAAACATGAAATGGGTAGTCCATTCGAATTTCTGCCCATCGAGAGAATTGGTGTTGCATAACCAAACCACAACTGGCTTGCGTAATCATATAATCGTTGAGCGTGGTCTTTGTCGTTTGCGAATAATGCACTAACATATGCATATCGTTCTTGGGGGCTGGTCTCGCCATCCATCATATACGAGTCAGCCAAACGTTCTTTGCCGATGATGTCGAGCAAATCGTCACGACTAGGATCAATTTCAATTGAAAAGCCGCGAGATGTTTTATATTCTGCCATATTGTTTCCTTATTATTATTGTTTTATTTAATTACACTACTAATTTATATGTAGGAATACCATGCTTTTTAAGGTACTCAATTCCATCGTCATTACGGTACACTTCACCATAATATACTTCTTTTATTTTTGCATCAACAATTCGAGGAGCACACAGAATACATGGCGCTGTGGTGACAAACATGGTTGCTCCAACAGCCGATTCTGTGGATCGAGTTAATTTGCGAAGAGCATTATCTTCCGCATGAATTACTTCAACTTTGGTTACGCCGTCGCACTCACAACAGTTATCCTCACCTTTCGGTGTACCGTTGTATCCAAATGCTATTGGAGAGTCATCCTTGACGAGAAGGCATCCTACTTTTCTTCTCGTGCAATGCGATAATTTTGCGTATACATGCGCAACTTCCATGTGCGCTATTTCATATTTTGATTTCATTGTAGTTCTATTTATAGTCCTGTCTCAATGGAGCAATAACCCCATAATTTTGTTATATTTTTAAGACAACATATTTACGATACAATATCATAAAATTTAAATCAATCGTTTTTTGATGTTGACCTCGGCGCACGTTTAATATAAAATGTCCCCTATTATTGAAATTTAAAGGTTTAAAAATGAGAAAGTTTACATCTATCGGACAATTCAGAAATGTGGTTGCTACTATTACCAACTACTACAACAAAATTCATTCCCCACATAAGATCCCGACTCTCACGTTCATCGGAACTGTGAAGTTGCATGGTACTAATGCAGGATTACGGCGCTATCATGGAAAATTCCAGCCACAATCTCGTGAGCAGATTATCGGTGTGGACAGTGACAATGCTGGATTTGCTAGATTCATTGCTGGTATTCCTGAGGACAAGCTAAATGCCTTGTTTGATCAGTTTTCAGCTGATCCCAATGCCGACGTCTATTTGTATGGTGAGTGGGCTGGTAAAGGCATTCAAGACACCGTTGCGGTTGCTGGTCTCGATAAACATTGGGTTTTGTTTAATGCTACCGTAAACGATAAGTACGTTGACATGTATGATTACAAGGACGTGTTTGATCACGATAACAGCATCTATAACATTTTTGAAATTCCGTATTACAAAATTGTTGTAGATTTCAAGAATCCTGCTCAAAGCATTCCCGAAATCGAACAGTTGACGCTTGCTGTTGAAGAGCAGTGTCCATGGGCGTTGAAGTTCGGCGTAGAGGGTATTGGAGAAGGTATTGTTTGGACGTGTGTAGAGCGGCCACATGATAGTGATTTGTTCTTCAAAACCAAAGGGACGAAGCACAGCAAGTCTAAAGTTCGCAAAGTTGCAACTGTTGACATCGAACGCGTGAATAGCATCAATGCTCTAGTGGACCTTGTAGTAACCACAGGACGTTTGGCGCAAGGGATCGATGTTCTTGTTAATCAAATGCACTTGGAACTTGATTCAAAAAATATGGGTGAGTATTTGAAATGGGTGGCAAATGATGTTATGAAAGAAGAAACTGATACCATTACAGAAAACGGTTTCGCATGGAAAGACATTGCAAAACAAGTCACCACCAAAGCTCGCGAATTTTTCTTTGCCAAAATGAATGAGTTTTGAAGTGAGCAAAACACGTAAACTGTCAACTCACCAGCTGATTGGGGCGCCGCTCGATTGGGCGGTTGCCACAGCTTTGGGCGAAACTGAAGCAGATATGCCATTTGCGCAGTGGGACACAAAAGCTATTGTTATTGATCATTACAATTTGCCGTTTTCAAATAGAACAGGCCGGACGTTTAGTCCTTCAACAAATTGGAACGAAGGTGGTCCGATTATAAGTGCTTTGGGAATGGAATTTGTCCTCCAAGATGAAGAATCAGACGTAATATGGGCAATTCCTGCACGAACGATTTTAGAAAGAGTTAGGGCTAAAAAAGAGTGGCAAGGTTGTTATGGACCAACGCATCTTGTTGCTGCAATGAGGTGTTTTGTACTTAATGAATTGGGTGAGGAAATTGACGTTCCAGAGGAACTTTTATGAAAATCAACACAGATCAATTGATTGGTTCTGCTCTCGACTGGGCAGTTGGACATGCAAACGGTTGGATAACGTACCCGACGGATTCGATTGAGCGCGGGTCAGTTTTCCACACAGACTCGTCCGTTGCGCCGTTCGGAAGAACAATAGACGTGGCTGAGTGGAAGCCATCAACCAATCCCGCTCAGGCATGGCCAATCATTGAGCGAGAAAGACTTAATTTTTTGGACAACGGAGACAGTATTTCCGCATACTATTCGCGTGGTCAAACTGTTTGCCAAAGATGGGGTGGTCCAACGCATCTGGTTGCCGCAATGCGATGCTATATCGCATCCAAATTGGGTGATGAAGTGGATGTTCCCAATAACACAATCGGTGATATGCTACTGCGGATTAACCAACGGTAGGAGTAATTAAAAATGAGTGAACAAGTGAATAGCGTAGGTGAGATGGTGGCGGCACGCACTTTCATCGACAAGAATGGTGGTTATCAAACGATTAGAACTGGTGTCGATAAGGAGGCGCACGATGCCTGGCAACAAGTTACAAGCTGGGGCCTTAGCCGCGATGATTTTATTAGGCTGTCTTATTTCAACGGCGACTTGGATAATGGTTCGGACGGAAGTAGCCCGGTAAATGGGTATGGAAATCATTCAAGTGATGTCGTCTATCGCGATGGTAATTCGGCGCTGACGCGGGATATGGTGTCCGAGTGGCTGTCCCACTATACAGCATTTGTTGATGGATACAGAATCCGAGCAAAGCAAGACGCAACACGAATCGAGGAGTTAGAAGCCGAACATGAGCAACGCAGGTCCGACCCCTATGCCCACTTGAAAGCAGCTGCGACTGATCCGACGAAGCAAGTGCAATTAATCGGTGTTTTACCCGTAATTCAATCGGGATGGCAGGATTCTGGATACCCCTGGCGGTGGAATTGGCCACCAGATTCATACGAAATCCGCGACAAGCCGGTGGCGAATACGCTGCCGGTGGCGTGGATCGGTTTTGATTCTGAGGGAGGAGCAGTCACAACCACCAAAAACCATGAGCGTATTGATCTTGAGCAACGTGGATTTGTGATGCACCCGCTTGGCTACCTCACCACACCCTCTGTATCTGCAAATAAAGTGCCGAATGAAACACAGGTGGCGGACGTTACGAAAGACGGGAGTGGGAGTGCCCTTCGGGAGACTCGCCATATTGCCAAGGGGCAATTGGAGTTCTTTCGTGAGATGAGGGCCGTTGGAGCACCCAAACCTGGAGAACAGTCATGAGCGTGGAACAGAGAACACCAACCAATAGTCCGATCCTCACACTTGAGCGATTGCTTGCCGAGTCACAGGCACGGGAGGCAAAGCTACGCGACACTCTGAAACTCATTGAATCTGTTGGCCGTTTGGCATACAAGAAAATGGACGTTCCAGAGGCAGAACCTTTGTTGAATGGTCCGGCAGGCGGTCTGTTTTATGATACCAGTGAAAGACTCGTGGGAATAGTGGCCATAGCAGCACAAGCACTTACTACCGTAAAGAGAGTGCCCGACAAAGAATAAACGCAACCCTCAATAAATACGGTTTTATTGATAAGGCACCTAAATGAAATTGGACGAAATTGTAATTCATAAACTTGTTAGCAACGATACATTCATTGAGGAATTACGTGATTTGTTTGACAGAGCTGTTATGCCTGCATTTGTTGCAAAGATAATGGAGCTCAATTCGGGCGAAAACACTCCAGCGGCAGAACGCGAACGTCTTGTATTACGCGACGAAATTGCTCAAATTAAAGACATGCTCACAAAAACTTCGTTAAAACAATCAACAGGACGACAATTTATGCGAGGTAAATTAACTGAGTGGAAGAAAAATCACAAAAGAGCAAAAGATTTTATTTGGTCAGGTCGCCGAAACAAGGCCTTGACATGGAACAAGTACAATATCGATCTCTACAGTGGTAACGTAAGAGCTTACGGTGAACTGATGCAGTGGTTTAAAACAATGAAGTACAATAAATTTGTTGATAAAGACCTCGAAACGGGGATAATTACTCCAATTAGTTAAATATCGGTTAAGTGTTGACTATAGCAGGCTAGCTTAAAAATGCGTCATTTTCTTTGACGAGCGTGCCCCCTGTGATTTAGTTTGGCAGTCGGGATAACCAAGCCCCGGAGAGCAATCTGTAAGTCGATTGTAGTTGGAGGATATAAGTGGCAAGCGGGAACAGCAAACTCGAGTAATGTTGTGAACCTTGTCCATTCCAATAACACAAACGCAAGCAAGTGCGAAGCTGAATAAGTCAACACCATTTTATTAATGTTGTTTAAGATTGAGGCAAACGAACATGACTTCTGGCGAAAAGGATGCGTTATTGGCTCATCTAGAACTCAACTTTTTAATTTTGATAGACGCACACACAAAAGCAGGAAATATTGAAGAAGATTCTGTTGACGATATTTTGGAAGATGTGTATGATATTTTAAATGATCTGGACGAAGTCGTTTCACCAACAGAGTCCTAATCAATCGGCGGTGCACTAAGCACTATTTCATCAACCTCGCATGAGGAGTAGTAAAAATGGCAAAACCAGAGTATAATCGTAGTAACCGTAGCAATTCCAACGAGCGCGAAGCTGTTGATGTTCAACGAGTGGTTGATCACCTCAACCATGCATTCGCTGTAGCAACCAAAGATATGGGCAGGCCTGCTCGTGTGGCTGTGGAGGGGAGTGATGTTCTTGTTCCCAACAAATTGTACCAACTCCAAGTTGATTTTAGCTACATGATTAACGAGATTGTTCGTGGTCCTCGTTATATTGCACCAAAAATCATTGCAGACTGCAATGAACTGATTGCGAAGTGTAGCAAATAAAGCAACCCAGTACCATAAAAAAGAGGCCCGCCGGGCCTCTTTTTTATGGAAAACCTATAAGAATTACTTGGCCTGTGAAATTGGTCGAAAACCTAATTTCAACAGTATTTGCGTCCAAAATTATTTCACTTTGTGGAATAATCTTTGCATATGTGCCGCCGCCATCGTCCACATAAGTAGTGATTTGTATAGAAGTAGTACCAAGATTGTGTGCAACCGTCCATGTCGTAGCTGGAGTAGACTGTAAGTGTTTGTGGGTTACCGTGCTGCTGTTCGGAGGCAATGAAATAGATTGCCACGATGATGCGTTGTTGTAAACATACAAACCGTCCGTTGCTGGAACACCCGCATTTAAAAAGAAAAGTTCGCCGACATCAGGCAAAGATGGAAATGCACTTCCTGATGCAATGACCGAATTCAGTATTTCAGACCCTTCTGCAAGGTCGACGCCGTACATTTTCATAATATGCTTACCCTATATGGTTTTTGTGTTTATTTTTATTTATAAATATCAAAGGAGTGAATATGAGAATATCGGACATTTTACAAAACAAAAATACTGGCCCCTTAACAGAACACGAGCTGAAACTGTTAAAATCATGTACCCAATTTTTACACGAATCCTGTGGGCAACCATTATTAAAAAATCTATCACCAACATACAACAACTTTGCCAAAGTCAAGGTTCGTTTTCACGGGCGGCGTGACGCATTTATAGATACCTTCAATGAAGCCCTTGAAGACAAATTTAACGTGTCCAATTTACACCAGCGGGCCATATTTGCCAACGGTATAAAGTCATTTGCTGTAAACGAAGGCGCTGAAGCATTTTACATATTCCCCAAAAATGGGTACAACTTTATGTACAGCAAAGAAGTGGTCAACTCAAACGTAGAATACAAGCACACATTTGAGAACCTATTTGAGCAGTTTGGGGAGGATGGGGATCATGTTGCTACCATTGTTGCCGATTTGCTGCAATATACATACACGTCAGTGGCACTAAACGAAGGAATTAATGTAGGGGCTGAAATAATTTTATACAATGTACCCTTTTACTATGCAGTTAAACAATCAACGGTTGAAAATTATCAATCGTTGTTATCGTTATTGAAATAAGATATTATATATTTAAATTCATAATAACAAAGGAGATTGAGAATGGCTCTCGATTATGTAGAACACGTGTTCGGTCCAGGTGAAACAATTCAGGCTATCATAAGAAAGAATAATCACATGGCCATGTCAAGCAAAATGTTACAAACATTAACTAATCGTTACAACGAACTCAACGAAAACAAAATACCTCGGCCGGGAGATAGGGTTAGAATACCACTATTTGTTGGATTTGTTGGAATGCCACAAAAAGAAAAGAGTTATACAAATGGTTGATATTCCTTTCGTTGTCGATGACATCATAATGCGTGTTGAACGCAATCCCGTTGCATGGAAGTATGCTAAATATGTGGCTAACGTGTGCTTTATTTTGGGTACATTAATGATGATTAGCCCACAGATTGCATCACAATCAACATTACCGTGGAAGTTATACTTTGCGGGTAATTTGGTGTGGGCAGTCGATTCACTCTTGTTTAGAAACTGGGCATGGGTATTAATGGGTTCGTTTTTTGCGGGATGGGACGTACTTTTAATCATTACTAGGGTAATGGGTGTCGAGCTTTTGCCGTATTTTGCACCCGTAATTAAAATAATAGAGAAATTTATCTAAATAAGGAGAATAAGAAATGGAAGTTAAGACGTTTAAATTTACAAATGGCGACGAAATCATGGGACGTGTTGTGGAGTGGTCCGATGATGTAACATACAAGGTAGAAAAACCGAGAGGATTGTTACCCCAAAATATGGGGAATGGTCAAGTTGGTATTGCTTTTGTACCATGGGTCATCAGTAATCCAGATGGCGCTGTAGAAATTCTCAAATCAGCGCTCGCTATGACGCCTATGTCGCCGTCTAAAGAAATGGAAGATGCGTATCTTTCACAAACAACGGGTTTACAATTAGTGACTGGATAAAATATGTCGGTTGTGGTTTATAAATGTGATACGTGCAAGCGCGAAATCGAACTCCCGCAAAATAAGCAGGGTATTGAAGTGGTTGGGCGTTGTATCATTACAAGCAATTGTAAGGGTTCACTTGTACAAGAGGCTGTAAAAGCTTCTTATGTAAGAGGTAAACTACCTCCCGAAGACCCGACAGGCTTACAGGACTGGACCCCAAGACGCGTCTTTTACAACCACAACCAAACTATTGCATCGAAAAAGTGGACAATTGACCACAATCTTGGCACCAACCCTTCGGTGCAAGTGTATGTTTACACAGTAGACAATCACCTTGTTGAGACAACACCACTTTCCGTAACATACACCAATCCTTATCAAGCTGTGGTTGAATTTCACGACTCTTTAACGGGTGTGGCACAGTGTGTTGCTCGTTCCACAGCTACACAATCACAAATAACACCCAAATATGTGGAGACGAGTGTTGTCGCTCCACTAACAATAACTGGCGGTGATATTTTAACGATTGCTACATTAAGTACAGAAGCAGAAATAACACTTCATGCTCAATTTATATCACCCATCTTTTTTACACAAACAGCCGAATTAGAATTTGATTTTATCAGCAGTGAACCATCCTTCCTTTCGCCATGGCGAAATACACACAAATTGTTTATCAATGGTAAATTATACACCGTGAGAACAGCTGTAGTTAACTCTACCATTTTGAATAGCAACATCGATCCTGCATCGCCGTTCTATTTTAGTTATGTTACAACACAAGGACTAACCGTTCCTGTCGGTGGTGATCACACAAATAGAATACGTCAGGGTGATATTTTTGTGTTATTGTCAACAGATCCATATGAATCAACAGATCGAACACTAACAAAAGTATTTGATATTACGGATATCGATTCAGCCAATGTTGTAGCTTCGTCATATCAGTCTGAAGGCAATCTGTACATCAATGACAACATTCCTAGGTCGGTTTATCCTGCAATTAAGATTGTCAACTAAAGTTTTTGTTGCCATGTTGTATTGTAGCATCTATACTTTAGATACAACAAAAAATAATAAAATATATGAATACAGAAAAACAAAAATTACTCATAGAGTATCTTATCTCGTCGCCTGATGTATTTGCACTGACGACATCAATCATCAAACCAACGTACTTTGATCCCGAGTTTCGGAATAGTATTAAGTTCATTCAAAGTTACTACAACAAGTACAATACCACACCAGACGTTGAACAAGTAAGAGCAGAAACAGATGTTGAGCTCAAACAACAAGCAATTTCAAAAGATAAAATTGAATATTGTTCCAACGAAATTGAAGCATTCTGCAAAGAAAGAGCCATAACAGAAGCCATTTTATCTTGTCCGGAGTTGTTGGACAAGGGAGATTATGGAAAGATAGAAACTATAATCAAAACCGCGATAACCACATCGTTGCATAGAAGTTTGGGGGTAAATTTTTTCGATGACCCCGAAAATATGTTAAAACGGTTAGTGGATAGTCCTGCTATTCCGACTGGCTACGATGAGTTTGACGAAATCTTGGGTGGCGGTCTTAACAGACAACAAATGTTGTTGCTATCCGCTAACTCGGGTGGTGGTAAATCGATGGTGATGGCTAATTTTGGCCTCAACTTGGCCGAAAGAGGACTGAAGGTTCTTTACATAAGTCTCGAGTTACCCGTCACAATGATCTACAAACGATACATCAGTATGGTTACTGGCATATCACAACGAGACATTACATCACGGTCGAGTGAAGTTGTTCAAAAAATCAAACAAGCAAGCAAAATAACCGAGCAAATTGTTATAGAGCAGATGCCTGTTGGAACAACAGCAAACGAAATTCGAGCATTTCTAAAAGAATTTGAACTCAAATATGGTTACGTCCCAGATGTATTAATTGTGGACTATCTCGACTTAATGAGCCCGAACGAAAAGGTGTCGGCAGATAACGTCTTCGAAAAAGATAAGCGGTCTGCAGAACAACTACGCCAAATTCTTATCGACTATGATATGATTGGCATAACAGCTTCACAACAAAATAGGGGGGCGGTGAGTGCAACAGATCTCAACCACAGTCACATTGCTGGTGGTATAAGTAAGATCAACACAACCGATACATATATGTCAATTATCATGACGGACACAATGAAAGCAGCTGGTGAAATGGCATGGCAATTTCTGAAAACACGTTCCAGCGACGGTGTTGGAAAAATGATATACCTCAAATGGAATAGGGTAGCACTACGGGTCGAAAACAGGGAACAATCTAAAGATTCGTTGACATTTAACAAGAAAACAGCAGATAATAAATCTACTGCGAACGATTCCAAGGACCCTAATCCGCAAGGTGGGGGTAAGGGAATTTTGGATCTTATTAAGCTGTAGTAAATAACTAACCATTTTTAAAGGAGAAACATAATGGCTATTGAAGAAATTAAGGAATTGGATGTTGATGGTGTTAAAGTATTGGTTTCGGACCTTTCTGCCTCGCAACAGCGTTACGTGAAGGTTTATCAAGACACTCTTCAACAAAAAGCAGATGCAGAAGATGCCATCATTGGTTTTAATGCGGCTCTTCGTGCACTATCTAACGATCTTGTTGTTTCGATTCGTGCCGATCGTGAAAAGGCTGCAGCAGACGTCGCCGCTGCTAGCGAAGTTGTCACCGATGTGGTCGATGCTCCCACAACACCTGTAGCTGATCCAGCCGGCGATACCTCCGCTGCTTAAAGGTTGGAAGTATGTTAAAATCACACAAAATTAGTAATATTCGTTATACAAAAGATGAAGGTGAAACAACTGTACGCACAATTATTCCAACCTATGTGCCTGTACAGAACATCAAAGCACTAGACATTAGTGAGCTTACTGCCACGGAACGCCGAGATATGGAAGCACTCGTTGATGAGTATTACAACGACTATCTTCAGGCAAAAAAGGCAGCAACCTTTACTCTCGAAGATTGGCTCCACGCATCTGGGTATCTTCACATGAGCACTAAAGTAAAGTGGCGTACTTTTAAAGCAAACAACGTCGAAGAAGTGTAATCACACAACTATAACAATAACAACTTTGTGTAAATACAAGACCCAGCCGTAGCGTTGGGTCTTTTTTTATCAAACACTAATAAATATCAGTAATAATGTTGGAGAAACCTAATGAAATTTGCGCAGTTTTTCGAAAATAGTGCAGTAACCAAAAATGGACGGGTGGTCATGGTGCATGAAGGCATTGACCACATCGAGGCGTTGCCTATTGATGAGTTTTTACATGCTGTTGAAAACCTTTCCGACTTTATTGCAAGTGAGAAGTTGGATGGCGCAAATTTGATCTTTGGTTTTGACGAGGATGATCGTTTCTATACAAGCAGAGAAGCGAAACGAGGTGGCAGATTCTACAAAGTAGAAGACTGGGAAAATAAAGCGGCCTGGAACGGATTTAAAAGTGCTCATTCGGCATTACAAAAGGTTGCTCCTCTGCTTCGCACAGTTATGAAAAAAGGTGATGCTACAGAATGTGAGATTCTGTTCGGTCGCCAACCAAATGCAATCGTTTATGGGTCATCCTATATTGCATTTCTTCGCATGATCATCGGAGATAATAAGGAACAACCCGATCAAGGCAAGATCAAACGGCTCACAAAGGTGATGGAGGGTGAGGTTGTTTCCGTCACCACCTCTCACATCACTACTGATGATGGTATTAAACTCAAAACCGAAACAGTCGATCACACATGGAGATTTACATCAACATCCTTTATTGATGCTCACCACTTTAAAAAAGTTGATGTTAGTGGCGAATTGGAAGACTTGCGTAAATTTTTAGGAAAACTGAATCCAGCAGGAAAATTGGGTTTAACCAACGGCGAAATTATGTTGGTAAAACTGAATACTGTTCCAAAAAACATCAGAGATGAAGTTAAAACAGCTCGTGATGAAGTATTAACGTCAGTTGAGCACCAGTACAAGTTACCTATTAAAGAAAAACTACTTGATTCTATTATCAGAAAACTTGCACCAAGTTTACGTGATGTGGAAATCCATTCACACGAAGACACGGGTATTGAGGGTGCAGTTTTTATGAACCCATCCTCTTTAAAACAATTCAAAATAGTAGATAAGGACGTGTTTACAATTATTAATCGTTTTAATCACGCTATACGTGAGCAAATCAAAAATACTGGCATGGGTTCACCACGAATTCCTGGTAACGCATCACTCGGTATCGAAGGCGACATTTTTGGTAATATGCTACGTGATATCGCAGATGTTCTTGGAGCACCCGAATTTGGACAATATACAAATATCACACGAGCATTGCGGCAATATGCCGGTAATACTTCCGCAGAAACAACACGCAATTTATCACAACAGATTCCGACTCGCAACCCCCAAACTGCAAAAACAGGAGTCGTCCGTGCGCTAAATAAAGCATTAAAAAGTTTGGATTCAGCATTGTTAAAATACAACAGCGAGTGGAAAAATTACAGACTCCACCTCAAATCGGGTCGTGAAATTGCCTTTACGGACGAAATTCACAAACGGACTCTAATGACTTTTGCTGAAGTTCGTCAAGAAATGACTGAATTATTACATGGTGTGCAAAATGCAGATAGCGTTGAAGGCATTTTAACTGTATTGTACGGCCGACAATTACAAAGTATCCATAAATAAAGAAAACATAAGAGGAATTTCCTATGAAATTTATTAAAGAACTGTTGACCGATGGGGCCATGCCTGCCACAGTTATCAAACAAAAAGAAAAAATCCGTATGATGTCGGACACAGAGCGCCGAGATTACTTCGCCGGTAAGGGTAAAGATGCTGCCCAGCGCATGGAACGTACACATGCTGTTAAGCCAGGAACATACACAAAATACTTTAATGATGTTGTTAAAGAGGATGCGGCCGCAGGATCTGTCAGCGGTGGAGATGTTGCCGGTGCTCGTGGTTCACTGTTTGGTGGACCGGTAATTAAAAGAAAAATTCCAAAAGCGGAAAAGGTTACCAAATTAAAATTTTCGCATGCTGCTAACTGGAATCTGCGTGAAAGCTTCATGGCTTCATTGTTAGAAGACGGTAAATTCAACTCCGCGGATGTGGTATCCAAATTAACTGCGGCTGAAGAACAAGAAACCTTTGACAGAAACACGGTTCCGTTTGGTATCGAGGATGATAATGGCAACATTGTTAAGGTCTATGTTCGACCAGAACAAGCTGATGACTTTGAACGTGTTTTGGGCAGTACAGTGGCAGACACAGCCATAAATGGTAAAGAAATTGCAGAGATTTTGTTTAATTTGAAGGACAAATTTGATATCGTTCAAGTTGAGTGGCCTCCTCTTCCCGAAGATGAAGAAGAAAATGTAGAAATGTCTGGCACGGAAGGCGATTTGGAAATGAATGATGCAGAGGGCGCTGCTGGAGCTGAAGGTGATATGGAGCTTGATAGTGAACAACCACCCGAAGAAGACTCTTCCGTGAAAAGTGCTCTCGACAAGGTTATCGACATGTTAAAGGCTGATGCGGAGGCCAGAAAAGCTGAAGCGGAGGCAAAAGAACAAGAAGCCAAAGCAAAAGAAGCCGAATATGCCGCAAAAATAGCCGACCAAAAGGTTAAATCTGAAGAAGAAGTGTTGGATATGGAAGCATATTACAAAGACAAAAATGATGAGCGTAAAGAAGCACAAAAATTAATGAAACTTGCCAAGTATAGACACGATTTGGCCAAAGATGCTGAAGAGGGTTTATAATAATGAGACCAACATTTAAATCGTTTTTGTTGAATGAAGATGCTGCGGCCGATGTATTAAATCTCCAAATGCAGTTAACACAATTGCAGGCAAGAAAGGCCAACCAAGACAAAACAATCGATACTCAAATTATGAGAATTCAAAATTTGTTAGCTCAAAAACAAAAGTTGCTGGCCAATCAAAACAAGCAGGCTCAGGCACAAACACCACCTGCTGCACCAACAGCAACACCGGCTCCTGGTGCAACGCCCAATGCTGGTCAAACACAATAAGGAGATTTAAATGGCCGCTACATATACAAACGAAAACATCAAATTTGATGGTACATTATATTCAGCTTATGTAATAGAAGTGGTGGGTGCTGACAAATTCCTAATTCCCGCTGAAAGCATGGACGCAAAAATTGCGGCCGATGTGGAGTTGTTAGATGTTGCTATTGGCCCGCTTCCAGCAGCAAACGGAGTTAATTTAACAAAAACTTTTATGCTTGACAACGGTACATCTTTCTATGATACTTATCATGCTATCATTAAAAAAGTTGGCGCCTCTCCTGAACACGCATCGCCCGTAGATGGCGATATGAAGTATTGGAATGGAACTGCCTGGGTTCTTATCGTTTAATAGAAAATATCAATGACGTTTAATCATATTCCACTTCAGCTGGAAGAAATGAGCACGAAGGATGTAAAAGGTAAACGGTGGTATGTTACTCCACACGGAGACATGTATCCATCCATCACAACACTACTGAGTAATAAACCTAAACCACATCTGGAAAATTGGCGGAAAATGCTTGGTGAAGACAAGGCCGCCAAAGAAACTGCTCGTTGTGCCGACAGAGGCACATCTGTTCACCTTATGGCTGAACGTTTTCTTAATAATGAAGAAAATCCCACAAGGGAGCAAACAAACAAAAACATCAAACTGTTCAACCAAATCAGATTGGTGCTCAAGAACAAAATTAACAATATTCGTGCACAAGAAGTTCCTCTTTATAGTGATGTTTTGGGTGTTGCTGGTCGTGTGGACTGCATTGCCGAATATGAGGGGGTGTTATCTGTCATTGATTTTAAAACATCCAACAACAACAAAACAGAAGAAATGATTGAGGATTATTTGTTACAAGAAACATTTTATGCTCTTGCGTACTATGAATTAACAGGTGAATCCGTCCAACAAATTGTTACGATTATGGCTGTTGAAAAGGGCATTATGCCGTTAGTTTGGAAAAAACCCATCACTCCGTATATCTCACCCCTACAAAAACGAGTGACTGAGTTCTACAATTCGTTATAAATAACACAAAGGTGAAATTATGAACGAATTTAAAGATATAGCTGAATTAACACAATATTTTACTAGTGGGCAACTTGCTGAGTTACCGGCCACTATTACCGTCGGTGATACTAAGTATACCTACTCCGAAGAATATCACATTGAGCTTCACGAAACTATTGAAACATCAAACAAACCCAAGTTTGCATTAATATACGAATCTGAAGATGGTATTAATTATGCTATTTTTGGGTGGAATATGGATAATAAGTTGCAAGCCATTCCTTCATCCGTACAAGTTGTTGAGCGTCCTCTTCACGAAATAGATAATCGCGATGTTGCACGTTCGTATGAGGAGAAAACTGTTGGCACGTCACTAGATATCATTCTTATGGGACTAAACGACAACCAACCAATCAAGTGTAAAGTTGATACAGGTGCTGAATTGTGTTCATTAGACGCACAAAACATCAGAATCATTCCAAACCAATATGAAGAAGGGGAGTTAGTTAAATTTACCTTCAATGACAAGGTGTATACTGTCGCATTAAAACAACAACAGGCTGTTCAATCTGCAGATGGTGGTGTTAAATATCGTCCCGTCATCTCACTAAGTGTTAAATACAACGGACAAGTATACTCGGAGGTTGATTTTAACTTAAATGACCGCAGTGATATGCCAGATCCTGTACTTTTGGGCATGAATTTTCTCAAAACATGTGACTTATTGATTGACCCCAAAAAGGAATCTTTGGAATTGGGTATAAGTGACGATAAAGAAATGCTCATCAAGCTCATCGAAGCAGCCCCAGCTTCACCATGTATTACAAACGATAAACAACCTGTTAACGAAGACCAAATCAAACACTTTATCGAAGCTATGTATAACAATCCGCACATCTCATTTGCTGATATTATACGTCACCTGAAGTCTGATACCCTGAAGACACTCGAATCCATGATGTTCTAAATACCTTGTAAACTCTAATATATAACTATTGGAGTTAAAGGAGAACCTGCATGGAAGTGAAATCACCATTTTTAATCATTCAAGATTTTGTATCACCATTATTGTGTGAGCAAATTATTGATGATTTAGAAGCATACGAGCCTGACGTGGATGTACACGGCAAACCCGTGAAAGCTATTCGTTCTAATGAACAATATGAAGCGATATTGTTTGAAAAATTGCAAACGGTTATTCCGACCATCGAAATGCATTATGGCATTACATATAAAGGCACCGAATCAATTAATTTTGAATGGATTCCACAAGAAGCCCACGGTGATCCGATATGTGAAAATAGTTCATACCTACGTAAACAGTGGCTAAGAACACGCGAACGTGACTTGTCAGCAATGCTTTTCTTGTGTGATTACCAAGACAAAGTACCGTTTGATTCTGATTATGAGATTTATGGTGGAAAATTTGAATTTCCACAACACAGTTTTGGCTTTAATGCTCAACGCGGCACTCTTGTGGTGTACCCAAGTGATCCACACTTCATCAACGTAAATGCACCAGTAACATACGGGGATTTGTTTCAGGTAAGAATGCAAATAACAGCCACTGCGCCTTTCATATACAACCCAAAAGATTTTCCAGGTGATTACCGTACTTGGTTTAAAGAATTTGTCTAAACATGTTTAATCCCAAAACCGGCGCAAAGCAAGTATACACGTCAATCACTATCGGTCTTGTTGTTGATACTAATGATCCACAACAAACAGGTAGATTGCGCATTATGGTGCCATCATATGGCGATAGATCAGATGGGCCCACAAGTGATATTCCGTGGGCTGCATACATTGCACCATTTGGGGGCACACTAAACAACGATAATGCTACTCGTGGCACAGAACAAAAACCATCACATGGTCCAATCACATACGGTATGTGGAATATTCCAAAGGTAGGTGCTGCGGTTGCCGTAACTTGTATCGATGGTGACCCAATGAGTCGCATATGGTTGGGTTGTTTACAGTCCGAAATGTTGGGACACACACTACCACATGGTAGATACAGCATTGACAATGGTTCTGAACCTGATGGGCCCCTCAATTCGCAAGAACAACCAATCCAACCTCTGTACGATAATTTAACAACAGCCTTTACTTCCCGCGCTGATAATTATGAATGGAGAACACGTGGTGCTGATTATAGTGCATGTGCCGTTAACCCACAACAATACGACATAATTAGCCAAAAAGCTGATGATAAAGATGTGTCATTTACAAGTAAAGATGGAAAAACGGTGGTAATTCGTCAAGGTTATGCACTGAGCCAAATTGAACCTAATATTACATTTCCTGATACGACAGGAAAGAATTACGATTCGCAAGTATATTCATGGACTACCCCAGGATTTCACTCAATATCCATGGATGACAGGAAGGAAAACTGTCGTTTAAAAATGAGAACGTCAAGCGGTCATCAAGTTATCTTAGATGATACAAACGAACGTATTTACATCAATACCGCAGAGGGTCGTAACTGGATCGAACTTGACCAAGATGGCAACATTGATATTTATTCTACCAAAAGAGTGTCAATTCGCTCTGAATCAGACATAAACTTTTCTTCAGATAAAACGATTAGAATGCACGGCAAAGAGGGAATACACATGTATTCTGGCAAAGAGGTTCGTGTGCAGGCTACGGAGGATATTCATGTAAAAACAGCTCAGAACCTTCGTGTTCATTCATCTCAGGATACAAAAATACAAGCTGATGGAGAACTTCATGCTAAATCCACAGGCAGCAATTATATTGAAACAGCTGGAGACTTTAACATTAAGGCGGTTGGATTAGGAAAGATAACATCAACTGACATACTACACATGACAGGTAAAGAGATTTACGAAACGGGCGAACACATCTATCATAATGGGCCCGTTGCTACTCTAGCAACTGATGCAACACCCGCTTCGGAATTGGATGCTTATTGGACCAATCGTGTACCATCTCATGAACCTTGGGGACGTTGTGTCACGTTGAATGATACAACACACGATCCAAAATATAGCTACGATGATCCTGCAATGGGCACGGATGATAAGGTCCGCAATCCTAACTGGCGCCGATAAATTTATTTCTTACACGGTAATAAATATACAGAACAACGAGAGATATTATGGCCAGATACAAGGGATTTACAACAATTAATTATGGTAAGTATAACTACGCCACTCCATCAACCCCCACGGATTTGAGTGGTCGTAGTACTGTCACCAACTTTAGTATTGTTGATATTGATTTGGTAAAACGCGATCTACTAAATCACATATTTACACGTACGGGCGAACGTGTAATGATGCCCACATTTGGTACTATTATACCCGATTTGTTGTTTGAGCCTTTGGACGAGATTACTGTTTCACTCGTTGAGGAAGAAGTCGTCAAGGTTATTCAGTATGATCCACGTGTTGATTTAGTTAACATCACCACAAAGGCAGACTATTACAAGAACGCAATTGTGGTATCTACTACATTATTATATGTTGAATTTAATATAACACTCGAATTCAACCTTAACATAGAATTTCAATAAGGATTTACAATGAGCGGAAGATTAATCTCGAGAGCAGAAAGTTGGGACAAAGTATACGAAGCGTTTCAAAACATAAACTTCGCAGCTTTCGATTACAATACTATCAAGTCGAGCATGATAGATTATATCAAGCTATATTTCCCAGAAACATTTAACGACTACATCGAATCATCCGAATTCATTGCTTTGCTTGAGTTGTTCGCCTATCTCGGCGAACTAATGGCATACCGCATCGACGTAACATCGCACGAAAACTTCTTACCTACAGCACAACGGAAAGATTCTGTACTACGTCTCGCTAAACTAATTTCATACAACGCATCAAGAAACATTCCTGCGAGGGCAATGGTAAAAATTACATCCATTCGCACAACTGAAGTTGTATACGACTCACAAGGAAGAAATTTAGCAAATAAGAAAATCGTTTGGAATGATCCAACTAATACTGATTGGAAAGAACAATTCCTATTAGTAATGAATAGAGTTTTAAAGCAGAATTTTGGGTCAGTTGCTCCAAGTGAGCGTATTCAAGTTCAGGATGTATTATTTGAATTGTACTCCGTAAACAATAATCCGATTAATAATGGTGTATTGCCATACTCTGTATCGGTGTCTGGCCAGTCAATTCCGATGGAATTGGTCCCAGCATCTTTAAATGAAGACGGTCCTTACGAAAAGCGACCAGAAGTTAACTCAAGTTTCACTATTTTATACGGGGCTGATGGCCTAGGTGACAGCTCCAACACAACTGGCTTCTTTGTTTTCACAAAACAAGGTACACTCAATCGTCAAGATTACACATTTGATGGAATTACACCCAACCAAATCGTTGAAATCGGCAACACAAATATCAACGAAACGGACTTGTGGATTAATAATGTTGACCCAAACAACAATTTTCAAATTATCAACACTGCCGACTCGAATTCGACATTGCGTGATGGTGAGTGGATACCTGTTGACGTATCCCATGCTCAAAACATCATTTTTAACACTAACATTGTTAGAAACAAATATGAAGCTGAAACACTAGACAACGATGACGTACGTATTATTTTTGGCGATGGTGAATTTGCAAACATCCCAAATGGAACATTCCATGTTTGGTACAGAACATCAGCAAATAGTGATGTTGTAATTCCTCAAAGTACTATTACAAACACCAATTCAAGTTTTGATTATCAAGATACTAATGGTAATGTGCAGACTTTTGCATTTACCTTCTCTGCAACCAATACTATACAGAACTCCGCACCGTCTGAAGATATAGAGCATATTCGCAGGATGGCTCCTTCTGTGTACTATACACAGGATCGTATGGTCAACGGTCGTGATTACAACACATTCATGCTTCAAGATTCATCTATCTTGAAGATGCAAGCAGTTAATAGAACATTTGCTGGTGAATCAAAATATGTTCCGTGGAGCGACCCAAGTGAAGCTTACGATAATGTTAAAATCTTTGGCGATGATTTGGCCATTTACTTCAAAACGCTTGAAATCATTTTACCAACTATTTCTGCTGACGTAACATCATTAAAACTGGTTACAGATTATGTAGAACCATTGTTATCCAACCCCGAACTGTTTACCAATCGTTCCATGACAGGTAATACGGATGCTGGCCGGGTTCGTTTTACTACTAACGAACGTAACAATATTGTTAGCATGCTTGACCAAACGGTTAATTGGCCCGTATATTTAAAATATGATACAACCATGAGTCCTGCTCAATGGGTTCCAATTCGTTTTTCAGATGTACCTAACACGAACAATCTCTTAAACCCCAAAGATGACCCAGCCGTCAGTGACTGGTTAATTTGGATTAACAAATTGCCATCTGGTTTATGGGAAATAACTTATAAGAGTACGCGTATTATTGCCGAAAGTCCTACAACACGCTTCTGGTTTACTACCGAAGGTCGTGTTATAAACTATGATACTAAAAATTCGGGCAATGATCTAATCGTGTTGCTGAAAGCTAATACAAACAAAAATATGGATGGCATTCGCACAGCCAATACTAACTATATCATTCTCAGCCAAGAAACAAATGATGTTGGATTGCCTGATCAAGGTTTACCAAATATCAACCAGTTGCGCATTATTAATGAAGATTTAAATAGTGATGGCGTTCCGGATTTTCCAAATGGTATTCCGCTTTATGATATTACTAATCCGACCGTTACTGTATATTTGACGGCAATTACTACATTTCCATACACAACGCCGCCATTGAAAATCAGTTTTATTAAAGGACAGGGTGATGTTAGTGTTTCTGGGTTGAATTCAGGAGAGTGGATTGAGGGTGATGGATCTACCTTTGACGGTGATGTTACAAATCAAATAACAATATTATCCAACACACTTTCATCGCCTTCGACAACGGTTACTGTACAAGAATATGTATATTTCGGTCGTGATACAACAACTGATGCGTGGACAATTATAGAAGCAGACACAACCAACATGTTGAATTGGTATGCTGATACAAATCACTCCAATTACAAACGTGAACACGGTAGAACGGGTATGAATTTCTTGTGGTTACACAAATCGACCAACTACAACCTGATTGATCCTGCTGCAACTAACATAATCGATATGTTTATTATTACAAGAGGTTATTATCTAAACATTCGTCAGTGGTTGAGCGGTGCATTGCCGGCTGAACCCGCTGCTCCTACTCCACTAGAATTACGAACAAGCTATTCCGCTTTGCTGGACAACAAGATGATATCTGACACTATCGTTTTGCATTCGGGTGCATTCAAGTATTTGTTTGGTGCAAACGCTATACCGGAACTTCGCGCATCACTGAAAGTTGTACGTTCTGCAAATACTAATTACACCGACAACCAAATAAAGTTGAACATCATCGCTGTTGTTAAGTCATTCTTCGACATTAATTTGTGGGAGTTCGGGGAAACCTTTTACTTTACGGAAATGGCTGCTGCAATACATGCGTCACTACCAACGGAAATCGATACAGTTGTTCTTGTTCCACTTAATTCGATGAATTTCTTTGGTGATATGTTCCAAGTTAGTGCCCGCGAGGATGAATTATTCATGCCAGACATTACAGTTGACGATATTGAAATTGTTGATTCGTTAAACAGACTTAATATTAAACAAGGTTCATAATAAGTAGTAGGTTTTCCTCTACCAATTAGGGGATTTGACAATTTGATGACGCCGTATAAATAATATGAAATATTGTTATTTGTGGGGAAACATTAGACATATGTCAAATTCAGATTACTCAAAGCCTAGAACCAACTTATACGACTTATTACCAAACGTTTTAAAAACAAAGGTTAATAAGTCGATTTTTGAGAATGTTCATAATAGATATCTTACCAAAACCGAGCTGGTTCCAGCATTTGGATCAGTAGGTAAACGTAATCCTGGCGTTTTACACGATAACAGACTTCCTGAACCAACGGTTCATCGTCAAGCATGGCAATTACAACCACTGTTGTACTCAAAAATTGCTACAGTGGAGCACATTTCTTCATATCACGACATTCTTCAAGAAGCAGCACGTCTTGGAATTGATTTGGATCGTTTGCCAAAGTGGGGTAATGCCCTTAAATTCAATTTTGCACCTCCAATAAGCATTGATAAATTGGTAAATTATCAAGATTACTACTGGTACGATCCTGTAAATCACAACTCGTCGCCACAATACATCACTATTCGTAACAATTGTGCCGTTGCCGATAATCGTCGTTTACAATTAGAAGCTCAATTGGACAGAGTTATGCGTAATCCAACTTCAACACCGGAAGAAATTGCTGCTGTGCAACAGGACGTTGACGCAGCAACCGTGCAACGTGATTGTGTGTGCTCAGGTGGTGGTATTGGTTGGGACAGGACGGGTTGGGATGACAGTGGTGGTGATTGGTGGTTAGGTTTGCCAACTGCACCGGACAATACTCCACCTAATGTGGGTGATACTTTTGTGTACTATGATACACCATCACAAATGGTTAAAGTTTGGTCGGCCACAGACAACAATTGGATTGATGCTGTTACGCCACTTGGAGTCTTTCCGTGGGATGCAGCAGAGACATGTGTTGCTCAAACAGACCCATGGTCACAAGAAAATAGATGGATTCACAAAAGCGCTATAAATGATAGCCTTGGTGGTTTAGTACGTCGAGCAGAAATGCCAATCATTGAATACAATTCGTTTATTGAATTAAATGAATGGGTATACGTTACCCACCAATGGAAATATAGAGCTGACGATGTATCTGATTGGATAACCGTTGTAGAAACACCAACTGATTTGGAAATGGTTGTTCGTCATAATATTACCGTTGTTGACCTTATTAACAACGAAATCTACGTTAGTGGTGATTTAACCAGTACATTCACACCTGGATTTGTGTTTGCGATCAACGATCCATCCACACCTACGACTGAAGATACCTTGTGGACAGTTGTGGTAAGTGGTTTTGATAATATCAACAATCGTACTGCCGTCCAATTAGTTGAGAACGTTTCGCCTATTTCAACTACTTTCAAAATCGTTCCAACTTCAACCACCAGTCTCGGGGATCAATGGAAGGGATTCTTCTTCCATTGGAGTTATGTGGGTGCCACACAACCCATTCCAACGAACAACCAATACGCTAACCCAAACGTAGTGTTCAGCGAAGCACTAAGTACTGTTTCTAATAGCACCATGTTCGTTGCACCAGCACCCTTCTTGAATGGTGCCGATGTTATTCGCGTATATGTTGATGAAATTCGTCAATATGGTACCTATATTGAAGGATGGTATGATTCAATTACATCCACATTTGTTGCGGGTGTTGGTCCTGATGGAATTCACTCTAATGCAATCGAATTCTTCAATGCTGTTAGTGTGCCTGCTACTGTTCACATCGAAACCTCGCCGGCAGCACTTAGTGATATCAACCACGCAGAAGTATCTGTACGTGTTGATACAAGCACGACATTCACGCCAGCAACTATTACACTCATCAACTATCGCCGTGTTGAACAGGTTAAAACTGAAACCAATCAGTATCCACTATTCAACATATTCAATGTTGATGGCACACCAGCGTTTAAAGCTAATTCAATTTTCACATTCCAGGAAGCTGCTAATTATCCTGTTGATTTACGTATTGGTAAACGTATCATTACATCAAATTCAGGCAAAGAATTTTACTTTGAACAGCATCTAATTGAAGAAGATAACGGCAGACTGTACTGTTATAAAGACAACAGCTCAGTTGAAATTAATAATCCGGAAGGACTCCAAGCAATTTGGCGCAAGGGATTGAACGACGAAGAGTATGTTCCTCGTTACGTAAACCAATACAGGTTGGCAGAAGGCGATGAGTATTATGATGCCAACAACGTTTTACAAACAACACACATTTTGCCGGGCGTGAGTGAAGATTATACTACAACTGGCGACTGGGAAGTTGCAGAACAACTGTATTACAATGTCAATCACGAAAACCGTAAAAAGTTTAAATTGACGGATCTCGTTGCGCACTTTAATACCATTCTTCAAGCACAGCAACCAGACGCTACAATGTCGTTTTTACAAGACCAAACAGCAATCATTGGTACCTTGCAGGAATACAACTTTGGTGTTGGTGGTTCCATTAAAGAATTTAATGATAGTTACGACACATTCTTGTCCGCTATGTATCAGGATTCAAACAACCCATTGTCTGTTACTACATTTGCAAGCTCGCAATATGCCAACAACATCACATACTTGCAAGAAACCTTCTTAGCAGGTGCCGTTGACTATCTAAAGCGTGGTACAGCATTTTCTGAATTAAAATATATTTGGGATCAGGGCGCATACATTGCTGATGATATCATCACAGCCTTTGAGTTTAATGATGCATATGATTTCGTGTTTGGTGATTCAACTACATATGATAAAAATAACACCGTTGATGGCAATGGTAACAAGGTTGGTATTAAAAATTGGATTGCAACTCTACCGTTCTTGAAATTAGCTGCCGCTGTCGAACCACAAAAATTAGTCGACCCTGCGCTCGGTATAAACAAGATTCGCCATCACGACGGTCATATTACAGACATCAATGTAGATGTGCGTACAATATCAGCCATCACAACTCAGTTGTTGGCTGAAACGGGTGGTGGTACAGGTACAGCCTTCCCAACTACCAACCTTGTGAGGGGTATGTATTTTAAACGGTCTGATACTAACACATTATACAGATACAATGTGGTAGATGTTGCACCATCCCCGCCGGGCATCATCAACCCAATCGGCTCATTTTGGTTAAACACCAACACAGATACTCTATATATTCGCGATGGTTCCATTACGGGATGGAGTGTCTATGCAGGTTCACCTGAAGACGCATGGAAAGAGATTAACATTGCCGACCTTGTTGTTGATATTGTTTTTGAAGCAGAGCAACGTTTATATAGAGCTGTGCCACCGTTTAGTGAATTTGCATTTGACTACGCAATGCTCGCTCCTGCTGGTGATACAGATGAGCAACAAGTTTTTATTGATTATCTAAAAGCAGCATACGTAGATTTTGTTCAAAAATATCAACTTAACCCATTTGCGACAGATTACAACGCTGTTGATGCATTTACATGGAATTATGGTGGCATTGATTCCGCCACTATACCTGCTGGTCGTTATCCAACAGTAGCTTCTGGTACGGCAAAACCATGGGGTTCCAGATGGACTGTTATCTACAAAGAAATTTTTGGTACTTCATACCCTCATATTGAACCATGGGTTTTACAAGGTTACACTAAAAAACCAGTTTGGTGGGACGATGAATACAAAAACATGACAGGCACTCGTCGATGGATTCCTGTTATGTGGTCAAATATCGCCGCTGGTATTATTCCAGCCGGAAAAACTCCGCCTGTTGGGACTGTTCCTCAATATACACATTTTTGTGTGAATATTTACAATACAACAATTGATGGATATGCTCCCGATGAACTGATTCCACCATATTACAGCAACGACGTTACCCTTAAACAGCAAGCAATATTAAATGATGTGAGTTGGTTAACAACACTAACCACAAAAATTAACCCAACTGACATCGTTAGTAACAGCTCTTATGGTTTTGGTGATCAAGGGCCTGTTGAGCAAATGTGGCGCGAGTCTGTGGAATTCTTTTACGATATCGTAAAAGTTGCATTCAAGATGCAACCAGTTCGCTTCTTACACTACACCATGGGCTTTGAGTTCTATGATGTTGCAGGATTGCAGGTAGAAAAAACTTCCGGTAAGGTATTAAGTCACAAAGACATGGTGTTCCATGGCGATTTAGTGAATAATGAGATTTATCAATCACCAGGCTTTGGTCAATGGTACACAAATTTCATTCGCTATGGTGCGTATGATATCAACACGTCAGACTTTAAAACTAAATGGACTGAGTGGGATCCGACTCTCGCATATCAAACTGCGTCTTTCATTAATGCAAAATCTTTACAACTTGCTTCGAAGTATTTCCCTGTAACAAAACAGGATTACGCAATTACCACGAAAAAAACTCCAGGTTCTGCTGATTATTGGATCGATTCATTGTTTGTGACAACCAACAAAATTGGTGCATGGCGGACATTTAACAACACCAAAATTCCAAGTGGCACTGGATACGATTGGGAATTTAGAGTTGAAACCGCTTCGCCCGTCGGCCGGGATCTTCATTATTATAATGTAAAAAATTACCAGTTTACGGTTGATGTTAACACCAATATCTGTACAACCGCCGTTGGTTTACCATGGAATGATTCGACCTTCCCTGAAACCAACACATGGGTTACAGGAACAGCAGTATTCATTAGTTCTACTGTCGCAAATCCAGGCGGGGTAAACGATGAGCGCGTATACTTCATCATAAAGGACGGCAACAATACCTTCAAATTAGCCGATTCATTAACAAATGCCGAAGAAGGTATTGCAATTGATATAACAACTACAGGTCTTGGTGATTTGTTTGTTGGTGAGGTTCAACAGCACTTTATGGTGTCAAACGGCACTTTTGTAAACGTTAATTGGGCCCATTATAAGATGGATAAACGGGCCCCCAACACTATTCAGGCACCTTATATCATCCGTGGCGTTCAGAATCTTATAAACTTTGTTGATGGTTATGCAGAATACTACAAAGATCAAGGTTTTGTGTTCAACGATAACGAAGAAATCACTGAACTTGATGTCGATACTGGCAAACCATTGAGTTGGTCTGTTGAAGTGGATCGTTTAATTACCCGCATTTACACTGGTCTTGGCGAAGTCAATCAGATAGTGAGTTACGAACAGCCAGGTTCTGGTCCATATACTACAACTGGTAGTGCCTCGTGGATCACAAGACAAAATAATATTGCGGCATATCATGAGGTTAATCCTTTCCGAAACAACATCTGGTTCAACAATCAGGTTGGTGTGGTTTCCAATATCGTTTCGGGACCATTTGATGTTGTATCTGCTGTTCCACTCATCTATGACGCTACAGGTGTTGGTACAACATCTGATAAAGTATTCATCTATCGTGAAGATTCAAAGTGTCACATAACACTCGCTAGTTTGAGCGGTAGTGTATATGATGGTGAAAATGATCAGCCACGCCCATATACAGACTCACACATGAGCGGTGTTCATATTTTCGTGGACACATATGAACATATCGTGTTGTTTAATAACTACACGATCGATGGCAATTTGTTGTATGATGCATTCATTGGATTGAACGTTGGTAAGTTGAGTGTTGAATTCGAAAAACACACTCATCAGACATTTAGACCAAACGTTGGCGGATACTTCCTCAACGACAATCAGTTAGTACAAAACATGGAGTATAGTATCGAGAATATGAAGTATTATTACGATACTTACATCGTCAATGAAACTGCTGACTATCTTGATTATGCTCGTGCCTTATTGGGTTATGAAGATCCAACTTATTTGGATCAGCTTGGGGTAGGTTCGAAATCTAAATTTGTATTCTGGAAGGGTATGCTACAACACAAGGGATCTGTAAACTCGATCAAAGCATTCATTAATTCCCGTTTGTTTGTTGATGCAAAAATTGATGAGTTTTGGGCATACAAAGTTGCAGAATATGGTAATATCGATCCACCATACTACCCAGAAGTGGTGCTTAAAATGGACGATGTTTTCAAAAATGAACTTCGTTTACATTTTACTACGTCCGAAGATGATTTGGAACAAACATTCAAAGCCATCACCTTCGACGACGAAACACGTTGGGTGAATTTGCCAGATTTAAAAGCACAATTAGGTGTTTATCGTAACCAACGCTATGGTTGGGACTTACCTGTATGGGATACATCAACAGGTGTTGAGTGGGATTCGGCCTTCCCTGGAGTTGAAAACCTGTTTTTCGATGCAGAATATACAGACCGTACCGAAATTACGCCAACTGATGAGTATGTTCGTTTAACAACATCATGTGATGGTGTTAGTATTATTGCCAATAATGGTACCGAATCATTGACTTTAACAGGTCTAAATGCCATTGTGCCCATTACCTTGCCATCATTTACCTATCTTCCAGGTACAAATAATCTGGATGTGTATTTCAATGGTGTAAAACTAGAGCCAACGATTGGTTACACCGAAATAAACACCACAACCATTCAGTTATTGGTGAGTGGTATTGGTGATGTTGAAATCATTAAACGTCCTGCTAGACTTGTCGAACGTGTTAACTACGAGCGTGTTAATAGCTACGTTATTCGTTTGCTACCAATTGCTTCTCTCGCTGAATTTGGTAACTTAACAATCTACACAATTAACCCCGCTAAACAGCTCCAAAATGCTGGAAGATTGGTAGATATTAAGTCGCGGTCGGTTGTAACTGACTTACCTATTTGGGATCCTATACACGGGCATCAGTACCATAATGCCATCAACGTGGTTGATTTAAAAAATGATGATGATATGGCAATCTACAGCACCACTCAAGATGATGTGGTAGATCCTACACACATTTGGAATGCTGCTCAGGTAGGTAAAGTTTGGTTAGATACGAAAAATATGGAGTACATCCCATATCACGATACAATCATCTTCCCCAACATCAATGATAGAGTTACATATTGGGGTAAATTGGTAGAGTGGAATGATGTTAACATGTATGAGTGGACAGAATCTGATGTCATTCCAACCCAATGGGATGATTTGGTTACGTCTCAAGCCGACGATTCCACCATTCCACAGAATGATAAACTTACTGGCACACCAAGAAAGGTATTATACAGAAGAACTCGTCCTACTTCAAATGACGATTGGGGTAGTTGGAGCGCTGTGTCGAAGCCAGGCTATCCGTCAAATCCAACAATGGTTGTATATGGTTATATTGATAACACTACTTCTTATGCACTTGACACCAGCTTTACTGGTACTGATGGTAGCAAGGTTGGTGTGTATCTCAATGGTATATACAAAGGTGATGTTATTGTTGCTAATCCACTTGGCAACAATCCAACAATTGATATTAGTAGTATCATTTCAGTAGTAAATAATTATGATACCGTTACAATTATAGAACAATTGCACGTTCCTGCCGAAGAGACTTCCGTTACAACATTAAGCACATCAACAGATTTGGTAGAATACATCTATAACACGCCGTATTCACAGGTAGACACCATTAATAATGTTGGTGTGGTGACGTCCACAAAATACTACTTCTGGGTTAAGAATAAATCAAATGTAACAAACAATAGAGTTTACTCATTGAATGATGCATTTGCACAACTAATTTCACCAGATGTTGCGTATATGTTCTTCCAACATTTCATTCCAGTAACTGAGTCTATGCCTAACCATTATGCACAAGTAATAGTTCGTGGTATTGCTAACCGCATTACAGCTGATAGTCGCTTCAAGATCCGTTTTACAAAAGACTATTCCATGCGTGACGAAGTAAGTGTAAAAGATAGTACGTTTGCTAGAAAAAATGTTCACCAAGAGTGGGCTATTTTCAGACAACAACAGGAATCTGCAATTCCGCGTTACTTGTGGAACAAGGTAACTGAGGCTGCTACTGGTCATCCATTAACTAAAATAGATGATACACACTACACAATGGATACAACAGCACTGATCCCTTCATTGGAACGTACACACTACGACCAAACGCATGGTACTTCAACAAGGATAGGCCTTGGTGACGATCAAGCTTTTTCGGATAAGACAATGACACTAAATACTATATTAGAAGAAATACAAAATCCGAACTACGATTTGTATCCAATTAGTAGAGAAACATTTTTTGCAACATATTCGTTTGATACTGACGAAAACACCAAGGCCGCAATGGATTATATCTATAATTCGTTCCCTTATGCTCATATCAACAGAATATTTTTCTCCGTCTTGTACGATGCGTTGTCGTTACAGGCTGAATATGTTGATTTGTTTAAAACCTCAACAATTGCGCTACACGGCGTTAGATTATTTGAAACCGCTGACAGGGTAATAGATGACTAATCAAATAGATCCAGTACAAGGTCTGGTAGATTACACACTAAACGTAAAACCATTCCATAGTAAAATTATTGAGGTTCTTGTTGACTACATTCATAACGATTTGGTAGGTGTGACTGTAGTCGATACTATGAATTTCAAACTATCGGTAGATGCAAATTACACCCCACTGTATTGCACCACTGCAGGTTATGGTATAGGCCCTTATGGGGATTACTATACAGCTGGACAATCGCCAATACAATTCAATATCTTATCAATAAACACCACAACAAATGTGTTCACAGTTGGTGGAGATTTCCGTCCTTTTGTAAACGTAGGTAACAGTATATCAGTTCGTAATTCTACAACACACATTAATGGTGAGTGGGCCGTATCATCAATATCTTTTGATGCTATTACGCACATCACTACAATGGATGTTAGCCACGTCATGGGCGGTACAACCGACGGAATAATTACTTCTGCTTCTGCCGCAACTTATCCAATCGTGCGTGTAGACGTAACAAACAAGCTGTTTGTTATTAACAGTAACTTTTCATCAGATTTTTCTGTTGGTGATATTATCAGTGTTGGTGATTCGTCTGATAATGATGGTAACTGGTCAGTAACATCAGTATTCTACCATCTTCTCGAAGACACTACCATTTTGGGTGTCGAATTTGATTCGATGACAAGTTTAGTTGCGCCTGCAGATGGAAACATTACAGTATACACACAATCCAATTTTGATTTACCGGAAGAATGTCCATCCATTTCTCCTAATATGGCACGTGCCACATTTGCTGAAGAACTTGACTTTATTCTTGGCGATACTTTGTGGTTTAGAGATTACATTAATGTCGACATTCTTGAACCATCCGGCATTGTGCCTTGGAGCGGAGAAATATATGGTTGGGATATAGCTGGTTATAACACGGAGTGGCCATCCTTTATAACAATGGTAGAGAACATGACCGATGCGGTTGGTGTTAATGTGTTAGATGCAGTCGATGTTGGTGATTTAGTAGCCATTCCAAACATGGGCCAATATGCGATTGATGATATTGGTTGGGATGCCTCAATGTGGGATAGTGGTTTAGGAGTGGAATGGGATCCTGATTTTGCTCCTGAAGTAGAATTACAGTCTGTTCAAACAGCTATTACGGACACAATGCAAATTGTGGGTGACCTAGCAAACGCGTTCGATTACCCATATTTTGACGTGGGTACATTCGATTAATAGAGGTAACAACCAAATTGCATAAATAATAGAAATTTACACCAATAATAAATATTATAACACATAAAGGAACAACATAGACATGAAACTACCATTTCGACAAGGGATAGTACGCTATCAGACCGATATTGCGAACAATCCCATTTTTTTACAGAAATCTAATGGTGGTCAAAATATCGATTTGTATGTATCACCTGACCCAACTATCGTAACTTTTGCCCAAGGTTCTTCAGATTACTTGTTTGAAGAGCGTAAAACCGTCCCCCAAGCATGGGGTCCATTTGTTTCTGGCCAAGATTATTGGTTATATTGGGATATTGATATGTTCACGGGTGCTCGAACATTTGGCGCCACACAGCTTCAACCAATATACTCAGTGGCCGAACCACATCATCCTCTTAATGACCAACATTGGTTTGATAAATCCAAGAACAAAATGTTTGTTTGGAATACAAACAAATGGTTTGAAAAGGTTAGAGTGTTTGCATGCAAGTATGAGGAAGGATCCGTTATTGTTTCCTATCCAACGGGTTCACAGGCTAGCATTTTACAAACAGTATATGCAGGTTACTTGTTGTTTGATGTGGATGACAAACCAATCAAACAATGGAAACGAGATCAAACTGGTGAGTTTCTCACGACAGAATCAAAAATTATCACACACTCCTCCAAAATGTCAACCATTGTGCTGGAAGCGGCCCAGGTTGTTGCAGAAGCAGCGGAAAACATCCCTGCTTGGTCGCTAGTGTGTTATAAGGGTTCCGATAAAATTGGACTTGCTTCATATACTGACCAAATTCGACCAGCAGCTGGTTTAACGTATGAAGATTTATATGTTACAGAAATTGGAACATTCTACACATCAGGCTACATCACCAACAATAACTGGAATTGGACAAATGCGCCGTCTACCCCATTGTTTTGTGGAGTTTCAGGTCAATTAACAACTACAGTGCCACAGGTGGGATCAATACAACGTGTGGGCATGATCGTGTCAAACGATACTATCTACCTCGATTTTGGTCCTCACATCGTTTTGGATGAGTCGTAATCATGGCTAATCTAGTACCTTTACATATTGACAAAGACACTGGTAAGATAGTTGCCAGTGACAAGGGCGCCGGTCAAGTGCCTATTGGTGGCGCCTTTGGTTATGTACACCACCAAACTACTACTGCAAACACGTGGACCATAACACACAATGGACATACCAACAATGTTATATGCCAAATTTATGATAATAATTACGATCTAATTTTATCTGACAATTTGCACATTGTAGACATAAATACTATAGAGATTGCTTTTGGTGCGCCTCAAGATGGCTATGCTCACATCATAATGTTTAAAACATTACCATAATAGTGGATTAGAATACAGACAATGAAAATGGAAATTTACAAAACAAGCGACATTATTCTAGCAGCGTGCCTCAAAGTACACGGATACGAATTAGATTCTATCAAGAAAACGGAAAACGGTAAAGGTATATTCATTTTCAAGAATGTACCGAGTGACTATCTTGCACAGTATGATTTGGGTAAAGTTTTAGTCGAACCTGTCAATTTTAACAACGCAATCAAGCAGTTAACGACTTCAGTAAGAAGAATGGTATAACATCATAAATATAGTAACAAGCAAGAGTTTTCCGTAACACAACTAAAACCGGTTCATTTTAAGGAGAAAAAACAATGAAACTCAATGGTAATTTAACACTTAATGCCTTAGGTGCTTCACAGATCGAAAATGCTGTGCTAGAGCGCATTACAGGTGCACTTCCAACCGTACAGGCTAGTGAAGCAGGTCGTATTATCTATCACACAGATGATTCAACATTCTATTTTAACAACGCCACATCGTGGGTTGCCTTCGCAACTGGTGGTAGTGCTACTGCCATTCAATCCGAAGTCGATGCCATCGAAACTTCGTTAGGTACTGGTATCAGTGCTGCTGGTGCTTTCGTTGGTGCCTCCTTCACTGGTGTCGCCTCAGGTGCTACGAGCTTCACAGATGCAATTAACTTAGTTGCCGCTGCTGTTGCTGGCAAAGATGCGTTATCGGAATTAGTTGATGTTAATACAGGTACTGCCAACGCCAATGCCACTGATGGACAGTCGCTTGTATATGATACAGCAACTTCGAAGTGGATCAACCATTCGTTGGTTCTTGCTGATGTTACCGACATCACTGCAACTGCTGCAGAAGTTAACGTTTTACAAGGCATTCCAGGCACATTAACAGCAACCGAATTGGGTTATGTTGATGGTGTTACTGGTCCAATTCAGACCCAATTAGATGGCAAACAGCCAATTGACACCACTTTAACTGGTTTAGCTGCTTTGGCTGGTACTGGTATCGTTGTTGAAACTAGTGCTGATGTTTTCACAAACCGCACATTAGTTGCTCCTGCTGCTGGTATTACAATCTCCAATGCTGACGGTACTGCAGGTAACCCAACTCTTGTTCTTGCAAACGACTTAGCTGCATACGAAGGTTTAGCTACAACTGGATACGTTGTCCGTACTGGTGACGGTACTGCTGCAACTCGTGCTATTGCTGGTGGCGCCGGCAACATCGTTGTTACCAACGGTGATGGTGTTTCTACAGATACACACGTTGATTTGGCACCTATTACTCAAGGATCAACCGGTGACTTTGTTAAAGTTACTCTTGATGGTTATGGTCGCGTAACTGGTAACACTGCTGTTGTTACTGCTGATATTACTGCATTGGTTGATGCAACTTATGTGAAAATTACAGGCGGCAACATGACTGGTGGTCTCAACATGGGTGCAACAAACACCGTTACAGGTCTTGCTGCCCCATCTAACGTATCCGATGCTGCAACAAAAGCTTATGTCGATGGTTTAGTTTCTGGTGGTGCTACATGGCGTAACCCTGTTGTTGGCCCTAACTTGGTTGATATCGTCGCGGTTGCTAGCCTACCTGGCACACCAAACGTTGGCGATGGTTACATTGTTACGGACACATCGGGTGGTCATACAGCTGGTGACTTTATTGTTTGGACCGGTTCTGTATGGAACTTAGTACAAAATGTGGTTGCTGGTAATCGTTTCATCATCACTGGTGAATCTACAGCCACTATTGGTACTACCCTTGATGGTATGTTCAATGCTAACGATTTGATTCAATATGTGTCCGGCGCTTTTGATTCTGCTGGTTCATGGACAACTCCTGAAGGTCTTGCTGGTACAACATTGCCACAAGGTACGACCGTTCTTTGTGATGATCCACAATCATATCACTTCGGTCACTCGTATCTTTATGATGCTTCTGGTAACCACTGGACCGAAATTGCAGGTCCAGGCTCGATTGGTGCTGGTACAGGTTTGGCTTATTCTGGCAACATTCTTAACGTTAACATGGGTGCTGGTATTGTTCAGTTACCTACTGATGAAGTTGGTATCGACCTTTATAACGGATCAAACAGTGCTTTAATTCTTACCACAGATGGTACTACTCACACAACCGTAACTGGTGCTAAATTGTACTTGCGTCTTGATGCTGCTGGTGCTCTTGCACAAACATCATCAGGTTTAAAAATTGATGCTGCTTCGGTTACCAATGCAATGTTAGTACAACCAAGCGTTGCTGTAAATGGCGACACTGGTTCTACGACATTACCTCTTGGTGATACTCTTGAAATTAAGGGTTCTTCGGTACAAGGTATTGTAACATCTGTTGCCTCTTTGAGCAACGTTGAAACGTTTACCATTACTGCTTCTGATGCTTCTTCTTCACAGAAGGGTGTTGCTAAGTTTGTTTCCCCAACCTTCACGGTTACATCCGGTAACGTTGATATCGCAACTGCTGGTGTTTCTAACACAATGTTGGCAAACAGCTCGTTCACAGTATCTGATGGTGCAACACCACAAGGTATTAGCTTGGGTGGTACATTAACTGTTAGCGCTGCTGCAGGTACAGGCGTTGCTGTTAATACAACAACTACCGACACCATTACAATCTCTGGTATTGATGCATCCACAACCGTTAAAGGTGTGGCAAGCTTTGATGCTGCTCAGTTCTCGGTCACAGCAGGTGCAGTTAGCTTGAATGCAACATTGGGTGATTTGACTAACGTTGATGCAACAACTGCTGATGTTACAACTGCTGGAACAATGTTGGTGAATGATGGTACTAACTACAAGGGTCGTAAGATTTACTACTTGTACACTGGCGCTTCTAACACCACTCACGTTGTTACACACAGCTTGGGTCAGAAGTACTGCAACGTTACTGTTGTTGATAGCACTGATGAAGTTATCATCCCACAAAGCATCACATTCAACTCTGCTTCGCAATTAACTGTTGTTTTCAATACAGCAATTGCATGTACAGTTGTTGTAATGGGTGTGTAATTAAGTAAGTGATTGGGGCCTTTGGCAACAAGGGCCCTTTTTAAAGGGGTTTTATAGACAGACTCTTTTAAAAATACATCACTTCACCTACTTATGGGGACATCTCATGAAACACTATGGTAATATTGACTTAAACGACAACCTAATGCAGCGGCTCGTGTTTGAAATGGAAACAAACTTTCCTTCAAATGCTGCTGCTGGACGAATTGTATTTAAAGATAAACGTTTATATATTTGCGCAGAAATTGTAACAGGTTTTCCTGTTTGGATTCCCCTAACAAACGAAATCGATACATTTGTATACAAACAAGAAACTATTGCAACAACATGGACACTTACACACAACCTTAATACAGTGAATCCGATTGTGCAGGTATACGATTCTAACCGGTCACTAGTGATTCCAAATGAAGTTACAATCGTTGATAATAACACTGTTGTTGTATCATTTACTTATCCTGTAGCTGGTAGAGCTGTTGCTATGTTTGGTGATAGTTTGATGGGTGCTGGTAAGTCGCTAACAGCTTTTACCTATACACAAACATCACCAAGTGATACATGGGTAGTCGTTCATGATTTGGGATATTATCCCATTGTGCGCGTATTTGTTGGTAATGAGGAAATACAACCAGCTTCTGTGGTGCACGATTCAATATTTCAAGTGACTATTACATTTACGTCAGCCCAAGTTGGCATTGCAAGACTGGTTTAAGGAGAGATAAATGGCAACAGCATACAATACATCAGTGACAGCAACCAACGGATACACCTTCACACAGGATTCAGCCAGCACGACATGGAACATTGTTCATTTGTTAAATACTACCGCGCCTGTCGTGGATTGTTGGGTGGATGTTGGTGGCGTTATGACAAAAATTATACCCGATGTGGTTGCAGTTGTTGATGCGTCCACACTACAAATCACATTTACTACACCATATGCTGGTAAAGCATACGTAGTTTAACAGGAGATCGTAATGTTATCATACAATCACACTCAAGTCGTACCAGCAACCGTGTGGACGGTCGTTCACAATTTTGGCACAAGTGCTGTAGCAACAGATGCGATTATAGTGACCGGAGGCAACCAAGAGAAAATTTTACCTGCAAACGTCGTTATGACAGATAGCAATACTTTAACCATCATATTTTCTACCAATCAAACTGGTACCGCTCGTGTGGTTAGTGGCTAAGGGTTTCAAACCTTCCATATAAGCTCATAAATATATAAAACATATTCGGAGAACCCACAATGAACCAAAATTTACCACTTGAAGTTAAAGGTCATGTAAAAATTGTTGATGATTTAGGCAACGTTTTACTTGATAAAGATAATGCCGTCCACCCTCAAAATATGGGTCGCATCATTGCGCGCGCATTAGCCCGCGAAGATAACTACTACATTCACAGAATGGCGTTTGGTAATGGTGGTACCATAGTCGACGCAGCATTTCAAATCACCTATCGCACACCAAATGATGGTCAATCACCTGACACTGCGGCGTGGCGTTCTGCTCTTTACAACGAAACGTATTCTGAAATTATCGATGAGTCCAATACATCTGTTGGCGTAGATCCATTTGCTCCTGGTGCATCTTCGCCTTCGCACGATCCAGCGGGCGTTGTTGGGGTTCGTAGTAGTAAAAATTCAGCAAACGCTCTCCAGTCGATTGTGACTATTAATGTCACACTCAATCCATATGAACCTGTAGGGCAGAATGCAACTGATTTAACACAAACCAACACCGAGAGTAACTTTACTTTCGACGAAATTGGTCTTTATACAACTGGTGCTGCTCATCAAGCAACAGCTGGTTATCAGGATGTTAATGTTGGAGGCAGAATCGCTACAGACGATACAGGCCTTGCACAAAATACCGATTACAACTTTGGTATCATTGTTAACGGTGGTGGTGTTCAAAACTTCACCATTAATACCGGCGTGGGATCGGGCGTCTCGGGACAAATTCTTTATGGCGATCTTGTAAACATCCTTAATTCGGGCACAACCAATATGGTTGGTGCAACAGCTCTTATTGATGATCCAGCAAATCCAAACATTATCACATACGGTATGCTTCGTTTCCTAAACAACAACGTCGCTACAACTATTCAGCCATCCACAATCCAGATCGTTGATGGTTCTGCTGATCCACAATGGTTGTTCAGCGCACTTAATGTTTTCAGCAATCTTGAAAACGCCATTGATGGTCAGTTAGAAGGTGATGAAGATAATGCTGTTGACCCAACACGTGAAGGTGAACGGTTGTTAACACATCTTATTTTCAGCCCTGTGTTGAAGAGTGCTAACCGCACACTATCAATCATCTACACTCTCACAATTTCTGTTGCAAGAAGTGTTTAAATAACAGTAAATGAAAAATCCCACTTCGGTGGGATTTTTATTTGTGTGACAATAAAAAGGAGGCTAACGCCTCCTTTTATTACTTCTTACCGCGTGGGGCAGGTGCTGCTGTTTCTTCTGCTACGCTGTCAGGAACAACGTGCTGAACTGGAACACCAACTCGGCCAGTACCAAACGGAACTGTAACACCAGATGCAGTACGGACTTTAACAAGTTGGTTAAAGTAAAGCAGAGCATTGATACCATTACCAAGTGTAATTTGACTCATAAGGTCCCAAAGTTCATAAAGACTTGCATTGCGGTTCATAACAATATTACGAAGGCGCTGTTTGTCGATCATGTCCAAAGTTTGAATTGGGAAGTAATATACGTCACCAGTAGGAAGACGTTTAAGAATGGCACACTCTGTAAGTACACCATCTTCAAGTTCTAACCACTCGATGTGGTCACCAAATTTTCCTTTAATTGCTTGTGTTGCCATGTTAAATCTCCTTTAAAAACACGTTAATTGGTTAGGTGTTAATATTTAGAATATTAAAAAACGGGGGTACCAATCGTTTTACACGGGAGTGGCTAGGGCTACCAATGCAGTTGGGTCTATATTATTTTGATTTATAATAGCTCCATGTATCGACTGTACACACGGATTTGCAATATTTAGAGAATTCAAAAAGGAAAAATTTATCAAATTTCCTAATGCAGATGCAATTACAGCAGCTTCTTCTGCAATTTTAGTTGCGAAGGCGGCAATAGCAGTTTCAATGGAGGATACTACATCTCCAATGATACTAGTGATGCCTCCCAAGGCACTACCTATTGTGGATAAAATAGAACTACCAAACGGACCAGCAATCGCGGCAAAAACGTCCTTAACAGTTGATATTACACTACCTATTATAGTGCTAATTGTTCCAAATAAGGGAGAAAGTAGTGTGCTGAACATATCATAAATGGCGGTTGCCACACCACCTATAAAACTTCCAACTTCTTTTAGAGTTTGAAAAGCTAAGGACATTAAATTATCACAATCATTTGTAACAACAGGTGCTGGTTGTCCCGCTAAGGTGGCATCGATTGCAGTTATGCGTTGATTTGTTTGTGATGCAGCATTCATCAGCGGCAAATCAGTTCCGATGCTAGATATTTTAGTAGACATGTGAGATTGTATTGTCGTAATTAGTCCCCCCGATGGGTAGGTTGGGTCATTAGTTGCGGCGTCAAAGCAAGATAAATCAAGTGGGTTTGCAAGAGGATCAAAATCGGGGGATGAAGTGTACATGCTGGATATAGACGACTTGATTAGTTGTAGTTCGCTGCAACCGGGCGCTGAAGGATCCACAAACAACGAATTTGGATCAGATATTGGCAGAGTTGCTGCCGTTAGCATATTACTTACCGACATAATTATTCCTTTAATTTACTATAACATTTGGTGAACCAGATACAACAACATACGGTCCACAATTTGTACCAGCATCACCAACTCGGTGAGCAGCTGAATTTTCATGGAACACATTTGGTGAACCTGTAAGAGCGATGGTTGGATGACCACAACTTGCTATACCAACTGTACCTACAATACAGGACGTCAAGTTGTTTGTTGATACGCTTTCCGCCCCGCTAGCAAAAACGGTTACATATGGTACTGGTGTGATGTGACACGGACAAACACCAACTCCTATATCACCAACTCTACTTTGTGCTGGCATAATTTTCCCCTTTAATTACTCATTTTTGATAAATATATTTATAGCACAAATAAGAGGTTGCACATCATGTCATCATTTTTCAAAAAATTCAATTTGCTTACACTACGCGATTGGGCATTATTCGTTGCTGAAGTAGCAGATGCTTGGCGTCTCGCTCCAAGAACCTCCATATCTGCATATGCTTATCTGTTGTGGTATACAATTGAATGGTTTATGAAGTTGCCTAACCCTACCACACAACAAACAACGCTTGTGTCAATTGTTGCTGGCCTTGCTGCCGTAATATTTGCTTTCTACGTTAATACTGGTCGCAAATGGAATTCAACACCAGATTATGTGTCAAAAGATACGTCAGAACAAGAAAGCAATATGGATAAGGACGCAACTCTTAAAATAATCAACGATAAAGTTGACCAACTATCAGCACAAATTACACAATCCGTTGCTGATAGTATTCCGTCCAACGAAAGATGATTAACGGCTTAACAGCGGAATAAAGTTTTCCAACTGTTTTGCCACGTTTTTGAGTTCATATTTACCCAAAAATCGCAAAAAGTGAAAATGTGAGTATTTTCCACAGTTTTCTATCTCGTGTTCAATCACTTTCTCAATTCGTTTCTTGATTACTTCTGGTTGTGCCGACAAATCCATTAGCATTCGATTCTCTTCGTACAAATCACCAACCGTAAAAGTCTTCGATTCTTGGTTTGTCCACGTTTCTCTCATCAAATTAATTCGTTTAAACGTGTCTGTATAAGCTTCATCTATCTTTGTTTTTCTAACACGTGGATAGGCGGCCTGAACGTTGTCTCCAACGTCCCCTCGAATACACTTCTCAAACAAAAAGTATTCGGCATCACCGTTCCAGTCATCAAGTGTCCTATCCTTCCCTGTTGTTGGGTCTATAATACGTACGTTAGAATATTTCAACAATTGCATCATATCCTTATCCGCAGTAACAACCACAACTTCGGTATCTGGAACGTCACCATGCAGTTGGCAAAAACCTGCTATTAAATCATCAGCCTCCAAACCATCTCCAGCCAGACACGCAATTGCTGTATGTTCACGCATTAATTGTTCGAAATCGTTGATAAAGCCCTTAAAAGCTTCGTAACGTTGTTTTTGACTTGGAGTCATGTTCTGGCGGCGCTGGCCTTTGTACAGTTTGCCGGAAATACACAGTTCTGATTGGGTATAAGTTTTGCGCCAGTTACCTCTATCAAACGCAAAAATAGCCTTTGTGGGATTGATCATCTTGTGATATTTGTTGAGCGTTTGCAACGATGCATGATACGCCAACGGAATCAATTCATCGGTTGGTGTTTTTGCATGAACATAGAACGTTTTGTGTAAAACGTTACTCATGTCGATTAATAGGAAAACGTTTTTCATGATTTAAACAACGACTTCCCAATCTTCGGCGAGCATGTCACTCTGAGAACAAACCCAAGGAACGACGCGGTCATCGGCCGTCTTCATGTCCACATGTGGTTGATAATTGATTTCGGTTCCTGTGGGGTAGATGCCCAAAAGGGGAGGACGATTTACCTGAAAAGTGCTACCTGGCACAAGAAATACAAACATTCCTTTACCGTTCCAACCTGAGCGTGCTACCTTCTTACCTTCTTTGAGTGCTGCTACTGCTTGTCCAAAATCCATTATTATTTTCCTTTATTCGTAGTCTGTTGTTTGATTTTCCTTCATCCGCTCAATTAGATGTTGGTACAAATGTGCAATCCATTTCTGTACAATTGCTTCTTCTGTGGTGCCTGTGTAACCATTTTTCCTTAGATGTTCAACAAAAGCAGCATTCCAATCAAGTTCGATCTTAATACCTTTTGTTGGGTCAACTTGTTCACCAACAATTTCTACCCACGGATTATTGCTGTTTTTTTCTTTTATTTGCTGTTTATCTGTTGTTTCTTTTCTGAACGATTTTAAAAAACCAAACATAATTTATCCCTTTACATCAACCCTAATGTGGTCAATATTATTGTTGCTATCACGTTCTATTATCCACACATACTCTGGTGGTGTTGTGTGGCTAGGCACTGGCTCAAAAAATTGTGAATATCCAACATACACAATGACATCATTTACTGTGTCGTGCACTGTGTCCACAACAAGAACGTATTTCATTATTGCTAATACTTCTGATGGGTGTTGTTGTATCAACGTAATTGGCATCGTAAAGGACCCAATGCGTCGAGAAGTCACAATATTTTCCATATTTATACCCTTAAACTCGAGGCAGAACGTATATGTCCAAATCATTCACGCTGATTTTTAGTGTGCCTTTTTGACCAACATAAAAGCACCCATCAGGATTTTGTTTAAACAAAGCCAGTAGAGTTTTTACAGGATAACGATTAACGAAACTAACATCCGTTGTGTCTCCAACTGGCTCTGCTGATGTGGTGAAAATGTTAGAGAAAACATCATTGTTACTATCCGCCAACTCGAATGCAACGCCGCTTTCGTTGCTGATAATTGTTACAGTGTCAGCTCCCATTGCTGTTTGACCACGAGCGAGTAGAGCCACAGCTTCTGCATTTAATGGAACGCGATATTTTGCAACATCATTTACTTGTTTTGGCGCGGAAATTGTTGCGATGTTTGCACATCTATAGTCAACTTTAATACCACTAGCTTTCATATTTAACGATACAATTTGTTCGTCTCGGTCAGATTGTACTGGTGTAACTTCAAATCCTTCACGATTCTCCACAAGAGACAAACGATCTGTGAACACATTAATGCGATTGATACCCAATGAGCTAAATGGTAATTGTGGGATATTGTTGGTTTGACAAATAACAACTGTTTTGTCTTCATCCATTGCTCTCACAACAGATTGTTCGATGATGATTCCATCAATGCCGATGGATGATGCTGTTTTAACTACGTTTTTGATGTAGTTAATAATAGGTGCTTCTAATTTCATTATTATTATCTCCTGTTAAGGCTTTTCTATTATATTACGGATTGACTTTTAAAAAGTCAACAACTCTTTTGTCATTAACATTTGTTCCGGTTGCTGATTATCCGCTATTTCCTGGATGATAACATTCGAATGCATCATCAACCATGCCGCTGCAATGTGACGATGACAAAAATCTGTTGATTTTTCATAACACAATAAAATGCTATTGTTTGGTATGTTTTTAACCAGATTTGTTACATTGATATTACGAGATTTGAGTATTTCCAAATATGCTCCTGTATATTCACGTTCGGTTAATATCCCCGCTTTATAGGCTATGACAATATCCCACGTGGGGGCGAGTTCGCGCAAATATGAACCTACGTACCACGGTGGTGGGCGAACACTTATAGCGAATGCCCGGGGATCTTTACCAAATCTGGCATAATTGGATGTAAATAACATCTTGGTCATACTAGAAACTCAATATATCATTTGTCAAGACCGTTTGTCTTGTTGGGACTTCTTGTTTAATCGCTTTGAAAATATGTGATAGGTTATTGTCAATTAGTTTTTCTGCATGCAGTGCTCTATCTACCACATAATTTTCTGTGAACCAATGCGGAATAATTTCAATATCGGTAGGTAGTGCAATAGACTTGAACTTACCATACGTTTTATTCAAATAAAATACTTTGATTTTGGTGTTTGAAATGATCATCGGACTTTCTTTGTCACCAAATTGCTCCAAACACTCATTATAATGTATGCTGGCCGCTACGTGACCCGGCAACCATGCATCAGCACCGTAAATTTTATACTGTTGGGTATAATCTTCAACCTTTTTCACACCTTTTGGTAAACCAATATCGAAAACATCCAAATCCTTCACCACACCATCTCTAAATTCAATAACATATTGTTCAACATCTGTCCATTTCTCGTTCGACAGAATCATCATGATGGTTTTTTCCAAAAACTTTTGAATCGGTTTCGGTGTGGTGGTCTTTTTCATTTCGAGACCCATTGTTTTTAGTTTATCAACAGAGTGTCCATCCAAATCAACAAGATGCAACACATAACGTTTTTTATCCACAAAAATACCACGATCCGACACAACTTCACGACCCGATTTGATGATATCATCAAATCCTGGATTGCACAAAAATGCCTCCTGCATGAATTTTTGGAATGACTTGTTTACCTTATCTGCCACCGTATCTGCAATCAAAATTGCTTCTTCTTTATTAGATGCGTGTGTTTTAAAGTATACCGAGTCCGTATCACCATAAATGACAGATTCCGCAGGGAATACACTTCCGTTTTTAACAAACGATTCCACATCCAACGGCGGATCGATGTTGTAATTACCATCCAACAATTCTGCAACTTTACGTACTTGATGACGAAGAATTGCTCTGCCCGTACCCGTAGTGCTTTCACCCATACGCAGATCAAAGAATCTGAAATGATAATTGGTTAATGCACCATAAGCAGAGTTCAATTTAATTTTGTACACATATTGAAGGCGGTCATAATAAGTTGATTTGTCCATCAACTCTTCATACAACTCCATATTACCGTCTTCTTTAGCTTTAATGGCCTGTTCATACATAACATTTTTTTGTTTTTGGTAATCTTTACGCTGCTTATACCAGTTAGCCAGAATTGTTGGAACGATACCTGGCTTATTTTGGTCAAATACAGTGCCATATCCTGATACTGCCCACTTATGTGCTTTTAGAATTGTACGCCATTCGTCTGCAGTACGTTCTTCTGACTCACCTGTGTCGTATTCAAATAATAACATAGCCATGGACCCTTTAGCAATCTCATCAGCAGCCTTAATTTTTTCCGCAAACTGCCCAATAAGAGTTTCTGGTGAAATGTTAATGCTTCGAATACTCGATGGATACAGACTGTTGATGTCGATCGACCCAATCCAATCATGCATACCGATTTGAGGATATAAAACGTACGCCCCTTGAATAGAACCGTCTGGTTTTTCCCACCAATCTGGCACCTTAACATCAAGTTCGTAATGACAATAGTTAACAATTGCCAAGTCCGTCAGTTGTAACGTACCAAACACATGTTTAAATTGTGCTGTAGATGTATGACACATCACGTTTGCTAACGCCACATAACCCAACTTGTCCTCGAAACCACGAAGAATTTCTGTATCTCGAATGTTGTATCGAATAAAGTGGTTAAAATTATTCACATATAATGTTGCTAATGAGCCTTCATATTCCAACTTTGGCAAGTGTGGTAGAAATTCATCTGCAATGGCTTCCAACTTATACGAAGCACGTTGTGACATTTCGTACTTTTTGAATAGGTCCATATAATCAAGGTGAACTCGACCAGAAAGGTCGGCAGTATATTGAATATTCCCGAAAACTTCAACTTCACGATACTTAGGTATTTCCGCACCCGGAAATGACATCTTGCGCAAGTAGCTTTTACCCAACTTCAGCTCAATACGTTTGCATATGTACGGAATGTCGAAGAAATTACTGTTCCACCCACTCAATATATCAGAATCTTCAAATTCTGAGAGCATGTATATCAACAATTCCTTCTCGTCTTTACAAAATACAACTTCGGATAACTCAAGCAACGATTTGTCAAACTCACTTTCTTTCCAGCCCGGCGGCGGCACAGCATACACCACCGAACGGTTTTCCCACTGATGATGAATTGCAATTGCGTTTATGGGTGCGTATGGGTTTGATATGGAAGAGAACCCAATTTCGGGGTTATAATCAACCTCAATATCAAGAAATGTGACGTGTAAATTGGGGATTGTTGCGTTGTAGTAGTATTGGGAGAGAATTTTTACTTCTGGTGGAATATCAGATTCATACAGTTTGACTCTTCGTCCTAAAAGCTGCTGTTTAACAGCATACATTTCTCCACCGCTATCGAATTCGAATTTGGCTAGTTTGTTACCAAAAATGCTTTTGTATTCACCAGCCTCGTCTTCCATATAAAAATATGATGGTGCTGGGTATTTGACAACTTTGCGTTGTCCGTCAACTCGTTCCCAAACGGTGACCTCGTCTTTTTGTTTGATTGCAGAAATATAACTCATTTACGTCCTTTATTATTATAATTAAAAATAGGCTATACATGTAAGTATAGCCTATCTTTTTTAATTTGCAACTATTTTTACATCGACGCAACGTGCTGCGGAATGTCTTGTCCAATAAGCTCCTGATGGGCCAAATATCGTTGGTTAAAACGTCTGACGTTATACTTAATGTGTTTGCGTACACCCTCCACGTAGTGGAAAAGGGCAGGGTCTGCTAACAACTTGGCCCCAGCAGGGCCTTGATTGTACATAGCAATTGCTTCCGCCATGTTTTTGGCTTGCTTTTGATATTTTTTAAAATATAATGTAGCCATTCTAATGGCAAACTCGTCGTTGTACATCAACTTACCGATAATTTCTTCTTCCGCTACAGCAGATAGTTTGCGGTTGCTAAAATACTCACTAACATATTGAGGATATGTTTTAAGTACATCCATAACAGCAACAATTTTCATTTGTGTAACGCCATAATAACGCTTACCAAACGCCAGTCCTTCAGAAACTCCACCTATCTTATGCCCAAAACGGCCTGCAATGGTTTCTTGTAATAAAATACCCTGCATTGTTTCAGGAACCCCATACTCAGACCCAACATTGTACGCAATTTTCATAATACGTATTTGGTCTTTAGTGTAGCCTTTAACACGTAATTCTGGATACGCTTTGTAGTCTGCCTCAACTTCACGTTCCTCGGCAGCCAACTGAGCTAGTTTTTGTTGCTCTGCAACATATGCGATGTGTTTGCGATCAATCTCAACATTAACGGCAAATACTAACACGAGAGTGGCAATAAGATTACCGACTATGAATGTTACCATAGCTTTGTTCATAACGTCCTCCTTGTTTCGTAAACAATGAGAGAGTGATATTTCACTCTCTCCCTTTTACTGCGGTACTACTGTACTACTTTATTCATCATCAGCTGGTGAACTTTTTGATACGATTTCCTCATAAAGAGTTTCAAATTCAGAATGCTCTGCTTTAATTTCATCGTAATTGTGATTATACATAGCCTTCGCTAATTTGGTCGCATACTTGGGAGCAATTGTAAATTCTTCCTTGATGCTTTTTGCAATTTCTTTGATGCTTTCCTTCTCATCATCTTGACGACGCATTGCGTGTGTCATTTCTTCAAGCATGATGCGAAGTCTCTGTTTGTCTGCAGGATTGCTCGGAAGCGTATATTCAGGAAGTTCTTGTTTAACAGCCATTTTTATTCTCCTATGAAAAAATATTTAATATGAGGCTATTATATAAGAGAATATAAGAAATGACAACAGTGTATTATGCTGGTGCGTACTTACCACCATTAGCTTCGTAAACTTCCTTCATAGATTCGAGACACATATAACCCTGTCCACCATAACGGCCGGGCGGGAATGATGCCCACTCCCAGCTACACTTGTTGATGGCACTCTCGAGTCTACCATTAAGCACATCATCCAGTGCGTTGCGTCGCTGAATTAAGTATACAGCTGCCTTATCCTGTAATACAGGATCAAACGATGTTAGAGCTGGATATTTTGCCTGTAGTTCGTTCCATGTGCCCAACAGGAATTGATATGCACCAGCTGCTGTGGACTTGATTCCGTTACCTGTGTGTGCTACACCTGGGTGTGAAGCAAAACTATCAAACAATCCATTGCCAAAATATTTACGATAGCCGTTAGCGGTCGCAGTGCCTTCAGCCACTCTGATCATCTTCAAGAACGCTTTTACATTATCACTGTTTGTGCCACCGTCAGTACCAGTTGCTACGATAAGAGTGGTTGCTGTACGACACTTACCTGGTGAACCTTTTTTAACCGTGTTACTTGCAGCTGTTTCACCAGTGCTCCGCTTGCCGCCGTCACCAGTTGTTGTACCTGATTTGTCATTTTCTGTTGTTGAATCTACAGCCAACGAATCACTTGTAGGTAGTTGCCCCAACGACATTTCTTGTGTGAATAATCCCTTCTCAAATTTATGTGCAATATCATAAATTTGAAATAGTCCATCAAACCAAAAGGGAGATTTGAAGGTTTGATCAGCTGTTTTTAATGATATCGGATCGGGTTGGCCTGTTGTGGGATCGACATATGGCATATACACATTAATTTTGACGATCGCTGGCAAGTCAATCAGGTTGGATGAATTTGTGGTGTCCGAGTCGGGCGCTATTACACCACCCAAAAATATTGGGTTTCCTAAGATTTCCAAACGCGCATCAAATACCTGAAACTGTGTATATCTATTAAGCGTTTTACGAAACAGCTCATATGAGCTTGGATCGGCAGCATTTGATGATGAGCTGGGTGTAGAAGGCACACTTGGAGGAGTACATGTTCCATTTCCAGGTGGGGTTTGAGCAACAATATTTGTATCAGGATCGGGTTTAGTGGCTTGCTTATCTTGAGAAGTTGGTTTAGCTTCAATCGTGTCCGTACTAAATGCGCCAAAAGCCCAATCCATCTTCATTTCAAATGATGTAATGTCAGTGTTCTTGCCTGAAAATATGTAGTCGTATTGGAATAGAGCGTTGTTTTTAATTAGTGTATCGGTTAATTGAGTAATATGTGCTGCCCGAACCTTATCATATTGTTCGTTGTCAACATTCGGACAATCCTTTTTGGACTTTGGTGGAACCGTGTAATATGTTTTTGGTTTTACTTTATATGTTATATAACGTCTATCATCGCGCACATCCACCAAAGATGTTATTTGAGGCATCGAAACCTTACCTGATGTATCAGGCTTCATCTGCTTAACCACATCTTTGGATAGTTTTAGCAGATTTTCGAGCATCGTTGGGATAGAACTCTCTTGTTCCGATGCCAACATAATGCCATTACCATCCTTATTGGCAACGTTCAAATTGTCTAAACTCATTTTTGCGTAGGTATCATCAATCTCGATTGCATATACATCCGCTTTACGGGGTGTGCCATCCGGATTTTGTTTATTGATTTTGTCAACCGTATCTTTTAAGTTCTTGTTGATTTTGTCCGTCATCGCCTTTGCAGCGTCCCCAATTGTCGGGGTTGTTTTTACTGTTATGCCACCAACGGTTGCCAAATATGGATGATTAGCCAAACCATTTGTGTTTGGTATAAAATCTACATTGTAAGTTGCCCCAGAATAGCTAAAATTTGCTGAAATGTTGCTGATTGTAATCGGAAATGGCGCCACATTACCGAACTGTTCTATGGTTCCTTCAGCAGTTGTTCCAACAAAAAACGTCTTTACAAAATACGTCAACATCATAACCTGCGTACCCAACTGCTCACCCGCATTTGATAAGGTTTCCAAAAAATTTGCACTATATGGCTCTTCAACAATAAAAGACCCGTCAGTGTGAACAGCTGTACCAGGAATATTCATGGTATCTTGCACACCTTCATTAGGAATTATGAGATTGTGAAGAATATACGAATCAATAGAATACTGCGTATCCGTCATACCATTGATCAATACAATGTACGGAATACCAGTTTTTGAGTATTGAGGGGTGAAACGTTTGCCAGTATCCTTTAAGTCAGGATGATTATAAAAATCGACACCAACCTCACTCTGAAGGTCGGTTTGAAGAGTGGCCGTATTGGTTACAATCAAAACGTGATGATACGAGAACGTTCTGTAACGTTTCAGCGGATTACACCTCGTGAGGTCAACTTTACCAGTAATGGGGTCTACTTCACACCAGCGCGAATAATCTACAGGTTTTGCAGTTGCCATTATTAAGAAAACTCAAACAAAACACGTTCAGGTGAAGGAATTACGTATGTTTTACCTTCAATAAATTCGGTGTTTATATCAATTATGTTATTATATTGTAAGATTAACCACATGTATCTCGTAGTACCGTACGCTTTATACGATAACAAATCAGGTCGAAGCGCAAAGTCGGGCGTAATAGTGACAGTAATATCGTCACGACGATGTTCGATAATGCTACGCTCCCACCAACCCAACCGTCCAGACGGGAGAATGGTTGTATATCCCCCGCTCACGTATCGAGTTGTTGAAATATCTGTCGACTTCTTAGCCATTTCTGTCCTTTAAAACGAATCTAATATACCAGCTTGGTATTTAGCTAGGTTGAAGTTTGAGTATTCATACGGCGAATGGGTTTCAGCTAACTGAATATCCAACGTCATAATTGCCGGAAACGGTACACCCCCCAAAGGATCATTTTGGTCTCTCGGTTCTGTAGGTATGTAATCCGTATCACTCACGTACGGTATAGACATAGAGAGAACTACTACTGGCACGCGATTAATATTGCCTTTGAAATTGCCACCATCAGCAGTGCTTGAGCTTGAGTAAGCTGAAAACAATAGTATTTCAGGTGGAGCACCCAAACGTTTTGTTGGTGTTTGTTGTGCGACTTGAAACGGATCATATTTACCAGCTTCGGCCGTAGAACCAAAATATGGTTCCATCCAACCACGCAGTGTATTTAACTTTTGTATATTGTCTCGAGCTTCTTTGGCTGTTCTTGACACCAACTTAACGTTCGATAAGCTATATTGACGAGATTGTGTATTCACATACATGTAAAATTGACCAGGGGCATGTACAGGTGATACATGAGTGTAGTTGACGGTGCGTGATTCGTTGATGTCGGGAGTAACATCAAACACAACTACTTTCTTTTTTGCGTTTACAATGCTAGCATCCGCCCTGTCAGCAGCTGAAATCAACTTAACCTTATAATCATCTGTTTTTGGTTGCATTTATAATCCCATCGCACTTTTAACTTCATTAAACAATTCGTCAGCGTCTTTTGTTGATAAACCAGTCAGTTGTTTAAACAACTGATGGTTGTTATTAAGGATCGCCTCTCTCATTTTGGATGAGCTTGCACCCAACACACCACCTAATGCTTCATCTCGTAGTATTGGATTTGCAATATATTTTTCTTGTTGTGAAACATTTTCACCAAATATACGTCCAATATCTTTCCGGTATGACCGATCACTACCCGTAACTTCCCCAACGGGCAACATCTGTCGTTCTAGCAAGGAAACAAGAGCAACATAAGCATTTGTTGCTAATTCAAATCGAATACCAGGAAACATTTTCTGCAAATAATGAATACGACGTTCGCCATCTAATGGGCTAGATTGGGTTCGTTTGCCTGTATCGACAACAAAGACAATAGGTTGGGCATTTAATTTGCTTGCTAGCATATTTAATTGATCCACTATTTGATGATGTCCAACATGAGGTGGATTAAACTTACCAATAGCAAATACAACAGGCGCAAATCCCGCTTGATAATATTGATCAATTGACCATGTTTTCATTTCAGGATCAATATTTTCCTGTTCTGCAAGGAAAGTTTTAAAACTAAACATTGTAATTCTCCTATTGTATCTATTTATAAGTGTTGACTTGTTGTAAAAACACCGTATAATTATTAGATATAACAAAAATAATAAAGGAAGTATGTTATGGCCAAATCAACAAAAAAGGAAGTTGAAGTAGAAGTACCAATAGTACCTAAAAAGAAAAATTATCTCAACAACAAAGATATGATGATTGAGGTAATCAAAAGCAAAGAGCAGAAGCAAATGAACGACAAGTTAGCATTAATGCTAACAATGTTGTGTAAAAGGTACGCAAAAAAGGGCAACTTTGCAAATTATTCGTACAATGATGATATGCAAGGTTACGCCATGTTAATGTTGGTTAAAACATGGAATTCGTTTGATCCCCAAAAGAGTAATAACCCATTCGCATTCTTTACACAATGCATCAAAAACTCCTTCATCCAATATCTCAATCACGAAAAGCGACAAAGTAGCGTAAAAAACAAAACCCTTATTGCTGCTGGCATGAACCCTTCTCATAGTTATATGACCGAATACGAAAATGCTCAAAGTGAACAGCGCGATCACAATATGGGTGGACACAACACCTTCGATCACCTAACCAACACTGATACGGACCCTGATGTTGAAGTTGACAAAGAGAATGAAATGATAGATATTTAATTAAATAAAGTAGTAAAAATAAGAATAATAATAAAGAGGTTTCATTTTGAATACAGTCAAGAAGCTGCGTAAAGCAGCGTGTTTTACAGACATACACTTCGGAAAAAAATCAAATTCAGACCAACACAATCAAGATTGCTTGAACTTTGTCACGTGGTTTTGTGAGCAAGTACGAGCAGATAAAACTATTGACCACATTGTGTTTTTGGGTGATTGGCACGAAAACCGTAGTTCCTTAAACATCTCCACACTCAAATATTCGCATGTGGCTGGAAAGATGTTAAATGATCTTGGCCTCCCCGTATTTTTTATCATCGGCAATCACGATTTATATCATCGGCATTCGCGTGAAATCCATTCATTGGTACATTTTTCAGAGTTTGAAAATTTCGTACTGATTGATGAGCCCGTAGTTCGCACGGACATAGGCAACGGGGTTTTGTTTAGCCCATTTCTATTTCATCAAGAGTATCCGAGGTTGGCAGAATTCTTGAAGATTCCTGTTTGGATGGGACACTTTGAATTCAGAGGATTTGTGGTTTCGGGTTACAACATCACAATGCCAACTGGTCCCGATCCTAACGATTTCAAGGGCCCAAAACACATCGTTTCGGGACATTTTCACAAACGCCAAGCGTTTGAAAATGTTGTATACATCGGTAATACATTCCCAATGGATTTTTCGGACGCAAGCGATAATGAGCGTGGGATGATGGTGTATGATCACAACGAAGATATCATGGAATTTATCAACTGGGCCGATTGCCCAAAATATACCCGCACACATCTATCCTCTATTCTTGATAACAAGGTTGTTATATATCCACAATCACGCGTTAAGTGTATCGCTGATGTTAATATCAATTACGAAGAAAGCAATATTCTTCGTCAAGATTTCGTCGACAAATACCAACTACGGGAGTTTGTCATGGAAGAATCGATTGAAATTAAAAACGCATTATCAGGTACCACAACTCAAGTGGATGTTGATAGTGCCGAATTGGCCAACATTGATGATGTGATGATTCAAATGTTACAAGAAATCGATTCGGATCACATTGATAACGAAATGTTGATCAATATCTACACCAATCTAAAAGTTGTAAGCGCATAAGGAACAATAAAGAATGTTGAAATTTTTGTATCTCTCAATCAGAAACTTCATGAGTTATGGCAATAATATAACTCTTGTTAATCTGCATAACCCCGGAACGACACTAATTGTTGGCGAGGATCTTGACAATACCACCAATGGGCAGGGTGGTAATGGTGTAGGGAAGACAACAATCATGAATGCACTAACGTTTTGTGTGTACGATAAACCCATTTCCAAAGTTAAAGTTGATGAGCTCATTAACAACGTAAACAAGAAAAATATGGAGGTATCTGTTATCTTCCAAAAGGGTGATTGGTACTATAAGATCATTCGAGCTCGTAAAATGAAGGCAGGTGCCGCTGGCAACTATGTTAAATTATACGAAAAATTTGGTTCGGATGAATTTACGGATGAAGATGAGAAAACCTTAGATAGTATTGCTAATACAGATAGGCGCATTGAAGACATTATGGGCATGTCATACGACATGTTTGTAAGAATTGTTGTCATTTCAGCTAATCATGTACCATTTTTGGACCTTCCTGTTAGTCACCCAACACAACCAAACCAAACTGACTTCATCGAACGTTTGTTTGAGTTGACCCTATTGTCCGAGAAGGCTTGCTCCCTGAAGGATGCCATTAAGTCCACGGAAGAAACCCTTAAAATACAAAAAATTAAAACCGAACAATTGGATAAAGAACACACCCGTCTCAAAGAACAAATTAAATCAGCCAGGCTACGTGTTATCAATTGGGAACGCACCAATGAAGATACTATTGAAAACCTTGAACGCAAGCTGGAAAAAATTGCTAATGTCAACTTCGAAAATGAGCGTCAGTTACACGAAGAGTTGAAGGTTGTTGAGGCAGATCTCAACGCCATTTTATCAAAACAGAAAGATTTGATAAAGGCAGTTAAAAAATATAACCAAGTTCAGGAGAAAATGAGCAACGATCTTGTTCATTTGAAAGATGATAAGTGCCCATACTGTTTACAACAATTCCAAAATGCTAAGGATAAGATTGAGGAATGTCAAAAAGCTCTGGATGATGCTCATGAAAAATTAAACAACACGAATGAAATGTTAAAAGAGGTTGATGATGCCGCTGTGGATATGGTAGAAGCTAAGTTGCAACTATCGCGTCGGATTACGGTTCAGAATCTAGAAGAATTGATCGAAATTAAAAACCAAAGTCAAGTAATTCGCGACAAAATAGAGGATTTGAGAAATGCAGTTAACCCATTCTTAGAGCCTCTGGACGAGCTTGAAAACATTACCATTGAAGCAGTAGATTACAGCGAAATCAACAGATTGAAAAAGTTAATTGATCATCAACAATTTTTAGTCAAACTGTTGACCAAGAAGGATAGTTTTGTTAGAAAGGCGTTTTTGAATAAGAACATTCCATTCTTAAATGCTCGACTTCAGTTGTATCTATTCCAATTGGGTTTGACACATAAAGTTGAATTTACACACGAGATGACAGCAGAAATTAGCCAGTTCAGCCGACCAATGAGTTTTGGTAACTTGTCCAATGGCCAACGAGCTCGTGTCAATTTAGCTCTGTCGATGGCATTTCGAGATGTCTTACAAAAAATTCACACGCCAATTAACATTTGTTTATTGGATGAGGTTCTGGATGTTGGTTTGGATACTGTTGGTGTCCAATCAGCAGCAAGGATGCTTAAACGCAAATCACGCGACGAATCATTGAGTATGTACATTATTTCACACCGCGATGAAGTCGATTCCACATTTGACAGAACAATGACGGTACAACTGAGCAAGGGATTTTCCTATATCAAAGAAGAAGCTAATGAATGAGTTAGATGATCCAGCCTTAATATTGTATTTGGGCATTTCCTTTGTGGGTATTCTTTCATATATCATCTATTTAATAATTAAAAATAGGTAAACACGCAGTACCCTCCCCAGTGTTTGTTATAAATAAACGAAATATTGGGGAGATTTTTATGAAATGTTTGGGTATAGACCAATCATACACTAGTACTGGATTAGTGCTGATCGAAGATGATGAAGTAATACATTTTCACAAGGCCACAAGTGACAAATCAAAAGATGTATTCGATCGTTGTTGGGATATTGTTTCTCAAATTCGTCAATACGCTCTTGAACATAAACCTGATCATGTTGCTATAGAAGGTCTTGCTTTTGGTATGACAGGTAATGCCACAAGAGACCTTGCTGGGCTACAGTTTGCTATTATCACCGTAATGAAAAATATCGATCTTATAAATATCGATATCGTCACACCACTTTCATTAAAAAAATTTGCTACCAATGATGGGAAGGCTAAAAAGGATGACATGATGAAGGCCCTTCCAGAAAATGTAATGAGTTTATTTAAAGATAAGGGGTTCAAGAAAACAACAGGCCTAGCAGATTTAACGGATGCGTATTTTCTTGCCAAATTTATTCAACACAACAATAAATAATTAAACAATAGGAGATTTACAATGTCATTACTTAAAGAATTAGCTAAAAACATTCACGAAGCAGATGAGTTTGCTTTCGGCGGAGGCGCCATGAATACTGATCAACCAACCACGACGCCAGGTGGACAGGACGAGTTTGGTTCACCAAGCCCAGCAGACGATGTAGATACACCATCGGATGATATGGGTGATGAAAATCCAGAAGACTCGGTTGCAATGGATGTTCCTTTATTGATTCGTATCATGGAGTGGGCACACGAAGATGCTCAAAGTGATGTTGAGTTGCACAAAGTTACAGAAAATCTTGTTGCTATGGCGGCCGAAGGTAGAACATTAACCATGGATGATTATGATGCTGCTCTTGAGGGTGTTGGTCAAGATGAAGACGATGATGGTTATGGTGATAAGGGTTCTATGCCTGATGTTGATAGTGTGCCTACAGACACAGACCCAGGTGCTCCGGACGACACCATGTAAAAGTCATTAATAAGTAAGTAAAAAGGTCAACATTTGTTGACCTTTTTTTATTTTGTGAATACAATAAAATCATCTGAATTATTTGGAGTCATAATGAATCCGAACTCAACCCATGTGGAACTGCAGTGGACTGATAGTATGTATGCTACTGTTTTGCTCCATGCTGCAAAAAACGATTGTGGAGTACTTACGCCGAATCCACATCAGCTAGTATTGTTGGATGTCTCCACAGAAGATTTAGCGTGGAAACTGTTAAATTGCTTTATTCACCATCGTGAAAATGGTGTATTTCCATCCACAGTGTCACTGCCTTGTGGCACTAAATTAGACGTAGCTTTGTGGGTTCCTCTCTCTCTGATGCATTGTTTACAGTTGTTGAAGTTTATCAGTTAGGTATGCCTGTTATAATTGATTGAATATAAATACTCCAAATACAATAGGAGTATTAGCATGTTACTAACCGAAATAACAAAAGTTGTTACAGTAGATTCGTTATTCGAACAGATTCAGCGAGAGTTTATTCGTGATATGTCAATTCTTTCAGAAGTGACATATAATTCTGACGGCTCAATAGCTTGGGAACCGCCAACGCCTGCTGAAAAGGCACAAGCAAGTAATATTGTGCAGCGTCACCAAGCTGGGCCATCATCACAAGAAATTCGTCAAAAACAGTTATTGGACGCAACACCTGTACCGGGTGATTTTGTTTTCTTCCCCGATACCAAAACGTCGGGAATCATCATGAAATTGGATCAAAACACGGGCGTTGTTGATGTGATGAACAAAGACAGAAAACCAATGGGCTCGTTTAACATCAGAGACATGAAAATGACTGGTAGATCAAATACTCCATATAAAACCGTATACGGAATGTTTAGAAACTCCATCGTTAGACCCATTGCTCCCCCCGACACCATGGTTAAACGATTTGTTGTTGGTGGGGGTGTAAACATCTAACATCAACCAACTCAAAAAAGGTCACGTGTTGACCTTTTTTTGTTTTTGGGTATAATGATGTACATATTCAACTCCACCTGGAGAACAACATGTTTAAATGGTACGCTAATTATTGTAAAAGTCGTCCTGCAGCACTCAGAATGTTCTACAGCTTCTCAGGCGAAGAAGCACCGGAAGACCGTTGGAGCCATTTGGATAAACCCAAACCCCCAAAAACCGGATTTCAAATGTCACATGGTGAAGTTCTTGGTGCTGTTATCGGATCGGCGGGTATAAGTGCTTGGGCCAAAAACGTTGGTCGGAGTTCGAGTAATATCATCAACGATACCGCTCAAGAAACCGGTAACATAATTGCGATTATTATTGGTATATGGTTTACGATTAGCATCGCTGACGGTTTGTTGCGGTTGCCGTATTTCCTGGTGACCCAACCAGTAGCGACCGTAAAAGCATTGCGTAAGTGGCTGATTGTGCGGTTTGGCGATACACACCCACCACTTGTGGTTTTGTGGTGGATTTTGGTCCCAGCCCTTATCCTTAATGCGTTTGGTCTCTTGGATTGGCTTGGTAAATACTTCTAAAAATAGGTGATGATGGTTTAATCTAACGACAAATCTTCATCACCTATTTTTTTACGATATTTGATTAGTTTTTCGATATACCCATTGTTGCGCAATGTTTTAAAGGCGATATTTTCTACAGAAAATTCTCCTCCACTCGCTAGTCCTGCTTTACGCATATTCCAAATCTTATCTGTTACTTTCTGAACAGATTGTTTATCATCAACCTTATCGTCAATGATTTCATCAATTAACGACATCATTTCTGCAGCTTTAATTTTGGTTGCATACTTATCAATTTTGGCGTTGTCCTTCTTCATTACAGGCTTTTCTGCCCACTTGTCGTCTTTTATACTAAAAATGCCAGTAGCAACAAGATTTTCATCTGCCAATTGAACATAAACTTCAACTGGATATCCATAAATTGTGATATCATGTTGTTCATTCCACAACGTTTTCTTTGCTTTAAAAAATTCTTCAATTTTAAACTTACAAGGTTTACCTTCTTTGGATGTTACATTGGCGATTAAATGCAGATCAATATCAGATTGTGGTGTGTAATTGTAGTTTGCTAAACTGCCAGTGAAAATGATATCTTTGATATCCATTTCAGGTGTTTCTAAGAATTCTTCAAACTCTTTTGCAATTTTTAACAATGCTTTGCGCACTTTAGGGTCCAAGTCCCCATTACGTGACCAAATGTCTGAATTCAATTCCGTGTGGTATTGAAATTTAATCTCCACTTTATGTGGGGATACTTCATTTAAAAGGTATTCTTTAAAGCCAATCTTCATGCACATTCTCCATTTCGGAGTATTTATCAGCAGTTGATTTAAGTTTTGAATTATTGTAAGATGGTCACCTAAATTATATAGAGGTATTCATGTCTGACGAAATTCTAAAATATTGGCCCGTTGAAAGCCCTCCACGCGAAAATCAAGTCAAGGCGTTTGAGTGGTTGGAAAAACAAACAGCCAAATACATATTGCTTCAAGCTCCTGTTGGAGTTGGTAAATCCCTCATTGGTTTAACATACTCACGATACCTTAATCAAGGTAAAGGGGATTCCTTTATACTGACCCCCCAAATCATTCTTCAGAAACAATACGAAGATTCGTGTAGCAGTGATATGTTGGCTTCTTTGTACGGCAAGGGAAATTACAAATGTGCCAATCGCAACACCACATGTGATGTAGGAAGCTTGGTTAAACCAAGATGTGACAATTGTCCAGCCGCTGCTGCAAAGTCTCGTGCAAAAATTGCACCAAACGTTGTGCTAAACTACAAACTCGCTATGCTAAGTTTCGTTTATACGCAAACATTTAGAAAACGTGGTTTAATGATTCTTGATGAATGCCATAACACAGAGAGTGAACTAACCGAAATCGATGCTGTACAAATTTTTGCGAAACGGTGCGAGCGTTATAACATTCCGTGGAAGGCACACACTGATATCGTATCGGCTATAAATTGGGTTAGCGACAAATATCTTCCGGTTATGGATAAAAAACTGCAAGCATTAATGGACGAATGTGAAGAATTAATCGATAAAGGTACCAACGGACGTCATGTGTTACCTGCTGAGATTAACAAACTTCGTGAAATGAATGCTCTTGTTGAGCACATTCAGGGACTTACAGACATTATAACCGAAGGAATGGATTCGCTCCAGAAGAATTGGTGTTTGATTTTTGACAAGAACTCCATCAAGTTTAAACGATTGTATGGTGCCCACAGCTTTGAGCATATTCTACAACCGATGGCGGATAGATTCTTGTTCATGTCGTCTACCATTCTCAACCCCAAAAGTTTCTGTAGAGATTTGGGTATTAATCCCGACGAAGCAGCATTCCTATCATTAGAGTCAGATTTCCCTGCAGAAAATCGACCCGTTGTATACATGCCGCAAATGAAAATGACTGTCAATTGGAATAGTGATGAAAATGTTGGCAATCGTAAAAATATGATTAACACCATTAAACAACTCATGGAATTGAATAAGGATCATTCAGGTATTATTCACACAGGAAACTTCGCGATTGCAAAGTGGTTAACGGAGCAATTAGAAGACCAAATCCCTCATGAGATATTACATCACAATCCTGAAAGTGGAGACGACAGGAACCAAATTATCAAAATATTTCAATCAACCAAAAAGCCGGCGTTGTTAATATCCCCAAGCATCACAGAGGGATTGGATTTGATCAATGATTTGGCACGATTTGCGATCATTGTAAAGATTCCTTACGGATTTTTGGGCGATCAATGGATCAAGCGCCGCATGGAAATATCGTCAGAATGGTACCAGCGACAAGCTATTGTTGATATTATTCAAGGAGCAGGCCGAGTTGTACGGTCAAAGGATGATTGGGGTCATGTATACATCCTAGATAGTTCGTGGGGATATCTGTATACTCAAACAAAAGGAATTATTCCTGATTGGTGGCACGACGGATATCATGTAGTTAAATAAAAAAGGCCCATGATGGGCCTTTTTAATATACAGGATGTGGATTTTTTGATTCTACCTTAAATCGTTTGTCCAGAAACTCTGAAATCATTTGTCGTTCAGCATACGACATATTCATCATTTCGGTGTAAGACACCGCGCCGCGCATAAAGTATATTAACGACAAGACCGACTCCATAATGGCCTCGACTTCGTTGTTTAAACTTTTAAATAACTTCCTCACAGCATCGCGGTCACCACTCCTAATTACCGTGTAAAAAAAACTAGTGGGTTTAACGGAACACTGATTTCGACCTCCTGCCCACAATCTTGACACGTTGTTTTAAATTCTGTTGTTGGACCCCAATCACTACTTTTATCCACCGCTTCTTTGATTTGATCAAACCACATTGTTTGGATGGTTGTTGCCCACTCCATAATAAAATCTTTATCTGTAACTTCATCAACCGAAGCGATGACACTCACAACTGTTTTAAACAGCTCCCGCTGAATTTGTTCAGCGGAATGATCATCCATGCTCATACTACTAACTTGCATCATGCTCATAATATTGTCAAACTTTACGGGGTGTAACTTGACAACTTGTCCGTTTGGTAGCGTTACGGTGTAAAGACTGTTTATGGTTGTTGGGTCAATCTGTTTGGCTGAATTAATAAATTTGGTCAACGTCGTGGTATATTCATGACTTTTTGAATCTTTACAACCATGATCAAAAGTCACCGTAATAGTATCACCATAAGTAACTTTACGCAAACACAACATTAGATAATCAACATCTTTTGCAAACAATTGCCCAGGTTTGATAACTTGAGGCATACACTTTACAAAAACTTCCGTAATTGCCTTACCATTAATGATTTTATCAGGGCTTTTCATGACAATTTCATCTAGGGCTGTTAAGGGATTTACCTGAACTTCACCACCGGTAACTGAAGAATCAAGTTCACCATCTTTGTAAAACAAACCGCCCGATGGCAACCTAAAGGTTTCCCCAGGAATAACAACACGTTCCAGCAAGGGATTAACAGGACGTGGCATATCTGTATTATTCATATTTGTCTCCATTATAAACAATATTTCTCATTAATTATATATGAGATAAACACAACGCGGTTTTCAACCCACCGTTTAGGTAATAAATAACATTAACATCAAACTCTCAAGGATAATACAACATGGCAGATCTATCGTCGGAACAAATGGCAGCACTTAATAGATTTTTGGGCACATTGACCAATTCTGCTGGTGCTGTAAGTCGTGGTATGAACGACCTGAATGATGTCGTTAATAGACGCGTGCGTGCCGAAAAGGCCGACGCATTATTAGTTGATAAGATGAGTAAGAGCAAGAAGGTTTACATTGACCGCATTGCTGAAATGAATAAGACATTATCGGGTGCAAACAGCAAGATGTCAATATTCGCTGGCTCAATCCACCTAGCTGACAAGGGGTTCAACAAACTATTAACGTCTTCAGACGTCACAGCTGATTATTTACAAAACAGATTTCCTAAAGAAATAGAAAAGGGATTGTCGTCATTCGTTTCAAAAACGGGTGTTGCTATTAATGATTTCAGAGATGTGATGCGTCTACAAGATATTAGTAGTGAAACAAAGCGATTAGTAGAGGGATTTGCTGATGGCACCCGTACACAATATCATCATGTCAAAGAATATATGGATTTACTGGGTGATGCTGGGACATCGATAACCAAGATGGCAGGAATGTCAGGAATCGCCGCTGCTGAGTTTAAAGATTTAACTAATAAAGTGGAGCAGGCTCGTAAAGGTACAGTGGAGCGCGACCAAGCCGAAGCTGCTGTGTCTAAGTTTGTTGTATCCAACCAAGATAAACTTGCTAAGTCCGCAATCAAATTGTCAGCAACATTAGCAGAAGTTGCCGATGAATCCAACCATCGCAGTAAGTTTGTTGCTGCGCATTGGGATGCAGTAGAGGCACAGGGCAAATTTGGCAAGCTCATAGGTACACATATGCGACCTGGCGGAGGCGGAATTCCAACTGCGCTGCGCGCATTAGAGATTTCCGCTGTAAGTGCATCATATAATTTAGTACGTTCATTTGGTTCAAAGGCCATGACTGAGCTTATGGATATGGCTCGCACAGGCATGCAAAAAGGTGTTGAGCCATTTCCGAAGATAGCTGCACAATTGCGTATGTCTGGTAAAGATTACCAGGAGATTATGGCAACCAACAAACAAGCTGTAGCATCGTCTATCGGAGGATATACCACCTTTAATGATCTTATGATTAAACACAATGCTGAATATATGGATATTACAGGTAAAGATCCGGTTCTTGCTGGAAAAACAGCAGCGGGCGCTATCACATTAATGAAGAGTTTTTCTGGTGCTGCAATGACTACCAAAGAAGTATCTAGTGGTATGACGGATATATCCCAAGATATGGGTAAAATGAGGGATATTTTTGGCATGACCGCTCAAGACACATTAGAGATGAACAAGCGTATCATGGAGAGTGCCGGCATTCAAGAAAATATCATCAGAATGAATAAGGAAGAACGTGCTGCGTTACGTACGAGTATCAATGCTCGAGTTGAAGAATATGGTTTAATGGGGTTATCAGCAAAAAAGGCCGAAGAGTTAGTTACACTTACCCAGAAAGCATTGGGAATAAAGAGTCCAAAAGACATTGTTCGTGATTCTATGAAAGCAGCCCAATACGCATCACAAGTTGGCTTGGGGGGCCGAGATGCTCAGATGATGGCTGCTTTGTTACGTAAAAGGGCTACTGTTGGTTTAACTGGCGAAGAAGGTAAACAGTTGGAAGGATATGCAAACCAAGTCGCTAAATTAGAGATGAGTATGCAAAAACGCCAAGCTGGAATGGATGAAGGTGGTCAGCTAGCCTTGCAGGGCATGCGTTCACACTTCGATCAAGCTATGGGAGTGGATGAAAAAAGAATTATTGCTAGCCAAAAAGAGGTAGAAATGGCGAAGGGCTTAGCTGCTCAGGGCGGGAAGGCTTTAGGTGCAGGTAAGGGTGGCGTGATGGCAACTGGTGGCACATTGCTTGATGTAAAAAATGCAATAGATACCCTAAATTCTAATGTTACAGGCACATGGGCCTTTTGGGGTGCTGCTATTGTTGGCGCCATTACGGTTTCTACTATAGGTACGAAGGGTGTTAAAGACATCCTCTCTAAAGGTCTCGGTGGAATTGAAAAAATGGGCGGAAGAACAGCAAAAGATTTGCTTACCGGAACAGCAGATGTTGTTAAATCCAGTAAAACTCTTGGCTCTATTGGTGGTGTGTTAAAAGGAGCTGCTAGTCTAAAAGGTGGTTTGGTTGGTGCTGCTTTGGGTATTGGTAGTCAGTTTCTTCCCGAAGACTCGACCGCCGGTAAATTATTACAATCTAAAACTGCTCAAGGCGCCATGTGGGGGTCTATGTTGGGTCCTATGGGCGCTTTGGCGGGTGGCGCAATAGGTGGGGCGTGGGATTTGTATGATTATGCAACATCGCCTACAGCTCCTAACCAAACCCCACCAGAGATGGCGGCATCCGTACAAGCCGAGACAAAGAAAAAGCATGAAGACCGGCAAGAAAAAACTGTGGACATTAACCAATTAATGCTAACACAATTACAACAATCCAATATGAAATTGGATAATGTTACCAAAACTTTACAAGAGGGTAACGAGCTGTATGCTATGACAGAAGAAGAGAAAAAAGCTCTAATTGCAAAACGTAAAGTTAGTACAATGAGGGGATAACAACTATACCCTTTATTTCTCAACAATAAATATGTAATTCACCTTATAAATAGAATAAACATATTTGAATAGAGATGACTTTATGGCAAAATTCACAGATTATTTTCGCATAGTTACACAAAAACCAGAAACGACTGCTGTCCAAGACAGCCAGGGCGTCGATGGTCAATATGCTTCATATGGTAACTACACTTGGTACCAGCGACTTGTTCAAGGCTCTGCTACACGTTTAACACGATATCGTGAATATGACATCATGGATAATGATGTTGAAGTTACGCGGGCACTGGATACCATTGCCGAAGAGATGACGGGCAAAAACACCAAGACTGATTTGGTGTTAGACATTGACATTCAAGCTGAAGACGGTCAAGATGTTCCCGACAACATAGTGTTGACTGCTAGGGCAGCACTGCGTCATTGGTCTAACATTCACGATTTTCACAACAAATTATTTAAAATTGCTCGCAACACTATTAAGTACGGTGACTGTTTTTTTAAGAAAGACACCAATCACAAAACGTGGGAGTGGATTCCACCCAACAACATTCTTGCTGCTGTTGTTGATGCTGAGGATGTTACCAAAATCGTTGGCTATCAAATACGCACTGATACCAAAAAGCCAAGGTCGGCGGGTGGAGGTGGAGGAGCTGGAACACCTGGCATGACAACAGTTTCAATGGGGCAGGATTATCACACAGAATACTTACCTGCTGGGCAGGTTGTGCGTTTTACCCTAAATGACGATATGTCAGAGTCGGCACCATTTGGTGATTCTGTATTACGTAGCGTGTATCGTTCGCACAAACAAAAACAGTTACTTGAAGACGCTATCATAATCTATCGTATCCAACGCGCACCAGAGCGCCGTGCGTTCTATATTGATGTGGGTAAGATGCCGCCGCAACGTGTTAAAACATATCTAGAAACCATTAAGAACGAAATTCGTCAGAAAAAGATTCCATCGATGCAAGGCGGCCAAAGTTCCATTGATTCCGTATATAACCCACAATCAATGACAGAGGACTTCTTCTTTGCATCGCGACCAGATGGTCGTGGATCTAAGGTTGAAACATTGCCTGGTGGGCAGGGGCTAGGTGAATTGTCCGATTTGGATTATTTTGCAGATAAAGTGTTACGTGGCTTGCGGGTGCCAATTTCTTGGATGAAGCCAGGCGCCGAGGGGGCTATCTTCAACGATGGTAAAGTTGGAGCCTCGTATATCGAAGAACAACAATTTGCAAAGTTCGTTAAGCGTTTACAGGGATATATTGAAAAGGTTATTGATGATGAATTCAAGCGTTATTTAAGGGCTTGTAATATCAATATCGATGAAAGTTATTATAAATTGAAACTGCCTGATCCAAACAACTTTGAAAAATATCGTCAGGCTGATATGGATTCTGCATTGTTAAGTTCCTACAGTAATGCTGATGGTGTTCAGTACTTAGCCAAGCGTTTCATCCTTTCACGTTATCTTCAGTTATCCGAAGATGAGATTATCACCAATGAGATGTTGCTTCGTCAAGAAAAAGGTCTCGATCCAGATGGTGGGGATGCTGACTTGCCAACCATTTACGGTGCAGGCGACGAAGGATTGGGCATTGGCGGGGGATTGGGTGGCGGCGGTGGATTACCTCCTCTTGGCGGCCCCGCTGCACCTGGGGGTGAGGCTGGTGGACTAGAATTGGGCGGTGAAGCTGGAGCAACTCCAGGCGGCGCTGTGCCAGCAGGTGGTGGTGGCACCCCCGCACCAACCGGTGGCACACCAGTTTAAATCTTAAATTTTTAGGTCTAAAAAGTCCTGAATTATCAATAAGTTAAATAATCCATTGCAAAAACAATGGATTATTTTCTAAATATAAACATCAATCTATGATCTTAAAAGGAGATTTGCCATGAAAGAAAAATTAAAGAGCATGCTTAATGCAATGATTAACGACAATGCAGAACAAGCACAAGTTGATTTTCACGAATTTGTGACCGCTAAGATGCGTGCCGTCCTTGGTGAAGAAGCAGAAAAGGATGAAAAAGAAGAAAAGTCCGACAAGGAAGAAAAGGACGAAAAGAAAGAAGACAAAGAAGAAAAGGACGAAAAGAAAGAAGAAAAGTCTGAAGAAGATGATGAAGATGAAGATGAAGAAGACAAGGAAGACAAGGAGTAATCCACTCAATTAAGGAGAACATAATGAGTCCAGAATTACTAATTGAAGAGCTCTCCCCTGCTCAAAGTCATCTCATCGAAGAAGCATCAACTGACGGGAAAAATGTTTGGCTTAATGGTGTATTCATGCAAGCTGACATTAAAAACCGAAACAATCGTGTATATCCACTTGATGAGATTGCTCGTGCAGTCACAGAAGCTCAACTACGCATCAAAGAATCTAATGGTATCTTTGGTGAGCTTGATCATCCCCAAACACTGAACATCAACCTTGATCGTATCTCGCATGCCATTACTGATTTGCGTATGGAAGGATCAAATGCTGTTGGTCGTGCAAAACTTTTACCAACTCCAATGGGTAACATTGCTCGCGCATTAGTCGAGAGTGGTGTTCGTCTTGGTGTTAGTTCTCGCGGTGCTGGTACAGTGAACGAAAGTGGTAATGTTAATGGTTTCAACTTTGTTACTGTTGATATTGTTGCTACACCTTCTGCCCCTGGTGCAATGCCAAATTCGGTTTATGAGTCGCTAGAAATGGTTAAAAGTGGGCGCAAAGTCCTTACACTAGCAGAACAGATGAAGGAAGATCCTGACGCTCAGATGTATTTCAAGCGTGAAATTGAGAAGTTTTTGCGCGAAAATTTGTTTGCGAAAAAGTAAAATATTAAATTTTTAGTAAAAAACAGTAGTACGTAACGCGTTGTTTTATAAGGGTTTTTTAATACCACGATTAAAAAATAACGCAATAAATACAACACGTTATAAATATTATTAACGATCTATAAGGAGATTTACAAATGGAAGAACTTTTAAAGAAGCTACTCGAAGCTGAAATTCTTTCTGAAGATTCCAAAAAGGAATTAGAAGAAGCATTTAGTGCTCAAATGACTGAGGCTGTTGAAGCAGCTAAAAAGGAAGCTACTGACACAGTTCGTGCTGAACTTACTGAACAGTGGATTACTGAGAGAGATGCACTCATCGAAGCCATCGACACTAAAGTTAATGAGTTCTTGAGTGAAGAAATGACAGAATTAAGAGGCGACATCTCGTCTTTCCGTGATTTGGAAGCTGAATATGCTGCTAAGTTAGTCGAAGCTAAAGAAGAGATGGGTGAAGAACTCAAGACCGATTTGGCTGAGTTAGTTGAAAAACTTGATGCTTTCTTGGAAATCCGCCTTGGCGCCGAAATGGAAGAATTGAGAGAAGACATCGCTGAAGTTAAAAAACTTGAGTTTGGTCGCAAAGTGTTTGAGTCTTTTGTTCGTGAATATCGTAAGAATTTCATTAGTGAAGACTCCATTGAAGCCGAACTTCGTGAATCGAAGGAACAGATCAGGACTCTTCAAGCTAAGTATGAAAATACAGAAGCTGCTAAAGAAGAAATGCGTCGTACCATCAAGATGGAATCGGTTCTCAAGCCACTTTCGGGCAAGCACCGTGACGTTATGGAGACACTTCTCAATAGTGTTGGTACTGATCAGCTTGAAGAAGGATACAAAACCTTTATTGGTCGCATATTTAAAGATAGTACAGAAGTAGTAGAAGAAAAGAAGGACGAGTCAGAGAAGGAAAGTAAAGTACTTGCTGAAGGATCTGAAATTTCTCAAAAAGTAGAAGAGGGTGCCGTTGTTGTTAAGACAGGTGACACCACCCCAGTAGAAGAAGTTAAGGAAGAAGAAGAGATCGAAGTCAAGGCTTCGCCACTCACAGAATCCATGAGACGTCTCGCTGGATTAATTAATTAATTAATTGATTGATTAATTTAAATTTAACCATATCTTAGGAGATATACAAATGAATGAACTTTTTGAAAATTGGGCAGAGATTAAGGGTGCTTTACTCGAAGGTCTTGATGCCAACAAGCGTAAGATTGTTGATCCTCTTTTAGAGAATCAAAAAAATCAGGTCTTATCTGAAACAGCAGCAGTTGGCTCCACCGATGCTCACGCAATCGCTGGTTTCCGTAAGATTTTAATCCCAATGATCCGTCGTATTATTCCTTCGACGATCGCAACCGAAATCGTTGGTGTTCAGCCAATGACAGGTCCTGTTGGTCTTGTGTATTCGTTACGCTACAAGTATAACGAAAACATGACTACTGCTGTTTCTCCAGAAGGTGATGTTCCAAACGCTGGCGATCCAAATGACTTTGAAGCTTTCGGTAACTTGAATGCTATGCGCCGTTTCTACTCTGGTGCTACTGATGCTGCTCAAGCTGCTGGTGCTGGTGGTATGGGTGCTCCTGCTCCTGGTGGTATCGCTGGTACTGCACAAGGTACAGCATGGCCTTCTAGCCTTGATGCTGCGTTCGTTGGTCCTTTTGGTGCCGCTGGTCCATTACATGGTGGTTCTGGTTCGTATCTTGAAGGTTCTGGTGGTCGTAAGATGGGTGTCGAAATCGTTTCGCAAGCTGTTGAATCTGGTAGCCGCAAGTTGCAAGCTGGTTGGACAATCGAAGCCATGCAGGATCTTCAGGCTCAGCATGGTCTTGACCTTGAAAATGAAATGACCCAAGCCCTTTCGGCTGAAATCGTTCAGGAAATCGACAACGAAATTATCACTGACCTTCTTGGTCTTGCTGGTACTGTTGCTGCTTTCGACGGTTCGCTTCCAGGTGCTCCAGGTTACTACCGCCCAACCTTCGTTGGTGATCGTTTAGCTAACCTTGGCGTTATGATCAACTACGTCGCTAATGAAATCGGTCGTAAGACACGTCGCGGTGTTGGTAACTTCATCGTTGTTAGCCCAATGATCGTTTCTGTTCTTCAGTCGGCTAATAAGAGCGTGTTTGCTCCTGCAACTCAGGGCTCCTTCAAGGGTCCTAACAACACAATGTTAGTTGGTACTTTAAACGGTACAATCAAGGTTTACAGCTACTTGTGGAACCAAGTTCAGGCTACTAACGTTGGTGGAACCGGTAACGATTCTATCCTTGTTGGTTACAAAGGCGGTAATGGTGAAACGGACAGCGGTTACTTCTACTGCCCATACATCCCATTGATGTCTTCTGGTGTTGTTATCAACCCAGTCACCTTCCAACCAGTCGTTTCCTTGATGACTCGTTATGGTAAAGCTACTTTCACCCAGAAGGAAACTTCTCTTGGTAACAGTGCTGACTACTACGGTAAGGTGAACGTTTCCGCAATGAGCCTTGCTTAATTGTAGGTAAATCAGTAAAAACAATAAAACCCGCTTCGGCGGGTTTTTTGTTGTGTTGGGTTAGCATGATGTATTGTACCCTTTAGTTTTTAGCAAATACCTCATCACACAACATAAATACTATAAATCAGTTTTGGGAAATTTGTCGCATGAAAAAATTATCTTTCAAAGAATATTTGGAATCAAAAAATCAATTGCTTCAAGCAATTGAAGAATCCCCTATTCAAACAATATCATACGATGTCACATCGTATTGCAAACTCATTGTGGGTGAGCGGGAAGACAAACAACATATTTCGCTTAAACCAAAACAAACAATCGTCATAGAGTGGGAATATGCCGACATTAATACTACTCCCGATCCCATATCAATTCGCTTCGAAAATGTAAAAGAAGTAGACTCGCTTGAAGAATATACTACTTACTGGTCGGGCGACAAACTAAAAAAATGGCTCGGTAAAAACGCAACCGAATTGTAATTCACGCCACCAAGTATCCTCTGTTGTAAACACATAAATAGTAAAAAGTGCGACAAAAAGCGTCGTATCATAAATATATTAAATGTTATAGAGGAGTAATTCCGTGAGCAATTTTGGTTTCTATCCAGATGCACCAAGCAAAATCCGCTACGAAGGTAGTCAGATCGTCATTAAATTTGAAAAAACAAGCCCAACAACAGCACGAATTTCATGGACCTTACCAGTAGGAGTACCTGATGATTCAGCCTACAACGGCATTGTTGTTGTAATTGATACTGTTGCCATTAATCAGCAGCGAACAGTCGCAGATGGCACATACTACACTGGCGATCCAACGGTTGACACAAATCTGTTTGCTGGCGATAAGATTGATAGTGCTTATGTTATTGGTGCCTTTTATGATGACAAGACTACCACATATATTGACATTACGGGCATTAAAGACAACACACCGTATTATGTTGCTGGGTTTGCTGTCGATAATACATGCCACTATCACACCGAGGGTGTGCATTCTTATTCGCAAAAATATGGCAGTAATGATAGTACGGATGATACACGTGGTTATCAGCTAGTCAACTTTGGTGTTAATGGTACTGATCCTACAGGTCTCGATCCACTAACTACTTATAGCTTCCAAATTACCGTAGATGGGTCCCATTTATTGGATTATAATACAGGCAATAATGTTGTTATAACACCCGGAACGACCTACGACATCAACGTTTTGGGAAGCAATGCTGCAACGTTTGATGATTTGATTAATAACATTAACTTCCAGCTTGCTACAGCAAGTAGCCCATTTCAAGGGGCTATGCCACCAAATACCGGTGCATATTACTACGATACCACGAACCAAAAGTTGTATCAGTGGGATGGTTCCGCGCTTGTGTTACTCGATCCTGTATTCAGTGCCACTGACCCAACAGTACAAGCTGTCGGAGCTTATTGGTTTGAACAAGACACAACTACGTTATATCAGTGGGATGGTGCTGCTTGGGTACCTAAAACAGGCATCCACTATATTAAAGCTCCCAACGAACTAACATGTGACGATTTTTGGTTTGACGGTACCACTACATATGTGTGGGATAGTGTTATTTGGAAGCCTCTAGTTACCAAAATTCAAGAAACAGATCCTGCAGGTGTTCCACAACTTGTATGCAACTCTTATTGGTTCAATGAAACCGATAACACTCTTTCTTACTGGAAAGATTATCTTGGTACATGTAATACCACAGATCCTGTCGCGGGGCACTGGGTTAACACTACTGCTATATTATGGGCAACAGATACAAGAATTGCGGTTGTTGGTGAATATTGGTTTAACGAAACGACTAATACCATTAATGTTTGGAACGGTGCAAGTTGGGATGTGTTAACAAATGCGTTCTATGTTGGAACCACAGAACCAACATTACCTGCTGTTAATTTCGCATGGTATAACCCATCTACTGAAGAATTGCATGTTTGGAATGGTACAACATGGGTATTAACCGACATTCTTGTATGGACAAAGGATCCAACTGTAGCACTTGTTGGGGAGTTGTGGTGGAATACAACTACTGATGAATTATATATTTGGGACCAGTTAACAGCGGCATGGAAAATTATACCAAACTTCACCGTTTCTGGTGTAGACCCTTCTCAACCTGCTGTTATGGCAGTAGATGATATTTGGTATGTGCCTTCTACACAAAAAATGTATCGTTGGGATGGTTCACAATGGTGCCTCGTAACTTATATCAATTGGGCAACTGACCCAACCATTGTTGCTAATGGTGATTACTACTACAACACAGTCGAAGACAAGTGGTACATCTACAACGGAACCAATTGGGTGGCATTAACATACACACTCCATGATAGTAACCCTTCTGTGCCTGCTCTTGCAAGCTACTGGTTCAACACAGCCAACAATACGCTATGGCAATGGAACGGTGCTTGGGTTCCATTAATGTATTCAGTTACCGTGCCATCACCACCAACTGGGACACTTTGGTATGATAATTCACACGTTCCTGGCACTCTATACTCATGGAATGGTACTGCCTGGGTTAGTCAGATTGCACCAGCTTTTGTCGTATTGAATGATGGCAATCTCGCCTTTTTCAGTGGAACACTCGGTAGTCAATCCACGATTTATATCGTGGATGGTACTTTTGTTGTCCCTCCATTCCCATTTGGTTTATTTGCATCATTAACACCCACTGGAAAGATTCAGATTCCTGTAAATGGCACAGATGGTGTATCAAATTATCCAACCTGGGCTATCGAAGGCATCGGCACAGATGGTTCGTCCGACGAACGCCGTGATATGGCCGAAAACATTCTTCTTGAATTAGGATATCCTACGATTCAAGTTGAATTAACTAAGGAACAATTAGATTTCTGTATTGATCAAGCTTTACAAGTTATTCGTCGTTCAAGCTCTACTGGTTACGAGCGTGTTTATTTCTTTATGGATCTCATGCCTGGTCAACAACATTATATTATGTCGGATAAGGCCGTTGGTTTTAACAAAATTGTTAATATTATGGGTCTTTACAGAATGACATCTGCTTTCCTTGGTACAGCTGAAGGGCAAGGTGTCTATGGACAATTAGTATTACAACACTTATACCAAATGGGAACATTTGATTTGGTTTCGTACCACATCATCAACGAATATGTGGAATTGATGGAGAAATTATTCGCCGCTAACTTGATGTATAAGTGGGACGAACGTAAGCGTAGGTTGAGCATTCAACAAAACTTATGGCGTAAGGAACGTATACTAGTTGATGCAACTATCGAACGCACTGAACAAGACATACTTGGAGATCGTTTGTTGAATAACTGGATTCAAACATGGGCGACTGCCGAAGCTCGTATGATTCTTGCCGAAATTCGTGGTAAGTACCAGTCATTACCAGGGGCTGGTGGTGGAATTGCGTTGAATGCTTCAGATTTAAGACAACAAGCTAACGCCGATTTCGAAAAATGCTGGCAGGAACTTGACGATTTCATTGCTACTGATATTGAAGAATATGGTCTAAATAGCACCATCATCATGGGCTAATAACCAATACCGGAACATACAAATGGCTATATACAACTACAATTTAGGAGATGATCCAGCAAACACAATGATGGGTGATTTGATCGCCGAGCATTTAAATATTGGTGGTGCACCTATAAATGTGTTTAAATTATTGGGTATACACGAACAGGGTAGATTGATTGATTTGACCGGAAACGGTAGTGCTATTTCCAGTGGCGAATATCCAGCCTTTCCAGCCATTAATGCCTTTTCAAATAATGGTGCTGACTGGCGGTCAACACAAAAAGGTGATCTTGTAACCAAACATGCTTATATTGGGTATGATTTTGGTCCAATCAAATTGGATAACGGGCGCCTCCGTTATGGTATTGAGACGGAAGTTAAACAACACATTACAACTATTAAAATAAGTCAATCATGTGTCCAAACAAATAGAGTTACCAAGGCTCGTGTTGAGCGTTCGGACGATGATAAAGTTTGGTATGGAGTTGATATCATTGCTTTACCTGATGACTGTGATAACCACCAAATATCAATCAAACAATCTGCACCAGCTAGATATTGGAGAATTCGACCATTAACCTTTAATGGAAGTGCCACAGATTTTTGGGGTGTGTGTTCATTAGAACTTATTGATTATGCATCAACAAACTTGTCCAACATTCAAGATGAAAATGGGTTCTTCGAAAATAGAGACAGAAACTACGCTAATGCCAGCTTGCAATTTAAAGGATTTTATGATTTACAGGAGCCGGCTACTGACCTAACTCGTTTTGGTATGGATATGGGAATAACACAAGAATATGTTATTCGTGCTTCTTTCACTTCCATCGTGTCTGTACTTGGGCGGCCAGTTGTGATTGGTGACATCTTAGAAATTCCAAGTGAAACGCAATATACAGCTGAAATGAAGCCTGTTAAGAAGTTTTTGGAAGTAACAGACACAACTTGGGCAACCGAAGGTTTTACCCCAGGTTGGAAACCTATGATTCAACGTATTACAGCCAAACCAATGCTTGCTAGTCAAGAAACAATGGATATTGTGGGTGATTTGAACTTACCAAATACCGATAACGACTTTGCACATCTTGAGCAAAGTGTTTTCAATATCGAAGGATTGCTTGGCGACCAAAAGGTACGAGAATCTGCAAACACCCAGGTGCCTGAACGTGGTGGTGATCCTGATGACATACGTCAATTTACAGCAGAAGAGGTCGCGCAGGCTGCAGCTCAAGGTGTTAATATTGCAAAACTTAACGTTAATCCTAATGGTCTGTATGTTGAAGATGGTTTACCACCTAATGGTTTACCGTACACAGAAGGTCCTACCTTCCCAACCAATCCACTTGATGCTGCGTATCACAGACTCACATATGTTGGTTTAAGTGATCCAATTCCACCAAGATTATACAAATGGAGTTTGATGAAAAATCGTTGGATTTTCGTAGAAGAAGACAAACGGATGAGGTACAACGGCATTAAACCAAAATTACAAGAATTTTTACAAGATTCCACTGCTGTTCCAGCGGATAAAATTGTTAAATAAAGGGAACCTTTTTAATGGCTATAGACCACTATTACTACAATGAACAAATAGAGAAATATATTGTTCAGTTCATGTCGATTTTTACTGGATTGACGATCCATACGGGCAAACGCGATACTGGCGAAATATCATCTGTGAGGGTACCTGTTCACTATGGCAGCAAGGATCGTGTAACCGCATCTATTCTAAATGACAATACCCAAAACGTGCCTATGAGGTTGCCTGTTATGAGTTGCTATCTACGCAATCTATCCATGGCACCTGATCGTTATAAGGGGGTGGGTACTGTAAGAACTACTACTCATGTTCCTCGTGGTGGTTTAATTCCTGATGATATCAAGGTTGTGCACCAATATATGCCAATTCCTTATATGACATCAATTGAGTTATCAATTTATACAAGCAATTTGAGCACTCACTTTCAAATCCTTGAACAAATTTTGGTGTTATTTGATCCAGTTTTACAAATTCAAACATCAGATGGCGCCTTTGATTGGAGCAAAATAACCACTGTTGAGTTGCGCGATATCAATTTTGAAGAAAATTATCCTGCTAGTACCGACCGTCGTATGATCGTTACTACTTTGGTTTTTGATATGCCAATTTACATTTCGGCGCCAGCACGCCTCAAGTCTGAAATTGTGAACGACATTTACATGCGAATAGGCTCCGTCGAAACTTTCGGTGATGGTTCACAAGACATTCTTGATCAATTAGAGAACCAAGGATTGGATTACGAATTAATAGTATCGGCTGCAAGAGACTTGGACATTAAATAACAATTACTTTGTTATTGCGAGATATTTTTACACATTTTCGATCGTTCGTTATAAATACAATTAAGAGAAATTATAGTACACATTGCATTACTATGTGTATTCACACAATAACAAACAAATGTTTTTAAAAAGGAGTTAAACATGGCAACTTTAGTGAGTCCAGGCGTTTCAGTAACCATTACGGATGAATCGTTCTTTATTCCAGCCGCTGCGTCAACTGTACCGTTGTTCTTTATAGCAACCACTGATGAAAAAATCAACCAGACAACTGGATTGCCATATGAAGGAACTACCGAGCATGATGTTATCAGAACCATTACAACTGCAAGCCAATTGTATAGTTTATACGGCTCCCCAACTTTCTGGGAAGATTATCAAGGCAACCCTCAACATGGTGATGCTCGTAACGAGTACGGTTTGGCTGCATTGTACAGCTTTCTTGGGATTGGTAACAGAGCATTTGTTGTACGTGCTAACGTAAACTTAGATGATGACCGCGCTAGCATTCTTGCTATGTGGGATCGTAAAACAATTAATCCAATTTCGGGTGCTGGAGCTTTATTAGAGCAGATTACAGCAGCTCGCATTGCTGAATATAATGCTACTAACCAGTACATTCCTAGTGATGTTCATGGTGTTGGTACGGTTGGCGCAATTGTTCCTGGTAGCCTTTATACAGATGGTGTATACACCAACGTTCCATTAGTTGGTGGTACCGGTTCGGGTGCTACTGCAAACATTACAGTCGCTGGTGGTGCTGTAACTGTTGTTTCGGTTGTGACTCCAGGCAAAGGATACACTATTGGCGACTCCTTAACTGCTGCCACTGTTAACGTTGGTGGTACAGGTGCTGGTTTCTCCGTTCCTGTTGCTACATTAGTTGACTTGTACAAACAAACAGTAACATCAACTGAATTGAAATCTGATCTCAACACTGCTATGCAGATTGTGTATGATAAGTACTCTTTTGCGAAAATCGTTGTACGTAACATCAGTGGTGTTATTACAGGTAACTGGTTTGAAGGTAGTGGCACAACTGCTACTAGTTTCCCATTAGATGTATACGCAAATGGTTATGATCAGGTTGCAACTGGCTCTTTTGTTGGCACCGATACAATGATTGCTGATTGGGTTGCTACTGGTCCAGGTTCTGTTGTTGCAACTGAATTTACGCCTGCTGAAGCTGCTCAATTACTAGTTGATGCTGCCACAGACTTCCAATATACTGTTCAGTTCTTGAATATCACAAGCCTTGGTGCCAACGATGCTGCTCGTCGTCTTGCTATCGTTACAGCATTGCAAGCTACAGTAAGTAGCAATCAAGATGTTCGTGCTGAAAACTTTGAATATAACTTGATCGTATGCCCAGGCTATCACGAACTTGTTGATGAAATGAATACTTTAAGCATCGATATCATGGAGGAAGCTCTTGTTATTGCTGATACTCCTATGGATATGAATCCTGATGATGTTGTTGTGTGGGGTGATTCAAATACCAGTACTCGTATCCACAGTGCTCACGTTGCTTACTACTACCCACACGGTTTAACTTCTCACCCATTCACTGGTAAGAATATTATGGTTGCTGCCAGCGGCATCGCCTTGAGAACGTATGTTTATAGCGATAACCAGGCTGATTTGTGGTGGGCTCCTGCTGGTACTCGTCGTGGTCAGGTTTCAGGTATTTCCCAGGTCGGCTTTGTTACTGGTACACTTGGTACAGCAACAACATTTAATGTTGCTCCGTTGACCCAGGGACAGCGTGACAATATGTACAAGTACACCACCAACTTAAATCCAATTACCAACTTACCGGGCCGTGGATTGGTTGTATTTGGTCAGAAGACTTCCGCTCTCGACGCAAGTGCAATGGATCGTGTGAGTGTTTCTCGTATGATGAAGTATATCAAGCGTCAATTACGCAAGAACGTTGTTAGCTTCTTGTTTGAACCAAACGATCAATTAACACGTAATAACCTTAAGGCTGTTGTTGATAGTTTCTTGAGTGGTATTATGCACAAGCGTGGTTTGTATGACTTCGCTACAGTGTGTGATGATTCGAACAACACACCTGACAGAATTGACCGCAATGAGCTTTACATTGATGTTGCTCTCAAACCTGAAAAGGCTGTTGAATTCATCTACATTCCTATCAGAATTCTTGCAACTGGTGCGGCTATGGGGTAATTACAGCCTAAACGGTTTGTAACCATTCTCTCCCCTAATATGGACACGCAAGTGAATTGTATTAGGGGAGATTTTTTTAATCGAGCGAAATGTGCCAGTAAATAGTGTTAAATTTTCGTTTGTTTTTAGACACCGACCATAAATACTATAAAGAAGAAATGTCGCATTTCATTACATAAGGAGCATTAATACTATGGCAACCATTAACGACTTCGGTATTCCAGATGTAGGAACCGGAATTTTACAACCAAAACTAAAGAACAAATGGCGCGTAACTTTCAACAAGATTGGTGGAGGTACAGCCAGCCAGAGTCTATCGATTCAAGCAATTAGTGTTGCTCGTCCAAGCTTGTCATTTGAAGAAGTTGAACTACATCGCTACAACTCAAGATCGTGGATTGCTGGAAAGCATAATTGGGAAGAGTGTGCGATTGTATTTGAAGATGATATCACAGGACAAGCCGCAACCATCATCAAGCAACAACTACAGAAGCAACAGTGGTTGATTGGTGCTGATCCTGCTGCACAGCAATACTTAGCTACCGCTGGCGATGCTGCTGTTTATAAGTTTGAAACCATTATTGAAACATTAGATGGTAACACCCAACCTCTCGAAACATGGACTCTTGAAGGATGCTGGTTGAAGAACACTAACTTTAACGAATTAGCTTATTCTGACAACGAAGCTATGAAAATTAACATTTCGATTCGTTTTGATCACGCACGTCAAGTCATTCACCCATATGGTGGTGGTCGTCCTGGTGATAATGGTAACGGTTTCGCTACTCCAGGTGGTAGAACTTAATAGGTTTTGCTCGAAGCACGTATTAAAGGCTCTTCTACGAAGGGCCTTTTTTATTTGCAGTGTGTAAATATAAATATATGTAATAATTAGGAGATTTTAATGTCACTACAAGACCTGTTTACAACCGCCTCTACTGGTGCCCAAAGCACTATCAGTAAGTCCGTCGAGAGACAGACTTATGGCATTGTTAATCGTGGCGTTAACACCGTTGCCGGTGTATTCAACAACTCTGTACAGTCAGGGCTTTCACGTTTTCTTTCTAAAGGAAGTCAACAAATACTAGATGCAGTTGGTATTTCTCGTAACTCACTACCAGAGCTGGGCAATATTAGTGCAGCTATTACATCGGCTGGAGTGACAGCGGCAGGTCAAATATTTCAAGGTATTGTAAATGGTAATGTCACACAAAAGAGTGTAAATCAATTATCATCATATGATGTAGCCAAAGCGGCTGCGGCAAACAACAACACAACCGCACAACACATGTTTGCGATTAGCAATTTAGTACAGATTGCACAAACTCAAGGTGTAACCGATTCCTTGGGTTCCATTGGACAAGCGCCAGGAATACCCGATGCTGTTGTTAAACATTACGCATCCGATTTACTACAATATGCCCCAAAATATAAATTTTTATATGTTGTTGAGTTTATATTTAATGCTTCATATGCAAATACAACATTTAAGAACGATTTTGCCTTTTTAATTAAGCAGTTCGACCGTCCTAACATTAACATTGTACATGATGATGTTAATATGTATGGGTACCGTACCAAAGTCCCAAAAATGACATCTTACGAACCAATAACGGTTCAAATACACGACGATATTCAAAACCGTTCTATGAATTTTTTCGTATCTTACTTACGTTCTATAAGTCCAATCGCAAATGCTCGTGGTTCTTCTGATCCAACTTCATTGCAAGCGGATAGTATGCAATACGATATGTCAGGTTCATATGGTGATACCCCAACTAATAATCATTCATCTTCTTTTGGGCCACTCTACGATAATGCCGTTACAGTTTTACAATCAATGAATCTATATCATGTGTATGATTATGGCCAGTTTATGAACGTTTACAACTTTAAAAATCCTAAAATTATTCAAATGTCTTTAGATGCTCTTTCTATGGAGGAGAGTGGTGGTTCTGGTGTAACTTTACAACTAGCTTATGATACAGTGTATATCGAAACTGGGGTCGCAGCGGCTGGTAACATCAACCAAAAAGAAATTTATGATGGTATACAACTTACAGACACTTTATCAGGGGTCGAATCATCCAACATTCAACAAATTAGTGATAGTATAACACATACACTACCATCAGATACCAATTTAACACCAAATACTTCTGTGTCCCCAACTGCTTCGAATCTATTTGTGGGTACATCAAACACTGCTATAACAGGCGTTACAGATTTAACCATACCTACCAACGAATTGGCAAATGTTGTTAACTCCTTTACTCCAAAATTCTAATGGGAAATTTTAGACAAGGGTATTTTGTACCCAAACATCCTGAAAAATATAAGGGTAATGTATCAAACATTCGTTACATGTCATCTTGGGAATTAAAATTCAACCATTTCCTTGATAACAATGCAAATATTCTTGAATGGGCTAGTGAGGAAATCGCTATACCATATATCAAACCCACCGATGGGAAGCTTCATAAATACTACCCAGACTACTATATCATGTATAAAAACAAAGATGGTGCAATTATACGTGAGGTAATTGAGATTAAACCAAAAAGTCAGGTTAATCTCAAAAAACGAGCAAATTTGTATGAACAATTGACGTTTGCTGTGAATAAAGCTAAATGGGAAGCTGCTGAACGATTCTGTCAACAATATGGTTTAAAATTTAGAATTGTAACAGAAGATCACCTATTTGCTAATGGGAGAACAAAAAAATGAAAATAGTAACCACCGAAGAATATATTGAACATCCAATGGAAGAAATCTTTGATATTGAATCTGGTTCAACTCTTATCACGAAAGAAGAATTGCAATCAGACGGTCTTGTTACTTTACACAGTTACGACGATAAGGATTTGGAAGTTGAAAGTCAGTTTCAAGAAGTTTACGATGCTGCAATGACATCATTTGCTGACCAAGCAGGTTTATTGCATACAAGCGATCCAAAATACAGTGCTCGTAATATGGAAGTTGCAAACGCCTTTCTCAATACCGCGTTAGCGGCAGCTAAAGAGAAAGCTAATATCAAACAGCATAAAGATAAAATTGCTAAGGGTGAAGGTCCTCGAACCGTCAACAACAACTTGATAATGGATCGCAACGTGTTGTTAAAAATGCTAAAGGATGGTGGCCAATGAAACTAACAGAGTTACTCTCTGAAAGAGAAAATTTGGGTGGTTATGACTATGAAAAAATGGTCTATTTAGCACTACGTCAATCAGGAATAAGTGGTAAGATTAAAACACATGCGCGCAAAGCTGCAAGTGATGCTCACAAACCCGATTTGGATTTTGTTATTAACGGTAACCAACACCTACTAGAAGTTAAACAGGGTAGTAGAGCACAAATGGGTGGTACATCGTTTCGATATAATCCAAGAGCAAGACGTTTAGACACAATGTTTGTCCCAGTAAATGATATTTTTGATCCTGATGATTTAACTATTATTCAGGAAATTATGTCATCAAAACAAGACGATCTTAACCAATATTTGCAATTTATTATCAACGATCCAATTACCAAACAATACAATTTACCAATTACAGGATGGCCATTTGTTGCTGCACGTCAGACATTAGATGCCGCTCGTGATCAAGGCTTGTTGCGTAACATCAACACAACCATTCGTTATGATACATCCTTTATTCATAAACATTATGCAAGTAAGGGAATATTTTATATCCAGATTGGTGGTAGCGGACTGTTTTATATGGCCGATAATCCTGCAGGGTTACCAGTTCCACAACTTAAAGGCGAGATTGATTTAGAGGTTCGTTCAGGCCCTGCAGGTGGTAGAGAACTCGCAAACGGTTTGGTTGTTGCAGGGAATTCCTTACGTATCCAAGGAAGGTGGCAATATCACGGCAAATCTATCTACACACTAGACAATCCAAACAACATTACCAAACTACTCACGCGGATTGGTGCCTCTTAACTTTTAGGGTATAAATATTTTTCACTATTATAGTGGAGATTATTATGTATTTTGTTTATCAGTTAATATTTGGAGTGCACAATGGGTGTTAAAAATCCGCGCATCAAACGCGCTCATGAAGAATTAGAATATACACCCGAACAAGTACGTGAGTTACTAAAGTGTTCCAACGATCCCATATACTTTATTGAGAAGTATGTAATGATTCAGCACCCTATACGTGGTGCTATCCATTTTGAACTCTATGATTATCAAAGGCGGCTGATTCATAATTATCAACACAACCGCTACAACATTGTTCTATCCGCTCGTCAAACAGGTAAATCTACCACATCCGCCGCTTTTTTGTTATGGTACGCTATCTTTAACGAAGATAAGACAGTACTAATTGCCGCTAACAAGAATGCTAACGCCATGGAAATGATTTCACGCATCCGTTACGCATATGAATATTTGCCAGCATGGCTTAAACCTGGCGTCGCTGATGATGGTTGGAACAAACATGGTGTAGGTTTTGATAACATGAGTCGTATTATTTCTGCCGCTACATCAGACAATGCTGGTCGTGGTATGTCTATTTCACTATTATTTTGTGACGAATTTGCATTTGTTCGTGGTGGCATTCAGGAAGAATTTTGGACTGCTATTTCACCAACGTTAGCAACAGGTGGTTCATGTATTATAGCCTCAACACCAAACGGCGATTCGAATTTATTTGCACAGTTATGGCGTGGAGCCGAATTGGGAACCAACGAGTTCAAATCGACGTGGGTTAAATGGAACGAACCACCTGGACGTGATGAAGCTTTCAAACTCGCAGAAATTGGTAAAATTGGTGAAGAGAAGTGGCAACAAGAATACGAATGCATCTTCTTATCCTCCGATGCGTTATTGATTAGTTCCATACTTTTACACTCACTTAATGATATGGTTAGCATGCCTGAACCCGATGCACGCGGGATTAACTGGTGGGCAAATTTCGAAAAAGGCAAAACCTACTTAATAGGTGTGGATCCCGCAACAGGTAGTGGTAATGATTTTAGTTCAATTGAAGTATTCTCTTTTCCTGAGCTTGTTCAAGTTGCAGAGTTTCGATCAAATACCACCTCATCACCTGTATTATATTTAACTCTTGTTTGGATCCTTAAAAAAGCTGGGTTGGCCGGATCCAACGTCTATTTTTCCGTTGAGAATAATGGTGTTGGTGAAGGTATGATCTCACTATATCAAGCAGATGAAAATCCACCGCACACAGGGGAGTTCATTTCTGAAGAAGGTAAGGGTCGTCTTGGTATGACTACAACCGGTAAATCTAAAATACGTGCGTGTTTGAACTTCAAGCAACTCGTTGAGCGTGCTAAATTGGGTGTTCGTTCTCGCTCTCTATTAGGCGAAATGAAAAACTATGCTCGAAAGAATGGTAGTTATGAGGCTCAAATTGGCGCAACTGATGATTCTATTTCCGCCACTCTTATCGTTTTGCGTTTGCTCGAGGAGATTTCCACCTACGAACAAGATGCTTATGATACTTTATATTCCGTTGATGAAAGTGAGTATTTCGGGGAATATGATGAGAATGATGTTGGGTTAGCAATTTCATTCGGTGATACTTCCGGGGGGACTTTCGGGGGTGGAGGATCATTTGCTGACCCCAATGACCCTGACTCATTTGACCCATTTGGATAAGTTTGACCCAAACGACAGTTTAATAATAGAACATCATTATAATAATTAAAGAACCTTTATGCTCAGGCCTTTGTGACAAAACCATTATCTCTAGGGTAATAAAAAAAGTCAACGGGTTGACAAAAATAAATTTTCCTTTATAATGACACAATATTATTAAATTGGATAAAACATGAATCTCAAAGACGAATTTTTTAAGTGGTTTCACAGTAACTTTGTATTTACCCCGCTTTATAGCGCGATGAACAATACCTCCGAAGCAAGTAAATGGCATCGTGAAGATAGTGTCGGCGTGCATACCGCTATGGTTGTTGCAGAATACATAAAGTTTTCGCCAAATGAGTGGAACACTGACGATTTGTGTGGTGCAATTGCCTGCGCATTCCATGATACTGGCAAACCGGCGGCGCGCACCGAAAAGCACTCAGAAGAGCGTGGTGTTTACTACTCCTATCCTGGCCATGAGCAAATTTCGGCCCGTTTGTGGGAAGATTGGGCTGTTAGCAACTGGATTACGTTTGAGAAGTTTGGGCTTGTCCCCAACGACATCTACCGTATTGGTTGGGTGATTGAACATCATCTGCCGTACGCCACTGTCAAGGCAGACAAGGTTGGCCGCATGGTGGAAACGGTTGTTAATATGTTTGGATCTAACCGAATTATGAGCACTGTGTTGTTGGCAGACCAATTTGGTCGTATTTCTGATGATATGGAGTACAACCGCAATAAGGTTGTTGTGTGGGTTGATGAATTTAATAAGAAGTGTGACGAATTCATGGCTACCAATTCAACAAACGACGTTGGGAAGAAACCTACCTGCACACTGCTTATTGGACCATCTGGATGTGGTAAGTCTACTTATACCGAAGTATATCAAGCACTTTATGGGCCTGTGCAACACTACTCGTGGGATGATTTGCGTATGCAATGGTATTCGCCTAAGACGGGTGATGTTAAACATGACTATTCAGCAGCGTGGGCAGCATCTACAGAAGATAAGCAATTTCAACAAAAGGCTGATGCAGCATTCAACTCTATGTTAAGTGGTGAAGATGTGTTTGTTGATAACACCAACCTTACTACTAAACGTCGCCGCTTCTTTGTGGAAGCTGCCCACCGTAAAGGTTATAATGTTATTGGTGTGTTGTTTCCGCTTGCTCTTAGCACTCTCAAAGAACGCCAAATGGGGCGTGATGATAAACAAGTGCCGATGGCAACTGTTGAAAGTATGTATTTTTCGTTGCAGTTGCCATCTAATGGCGAAGTTGATAACGTTGTTGTGTCGGAAGGTAACCTGTAATATTTTTCTTCCCATAAATACTTACAATATTTATGGGAAGTTTTTATGGCAAAATCACTAAAACAATTATACGAAGACTCGGTTAACGACCTTCAAACAAGCACGATTGCAGGATTTCCTGATACCAAAAAACGTCAAAACGTTACTGGTACTGTAGCTGTTAATAACATCAAATTCATCCCATACGAAGACTCTCGCTCATTAGAAGCACATGCTGACGTCACGAGTGCTGGTCATCGTTACCAAACAGCTATGCTTTTTAGAGAAGTTCAATACGAACCAAATGATTCACCTGATGTTGTATCATTTACGGGTACGGACAGCACAGAACACCATATTTACGCTGTGTCAGCTGTGCTAAATGATGTCCAGGTACGCTGTACTTGTTTGGATTTTTATTTCAGATTTGCTAACCAAGATTATCAAAATGATAGTTTGCTTGGTGCAGCTCCCCCACCCTATCGTCGCAAAACAACCACGAGACCGCCAGTGAACCCAACTAATGCGGTTGGGATGTGCAAACATTTAATTAAGTTTGCGGATAAACTAAAAGATATGCAAATTATGGTCGATTAAACTTTGCGTTTAATCTTCAATTTTGGCATTTGACGTTTAGGTTTTACAGTAATACCCATCGATTCCAACACTTGTTTTACCTTAACATCCTTTTCACCATCTTTGGTATTGGTCACTACTTCAGGTTCAATCTTTTTAACCTCTCCAGGTTCTTCAACTGTTTCTGTAACAACTTCTTTCTTTTCAGTCGCCTTTTTAGCAGCCTTACTAGCTCTAATAGCTTCAGTAACAGCCTTATCCGCCAACTCACGAATACCACTTACACCTAATGATGGAAGTGTTGGCTTGGTAGAAAAAACATCCAAGCTTTCTTCTTTCGTTTTTTCCTCTGTTTCAGATTCTTCTTTTGAACCTTCTTTTTCTTTTTCTGTTGTCTTTTTAACAAAAGTAGTTGTAGGTTGAGCTGTAATTGTAGCGCTACCCACCACATTAACAACTCCCCTCATTGCTTTGAAATAATATCCGTTTGTTATAACTTCAATATAGCAGGGATATGCGGTACGTTCAATGTGTGACAGGACGGGTATCTTCGCTTCGTAGCTGTTACCCTCGATATTAACACATGGAAACATTAATAATGTTCCATTATTTAAATCTACCACCAACCGTACGATAGCATCGTCAGCATCAGTTCCTTCAATAGATACCTGAAATTGTACGGTGTTTTCTTTTTGCTGATTAATAGATATGATGTGCTCGTCCATGTTTCATCCTTTTGATATATTTATTACTTTTTTCTAAAACGAGTTACTGTTACCTTTATTTTGGTAACAACATTCCTAAATTTGGTTACAGCAACATTGATGCGTTGTTGCGTGGCATTAACAAAATTGAATGCTCGCACAATAATCTTGGCGCGACTTTTTGGTACCATAAACTCTCTGGTGTAAACATTATCGACTTCTGTAAACCCCTCCGTACCTTCGCCTAATTCAGGTTTCTTTTCACGCTTAAATATGACCTTAACTGTTACCTTTTCCAATGGTACTGGAGGGTTATAAGGTCTCATGAATGGTAAAACAGCCTTATTGAGAGGTTGCATATTACCAGCAACTGGTTTGTATAAGTTTGCTATTTCACCAGGCATGTATGGGCGTGAGCCACCATCATAAGTAATCGGTGGGGCTATTATGCATTCAATTTTAAGCCGAGACCAGCCAACTATCAAGGTGCAACATGCCGGGCCGCATGATAAACCCCTTGTCAGCATTCCCCCCATCGAATCCATTACACAGGTACCCTTTCACACACTTCTGTTACACTAGGATTGCCGAGGCTATCTTTAAGATCAAATACTTTTAATACCGTTGTGCCATTATCGTCGTATATTGTTAGTGTCATGGCTGTTTTATCAATCTTTGTACGGTTCGACTCATATTTAAGCAATGTGGATATCAAACCCAATGCAGTCGTCATATCAATGCGTAGTTGCTGAACATCAGCGTGTGTTTCGTTTTGATAAGCGCCCATCGTTCCTGCATTGATGTGGGCAGATGCAGGCTCATCCCAAACACCATCTACAATATCTTGCACTGTAAATGCACCAGTGCCAGCTGTTGCTTCTACTTTTGCAATACTATAACGCTCATTTGGAGGTAATGTGGAGCCACCATCCACACGCACCAAATAATTTTTTGATGAGTCGTAGGTGGTAAAATCGTATGAGTAAAAACCATCGCTATTGCCAACAGTTACAGCAGCACTATTAACTACTAATGTATATGTAATTGGTGCCCCTGGCACAACTTCCCATATTTTAATTGTTGGGGTTAATCCTGTAGCGGGTGTTCCACCGTACGTGAAATATGAATTTATAATCATGTGAATCTCTCCAAAATGCGCTCTTTAGTTTATTTATCTTTATAAATAAGAAGTATAAATAAATTAAACCGCCAAAAAAGTAAATAGGATCAATATTAATGAATTTTATCTTGACACAACCAGCTGTATCGCTGACTGGAATACCAGGCACGATTTTAAAGGATATAAACCTGCCTGTCAGCACTTCCGTTGTGGTAGATTCAGTGCAATATGCATACAATACCTCCGTTAAATGGTTGGTTACAGTATTAGATCCAGTTGGTCATACTCTCATTTCATCGTACGAAGTTCTTGCCATCCATAAGAATGGCACCAATCCAAAATTTACAAGATATGCCACGGTTGGTGACAGAATAACACACAACGTTGATGTTACTATTTCGGGTAACGATCTTCAACTACAAATAACAAATAATGAAACAATTGGACTACAAGCCAATATAGTAAGAATACAAACGATAACATAAATATTACAGCTAATATTCATTAAGGAGACATATCATGGCTGAAGACTTTTTCCGTATATACCGCGGTCTAGAATTAGATGAAGCGGTTCAGATTTTAGAAGGCGCCGGCGTCCCTGGTGCGGCTGGTGATACGTCACTTGCCCCAGTAGGTTCGCAATATTTAAACACGACTGATGGTTCATTATGGACCAAAACAGCGGCAGGTGTTGGTACCAACAAATGGGAAGTTGTAGCAACAAAGAATTATGTTGATGCACAACTTAGTACAACCGTTTCCTGGCGCGAACCAGCTGTAGTTCGTGAAAATACTCTCACTTCCCTCCCAGCTAGCACCGTTGATACGGTTGATGGTCACACCATCGTTTCTGGCGACCGTGTATTATTCTCAGCGATTTCTGGTGGCGCTGGGCCCAACGTTTACATTGCTTCGGGCTCCACTGGTGCTTGGGTGTGGACAGAAGATGCTAATAATGAAACATCAGGTGACACATTATATGTTGAAAGTGGCACAAGTGCTGGCAAAACATTTACGTTCAATGGTACCGCTTGGGTACAAAGTGATCAAACCAGCCTTGACGAACTCGGCTACATTCGTGCCTTTATTGGCAAGGGGGCAGCCGGTCTCGAGACACCTAGTTATACTTCAGTAACTCAAGTTACACAAAATGGTACTTTAGAAGCCGCTATTGGGGAATTAGATGCCGCTATTGGGGCCAGTGTCGTTAATGGTACGGTCATCCTCGCCACTAATGCGACCAACGCAAACATTACAGCATTAGATGCCTACGTTGGTAATATGGCACTTGAAACAACCGCTAATAGTGTTACCACTACTGTTGTTGTTGATGGACCAGTTGTTACAACCGCATCCAAGTGGATAGTTCGTGCTGTTGACGCGGCCGATCCAACAAGCGTCTATGCAGCAGAAATTTTTGCCGTTCACAACGGTGTAGCGGTTGACAGCACTCGTTATGCTGTACTTAAACTTGGCTCAAATATTAATGGCTTGGTTATTGCTGTTACACTAACAGGCGGCAACGCGCTGAACTTGACAGTAACCTCTACAACCGCTGTGAATGTTACAGCTCGTCGTGTAACCGTGCTTTAATAATTAATATTTTATAATAATACAGGAGCTTTGTTTTGGCTATAATTGACGACGCATTTAGAGTAGATGCCTTGAGCATTCAAGACATCGTAGCCATATTTCAAGGCTCCGCCGATCCACGTACGGGAGTGGGGCAAGATGCTCCCGTGGGGTCCCTTTTTCTTGAAAGTACGACAGGTAAACTATATGTAAAAATAGGCACTGGCGTATTTGACTGGCAATCATTCGTATCTGGTGTTGGTATTAATGCCAACAACGCATCAACTGGATTGCTTACTGGTGGCGTTGTGTCGATTAATGCAGACCCAACAAAAATTAACATAGCCGCCGGCGTGGGCATTGTAGTAAACAACCATACTGACCCTATTAATCCAACAGCCCAAATAGTATCGTGGGCAAATATTACTGGTGTAACAGTTACTAATCTAGCAACGGCAGACCGTTCAAGCATTGGCATCACCAGCATTGGTACTGTAACACAATCGCCGACATCTTTCTCTAATTCACAGCTTCGTGATTATGTTAAACTGGCTGATTTGGATCATGCAAACCGTACAAGTGTAAGCGCCCTTCGGAACACACCAAATGCAGCATTTGATGTTGGTGTTAGGTTACATGATTTGGCACACGCTATTGGACCAATTAATGTGTCTGGTAACGTTTTTACTGCCAATGGCGCAAACTTAATCCTAAACAAGAGCGCTGGACAAACGTACATTGTTGGATCAAACTTTCAAACAGACAAAAGCGATCCTGATACCACTCTTGATGGTGCACTTGTTCCTGTTACGTTTAGATACAGCTACCGAGATGGTTCTGGTGGATGGATTACCAGCTCTCCTGTAACTACAATTGACCCTAATTTGTGGGATGACGGTTCGGGTACACTCCAAGTTGTGCCAAATGGTAGATATTCAGCCCAACGAGTGATATATTTTGGTGGCGCCAATGAAGTGCGTGTTCAGTACAGTCAAACAACATATTCAAACATTGATGCTGCACACAATAACGTAATTGACCCCAACTACATATTAAATCCTGATTATTATGATGGTATAATCAGAGCCTATGTTATTGTAAAAAGTTCTACCACAGACTTAACCGATCCTGCCGCGTCTCTAATCATTGCCGGTTCTAAATTTGGCACTGAAAGTGGTGGTATTGTAACTAGCACCACTACTCTACAACAAGCTTACCTAAATTCAATAACACCAGAAATCACCACGATTACAGCACTAGGTGCCGTGACAATTAAAGAAGGATCTGGTGTTGGTGGAAACCTGTTTGAAGGTTACGACAGTGCCAACAATCTAGTGTTTTCAGTGGGAGTTAACGGTAGTGTTACGTCTGGCTTAGTAAACGGGCGTGATGTTGCTACAGATGGTAGCACATTAGATGCCCATATTGCAGATTTCAACAACCCTCACCAAACAAGCTTGCTTAACTTGGGTGATGTAGCCATTACTACACCTGTTGTGGGACAAGTGCTATCGTGGAATGGTACAAACTGGACGAACCAAACATTACCAGCAACATTGAGTGATTCGGGTGCAAATGGTATCGTTGTTCGTACCGCACTCAACACCACGACAGCAAGAACATTAACAGCGCCAGCAGCCGGTTTAACAATCACTAATCCGGACGGTGTTTCAGGCAATCCAACATTTGCATTAGCAAACGACTTAGCCGCTATAGAAGCATTGAACGGTACAGGATTGTACGCCCGCACAGCTACTGATACCTGGGCTGCTAGAACCATTACCGGTACAGCAAATACTATCACGGTTACAAATGGGGCAGGTACTGCAGGTAATCCTACAGTCACCATTGCTACTAATCCTGTGTTGCCTGGAACAGAATCTGTTACACTACCATCTGGTAGCACAGCAGGTCGCCCCACTACACCTGTTGCTGGAATGTATCGTTTTAACACAACAACACTTACGTCTGAAGTTTACAACGGTTCAGCATGGTTATCAACTTCAAACCAAGGCACAGTTACTTCTGTCGCTGCTAACGGTGGCACAACGGGACTTACATTCACAGGTAGTCCAATTGTTGGTGCAGGCACCCTAACATTATCGGGCACCCTAACAACTGCAAATGGTGGCACAGGTTTATCAACAATTGGCACAGCAAACCAAATACTTGGTGTAAATGCAGGAGCCACAGGTCTTGAATACAAAACTATTACAGCAGGAACTGGTATAAATCTTGTTGACGCTGCAAACTCTGTTACAATTTCCGCCACCAACAACGGTACTGTAACATCAGTTGGTTTATCCGCTCCATCTATCTTTACAACTAGTGGTTCGCCAGTTACTTCTACTGGTACACTAACACTCACTCTTGCCACTCAAGTTAAGAACACAGTATTTGCGGGGCCAGCGGCAGGAGCAGACGCTACCCCAACATTCCGCACACTATCACTAGTTAACAACGATGTATCTGACGTGTTAATAACAACCCCAACGAATGCACAGGTATTAACTTACAATTCTAGTACATCTAAGTGGATTAACAGCACCCAAACAGCGACATCATACTCCACCGTAATAAGTGCATGGACGTTAGCTTCTGGAAATCAGTACTATGCCGATGTTGTGCATAACTTGGGCACATTTAATGTAGTAATTAGTTTGTTTAATGCAACAACTAATGCATTGATACAAGCCAATAGCATTGTATTAACCAACACCAACACCGCAAGAATTACGGTTACGGGCACACCCGCATATAACATTCGTTGTAGCATTATCGCAAACGGTACCACTATCGCGGCCGGCGGTAGCACACCAAGTTCTGTTATTGTTCAAAGCAACGGCGTGCCACTAACTGGCACTTATACAACATTAAACGTTGACGGTGGGTTAAGTGTTGTTAATAGCGGGGGCGGCACTGCTACAATATCTACCGCCTCTTCCGTCCCATTGCGTGTGTTGTCATACTTTGCTACTAGCCTTGACTCACCCAACAATGCCGACTGGGTTATTAATGCACTAGCACCAACTGTGTCTGATCCAACGCGCCCAGCTATGAACGTTCGTCAGTTTTCTAATACCACTGAACAAGGTGTGGGTATGTATGTGCCTATTCCATCTGGCGCTACTTCGATGACTATATCGTACAGAGGGCGAACAACTACTGCCCCAGCCGCTGCTGCTGCATTGCAAATGAAACTGTATACACGAAACATTCCAAATAATGCTGCTGTCGGTTCGTGGACAGCAGGTACCAATTTAACAGCAGTTACTGTGCCAACCAATGCATACGTACAATATTACACACAAACAATTACATTGTCCTCATTAGCATTAACAGCTGGCAATTTGTATCAATTTGAATTGACACGTAATGTTGGTGTTGCAGGGAATTTAGCTTATAACTGGTTGATGAATGAGTTAACTCTTTCGTTCACGTAGGATATATTATGGCTATAACGTCACCAGGCTCAGTTGATTATCATTTAGCAAGTCAAACAGGATTGTTAAGCATAAATGCTTTGCAACCTGTTACATTAATGGCTTGGATTAATGTGAATTGGAATATTGGTACTACGTTGAGTATCCTTGGTACATACAACACAGCTACCAGTGGTGGTACAGCCATACAAATTGGTACACGTGGTGGAACAGATACGGGTAATGTTATTATTTGGACGTGGGGTGGCACTTATCTCGTGTCATCAGCAGGATTAGTCACACCCACAAGTAACGATTGGTGCCATGTTGCTTATACATACAACGGAACAACCCACAAATTATACATTAATGGACAATTTGCCAATTCATCCACTACAGCACAACAATCCGGCACAGTAACTGCAGTTTATATAAATGGTTACCCTACAGGCGGAACAAATGAAACTGGTAACTTTGCTGTTGATGATATTAACTACTTTGCGCGTGAACTATCAGCTGATGAAATTTTGACTGCTTACTCAACTGGTGGTGATAAAGACGGTTTAGTATATCAGCGAGCTGCAAGCTATCTTTGTAAGGAAGGTGTGATTGGCAATGCCGCTACATCTATTACGGATTTATCAGGTCTTTTGAATACATTAACACCCACCGGCACTGCAACTGGTGTTAACTTCACCTATTCTGTTAGCCCAATTAACCGTGACAGTCGGCCACCAATATAAATACTCAAAATAGGAAATATAAATGTCAATACTTGTACTCGGCTCACATAGTTATCAACTTGTTCCAGATGTTAATGGAGATCCACTTACTGTCTCTGTAGGTGGTACCATACCATCACTAACTTCGGGCGCTGGAACACCTGTAGCGGTACCAGCATATGGTGATGGTACTATGTATGTAGATACTACTAATTATATTCTGTATATCTATAAAGGTGCCGTGTGGTCACAGGTAGGATCAACCCTTCCGTCCAATTTAATATATGTTTTGGATAAATCTACAACCGATGCAACCATAACCGTTGCTGGTCCAACAAACACCTTTAGTTATGTGGTACCGGGTGGAACATTAAGCACCGATAAAGCACTAAGATTGAAAATGGCCGGACGATGGTCAAATGCATCAGGTACCAGTCGCACTGCCACTATAGCAGTGTCTTACGGTGGTACTACCATGTGGGCCGATACTACATCCAACTTTGGTAAAGGTAGCTCGGGTGGTTGGAATCTTGAATTTGAGTTGCTGGCAAACAATTCGGTCACATCACAAAAGCTCGTTGGACATATTGAAATGGGTGGCACCGGAACTACATCAACGGGTCAAGATGGTAATCTTGCTACCGATGAAATTTTAGCTACAGCTATATTGGTAGGTAACAACGCAGCCATTAATAGTGCGGTAAATCAAACTTTTAATGTAACTGTTACATTCAGTGGTTCTGGTGTCACCTGGACTAAAAATTATCACACATTGGAGCTATTATAATGTCGTTATGTTTTAATAAAGTAACATGGGTTTGGCAAGAAGTAGCTGATCCAAACACTCTAACCCCCACAACCGACTGGATCGTTGATCCGGTTTATAGTGATTACAATGCTTGCATAGCGGTTGGGCCAGCACACTGGATTTATAGCGGAAACACTATTAGTCCTGACACAGCTGTTAATATATCTAATGCTGATTTGATTGATGCTAAAAATGATATGTGGGAGAAAATTAAAAACGAACGTGATAGAAGAAAAGCTGGTGGCGTACAGGTTGGTACAGATTGGTTTCACTCCGACGATAACTCACGCATACAACAACTCGGTTTGGTAATGTTTGGCACGAACATGCCATCTAACATTATGTGGAAGACAATGACTGGTACATTTGTCCAGATGACTCCAACATTAGCATCTCAAATTTTTAGTGCTGTTGCTAGCTCCGATATGACCATATTTGCAGTGGCTGAACAACACCGAACAAACATGGAAGCGAGTAGTGATCCAACATCATACAATTACCTGACCGGATGGCCGCTTATTTTTGGTGAATAAGTACTAGTTTAATAAATATGTGTATCAGTAGGAGTAATTATCATGATCACTATTCAAGTAAGTGCAACAAACCAAATCGGCGCTAGAATAATTAAGTTGGGTACGTGGTCATGGGCAAATCATGTCGACTTCGTTTTACCGGATGGTACATTGTTGGGTGCTTTAGCAGTGGATCCTTCGGGCAAAGTATCGAGGGATTATTTACGTAAGGGTGGTGTACAAATTCATCCCATGCCTCCACTAGCTCATTATTCACGTGTCGAACGATATGTTGTTGATGCTCCTGACTCCGTTCTGGATTTTGCAAAATCCCAAGTGGGAAAACCGTATGATTGGAAAGGCATTGCTGCATTTCTTTCACATAACCGAGATTGGCAGGATGATGATGCATGGTTCTGTAGCGAATTGGTTGCCTATTCATTTGCCCAAGCTGGTGTTCAATTATTACGAGATGTAGCTTACAGAATCACACCCCGCGACATATTATTAAGCCCACTACTAAAATTTGTATCAATCCCACCCGAAGCGATCAAATAACTAAAGGTTGTGTGTAAAAACATTTAGCAAACACAACATCTCATAAATATATAAAACTACCAGCTTTATATAGGAAAACATTATGAGATTGACCTTTCGACAAGGATTAGTACAATACCCAGCAGATTATCTACAAAAAATAATCAATGATGTTGTTATATCAACCGCAAATGGACCAATTGTTGCAACATTATCCAACGGCGTTGCTGAGTATTATCACACCGAACCCCAAAATTCTGGTCCATATACTGCATGGACGGGGCTAACTACAGGAGTTGATTATTGGTTATATGTAGATATCAATAAAGTAACAGGCGAACGAACATTTGGCCAAACAACCCTTGAACCTATCGATAACGTAGTAGCTCCTGTTTCTCCCGTCGTAAATCAACACTGGTTCGATACAAATACAATGACCATGAAGGTCTGGTCGGGTTCGGTTTGGGTCGAATACATCCGCGTTTTCGTCGCTCAACTTTCTGGTTCAAATACGTTTACATATTATCCTGTTGGAACACAAGTTGGAGTTGCTACATCATATTTGTCTGGAAGAATTTTGTTTGATGGTGTTGGAGTTGCTATACGTCAGTCAAATGGTAAATTTTTAACCACCGAAGACCAATTTTTTGTTGATGGTTCTTCAATACAAACAGCCAAGTTGGAGTCAACTGTAATTTCCGCAATTGCTGATGAATCAATCCCAGCATACAGTGTTGTAAAGTACAACACATTTGGTCGCATAGGTTTAGCTCGTTATGAAGACATTAGCAATACAGTCATTGCATTAGTTACGGATAATGTTCTCTTTGGTGATGCTGTTAATATTATTTTGCAGGGTGTTATCATCAACCCATCTTGGAATTGGGCCACCATTAATGCGCCGTTGTGGGTAGATGTTGCTGGTCAACTAACTGATGTTGATCCTAACACCATCAACTCTCTTCGTCCTTCTGCTGTGCCAATTGCTCGTGTTGTTGCTAACGACACTATTATATTTGATCAAGGCATGGGTGGCCGCGGTGCAACCGGCGCCCCTGGAAGTGCATCAGCTAATATCTCCCCTGCATCTACTGCTGTATTGGGTACAGTTTTATTGGCTACCGCCCCTGTGGACTCCGCCAACCCTATTGCTGTTGGTGCTAATGATCCACGTCTAACCAACGCTCGAACACCTACTGCTCACACCCACGCAGCAACTGAAGTCTCGTACATAGGTCACGGCAACATTGCAACTGGTACAGCTCAAGCAGCCATTAACAGTCTCGAAGATAATAAACTTAACTTGACGGGCGGTGTACTCACGGGACCGTTAACACTTTCGGCCGACCCAACATCTATATTACAAGCCGCAACAAAACAATATGTTGACTCACGTGTTAGTGGTTTGATGTGGATAAATCCAATATTATACGTAAATCTTATTGCCGACAATCTCAACACCCCACCAACCTCACCAGGCTATACCGACGTTTATGTTGTTGCAACCGGTGGTACAGGGGCCTGGATAGGACTGGATGGTCATTTGGTGCGATGGAGTGGAACAGCTTGGACGGATTTAGGATTACCAGTTGATGCTGGACGAATTGGTATCGCGATGGAGTCGACATCAACACCATCTGGCACATTCCTCAACAAAAAGAACCAAATAGCCGTTTGGAATCAGTCCACATCTTCTTGGACGTTTTACACACCAATTGGAAATAATGCTGTGTTTGTAAGCAATGCCAACTCATTACACAGTTTTCATCAATATGTATACGATGCCGTTAATGCGAAATGGATTGAGTTTAGTGGTCCTCAGGCTATTCAACCTGGCGCACATCTGCAATTATCAGGCAACGTTTTAAATGTTATCGATGGTAGCGGCAGCACATTAAATGCTGACCTGTTAGATGGATTGCATGCCAGTTCATTTTCATTAGCAACACACAATCATGATACTGTTTATGTGCAACTAGCTGGTAGTGTAATGTCTGGCCCGCTAACGTTAAATGCCAATCCTACTGCTGCTCTACACGCAGCAACAAAGCAGTATGTTGATAGCCAAGATTTGTCGAAAGTATCAAAAGCTGGCGATACAATGACTGGTCCGTTGGTTCTCGCAAATGATCCTACTGCTGCATTACAGGCTGCTACAAAGCAGTATGTTGATGCTCACGCCGTTGCAATAACACCCGGAACACCACAACAAGTACTATCTACTGATGATGTAGGTGATGTTGTTTGGAACAACAGATATGAACTCGTGACACTCGTCGGTTTATTGGCGTAACAGTAAATAATTAATAAATTGGAGAAAATTTAATGCAAGTTATACTTAGCACCACCATCTTTCTTGATAATCCATCTAAAGATTCGTATCTGATCGATCTCGAAAACACTGTTGACCAAAATATAATGCTTGCAGTGGGTAATTTGTTTAATGGTCAAACCGTATCGGTTGTAATTGCTCAAGGTACAACAAGACTTGGCACGATTCAATACGATTCATCGATTGTTTTTACAGGCTCTGTACCAGAATTACCAGCTGTGTATGGCGCTATTCAACGCATTGCGGGCATGGTTGTTAATGGACAATTAATTGTTGACACCACTGACTTATCCACTGTTGTTGCCAAATCTGGCGACACAATGACGGGCCCGTTGGTTTTGTCAGCTGATCCAACTGGTGCTCTTCAGGCCGCAACGAAACAATATGTTGATGCATCCGTTCCCAGTCTAGCGGGGTTAGTGTCCAAAACAGGTGATACAATGTCGGGGGCATTAACTGTTTATCCATATATTATTGGAAAAGAAGCTGCCGGGACAACCGTGGGTGCAACTGGTATTTTACGCCTTGGTGCTACAGCTCAAGTAGGTATGAGTTTAAAATCAAATGATTCGTCATTTGCGTATCTCGACTTTGTCGATAATTCAAATCAACGTACGAATATTACGTACACTTTTGGTACCACACTACTCGAATTTGGTAAGTATTTGAATGAAGTTGCCTCTCCAGCCGCCTTGTCATTCAACTTCACAACTGGTTCAACCATCACCAAACAGACATCATTTACAAATAACCAAGAATACGTGACCAAAGCGTACGTGGACAGCTCTGTTCCTACCCTAAGTAATGTCGTTTCTAAATCTGGCGACACAATGACTGGTTTGTTGATATTAAGCGGCGATCCAACTGTTGCGCTTGGAGCTGCTACCAAACAGTATGTCGACAATACTTCAGTGAGCGTTGCTGGTGACACCATGACAGGAACTTTAACCCTTACAGGTTCTGCTGGTATAACAATGTCTGGCGATTTTACTGCTTCGTCAGGAGCAACAAGCGTTGTTATTCATAGCAATGGTACAGCAATGACCCTCACCAATACAGGACTAAACATTGTATCAGGTGTATTAAACACAAACAGTAACATAAACGTTGGCAATGCACGCCTAACACTCGATGATGGGGCAACAGATTTTATTATTTTGGATGGGCCTACAGGCAACATGGCTACCACAAAAGGTACGGTTACGGTTAGCCGTAACCCTGCTACTGACTTTGAAGTAGCAACCAAACAATATGTTGACACAGCTGTTACTTCAGCATCTACTGTTACACATTATGTTCATTTACAGACAACTTCCTCCACTAGTTGGTCTGTTGCACACAATTTAAACACAACTAATTTAATTTTTAATGTGTACATTAACCCTATTGGCAACCCAACAACAGGTTGGCAACCAATTTTTCCAGCTGATGTATCGTTTGTTGATCTTAACAATATCATTGTTTCGTTTACAGCAAATCAAGTAGGAAAGGTTGTTATTATAGCGGTACCATAACAGTTCAATTTAAAGGTAACTTTTCAAACATAACGCATAAATAAAGAAGTAGGACATCAAATGAAAATTTTGTTGCCTTTCAAAAATAGTTTTGGTATGATCTATTTTGTAGTTTAAAAATCATCCGGTTGGTGAAGAGTTTGCCAACTTAAAAAACAAGTGACATAGGGTCACATCTCTCCCAAAAACAAAATAATTTTAAGAGAAAAGAGAATAAAAATGGGAAAACTTACATTAGAAGCACTCAAAGCACAATTCAAAAAGCCTGATACCAATGAAGGCGGCAATCTACCAAACAACTACTTTCCGTTCTGGAATATGAAAATTGGTGAACAAGCAACAATTCGTTTCCTTCCTGACAAAAACACCGACAACCCAATGGGGTTCCTTGTTGAAAAACACATGCACACTCTTACCATCAATGGCGAAAAGAAGTCCGTGCCATGCTTGAAAATGTATGGCGAAGATTGTCCAATCTGCAAAGTATCTGCTGCTTACTACAAAGCAGAAGATAAGGATAATGGTAAGAAGTATTGGAAGAAAAAGCAATACATCGGTCAAGTATTAGTTGTTGAGGATCCTCTTCCTGCTGACAAAGAAACAAGCGAAACTCATGAAGGTAAAGTTCGTTTCATTGCACTTGGTAATCAGATTTATGATCTTATCAAAGCAGCCTTTGAAGATGGTGATCTCGAAGACATCCCCTTCGACTACGAAAATGGTACTAACTTCATCGTTAAAAAGAAGGAACAAGGTGAATATGCCTCCTATGCAACTAGCAAATTTGCAAAACATGCCAGTGCTCTTGACGACGACACCATCGAAAACGTTAAAGGTCAGTTGATTGATCTGTCGACTCTTCTTCCCAAGAATCCTGGTCTTGAAAAGGTCGAGGCTATGTTGGAAGCAGCTATGAACGGCACCGAATACAAAACTGGTGAGCGTCCAACTAAGGTTGACGATGATGGCGATGACGATGATGTTCCTGCTCCAAAAGTTGAAAAAGCCAAACCTGCTCCTGCCAAAGTTGCTAAACCTGCAGCTGAAAAGGTTGAGGAAGATGGCACGGACGATGACGATGATGCCGACCGCATCCTCGAAGAAATTCGTAAGCGTCGCGCTAACAAGGGTTAATTCTCCACAATGGTGGGAGTCCGTTCGGACTCCCACCCATCAAACGTATTCGCAAAATGAGATTTTTAACAAATCTTGATACACAAATTGCTGCAATGGTAGTTGATGGTATCACCCTAAAAATAAATATAATGAGGAGAATATAATGGCTAGTATGTCATTTTTAAAAGACTTCGAAAAGGCAATGGATAAAGTCGAAGGCATAGGAGGCTCGTCTGAACCCCCAAGATATTGGTATCCAACAGGCAATTATTGTTTAAACAGAATTCTTTCGGGTAGTTTCTTTAACGGCTTCCCACAAGGTCGTATCACTGGATTGGTTGGGCCGTCTGGCTCAGGTAAAAGTTTCGTAATTGGTAATGCGGTCAAAAGCGCACAAGATAGTGGTGCATTTGTGTTGGTTATTGACTCTGAAAATGCTCTTGATGATGATTATATGACAAAGATTGGTGTGGATGTTGAAAACAACTATCTGTACAAATCCGTCACCACAATTCCACAAGTTATCAAAGTTGTTTCCACCTTCTTGAAAGGTTATGATGCTGAGTATGGCAATGATCCAAACGCACCACAAGTATTCATTGCCATCGATAGTTTGGACATGTTATCAACCGAATCTGAGCTTGAACACTTCACAAAAGGTGACTCATCAAGCGATCAGGGTTTGCGGGCGAAGCAACTCAAACAAATGCTTCGTCAATTTGTTCAAGCCATCAAGGGTAAGAATGTAGCTATGGCCGTCACGGCACAGGTATATCAAGCAACTGCACAACAAATTCTTGCAGGTGAAGGCGTATGGGTTGTCAACCAAGCTATTCGTTATGCTCTTTCGCAGATTGTACTGCTCACCAAACTCAAACTCAAAGATGAGAACAAGGATATCACAGGCATTAGGATGAAAGCAGAAGGATTCAAAACCCGTTTCACCAAGCCGTTTCAGTCTGTTACAGTTGAAGTTCCTTACGATACAGGAATGGACCCACTGTCGGGCTTGTTGGAGGTAGCATTATCTTTGAATGTTATTGAGAAAAAGGGTTCACGCTATTCGTTTGTCGGTGAAGATGATACGTGGTTTGCTAAGGACATCGCCAACTATGCTGAAAAAATCTTAGTCAAGGCTGAGACTATGGGTAATGCATTCCTTAAAGCATCTGTATCTGATACTGATGTTGATTCTAACCAAGTCGAAAAATCATCTGACACTAAAGCAAGACGCAAGCAGCGTCAAGCCGCAGACGAGGAATGATACCCAATTAAATCCGATAAAGACACCACGCATCGCCGTGGTTTCTTTTTGTTAAATAAATAGGTTTGTGGCAATTGCTGTTGATTGATAAACTTATTTGGTGTAAAGTTGTCATAACTTATCAAAAATAAAAACAAAAAGGATAAAAATGATAGAGGAATTATTAAGACTGTTTGAACGGCGTGATACTGCGTTTGAACAAGCCACAACAAACATTTCCAAACATATTGATTTTGTATATGAAGCTATCGTTGAGTTTCTGAACGAAAATCCCCACAATATTTCGTGGGATAGTGTTGATGTAAACTCGAGCAATATGATTGTGATTATTGCACGCATCTTTGAAGATGGCATTGATCCAACACAACAACACGAATCACAGATCCGATTGTTAACTATCGGAATCCCATTCGAAATCGTGAGTGCCGCTTCCAAAAACGCAGTTATTCGATTTTTGACTGAGATGGAAAAAATTCGTCCTGCAAAATCACCGACCCCAGCCGGCAAGCGAACTTTATCTGAGTTAATAAGTGATGCTGATGACGGACAAGATATTGACTTGTTGTTAGCCGAGGGTGAGGATATTAGTCCGGATTTGTTAGATATATTACGTGAAGAAGCCAGCGACCTTGACGAATATTTTAGCGAATCATCAACATCAACACCAACATTTTTATCCCCTTATAAAAAAAGGACCTTGCACTAAATGGACAACACTGTAAATGCTTTAACTCTTGTACGTGAAAGCATAACCAACATTCCTACTATTGTTGAAGTTTACGAAGAGTACCTTTCGAATTTCAAAGAAAATCTTACTATTAAAGGTAAGCGTTTAGAAATGGCAAACTTTGAACAAGCATCGTGGCTAAGCTATTATGATGAAAGGCGTGTAGAACTTCATGCTGTTGTCCGTTATATGGAAATGTATGTCGATAAGGTTCGTGGCAAATTGTGGAAAGACTACAACGAAAATTATTCACGCGAATTAAGTCCAAAAGACAAAGAACAATATATTAATCACGAAAAGGCTTATTTGACAGCCAATGAATTATTTTTAGAAATTCGTGAGTTGTATGAAAAGTATGAGTCAGCAGTTGATTCATTCAAAGCAAGGGGATATGCCTTGAACAATATTACCCGTATCAGAATTGCTGATTTGGGAGACTTTGTGGTTTAAAAATGTCAGAAGAACGACTTGTAGAGAAAACCTTTGCTAAAAAGGTCAAGATAATTATTCAAGATGAAGTAAATTGTATTGTGACAGGATTACATCCTGACCACCTCATGTACTTTTATGAAGAATATGGAATCTTCACAGATAACTATTTCTTTACCCCAAAATACAAAATTGGTATTTGGGACGGAAAAATTCGTTATTTCACTAAAGAGGGGCATACTTATGTTCTTCTTCTTGACGAAATTGTGAAGAAAGTTGTTAAATTTGGTTACAAAGTTAATATTGAAGATCGTCGTGTAAACAATTACTGTGATGTTCCTCCAATAGATGCCACTTACCTAAGCGGTTTTATAGACCCAAAAACAGATAAACCATACACAGTTCGCCCCTATCAAGTCGAAGGTCTCAACGAGTTGTTTGCTGAAGGTTTTGGTATCATAATTGCTGGCACCGGCGCTGGAAAAACAACCATCAACACCATTCTTATAGACCACTATGGTAAAAACCACAATTTACGCAGTATAACTATTGTGCCATCCGTGTCTCTCATTGGACAAACCGTTGATACCTTTAAAACGTTTGGCCTCGACGTTGGCCGTTACGACGGTGAGATCAAAGATTTAAAACATCAGCACATTGTATCAACATGGCAAGCACTTCAAAACTATCCTCAATTAATGAAAAGCTTTCAGGTTGTGGTTGTTGATGAATGTCATGGTTTAAAGGGTAAGATATTAACTAATCTGTTGAACGAACACGGCAAGCATATAACACACCGTTTCGGGCTAACTGGCACATTACCTAAGGGCAAAACAGACTCAATGGCTGTTCGTATTGCTATTGGTCCTGTTCGTTATGTGATACCCGCACATGAATTAATCGAACAGGGGTGGTTAGCTACTCCAAACATCAGTGTTATGCAACTCGACGATATTGAACGATTAAATGAACTATACAAAAACGATGACAAGATTAGTTTTGATAGTGAAACAGCCTTTTTACAGACTGATTCGACGCGCCTGAGTTGGATTGCTGAGTACCTTTCTATAAAAGCTGCCGAACACAAAGGTAACGTTTTGTGCTTAGTTAATAGCGTTTCTTTTGGTAAGAAATTGAAAAAACTATTACCAGAAGCACACTTCCTATACGGTAAAGATAAACAAAAAGTACGCAAATCTGTTTACGACTTGTTTGAAACCCACAACAACTTAATTGTTATTGCTACCGTACAGATTGCAGGTGTTGGGTTAAGTATTGATCGTATTTTTAACTTAGTGTATATCGATGGTGGTAAGTCATTCATTCGTGTAATTCAGGTGATTGGTAGAGGGTTACGTAAAGGAAAAGACAAGGACAGTGTCGACGTAACAGACATATGCAGTAACTTGGATTATTCCAGAAAACACCTACGCGAACGAGTCAAATACTACAAAGAAGCAAGATATTCTCACAAAATCCACAAAGTAACATATCATTAACTGTTGCTGTTTGTGTGCTTTGGTTATATAATAAATCAATAATAAAAATAAAGGTTTACTATGTTAGTTTTTGATGAAAATTCCAAACCGTTGATTATAGATAGTATCTATACGCCAACACTCACGAGTCATGTGTGGATTCTTGATTTGTCCATTATGGATTTCACACTTGCACCTCTCGAAGTTCTTGAAGAAATTACCTGTCCATCCGTCATGATTGAAGTGTGTGGGTTCAAATTCATTCTGCCAGCACACTGGTATGTGTTAGTATACGATGAAGAAACAACACAAGTTGATACTGTTTGTGTATCGGAATTATCGGGCAGAGAGTTTATGGCACTCGGATATGGCCCGAATAAAAACAAGGCCTTCCCTGCAAAAATCGTTGTTGTTGATTACAACGCACAATTCAAGAATGTTGGTCCATCACTAAACAAACACCAAATGTTGTGCCATCCCATTGGGCCCAATGCTTGGATAAATATCTCTCCCACAGACGTCTACAACAAATACTTGAAAGATGTCATTGTTGGTGATATCATATAATAGGAGAAATAAAATGGCAAAGAGAAACACAAAAACAACTCTAACAGTCACAGATTTTCGTTCGTGGTTAGAGGGTGTAGAAGATATGCAAGGTGCAGACTGGAGTCCATCATTGGAGCAATGGAAAAAGATTCGTGCTAAAATCGAAATGCTGGAAGAGGTTGACCTCGACGATATTATGGCGGTTGTAAAAACAGCGAAACCTGCCCCCGCTCAAGTGGGACAGGTATCTGTCCCATCAGGTCCAATACCACGAGCAGCCATACCAATGTCGCAGAGCTTCCTTGATGAGGTTGGATCAACACCAAAACTAACTACCGTGATGCCTTCGTTACCAAATTCTATTGTCGGCAGCCCCAAAACTCCGGATATCGACACATCCACAGGTGATTATCCAAGCGCATTTGTTTAATGAAACCGTACACAAATCTAAAAGATAGAGTGTTGTGGTATGATGGGGATTCTACAGTGAATCCCCATGATGTATTACGGCTTTCGACGCCAGGTAATCCATTGTGTGTCACAGAGTTAACAGACGACATCAAGCAATACAATAGACTTGTTTCAACCGAAGAACGTATAACTGTTAAAGAAGCACTTCGCGATTTTGATATGTCGTGGAACATCCCTGACGAATTTAAAAATATTGACGTTAATACATACTTGTATAACAAACTATTCCTTACTGAATCAGATGAGAACCTTACAAACGATGAGATGCAAGTACGGATGAAGCGAGTTGCTCAAGAGTTAGCACTATTTAAGAAATTTAAACTATATGATGTGTTACGTACAATTATATACGTAATTGATACCTTTACTCACAGAAACGTTGTTTGGGGAGTGGGTCGTGGAAGCAGTGTTGCATCTTATGTGTTGTATTTGATAGGTGTACATGATATTGATAGCGTCAAATATGGGTTAGATATTAACGAATTTCTACATTAATTTTGTACGCATAAATAACCATACCCATTAAGGAGAATAATTATGGCAAAAAGAGCAAGAAGTGCCCGCGGAGAAACAGTAGATTTTGACCTTTTGGCAATCAAGGCGCAAGAAGCGTTAGCAAAAGCTGGCAAACCAAAAACAGACACTGTACCTACAGTTGAAATTAAACCAACAGAAAGTTTTGTTGATAAGCGCAATCGTCGTCGCATTAAAAAGGCAACCACTGTTAGCCAAGTGCCAACTATCGATGTGACACCAACTGAAACAAAATAAGCAGTACCAAATAACACAATAACACAATAATATAGAGGAGAGTAGCATGCTCAGACCACTGAAGGATAGCATTTTGTTTGTTTTTAATGAAGAAGTTTCGGACGGATTGTTTGTAGAAAATTCCGAATCTGGTATTTACCTTGGTAAGAGTATTGACAGCTCCTCCAAAGAAGCCCGGTGGGCCGTAGTTGCCGCTGTTGGTCCTGAAGTCAAAACCATCAAAGCTGCTGACCGTGTATTGATCGGTGCTTTGCGTTGGACCGAAGGATTTAAAGCTGGTGATACAAAGCTTTGGAAAACAGTTGAAAAAGAAATCCTCGCTGTCGATACACCCGACGGTATCAAACTAACGCCACCAGGAAACAATGTCTTCTTTGTTGTTGATAAAAAAGCTGGTAAAGTAACCGAATCCACTGCTGGTATTTTTGTTGTTGAACAAGCTCATGCTGGTGAAGAAATGACATGGGGCACCGTTAAAGCGGTTGGTCCTGATGTTGACCCTGATGATATCGCCGTTGGTACTCGAGTATTAGTTAAACGAGACATCATCACAAAATTTATGAAAAACGATGGCGGTGACTTGTATAAGATCACAGAGATTGACATCGTCGCTGTTGAGGACACGGAGTAAGTTTATGCTTTTTATTTTACTGTTAAGTTTGATTACCACGTCCATTGCTGGAGCCGCTGCTTTCTTCAGTATCTATGGTTTGGCACAAATTTTTAGTGGTACGTTTTGGGCTGTGGTGTTTATGGGTGCATCGCTGGAAGCTGGTAAATTAGTGGCAGCTTCCTTCCTGTACCGATATTGGAGCAAGATTTCGTTTGTGTTGAAAACATACCTCACAGTTGCTGTTATCGTGTTGATGTTTATCACATCCATGGGTATTTTTGGATTCTTGAGTCAATCATACCAAAAAGATTCGTTACCACTCAAAGAAATGCAAGTCAAAATTGACGGTTTGAAACAAGAACAAGCAACCTTACTTGCTCGTAAGCAAGCGATTGACACAGCTCGTCAAGATGCTGTATCAGCCGCAGTTAACAACCAATCGACCAAATCTCGCGTTGTTCGTAGTAAGGAACGATTAGCACGTACATATGATACAGAAATTAAAGATATTAACAAACGATTACCCGTTTTAACAAAAGAAATCCAGGACTTGGATACACAAGTATTAACGACTCAATTACACACGGGTCCAATTACCTACATTGCCAAGGCCTTGGGTCGTGAAATTGATGATGCTACTAAGTGGGTTATTTTCATGCTGATTTCTGCTTTCGATCCGCTTGCTGTTGCTCTAACGATTGGTGTCAACATTGCCGTTAACATTCGTAAAAAAGAATTTGAACAAGCCAAACAAATTGCATTTGAAAAGGAACGCCAAGACAAATTGGAACAGATTGAGCGTGAACGTCAGGAACGTATTGATGAACGTGAAGAGGCACGCCTACGCCGTACCGAGGAGCTTGAAGAGGCCAAGTCCAAACTGTTGCATGAAACAGAAATTGCATCTTTGCAGCGACAATACGCAAAAATTGTTACAGGCGACGAAGTAATTGAAAGCTTTGATTCTGTCACAACACCAGTAAAAGAATCAGTTGAACCAATTCCACAAACACTCCAAACAGAAACGGTGGTTGACCCGGATACCTCCGCCATTGATGACCTCCGCCGTGTATTGGATACAATTACTGCGAAAAAGGAACCAACTCCTGAAGAATTAACAACAAAACAACAGATAGAATCCATTCTTTCACGTCGTCAGTTGTTGGACAATATGAGAGGTGGTTCTTTGTCAGAGTAGGGTGATGGTTAAATAGTTGTTGACTTTACTACTTGAACATCCTATAGTAAAAGAACAATTATTACAAAGGAGTTAGTATGGCCGAGTTGCATAAGTTGTGGGTAGAAAAGTATCGCCCACAACAAATTGAAGATTACATTTTTCAAGATGATGTTCAAAAAATGGACTTCTTGAAAATGATCAAAAACAAGTCAATACCCCATTTGTTATTATCAGGCGTGCAAGGCGCCGGCAAAACTACAATCGCTAAAATCCTTATCAACGAATGCGGCATCAGTGACACAGATGTTATGATTATCAACGCCTCTGATGAAAATAGTGTTGATGTTATTCGTGAAAAAATCAAATCGTTCGTAACTACATTCGCATTGGGCGATTTTAAAATCGTTCTGTTGGAGGAAGCTGATTATATATCAGCGGCTGGTCAAGCAGTGTTGCGTGTAATTATGGAACAATATGCTGATGTTGCTCGATTCATCTTAACGTGCAACTATGAAAACAAAATTATTCCTGCAGTTAAATCTCGCTGTCAGCACTATCGTTTCAAAGCAAGTGATAAAAACGATATCGCTGAATATGTGGCAAGTATTCTAATTCAAGAAAAGGTCAAATTTGACTTAGATTTAGTGGATAAATATGTTGATGTTGGTTACCCTGACGTTCGCAAGATTGTTAACCTACTTCAACAAAACTGCCACGATGGTGCACTACGTGCACCAAAACAATCATCGGAAGCAGGTGATTACAAATTCGAGCTGTTAAATCTAATTGAATTGGATAATTGGGTTGATGCTAGAACATTAGCATGTGCACAAGTTGCTACCGAAGAATGGGAAGATGTGTATCGGTTTTTCTACGAAAATTTACACAAAGCGCCCAAATTTACTGATAAATCTAAATGGGAAGAAGGTATCATCATCATCGCAGAACATTTGTATAAGCACAGTATTTGTTCGGATGCTGAAATTAACGCTGCCGCGATGTTCATTCGTCTCGGTCAAGTATAAAAATAACTATAAAGGAGTATATTATGGAAGAATATGAATACAAATACGACACAGCATGTGAAGATTCATGTAAGCAGGACGCTTCACAAAACCTCAAATCAGCTCTCGATTTTTCCAATCAAGGCTGGAGAGATAGTGTGAAGAAATGGACTGACTTGTATGAATTGGACGTCAACATGATGATGACAACTATCAAAGATGCTCTTGTCGATGATAAACCCTACTACGCAACACGGTCGGTGCCCGAATATACACTATCACCAACAACATACGCAAGTGATGTAGGGATCAAAGGTAATGCAGTAACTACTGCCACCGCAACCGAACAACTAAAAAATTACGAAGACCGATGGATTAATTGGGTTGCGGCGCCGCTTAGTACTACACAAAAGTCCAACGCTTCGATTGGGACTGTTGCTGCCGACTGTGCCGGCGGTGATTATGCAGTAAACGTTTCAGCTACTCTACCTATTGACAGAATCAATACAATGGTATCAGTAGACTCCAATAAAGTTACAGCGTCTAGTATTTTAGACACAGGAGTATATACGGGCGCTTTTACACCCGAATATAGCGCGGTAATCGCCGAAAACTTCAGCCTCAAAGAAGAAGTCAAGAAACTAGAAGCACAACTTGCTTTTTATAGCACACAAAAAACACACGAAAACTTTTCTACTGACGGCAACTTTGACGCTGTTAGCGCTTGGGATCGTGCTATGAGTGGGCTAGATAAAAAATGAGCCTCGACCTTCAAAACAGACAATCTATCGTTGGTGAATTGACGTTCAAAGCAGTTGATGAAACTGCTACGTTTGAAGTAAGCGTTTATGACGGCACCGATTGGCACGTTTGTGCTAATCTGCCACTTTGGGTAGATAGTACTGAAGAACATGATAATGTGCTTGCTAATGTTCTTGAAGAGAATGCGGCATTTACAGAATATCTAACAAAGATGTTTCAGACCGTTGAAGATATTAATGAACAAGAGTATGCTAGAAAAGCATATGATGATGCCAAAAAGGTATTGGGAGAATAAAAGATGGCCCGCATGAAAAAGCCCGAAAACGAAACACAGGAAGAGGCTGTTGTTAGACAGATGTTGGAAACAATAGCCAACCACGCCACCCGTAGTGAAAAAACAGCGTGGGAACGCAAACGCTCCAACATGGATAAGTTGGTTAAACAATTGCGCCCGCTTGAAGATAAGATTATGGAAATACGTGCAAAGATGAATCCAATCTATGACGACATCGCCATACTTCGTAATGATATGGTTGAAGATTGTATTCACCCCTTTGATATGTTGATCCACCAAGGCGATCATATCGATTGTAAGTTTTGTGGAAAGAGTTTGAAACCTCTCGTTTAAATGAAGGTGCATGATACACCACTGTTGATAAACCTCTGTGGATTTGCACACACTTACAGAGTTGTGTGCAATTCATGCAAAAGTGTTTTGAGTGAAACACCACGTTGGGGACCTGCTTATTCGTGTCAATCTTGTAACAGCTGGACGACTAATGTTAGTGTTAGTCGTTTTTCATTAATCAACAACATGAGTGTTTAACCATGAATAAAGAACTACTTGATTATATCAAAATTTTATCTAAACAAGATACCAAGTCTCTCACAGCAAAGGCGCTGAAAACAGCAGAGGAAGTTGGTGAACTTGCAAGCAAAGTGCTACCATATGACGGCGCATTTGCCACCAATCACAGGTTTGTGGAACGGGAATCCATTCTCGAAGAAGTGGCAGATGTTATGTTAACCGCACTTTCAGTGGCATATGATATTGGTTTTGCAGATGACGAAATTGAAGACATGATGGTTAAAAAAAGTGCCAAATGGTCTAAGTTGCAGACTGCGGAAATAGGGTTAAAGTACCCTATCCCATACGAAATTCATGTCACTGTTAACATGGAACAAAGTCAACCATTTAGTGGTTTTGAGGATGATGATGAAACAAAAACTCGCGCCGAACTAATGATTGATAAGTTTAATCAAGCCTGTGAGGCCGTCAAAGTTAAGCCAATTTTGTTGGACCTACAGCGCCAAGATGGTGCCGTGATCAAAGATGTGATGACGTCATCCAAACACTTCGGTACCAACAGAACAGCATACGAAGAAGCACAACGCATCGCATCTAACCTCAAGGCAAGAGGGTTTGTTGTTGCACGTACCAAAATCGAAACCGTTCCTTGGCACCCAGCGGCACCCCAAAGGGTTGGTGAAAAAATGCCCAAAGACTGCTATTTTGAATCACACATTGGTGTAGTAATTAAGGCAGATAAATTGCGTGAGCATGATGCTGCATGGCTAAGGCGAATGTTAAATAACGAAGACGTTCACGTATCTTCCAATGTTTTTAAAAAACGTGTTGATGGTAACTCAATTGTTATGTTAACATATAGATCGAAGACGTTATGTTTTGAATCGTTTATGATTGTGCTAAATTCAATTATAGAGGATTTGGATAGGTTGTGTGTTGAATACGAAAAACCAATCGTGGAGTTTTCCGTATACGATACAAAAATTGCGCATGATGCTGAGTGGTTACTGAAACGAGATATAGAAAAATGATGATTTGTTATCCAAAAAAGATGGAAGATGTACAACCGATGCTCCGCAAACCGTCAATAAGTCTTGAAGGACATCGACTGTTTTTACGTAGATCTAATGGGTCTGCCCGCTTTCTCACAGGATTCGAGTCGTTGATGTATAATTGGTTTGGATTTTGGCCACGTGATTATTGGACACACAAAGACCGTAAAGGTTACAAGGACAAAGGCTGATGAAGCAGAAGAAAGAGTACGTAATGTACGTATTTGTTGACATAAGGAATGAATGTGGCACAAAAAGAATATAAGCTGGACATGTTTCAAGTATTAAATCAAGTTGATAGAAAAAATTCGTTTTTCTATAGTGATTTAACAGACGAAGAACAAAAATCGTTTATACCATTCACAACGATGCGCTGGTTGACAGGTACACCAAGTGCATATCAAATCGTGTTTATAAATGAACTTGTCAATCCATTTGTATTTCCGCTCAATGGTCATAAGGACTTAATATACAAACTCATGACAGTTTGTACGAGCGGAAAAACACAACGGTATAAATGGAATAAAACGCTGTCCAAAAAAACAACCTCAACACCACACGTGCTGAGTGTTATACGAGAATACTATGGTTATAATACGATAGATGCAATGGAAGTGTTACCTTTGTTGAGCAAGGATGATATTTTGCACATGGCGGAATGTTTAGGTCGGCAAAAAGATGATATATCTAAAATCAACACCGAATTAAAGAATAAATGAACGAAACAATGACAGCAGCACAAAAAAAGCAGGTTATCAACCAGCACATTTTTAAACCCACATACGAATGCAAGTATTGTGAGCAGACGTTTAAACACGAAAATAGGTTTATTGCACACCGTTGCAAGGAAATGATTAAAGATGAAGAGTTCAAAACTCCTATAGGTCAAGCTGGATGGTTATACTACCAAAAATGGATGGCTCTTCAGAAAAAATCCGTATCACAGCCCACAAGTTTTCTTAAATCGCGGCACTATAATGCATTTATCAAATTTGCTAAATTTGTTAAACGGGTTAAAATTGTAGATGTGGAGCTCTTTATACAGATGATGCGAGAAAAAGCGGTGCAGCCATCTTTGTGGGTGCACGATCAAATGTACGCTTCGTATTTGGAGTATCTCGATAGAAACACTACTCCTACCAAACAAGCAAACATAACCATGAAAACACTTTCAAAGTTGGCTGATGCAGCTGATTGCGACATAAGCGAAGTTTTTAATATTGTACATCCAGTGGAAGTATTAGAACTTATACGCGAACGTAAATTATCACCTTGGATGTTATTACGCAGTGTAAAATTTGGAGCCATGTTGGAACAAGTGAGTGAAGAAGAGCGCAATATGTTCGAACAATTAATTCGACCAACATACTGGTCGTCTATGTTCGAGCTAAATCCCAAAGTCGTTAAAAAAATGACTACTTATGTGAAGGAATTGAACTTATAAGCATTTGGAAGAGCTGTGATAAATATAAATAACACATCACATAAGGATGTGATGATTATTTGGAGATTTGTATGGCTCAAACAACACAAACAACATCCGGTCCAATTGGATACAATCCATCCGCTATGACGACTACTATCAGCAACATGCGGACTGCTATCGCGGCTGGGTTGCCAATAAGCAAAGACGATTTTAATAATTTTGCAACTCTTTATAACGATTGGATTGTGCACTATCACAGTACCGCTGACTATTCGTTTGTGGGGTTTGGTTTGTACAGTGGCATAACACAAACCGTTACTAATTCGGCTGTTGTATCTGCAAAAACACCGACGGCATTATCAAAAATCACTGGTGATGCTGTAACAGCAGCAGATGTTAATGCATTAATTACGGCAATAAATAGTATTAGAGTTCACACACACTCTATCAATGATGTGATATCCTAATTTTAATAACAGGAACTTAATATGGCAACTACTACCGAAGACTTGAGCACAGTAACAGCTGTGCAACCCGATGCACCAGCTGTTGCACAGGGTGCTGCTGTTGATACCACCACATACCAGCAAATGTTAAACATTTTGGATGAGTTGGTCAATCACACTCATATTTTCTATGATGATTACAACACCGCATGTAACTGTAACTGTAACTGTGCTTGTGGCAGAGGCATTTTATAAGAGCCCAACACCTCAATGAAACGAGTTATTTTTATAAAAGAGGGTAACTATAACCCCAATTTATTCGCTGACTTTTGTGAATTTATCAACAACGATTTTGAACAACCACAACACTCGCTCCAACGACTTGACGAATTAGCTAAACCAACTGATATAAATCTTGGTTTTTTCAACAAAGCTGATAACACATTTAGATTGGTCCGTAACAACCAATCGTCGGCCATGGCCGACTGTGTAGCAATATCACACTACGCAAACAACATGTTTCAACCCAATACCAATCCATCGTTTTTTAGTCCACTTGATTTTGATGCACTGTGCTCGTATGCTGACACATATGGCGAGCTCGTCTATGGTGTGCCACTAGCCAACGATGCATCAGATAACGATGCCTTAGTAAAAGCAATTACTATTGTTAAGGATAGAACATCAAACACTTTTATAAACGCCGCCACTAAGGAGGAACTTACCTCTAACCACCCATCCTTCATACCAACAGTGGCTTTTTTCGGATTTGCAAAACTCAAAAATTTGCCCGTTTATTATTTAATTACAGACTCAAGACTGTTGAAAATTGGTGGGGGGTTGGATGTATCGAACGATAATTTTGAGGTTAGGTTGATTACAGACCACGACGGCAATATCAAAGACAACATCATCACACCCAAATTCTCCTCAAATGTTGTTTCTTTACCCAACAATGCCATTTATGTTAAAGGGTCATCATTTACGTTGGATTTGTTTGATAGTCCAATAAATCTTTTAAAATGTAGCCACGTTGACACCTCCGCTATTATGGCCAACGTACAATCAAACCTTTGGGTTAATTCGCTTTCTGGTGGACACATTACTGCTACATTTGACGATAACACCACAGTAGGATACTTGAAGGTGAATATACCAGCAGGATTATTTCTGGATGTGGTCACAACAACAGAATCATTGGAGTACTGTTATTCAGTCTTTAAAATAGCTTAAAGTTGTACCATATATAACCATACCACATAATAAAGAAAGAGGCATATAATGTCCGAATCAGTTAGTACTATAAAATTCGTTAGCCGCGAGCAATTTGCAAAACTCAAACTCGAACCAATTGTGAATACCCCAGACGGCATGCAGGTCGTCACCACTTTTCACGAAACCTCTAAAGGCACCAAGAAAAATAAACTCATTTCGGTACTACCGAGTGATGCAGAAACAGTGGAATCAATTGCCGCCCACAAAGAACGTTTCGAAGACTTAAAACACCTCAACATCATTCTCACCAACGCATGTAACCTAGCATGTTCGTACTGCTACGAGCAACACAATACCGATTATGGTCGATTTACAGTTGATTCCCTAAAGAAAATGTACGATTTTCTGTACAACGCAAACGATATGGACGGCAAGTTGTTTCAATTTTTTGGCGGGGAACCTCTCATCCACAAAGGGTTGATTACCGACTTTATTAAAACCCACAAGGAAGAAATACAAGAAAAATCTCAATCGGTACGAATTAGTATGATTACTAACGGCACATTACTGACTGACGACTTTATTGCCGAATACTTTGCAAACGATTTCGTGAACATGTCCATCAGCTTAGATACAGACAACAAAGATGTTGACCACCGTGAAGTAACACAAGATGACATTGACCATATTATTTCGTGTGTTGGTAAAATTCCTTCCTTCCACAAAAACAGCAAGATGATTAGTGTGCGGTGCACCATATCACGCGAAACGGCACCATATCTAAAAGACTTTGCAACAAGACTTTATGATCAAGGTTTACGTGTAATGGTTATTCACCCTCTTACAATGAGTGCTGGTACAGGTAACATCAAGTGGACGGCCGTAGAATGGGACGCATTACATGCAACCATTTTGTGGCTCATTACAGAAATGCCTGGATTTGATATTCAATTTTCTGAAGGAGTGGGGACCAAGAAAAACAGCAATTGTATGGTCGGTTCTGACATGATAGCTGTTGATGCTTCTGGCGATTTTGCAGGGTGTTATTTCTTCACCAATCAAAAGAGTGCATTAAAACAAACTGTATTGGGTAACATATTGAATGATAATTTGTATACCGATCGCTACGAAACATTTCAGGCTACGTACGACAAGATGTTCGAAGAGGAAGAACAATGCAAGACATGCAACCTTAAAGGATTCTGTTATCAATGTCCTGCTGGAAATCTAAGCACCGGGCACAAACAAATGTTTAGACCCGATAGTATGTGTCAACAAATCGTGACATTGTTTATAGATTTACAGAACGATAACTCAAAAAAGGTGTTTAAAGAAAAATACATGGATATTGTTTCAGCGGCACAGACAATGGACCCCGAACTATTGTATAGAAAAATGGCCACGCATTTAATGTATAAAAAAATTACTGGCCACCACTTGGCTGTTGGTGAAATTGATGCCGATCTTATCAATTTTCCAAAACATGAAATCATATTAGGTCACTTTATGTCCCTTATTAAACAAGGCACAGTGCAGCTACCGTGTGCCTGCAACTACATGCCTACAATAACAGGCCCTGAATTATCTATTCGTGATTTTTATGTCCAATTGCTCAACCACAACAATATACCATCCGATTCATCTGTACAAGATACAGACACATTAACAGTTGAGAGAAGCGCATTTTACTTTGCCCTTGCGCACATGATTATTTTAAACATGAAGGGCGATATATTACAAAAAACAAAGAAACTGGTTCAACTATGATTACCACAACTGGCGCAAAGTACCTAAGTATCTACTTGGGTAACGTTTGTAACTTCGAGTGTTCTTATTGTGATCGTGATTATATTAAAGACACAATCGGTGGACAACGAATGCACACCGATGATATCGAAGATATTATCAACTTCATCAGCTTGATGAAGACTGACGACGGCAATTACCCTCTTAGTATGCTAAATTTTCACGGCGGTGAACCTTTTGTTTATGTGCAGCTGATGGATAACATTTTGGATAAAATAGATGAAATGTTTCCCGATAGTAATTTTCCGTTTTATATACAAACGAATGGAAGTCTTATTGTTGGAAATGAGTGGTTTTTGAAAAAATGGAAAGAGCGATTATTTGTTAGTATTAGTTATGATTTTCTGTTTCAGGGCGAAAATAGAACGGAATTTGATATCGCAGCCACGATACAAGCTCTTCAGTCTGCTGGGGTAAACAACATTCAGTTTCAGTTCGTGGTGCCTATTCACAAACGAAACGCTTTCAGCCTAGATACTATTAAAAGTATCACAGACGTTTGCGCCAAAAATAACATCAAAAGAATTAATATCATTCCTCTCCGTCATATCCGCGGCAAGGACAAATTTCGCGTAATTGTTGATGAAATAGATCTCAAAGCTTTCTTCAATGCTTTCACAAAATTTATTGAAATGTTGTATGTAATGGGTATGACGGTACTGATCGATGGACAAGAGCACGACTTTGACAAACATTATTTTGAAAATCACAAACAAATAATTCTATCACCGGATGGTTATATCTATCCTGAATACGATTTTCTTGAATACAAGATGTATGATACAGTTGTTGGTACCTGGAAAAAACAAACAATTATCCCAATCAAGCTTGTACGTGATAATCCTGACCAAGAAACGCCACTTATCCCACTGATATGTGTTGATTGTGAGTCCCGTGACCAATGCGGTTTAAAGTTTTTGTATAAAGAATTTGAAAAAACACCACAGGGTAACTGTAGAACATTTTATCAAATGTTAAATATAGCTATCAAGCACTCGCAAAAGTTGAGGCAGAAACCAACTTTAATGCATTGGATTGGAATATGATTAACGAATATACAGAACACGATACACCCGATTTACCCGAAGATCCCGACTTTTTTAAAGATCACTTTTTGGGGTACGATGCATTACGTAACGTAACTAATGAACTCGTGTTTTCAACTACAAAACGATACATGTGTAAAGCTGGTTGTAAGATGTGTTACGTCCAAAAGGACTGGCCAACTGACGAAGAATTTGGTGTGATGGTCCCACCATTCATTCCACCCGAAACAGAAGAACAGATCTTAAAGTTCTTCAAACATTTCACTATTGTATCTACGATGGATGATTTATTCTGGTTAAAACGCAAACATCCACATTTATTTGATTTTTATAAACGTAATAGCCACCACTTCTGTTCAACAGCGATGACTGATAATGCATTTTTGCAACAATATGACATCATTATGAACGAAATGAATTTTTCATCGATATATGAAATATCGTTCAGTGATATCTTTTTGGCTAAGAAAAGTGGCCAGCTTGCCGACGATCTGGTTGCTAAATTAGAAATTATGCACTCCAAGACGCCATTATTAAAATTAAAAATAATTTTTTGCACTGATGATGGTGAAAAACAGGATGCTGTAATTAAATTGATTGATTGGGCACACAGTCACAACATACACGTTTGTATTCATGATGACATTACCCAAGACCGTAATAACAAGTGGAAATTGGAACAGGCTGACTATCAACAATTTACTTACTACTCAGAAGACTCAGACGCTTATCAAATATTAGGCGAGGTTGTCCATTTACAGTACACCTCTGTATTTCATACGATATCACAGGCCATTGCAATTAATTCACGACCATTTTATGATATTGTTACTGATGGAGCTGATAATGTGGAACGGTTAGTATATAACTCCCTGTTAACAAAAGTTGATATGTATAAACAATACATATCGAAAATTCGAAATCGTGATGATAATAAGTATTTTAATTATTTTTCTTATGTCGCTTCTAGTGTAGAAATCAACAAGAACTTTAACTTTATTCCAATAATTTTACTGAAACCGTGGACTTCATTATACAATGCTTTTGTGCAACAGGGATGGATAGACCACAAATTTGGATTGTTCTTACCGACAAAAAATAATGGCGATGTTATACCACTTATAACAATTAAAGATACGATAATAAAGACTAAAAATGATACACAAATTTAAAATTGAACGTACAGGTGAGTTTTTTCACTACAACAACGAAACAAATTCGTTGTTGGATAATAACCTCAACAAATTAAGCAAGTTATACGAGGCTAACGCCGAAACAGGACAAATGATTGAGGATTTTGGTTCAACGTCTGTTGCCAAAGATCCGTACACCATCAAAATCACCCTAGGGCATGGTTGCAATTATAGTTGTGGTTATTGTATGCAGAAAGACATCGGTAACCCAAACGAACGACCCGCACAAGGTTCTACACCAATGCTAATCAAAAATATGAAACGACACCTCGATATGTCAAAAACGAATCGTATTGAATTGTGGGGTGGTGAAACGTTGTTATATTGGCCCGACATCATGCAAATTATTGAAGCATTCGATAATGAACAAATCGTGTGGTATATTCCAACCAACGGAACAACATTAATGCCCAAACACGTCGAATATTTCAAACAAATTAAAGGCAGAGTTGCGTTTGGTATTAGTCATGATGGGCCGGGACATGAGTCATTACGTGGTAAAGAATTCCTTCACAAAAAAGTTGAGGTTCTCAAAGGCATTCAGGAAAACTTTCCCAAAATGCAGTTTAGTTTCAATCCTGTAATTAGTAAAACAAATTACGATTTGTTCAAAATTAATGATTTTTTTCAAGACTACTTCACAAAGACAGGACTGCAACCCGTAACATTGAGTTATGAATTAGGACGTGTTTACGATAAGACGCTCGCCCAAAACTCATCACATCATGTTATATCAGGCGAAGATTTGGCAATGTACTCGGCTGTATTGAATAGATATTTAAACGAACATTTAAAGCAACTTCGTGTATATGGTGCAACAAAAACAGGTCCATTATTGGCCAATAGTTTATTCCATACTGGTATGGGTGTATTACCTTACGCAAAATCATTACAATCAGAAACACCTCACATTATCAAAACCAATTGTGGTGTGGACGACAAACGATTGTTATCGTTGGACATATATGGAAATGCAAGAACTTGTCAAAATGTGGATGAATCATACATTAGTGGTAATTTGATAGACATAAAGGGCATAAAAATTAAACATGTTGATTTGTCTCGTGAGTGGCACTGTGGGGATTGCAGAGTATTACGTATGTGTAAGAGCAGTTGTCCTTTAGATTTGGGTATTGATGTTTTCCGTATTAATCACACCATCGAATATCTACATTACACTGCTATACAAAACGCAGCATTTAAACTATTGTTTGATAGTGAAATCACCCCTGTGACTGTTACCCCCAGTTAAAATTAAAAAAGTTCCATAGTCATAAATAATATTGAGAATTTTATTAAATAGTCTGGGAGACACAGTAAATGGCTACTACATACGTTATTAATTATACCGATGAAATCAACACCGGCAAAACACCCATTGTTGTGTTGCCAGGACAAGTTGATAACACACATACTTCCATCAACCTTTGCGGTCAAGGACTGCTTACCTACGGCGAAAACATCAACGAAAACCTCCTACACATGTTGGAGAATTTTGCTAGCCCAAATCCGCCTTCTGCAAGCGTGCGAACTATTGGCCAGTTGTGGTTTGACTACGGCGAAAACGCATTAAAGGTTCTTAACAAGGATAACCAATGGGTTACAACAAGTGGACTTTCTGTTTTCACCTTTTCTGTTTTATCAGCAAATGGTGTTAGTCAATCGTTTGTAATCAGCGGTAATCAAACAGCAACTCTTGCTAATGGTACTCAATTTGCCGTCTCTGGCACACCTGGCGGTGTTAATGATGGTGTCTACACGGTAGCCACAACCGCATACAACTCTGGCGCAAACGAAACCACGGTAGTAGTAAATGAGCCGGTTACTACACAAACCATTGGTGGTAGTATGACATATACACCAAACCCAACAACTCCTTATCTTGGCCAGCTGTGGTATGACACCACCACAAGTCAGCTGTTTATGTGGGATGGCACTCAGTGGGTCGCGTTAATTTTGAGTTCGGGTACTGCTCCTATGAGTGGCAACCTCAACATGAACAATTTGTACACTCTCACAAATTTACCCGACCCCATCAACCTAACGGACGCCGCGAACAAGAATTACGTTGACAATTCTCTCGCTAATAAGATTACAAAATCCGGGGACACCAACATCGGGCCGCTCGTATTTGCCAATGACGCTGCTGTTGTACCCGACATCAAAATGTTGGCCGAGGGGTTGGTTGCTGCTGAAACCAACTTACACTTCAACATTGACAGCACCAATACCGGTACAGCAGTATTTGCCGTTCACAAAGGTGGCGAAACATCAGCCGCAACTACATTGTTCACAGTTGATACAACAGGTGTTGCTACACTAACAACTGCCAACTACGAAACGTTAGTTACGGCTAATAATCACGTGCCTAACAAAAAGTATGTTGATGATGCTATCAGTACTGCAGTTGGAGGCGCGGGCGCAACATTACCTGTAATCAACCCAACTACACCTAAAGATGGTGACATTAAAGTTGCAGCTGGCCCAGTGATATCAATGTATGCAGCAGGCGCCTGGAGACAAATCTTCCCAGCTGTTTATAGTTAAAGGAACCACTTTAGATGAGCACGACATATAATTTAACATTTGCATCCGATTCAACAGTCGTTCCTGGTAAGGAAACGATTGTTGTTCAGTCGTACCACACTGATGGTCCTGCCATTCCTACAAATCCTGCTCTCAATGGTGGTCAGTACAACTCGATAAATTCAAGCACCGCCCTGTTGATATACGGAAAGGGTGTTCCAAATTATGGTGAGCGTTTTCAAAATAATATTCTGTATTTGTTAGAAAACTTTGCGGGCCCCGTATCACCTGTTAATCCAACTATTGGTCAAACATGGTTTGATACTTCAGTGAATGAAATGCGAGTGTTTAAAACAACCAACACGTATAACATTATTGGTGGTGATCAGTTATTAAAACGCTTTTTTATACAAGATACTCTCACAAACGATGCTTACAATTACTTGTTAAACATTGATTCGTTTGCTGTAACAAACTCAACCGGCAATAACAAAGTTTATCACATTCAGAGTGTGCAGGTTGTGGCAGCTGGAGAAACAGCCATTAATATTCCTACAAGCGAAACCGTACCCGTTGGCACTTTTGACGGTAATATCGTCGCCCTTGATTGGATTAAAGTTACCGATGGTTATTTACCGTTGTCAGGCGGCACTTTAACAGGACCTCTTGTATTAGAAGCAGATCCAACAACAGCACTCGAAGCAGCCACCAAACAATATGTTGACAACACATCTGTGAGTATTACTGGTGATACAATGACAGGTTTGTTGATATTGAGTGCTGATCCTGTTGCATCACTTGGCGCCGTTACTAAACAATATTCCGATAACACCTTAGCCGCTCACGCCACAGATACAACAGTCCACGTAACTGCTGCACAGTCTACATTGTTAGATGGTTTAGATCCAGCTCTGACTTCAACAGAAGTTAATTATCTTGTTGGTGTAACAAGTGCGATTCAAACACAACTTGATGCGTTGCAAGTTGCTGCCGCAGAAATTCCTAATAAAGTGTCTCGCGCCGGTGATACAATGCTGGGCATCTTAACGTTATCGGGCAATCCTGTTAGTCCGTTGGATGCTGTTACAAAACAATACGTAGATAACCTATTGATCGCTGCTGGTGCAGATGGTGTTGTTGATTCGGGCTTATTGAATGCTTCGACTGGTGTATTAGCGTTGCACACTACCGTAGGTGGTATCATCAACATCACTGGTATTGCACCATTTACGCACCAGCACATTGCTTCGGACGTAATTTACACCACTCTTGCTGCCCCCAACACAACCATGCTCACGGATTTGTATGGGCAAAGTACCGATATTCCTGTTCAAGAAGCAATCACTGCAATTGATCTACACAAAGCTGATAAAGACAATGCCGAATTTACAGGCAACGTGACTGTTTTAACTGGCGGTACATTAACACTTGACTCAGACCCAACAACTGCGTTGCAAGCTGCTACCAAACAGTATGTGGACAATAAAACCGCTGTAACACGTGCTCTAATAACGGCAACAGGTGCGGCAATATATGATCTGTCAACAATCCCGATGTCGTATCCAGTTGGCACCAATAGGCTATGGGTTTTTGTTAATGGTCTAAAAAATATGGAAGGTGCGGCCGAGGACTACACGGAAGACAGTGCAACACAAATTACATTTACTGCCAACAACATTCCAACGGCAGGGGCAAAGATAGAACTTTTAGTGGTTGGGAGTTAACCAATGAAGCTTAACATAATTTCGATTAATATCCCCTCGAATACGATATCGGTTCTTGGTGATTATACAACACCTTTATACACAGGAATTAAATTCTTGCTGTATAATGGCAACGTAGCAGTACCTTCAATTGCACAGGATGGGTTGTGGACTGTAGTTTCGTCCACAGTTAATGGTCCAAACACGGATATTGTCCTCAACGAAACAATGTCATTGGCGTTCACAGCTACCGATTTGGTATCTGCTATATACGAAATTAATTTTACTGATACAGCAATTGCACCGTTTTTTATCCAACCCGAAACTGTTAATGGACCTGGCCAAACGCACCAAAATACATCATTGGCACTCAACGGCAAAGGGACACTAAACTATGGCGAAAATCTGCTAGAAAACATGATTCATATCATGGAGCACTTTGCGAGTGCAACCCCACCAGATGTTCCCACAATCGGCCAAGTGTGGTTTGATACTTCCATCCCCCAATTTAACTACTGGACTGGCGGCGCTTGGACCCCATTGTTACCTACACCACCGATACAAGACGAATTGTATGATTTGTTTGCTGCTACAACGGGTGTTCCTGCCTCCTCTGCGGAATTGTGTCGTTTTGTGATTGGGCGCAATAGCATATTCGATTTTTCAGTCGATGGTTCCGCTGCAATTGCAGAAGTTGCAGCAACCGCAACAACTATATTCAGTGTACAACAAAACAACGGCGAATTTGGTACAATTACTTTTGATCCGGGCAGCACCGTTGGGTACTTCACTGGTTATGCTAATTGCACTATCAACGACAAGATATCTATCGTTGCTCCAGCAGTACCGGATGCTACTTTAGCTGATTTAACCTTCACTCTTGGTGGTATCATTAACCTCGTTCCGCTCGCATAATTCATGGCTAAACTACAATCGTTTCAATTAGCCGGCATGCCGGGCCACACCTATGCCACTGACGTCGCAACCCCTATACCATCCGAGCCAACCGAAGAGGTAAAAATACCGCTTACCGCAGAAGAGGCTATAGCCGCGGCGATGGGAGAGATTGATGCTGCCGCCGGTGAGGTTCGCTTAAAATACATCACGTCTGCACCAGGACAAACGGAAGTATATCTTGAAAAAATTGAGGAAGCTATTGACTACACCGTCGCAGGCTTCCCGGAAGATGCTACACGATTCCCCTTCATTGTCGCTGAAGCAAATGCATCAGATATTTCTTGCAGGGAAGCCGCTGAAATGATTATCAAGAAAAAAAGCTTGTGGTTAGCAAAAGGTGCTAAGATCGAAGAAGTGCGACGCCGTGGGAAAATCGCAATTCGACAATGCACAAATATTGAGGACGTAGATTCCATCAAAAAAGCTACTATAGTAGGATTAAACGCCATCTAGTTGACTTTTAATGTCATTTATCCTATTCTAATAGGATGGATATTGACATAGACACCCAAACAACTTTTGATCCGCTCGAGATTTTTCAGGCGGTGCCTGCCTCTATGGTAAAGGATGGAATTATTACCAAACACCCCGTAGGTATTTATTTTCAGAACATTCCAGTAGATCCCATATCCAAATTGGCTGCTATTCCGTACGAGGATGCGGAAGAATTAGGCTATTTCAAAATCGATATGCTACATTTATCCGTATTAGATCATTTCGATAACAAAAATGAAATTCGAATTCTTTCGCGCACTGCACCCGACTGGAGTTTGCTTAAAAGTCCGTCAGTTGTAGCTAAGTTATTTCAGTTATCAAAACACTTCGATACTGTTTCTCGTATTGCGCCAACATCCGTTCAGGAATTGGCTGACTGCGTAGCTCTTATTCGTCCTGGAAAACGTTTTCTATTAGAAGGATATTTGAAAAACAAAGAAGTGATTCGTGAAGAGCTTTATCGAAAAACAGACAAGTATTATTTTAAACGGGCGCATGCTATATCATACGCCACAACAATTGTATTACAGCTACACCTTATAAAAGGAGGCATCTTATGAAACGTACCGTATATGGCACCTGGCCACAAATCAAATATGTTATTAATCAAAACAACAAACTAAACTGTACCAATCCGCCGGCGGGTTATAGCCGATATGAAGTTGAATCTGTTACAGAAAAAGACCTTCCTGTACGCCCAAACTGGAAGTTACGCAACAACTCACTTGGGTACGACCCCAAGAATTATCACTTCATCAATTATAATGCTATGATCAATCCTAGAAGTGAAGCTGCCCAAGACGCAAAACGCACAAAAATGGATGTAGAATATTTTAAAATTACTTTGTATAAAGAATAAATAAGCGCATACTTAAAGGATGCCCAATGAAGTTTAAAAAGTTTTTAGAAAATCAGGTTCTGGCCACTATAAATCTATCAAATAGCCAAAAGGTAGTGTTGGCAAAAATTATTGCAGCGCCCGATACTGGCGCATCTGGTAAAAAGGTTCCACTTACAAACGAAAAACTAAACGTAGCAAAGGGTGTTCTAGCTCAGTTAGGACTCATCACCGTCAACGAAATCACGGGTTTTATAAGAATTACACCTAAAGCTATTGACATCATGAAAGAAGATGGTCTTGTTGATGAAGCTGGTAACTTAACTGACGCGGGCCAGGATTATGCTGTTGGAAAGATGCCTGACCCCGCAGCTATAATGCAACAACAAAATGCTCCCACTGCCATTAATCAAGGTGCTCAACCAATTCCGTCAGTTACAGGAACTGAACAACAACCTCGAGTTGGTGAAAGTATCCAACCATCCTTTAAACAATTCTTGGTTAAATAATTATTTAATTGGTACCACGTTTTTGTGAATTTCAATTCCCTGTGGTAATTCACGACGTTTTCTGCGCTTAACTTTGATTGTTGAATTCATCGAAAATCTAGCAATCGGGCCTATTACACGTGATACAGAATCAATGTTGAATGTTCTCAAGATTCTTGATGTTTCTCCCGTTATACCCAATTTAGAAAATTCAATCGATATTGGATAATTCTCGTGGTTGTTTTCGTACCAATTACCAGCCACCTGTATAATAACCTCTTCATCAATATTTTCAGGGCCGCACAAATCTAAAACAAAAGCTTTGATTGTTTTATCGTCCGCATTATCGATAATGGATATAAGGTGTTGCTGTCTGTATTGAATCAGGGTTATAAAGGGATACCCATTATAACTCTCTGGATGTGGTTCTACTATGAGTGGAACTTTCTTTTTGTTAACGATGCGACCCGCCATAAAATATGTCCTTTTTGATTGTTACGTTTATTTATAAAGGCAAATAATAAAGTTTTACTATAAATATAAAAAAGTACATGGGAGTAACAATGATTTCATTTAAAAATTATTTAAAGATGAACAAAAGTGGTCATCAACCAACTAGTGTAGCCACTTTTGCTGGTTATAAGGTACCAGTTGATTATAATAGTAATTCGCAGGCCATTGGTGATGTGACCGGCGGCGAAGGTGGTTCTATTCCGGGCGAGGAGGAAGAATTATCATTACTTAATACTCTATTGTATGCCCCCGAAAATGAAGAAGGTACACTTGAACTTGTTGATGACGAAGCAAGCGATGAAGATAAACTTGATTTGAATGGGGAAGAAGACACCTCTGGTAATGACATGGTTGGAAAAATTGAACTACCAAATGATGCAGATGAAGAAACTGGCAATGATCCCGATAAACAAGGCTTAATACGCAAGATTCCTGGTGCCCATTTGGTGTACAAACGAGAAGGTGAAGACGGCGCCTATGAAGAATTGTGGATGTACGAACTCAAAAAGGGATTCCGTGATGAGTATGACATTCGTGATGATATTTTGGCAGGTACTGACATTCCACCAACTCAAACAAAATCACCTGATGATTCACAGAGTTACACTATGTGGACAGCCGGCAACATGCAATTAATGAAGATTGTGGGATTGCCAAACTAATTAGTTGACTTTGTCATAACGATGATATATACTCATCATTATGACAGATACCAATAACAATTTAGATCCCATTGATGTTTCCACAGAAAGTGATTTAACACCAATTACACGACAACCCATCAGCAAAATCAATGCTGATGAGTGGGCTCACCTATCGCTCACAGAACTTCATGATCAATTAGCCGCACTCCAAAGTCGTTATTATACTGCACTCGAACTCGAAAAGTATGAAATATCCCAAGCTATACAAGTTGGGATTAATAAACTGCGTTCTGCCATAGAACAAAAAGCAGCGCAACAACCCAATAAATCAGGAATATAAAATGAATTCAACATCAACTCTACCCCATACAGAAGAATTGTCCCCAACCGCAGTTCCGGCACCTCGTATTACCGCCATGGATCTTGTTATGGATGAGGTTCGTCTTGCGGTAAAAAAGACTCAAGAATATGATGCTCTGATAAAGTCAGCAAAGACAAACACCAAGAAAGAATATTACCGCAAGAAGATGAAAGCCAACAATGAATATATTATGCAGGCTTTGGTGCTGCTTGAACGATATAAGGGTGTAAGCGACGCAGCAGACAAGATGGCTGAAGATAAGAAGGTTGTTGCTGTAGATATTGAAACTGAGGCCGGAGTTGAATAACATGAGCATTGTTGCAATAAGTGGTTCACAAGGCAGCGGCAAATCCACTATCATCAAGGAATTAAGCGCTTTGGGCTATAAAAGTGTTGATCGTAAAACGTCTCGTTCGATTCTAGAAGATTGGAATGTTACTCTGCAAGAAGTGAATAATAATTCTGAACTCACCACAAGATTTCAAGACGAGATCATCAAACGAAAATATGAGGATGAAACATCAACATCGCTTCGGTCCGATTCTCCGCTGTATTTTACCGAACGGACATATGCAGACTTGTTTACTTATGCTCTTGTGTCCTTGGGTAAAGACAATACATACTCAGATTGGTTGTCTGAGTATTACAAAAAGTGTATTATGTACCAACAAACATATGACTTGGTGTATTACCTGAAAGCAGGTTTTTTCAATGTTGTGAACGATGGCGTGCGAGGCGCGGGACGGCACTATAGTCGCATGGTGGATTTAACGATGTTGGATTTCACTCAACAAATGACACACAATAGTCGTTTAAACATAATCGAAACACCCGATATCGATGAACGTGTAATGATAATTTCAACACAAACACGAAGTGTTTTGCGAATACCTACTTACGACACAAACATTGCAGTAAAATAATAAGAATAATAAGAATAATAAAAGGAGATTAATAATGGCTGGACACTGTGACGACGCAAAAGAAATTCAATATTTAGACAATTCGGCGAAGATGGAGGATCTTGATTTTAAATACGATCAGAACTACTATCCCGAAGACAGCGAATTACCCGATCCACAAAGAAATCCTTTGATTTTTGGATCGAAGGTTATGTTACAAAAGGTTGGCATCGCACCTGTTGACTTGCCTGTTAAATTTGTCCGCCGAGATGGCACAACACAAGAACTTCACTCAAAGGTTTCGTTGTATGGTTCGCTTGATAACGTCGAAGCTAAAGGTTTGAACCTAAGTCGTTTCTACATTCTGATGCATGATAAGGTTGCAGACCGTTTCTCTATTGAAGGTCTCAAAGATGTGCTCCAAGACATGAGTGTAAAACAGGGCGCTAAAAATTCTTACTGCAAGATGCGCTTTTCATATCCATGGACACAAGAAGCACTTCGCACTCGTGAAGAATTGCCCGCTGATGCACCAGACTCGGAAGTATTTAAAGTTGTTGATGGTGTTAAACTTTCTCACAAAAAGAAGGTTGGTCACATATTCTACGAATGTGAACTTGAAGCTCAGTTGCGTGATGGTGAATACAAGTTTTATTTGACTGTGGACTACATGTATTCCAGTACGTGTCCTTGTAGTTTTGAGTTGGCGCACGATGCACGCCTTCGTCGTAAGAAAGCAGCAAATGGTCATAGTCAACGTAGTATCGCTAAAATCAAAGTCCAGTTCAATCCCGACAACGTTGTATGGATTGAAGATGTGGTCGAGCTTGCTCGCAAGTATGTACCGACTGAAGTGGTAGTTGTGTGTAAGCGTCGTGACGAACAAGCGTTTGCTGAACTGAATGGTTCCAACTTGTTATTCACTGAAGATGCTGCAAGACTGTTATACCAAGGGCTTGATGAGTGGTATGCTGCTGGCAAGATCAGCGATTTCAGTGTGGTTACTGAGCACATCGAATCGCTTCATCCATGGTCGGCCATCGCCGTCGTCTATAAGGGGGTTGAGGGCGGCTTGCGTTAACTGAACACACAATTTCTGTGGTTAAAAAGGAGGCTCAAAGCCTCCTTTTTACTTATACTTCCAAACGAAGCCGGCGGATGATGAAATGTTACCGTTACAGCAGTTGATGATGTTTGACGGATCGGTTCCGATAGTTTTAGCAGCCAATCGAACAGTTGACCATACATTTATCACATTGCCACCAAAATCCATCTGAATTACTTCTTTACCACGAACAAACTCTTCCTGCTTACCCTCATAGCCCCACCTGTATCCAGCACCAGTTTTAAACCTTCCTGTGCAACAACCTGATATCAATTCAGGACCCACACCATAAAACCTTGCTGCCTCTGTCACACTATCCCACTTCCTAATCATTGTTCCGTCTAAGTCATATTGAATTGGACATTTCCTAGGCGACGATGCCCTCCTTTTGGCTTTTGTTTCCTCGCTTTGTGGTGCCCTTGTTTTTCTATCAGCAGACATCTTCCGTTTAGTCTCTTCCGTGCGGACATATCCATCTACCCTAATTTGACGCTGAGCCTCACTCATCCTCTTCTTTGCATCATCACTGCGTTTCATACCTCTGTGTTTTTCAGCCCTACGCGCCACACTTTCGGGGTTCACCATACTTGCGCCTTCACCCCCTTCTGTTAGATTGCACAATATTCCAGTACCAATATCTTTGCGACCATATTGCGCGATCAATAATTTTTCACCCTCAAATGCGTCACTTTCACTTTCACAAACAAACTTTTGATATTGAATGTCGCCCCCCGCATCAAGGATTGAAAGTATTTTGTAGTGTACCGACCGTTTCAAAATATCGTTTCTTTGTGCTTCCCTAACATGTTGATACATTCGTGACCCTGACCCCTTCCCTACATAAAATGGTTGACCGTCAAGCGAATTTGTTAGAATATATGTGTAATAAATTGTCATAGTAATTACTCCTTTGTAGGTATTTATGGCTAAAGTTAACAAAGGAATCTTTACACCCACGGACCCAATTATATGAAATTTGAAAACAAATACACCCTAAAATCCCAACTCGGACAAACTCGCACAGTTCGAAAGTTCTTGTTGTGGCCCCGTTCGTTTGAATCAACACACACAAGATGGTTAGAGTATGCCGATATTGTCGAACGAGTGGATGGAGTTGATGTTGGCGGCTCCAGTGAATGGGGTAATATCACCTACATGTGGTGTGAAATTGGCTTTGCCGATGAACTCACCACGGAAAATAATAAGGACTGCAAATGATACGTGAACACAGATACGTTGTTATCAAAGACAAGGATATTGCTGCTTACCTGACAGAAGATGAACAACAGCAGCTAAATCTCTTATGCACCAAAATTAATGTGCAACGTCTCAAAGATTCGAGACGTCTGCTGGCGTGTGTTGTTGTAGAAAACGATTGGCCAGAATACGAGCCTACTTGGCATGCCATTGAAAAACGGGTAGATGGTAAATGAATACAAACAACCTCGAAATTGAACGCAAATTTCTCATAAAGAACGATGATTGGAAAAAGTCAATCATCGCGAAGTACGACATTGAACAGCACTATCTATCGATTGATCCCAACCTAACTGTACGCATTCGTAAGGCAACTGCCGATGATCACTCAGTATTTTACTACCTAACGATTAAGAGCAAAACAAACAATTCTCGCATTAGGAATGAAGTTGAATTAATGATTGGTGCTTCAACCTTTGATGATCTACGACATTTGGTTATAGGTGTACCTGTTTCAAAAACACGACATATCGTGGCCAACCAGGCGAGAGGTTGTGAAGAAGATAGTTGGGAGGTTGATGTTTTTCACGGACAACATGAAGGATTAGTACTTGCCGAGATCGAGCTTATTGATGCCAACTACGATTTAACAATTCCTGATTGGGTTGGTGAGGAAGTCACTAACGATGCTCGTTATACCAACAGCAATTTGGCCGATAATACAAAGATCGTAATCTTTTAAACTGTTAAAGGAACATCATGATTTATATTCCCGAAGAACATTACGTAGGACTGCAAGGTCGAGTGGAAAGTCACACCAGGAACCCTGATGGGACATACACCGCGAATGAGCAAATTATTTTGGGTTTTGCTACACCCGTAGCAACTGATAAGGCCTATGAAAAACGCAAGGGCACGGTAGACAGCTGGGTCAGTAACTATCAAAATCAGTTCCAAAAGGACGATCCGCGCCGGATTCCCAAAGTTTATCCAAACAAACTCACAGAAGGCTTTGAGTTATCGCGTGTAGTTCGGCGCAGCGGCGGGTGGAATGGTGGGAATACATTGTGGCGTGTTATTGATCCTCGTGGTTTTGAACTTGAAATATCCTCCGCTAACTTCGCGTCAATCGTTGATTGCACCACTATCGTAAACGGTGTAATTCAGGGTAGGTGTATTTGGGGTCGAGATGGCGCTGCTAATATTTTGTTGCCCGAAAATTCGGAACCCTATCAAGAATTTGTCAAACTAACAGAGTTGCAAAACCAGGCGACTTCACAGACGATGTCCGTGAAAGACTTGCAACCTGGATACATCATTCAGCTAACGAATGGTGATAAGGTTGAATATCTTGGTAAATTTTATTGTATTAAACACGAATACCTCGAACCATACGATGATCACATTCGCCGTAAGGGCGAAGGATCAGCTTGGAACAAAGTTGTTGAACGTTTTGCGTACAAAACAACACGAACAGAGGGTCGAAAGTGGAACGCAACCGAAGTTGAATTGGTGAGCCGGCTGAAGTTTGCTAGTGTTGTCGATATGTCTAATGTTACCGATATCAACGAAAATGCAAAGTTTATTACACAAACCGAGAGTGCCCGAAAATTTGGAGAATACATATATGTACAGGCCAACAAACTAACTACTAAAGACATTAGTTTGTCTGTCGTTGAGGCCGACACCGAGACTGCCATTAAGTTGTTGTTCAAACCCAAGGAGCGAGGTGGATATTCACACGACTATATCTGCACACCATTCTATTTTTGCAAAAATGCAAACGGTCAATATATTAAGGTAAGTGATGGCAGTAGTAGTTGGCACCAAAAACCTCTCACTGATGCCTTTGTTAGTGCAATATCCCACGTTATCAGCATCGACTATAATGGTGCATATACTGTTAGCGCTCGTGATCGTTCATATTCAGCGCCACAGTCAATGTCAAAAGAATCGCTTATGAACGCAACGTGGTACAAAGTTGTAATGACATATGGTGATTATACAACAGATTTGGTTAGGTTTTAAATTAAAAATGGTGCCTTTGGCACCATTTTTATTACTTACCGTACGCTAATTTTGTTTCCATTGCCTTAGTGGCGGTTTCTTTGTCATACGCCTGGCCACTCCACAACATCTCGTAAGCAATTTCTTCGTTTCCATTTTCACACAACTCCAGCACGTGTGCAAATAGTGGTTGAAAAGTATCACTCTTATGAGAATTTTCGTGGTTTTCGAACGAATCCCAAAATGTAACAATAAGCGCTTCTTTGCCTTTAAGGGGACTCTCTACAGGTTGACCAATTGTGCTTCCTTCATTAGATACCATTCCACTGTTAAGGCACACAAATCCACCTATAAAACCCGTTAAAGAATGGAATGTTTTCACATTCTCACAAAGAACAGCAACACGTTCCTGTAATTCATCAACATCATATTCAGGCTTTAGAATAACACGATTTACAGTTACTACTCCATCAGTATTAAAACCATTAATTAAAGACATTTTAATTCTCCTTTCAATATTAGAGTTACCTAATATATATGTCGGAAATCAATAAATGTCCCACTAATTTGATAAGGTATTATTTGGACAATAAAAAACCCACCGAAGTGGGTTTTTAAAACAGCTTGTTAAGACGTTCGCAAACGTGAGTGTACAGGAACGCTCGTCATCAAGAAATCCATCTGATCGGCAAGAATCTTACGGTTTGCCAAAATCAAATATTCGCTCTTATTAGGCACGTACGGAACATACAACAATGACATACCAGCACGTTGCAACGACTTGTCCGCCTTACGGTGGTTACAAGGCTTACAAGCAGCCACCAAGTTCATCCAAGTATCTTTGCCGCCTCGACGCTGTGGCACGATGTGGTCACGTGTCAAGTGGTCATCAGTAAACTGATCACCACAGTAAGCACAAATGTGACGGTCCCTTCGGAACAACAAACGATTCGAAATCGGCGGCTCTTTGTGTGCACGCTTCAACGTCTTGCCAACTTCCATACCACTAATAGCAATAATACTCTGGGTGCTAATAGACGATGTCTGACCAGTCAAACGAGACTTACCACCCATGAACGTATAATCATTAGCACCATACTGCCATGCGACGAGGCCCTTGGCATGATACACAACGGCATCTTCCCAAGTAATCCACTGACGAGGTTGTCCTGCAGTATCCAAAGCTAAAATTAACGGCACATTCATTTTATACTCCTATCGTTTATATTATCTATCTACTCTACCGCAATTAGGACAATAACAACTACTGTCTTCATATACGGTTCCACAATTTTTACAAGCTACATAACTTGTAAATAACCATCTAAAAAAAGCATCCAACATTAAATGAAAATGTCGAATGCCCCAAATTTCGTGAATACTATTCATACACACACTCCTTGTGGCGGAGAATAGAGGAATCGGACCCCAATCCATTTTTCAGGATCGCACTGTTTTCGAAACAGCCGCTACCACCAGATAGCATTATTCTCCATTGTGGAATGTGAGGCCACGCACAGTTTACAACCCTGACGACCATAGCATGCTTTAACATCCGTATTGCAGAATCGTCACATTCCTTGGCGGAAGATGTGGGACTCGAACCCACGAGACCGTTCATCACGGTCCACTGCTTTCCAGGCAGTTGCAATAGCCACTATGCGAATCTTCCATTTGCTGCTATTTATTTATACTTCAATTCAATTAAGGAAAATTATACGACCGGATGGTCAAAAGATCAACAAATTATTAAGTAGCTGTCCTAGCCACAGGTTTACCTTGCGAGTGGCGTTTTAACTATGGTTCATCTCATTATCTCTATACTCCGTTGTCATCGTGCGTTCGACCCCACGGTATCATCAAGAGGCAAGGCTAGTTGCTTTGCGCCAGTAGTAGCTTTCCGCAAATGCCACATCTGGTTACAGCCGTAAAACAGCTACTTAATAATTTGTTGCTGGTACACAACCACTCATCTCCAAACATCTTCAACCTCTATAATTTGGATTTGATAAATTTGAGCAGTTCTGTGATAGTATTATTATCATATACCAAACTATAATGCAGCTCAACGATATTCCAACCCTTGTTGGTAATTATATCATGCCTTGTCTGATAATATGGTGCCAATACTCGGTTGCCAACATCTGAATAGTGTTGGTTTCCATTTACTTCAATCGCTATTTTTGCATCAACAAACGCTATATCCAATGAAAAAAACCTCTCAGGAAGACATGGTCTATATTCCGCCTCAAACATTATTTCGTTGTTCCGTAGTATAGTCTTTAGTGCTTCGCAGGGAGAAGATATAAATTTGTTATTTCTCCTCCATGGGTGTTTATCAGGATTGTCTCTTAGATAATGTTTTTTGATATCGCTTAATTTTTGTTTAGTTATATTGCTGTGGTGTTTGCCTTTGAAGTTAAGATGATCGTATGTATATCTACCATCTTTATGGGCTTGGGATATAGCGGTTGCAATATTTGCTCTCTGTTCGTTAGATAAGTTAACCAATCGACCAGTTGTGATCCGTGACATATCACTCCTATAATTATCGCTCAGCGGGTTTGAGGTGCACCACCTCATGTGATTTGCTCGCAAGGATATTTTAACACCCTCTAATGATGTATTGCAATATTTACAATGAGTTACACCTCCCTTTTGAAATTTGGGCGGCGGGGTGCCTGTACAGCTTTCGCTGTGCCGTTTGATGTTGTTGTTGGATATATCTGTATTACATTTATCACAATGCGTAAATTTCATGATACCCTCATGAACAATGGCCTGGCTGGAGGGACTCGAACCCCCAACATCACGGGTAGAAGCCGTGTTTTCTATCCAGTTGAAATACAGCCAGATACTTTATTTGTGCAAGTTTAATACTTTTTCCCCACCACTAATTGTTTGGGTAATATTTAATTATTTAGATTCCCATGGAAAAATAATCCAAGGCGAATTCTCTGGAATTCTGTAAACGTAATAATCGGGTGTAAACACAGAACTTTCCTTGTAATAGATAGTAGCAGTATACACCGAATGTCCCCGACGTTCATACTCGCCAACTAATTCAAGTAATGTCTTGCCTGAATCAGCAATATCATCAATAATCAAAATCCTCTTGCTGCTTACGGTTGGAATATCATCACCGTAACACTTGTTGTCCCCTGCGCCACTCTTTGATGAATAGCTAACAACTTCCATCGGTAGGTTGAGCATATGAGACATCATAACTCCTGGAATTAATCCACCTCTCGTCAGCCCAACAACCGCTTCAATATCTAGTGCATCTACACCAATATCATAAACAATAGATCGACAAGCCATATCGATATGGTCATATGTTGGATGTGTCAAAATATGTTCTTTGGGTGTATCCATGTGTTGCATTTGAAGCATTTCTGTTCTCTCTATTTTTTGTTGGTCTTCGTTAAACATTATTTCCGCGCACGTTCGACACGTCCATGCTCTTTTATCGACATAATACACATGCTGCAAACACCTGTGACACTGATTCATATAACCACCTGGCGCATATCCATATGGTTTTAGATGTATCCAATCAGCATTACCAACATCGTTTGGTGTCATATCAATCCCCCAAAAAGCTTTTGATTAAAGTTTTAGTTTTACGCGCAGCGGCCAATGATGCTTTTGCATCCTCTAATGCATTATGTGCTGACCTATCCACACCAATAGAATTGAATAAGTCGTCTGAATTATAGTAACCCAACATGTATCCAATTGTTGAGGTATCTATGAAACGATTGCCTGTTGGAAAAATAGCTTTTCGTAATTCATCTGCACCCGCATCTTCAAACAGTTTGATTAAAAACCAAATATCAAACGTTGCTATATTTTGTCCCAAACACCTCACGTTGCGTTCTGAACTCGTATCAGCCGAAGGATCCCAATATTTTAAGATGAAATTAGCAATCTCTTCAACTGCTTGCTCGTTTGAAACACCGTTTATTTCTAAATATTCTTTTGATAAACCATGAATCTTTTCGGCTTTATCATTCCACTTACTCACACCATCGTATTTGATTTCAATGTATAATTCATCAATGGGCTTTAATTTGGCAGCATCGGCCACAACAAAACCCCACGACAACGATTGATAATTGGTGGCAACATCTTTACCAAATGCATTGAAATTCATACCCGACGTTTCACAGTCAAACGCAAGTACTTTAGAAAAATATCCGGCTGGTAAACTCACTTAACCTTACTCCAATGATCTCCTGCCGCGTGATTATAACCACCAGCATACAACGATGCAGAGTCCGATTCGACAAAAATAATCTGGCCAACTCTTGTTCCTGGCGCTAGTAATGTTTTTCCGTTTTTGGTATGCAAAGTGAAACCAATGTGTCCAGCAAATCCACTGTCATATAAACCAGATGTAACAAGCAACCCATTGCGGATAAGTGTTGACCGCGTTAACAAATATGCAGCCACACCTTCGGGAACATTAACATAAAAATTCGACATTCCGTCGTATGTTTGATTGGGTTCTAATTCCCAATATAATTCTGATGTGTCATCATCGACACTAATGCTGGTTGTTGCATACATTTCGTGTCCGCCGCGCATTTGTTTGTTTTTTTCACTTAATACAAACGTATTGTCGCTATCAATTGTAAGCAGCTTGTCGAGCGTAAAGTCGATTGCGTTGGGTTGAATGTATTTTTGTTCAATTGCTCCCTGAATCCACCCCTTTTCTATTGCTATTTTTGGGTTAATAAACATCTTTTCTCCTTTTTATTATTGTAATAGTATAACATCAAAAATTGTCAATTTCAACCGAGCATTTCACCAAAAACCGTATATGAATTTTTCCCACGATTTTTAGACTCATACATGGCGCTGTCGGCTTGAACTAACAAATCTGTTGCATCTGTTAAATTGCTATTACTGAAGGCCACTCCCACACTTGCTGTTACAGCTATTGTTTGGTTATTGTATATTACGGGTCGGCTCATTGCATTTACAAATTCTTTACATGTATGCGTACAAAAATCACTCGGTGATACATCCTCGTCCATGTTTGTAACCAAGACCACAAACTCGTCGCCACCAAGTCTCGCTACTATATCTTGGTCACGTCTAAAGACGTTTTTAATGCTGGTAGCAACGTGTTTAAGTACAGCATCACCACCGAGGTGACCGTGCAAAGAATTGATAAGGCCGAAATCATCCAAATCGATTAATATGATTGCATATTTCGTGCCGTTGCGTTTAGCCAAGCTGTGATGTTCAGCAACGAATTGGTCAAACAGACGCCGGTTATACAGTCCTGTTAGGTGGTCATAGAAAGCCAATGACCGCAATTCTTCCTCATACTGTTTAATGTGCGTCGTATCTCTTGTAATGGCGACGTAGTTTTGTATTGTGTTTGTGTTGGGATTTAGCACGGCAGTAATAGTCGTTTGTGTTGGAATTGTTTGGCCATCCTTTCGCCTATCCAAAAGTTCGCCCTTCCAACATCCAACCGCTAATAAATCGTTCCACATTTGTTTGTAAAATTCAACATCGTGGGCACCGGATTTGAACATGGCGGGTGTATTACCCACCATTTCGTGATGGGCATATCCTAACATTTCCGCAAATGCATCATTTGTGTAAATGATTATGTTGTCAACATCCGTAATCATAATACCATCGGCATTGTGCGCGATGATATTATGCAACACGGATGTATCAATAGTGTTGGCTATGTCCATTTGATTATGGTGAAACGCGTAATAACTCCAGCGTTAAATCAATATTGTGTTGAATGCGTTCTAGCGTTCGTTGGTCTTTTACAAGCGGATAACTAAAATCCACATGAGCCTTTACTTTGCTTACATTTTGTAAACTGTCGGCATTGCGTGTGTATTCGTGGCCTAGTACACCTGCCCAAACAGGTCCAGAACTATCACACGAATCCATCGCTCCCATCTTGATTAGGCTAGGAATTTCCAAACCTGGCCCACTATTCAAACCAAGGTAATGATGATACTTGTTGAAATTGAACAACCCCCGCTCGATAAGAATTTGAGTCATAACCACCCGAGCATAAGCAATGTGAATATGTGGAATTGCATTAGGAATACCAAGAATGCTCATGCCAATAATATCAATGTCGTCATTTTTGGCTGCCCACTCATAACCAGCAATCCAATCATCCAAATTTCCTGTCTCCGACTGCGGCGCAAACATTGTGTAAAACCCAGCCTCCTTGACTTGCTGCATGAGTTTTTGTCCAGCTTCAATCGTTTTGTTTGCTGGCTGAAATGGATAATCTGGCAGCACAATTGCGTTTGCTTTACACTTTTTACCCAAGCGAATTAATTCACTTGGTGAATAAGACTCGCCAAGTTCGAAGGCGCCATTGTCCATGATTTTAAATTCATTACGACTTGCATAAAAATCGGCATACTGTTCATCAGTATCTACTAAATGTCCGAGCACCAAATGCATAGATGACTGTGAAGCAAACTTATCACAGTAGGCAGTAGGAGTAATGATACAGAATTGTGGGTTTGAATTGCGAGCAAGCATAGTTTTTATTCCTTATTGTTATTTGTTTGTGTTACTTAACGATTTCATATCGTTTGAATGATCCGTTTTCACCATCTTCACTTACTTCAATCCAAATGTCTCGCATTGGGTATTTTGCTGTAATTGTGGAGTGTAAATCATCTGAAATCATTTCGCAGCTCTTGTGATTGAATTGGCCAGCTTTAATCACGCTTTCCACATATCGCTTGAAAATAAAAAATTCAATATCGCGGTCATTGTGAGTAACTTCAATCCAAACCTTTACATGAAAAATGTGTCGGTGGTCATTTTTGAGGAATGCTACTTCGTCTGGAGCGTCAGGATAGTGATGGAAACCTTCAAACTGCGTGGTAATCCAAATCATGTTGTGTGTGAGAGTGTTTAGTGCTGTCTGATGCATATTTTTATTATCTCTTATAAAGGTTAAATCGTTTATTAAATCAATAAGATCCTCTTGGGACATACTATCAATTTCGATGTAATCGTCAAGAGGACCATATCCCATTAGTATAGTCTATTATTGAACTAAATCAACATTAACATTAACGTTGACTCGTTGGTTTATGAAAAATTGGCGCATAGTTCGTACAATAAATTGTCGACCATCATACTGAACTTCAGTATCATATCCGACGATGTTTTGAACTGGCGCTGGTTGAGTGCACTCTCGTACCATTTGTTGTGTGTTATTGCTGCCAACTTGATTACCTACAACAGCACCCGTAATACCGCCCACCACCATGGCAGCAACATTACCTTTGCCCTTGCCAACCATACTGCCCAGTCCAGTACCAACAGCGCCGCCAATTACCGCACCCCACGGACTACCCGATTGAACTTGTTGATTTTGTACAGGAACATCACGACACGTTGCTGCTGGCTGCACAGATTGGTATACGGGTGTGGATTGAACCACGGTTGCCCAATCACGATATTGCGCATCGGCATATGTGTTAAACGAAATAGCTGCCAGCAGAACTGCAAGATAATATTTCACATTAGACTCCTATTAGGATTAAAGATAATAATATTATAAAATATCTTCAACACAAAGTCAACATGATTACTACAATAAAAATTCCCCGGTGGATACCGGGGAATTTACACGTTGCATATTTTAAATTAATGTCAAGAACTGCTCATTCACGACATTTCCAGGAAAATATGTTTCGGGAACTTGTACATTGTTGTTATCGAAATCAACAACAACTTCTGTCCCATTTGCACCAACAACAGTACCACGAAATGCTGGTGAAACGTTTTTTGTTCCAGATTGACCGCCCTTTAATTGGGCTATTACTCGTTGACCAGTTGTAAACGCCATATTATTTCTCCTATGCTTGGGTTAATAATATATTTATCATTATTCCAGCCGGCCGATTGTAATGTGCAACGGAATGCTTTTCAGACCAAGTTCGGCACGGATATCCTCAAGTCGTTGACAGCGTACTGGCAATACGAAAAATTTCCAGTGCTGCTCAACTACCACCCCGTACTCAAACTCAATCCACTCATTCTCATACTTTTTCCAAAGATGTCTGTGCTCGGGCTTAACAGGCTCTTTTCCGTTCAATACAGATACGTGAGTGCGCCACGCGGGACGCAGTAATTCAACGCCTGTATCCTTTTTAAACCATGCACGATAATAATCACTAATACCATTATCAGTATTAACTACTAACCACCAGTCGTCCGCCTTACGAGTTTTACGAAGGTCAGGACGATGAGGATTGTATACTAATTTTCCAGCACCCTTAACCCACATAATTATTTGCTCCTATTCTATTGGATAATCAACTATTTCCATGCTTATGTCGGGATTATTCCCATCCTCAATATCCTGCTGGAAACTTGCATAGATAGATCTCGTGTAATTTGACATTCGCTGTGCGCCCTTGTAACAGATGTATAACGATCCTGAAGCATTTTCAAATTCAAATCGATCTTCATATTCCGTTACGGTTTCGATCGCCGAACTTAGTTTCCAACTATCGCCGGCGACATAACCACCGTACCACCCAGCCAGAATCCGTTCAAACACGTCATCACCATGCGCAACTCTAACTACTACCCAAACATCAGGAGTATATGTACTCATATTATTGATACTCCCAAATTTTCAAACCTTGTAATGTCTGCAATATGTGATTAGTTTCCCGTATGATGTACGTTTTTACAGATTCCTGAACACCATCGTCATCACACCGCAAACTTGAATCCTCCGAACTATACACCACACAACCCAAAAATTCAACTATGGTGGCGTAACCATCCGAAGAAACGGTCATATCAAGATACAAACCACTTTCACCCGCAAAATTTAATATTTGGTTGTTAACTTCTGCTACAATTTCCATCAGTTCTTTAATATTACTTGACATTGTTAGACCTCTTTAAATATAAGTCATACTGTTTAAGGTTGAGCACATATAAATGTTGTTCTTCCGGCGACAACTGACGAAATTCGTCGTGAGAGAGATACCCCATTTTTTTAAAAGTTTCATCAGGAACCACAACTGTGTCATTTTCCATAAGGTGCCCACTCCCCAACCGGCAAAACGTCTGTTACATCAGAGCCCGCCCATTTTTCAAAATCAACCCTCGACATCTTCTTGTATCTGCCTCCAAATGGAATTGCTGGGCTATCATACTGAACAATTTGTTCGTCCATATAGAGAACAGCACGGTCATTATAGAAAGAGCCGAACATATTGCCACCTGCCTTTCCTGGCTTTTTGGCACGATAAACACTACCCACTTTAATTTCCATTAGTTTCTCCCAAATGATTTGCGTACATTTCTGCAAATAGTTTAGCTGTTTCTACATACTCTCGTTGTTCAACGTCACTCATGAGCATAAACGTATTATAATCAACCTCTTCAAACTGTGGCGTCTGCGAGATTGTGGGCATCAAAACGCGAATTTGTCTACCGTCTACGGTAATACACTTTTTATACATGATTATACCTTTACCATTTTTTCAAGTTCGTTGCGCACGCGTTCGGGCGCAATTTTACCATACGCTTCCGTAAATAGTTCGCGACATGCCCGTAACGATTTTGGATCGGGATCAAAACCCTTACCGATAAACCTGTAGAATCTAAATAGACGCAGATAGTCTTCAGCAATACGGTCTTTTGGTTTACCAACGAACCGCAACGTCCGAGAAGCAATGTCTGATAACCCCAAACCAGTTGGATCAACGACTTCACCAGTACGAATATTCAAGTATAACGAATTGACAGTAAAATCCCTGCGGTGAGCATCTTCAACCATTGTACCGATTTCAACTTCTGCGTGACGACCATCACATTTGGTGTCCTTGCGAAAATTTGAAATTTCCACAATGTATCCCGCAAGCGACACATTCAGCACTAAATGAGCAACGCCTGTTTTGGTCACTTCAAAACCACCATCCTCGAAGATTTCAATCAATCTATCCATGGGGATGTCAGTCACGATGTCGTAATCATTGGGAGTGCCACCCATCAAAAGGTCACGAGTTGCGCCGCCGACGACAAATGTGTTGTCAGAAAATTCTGCCAGCACCATTAAAAACGGAAAAAGTTGGACAGGACAAGTTTTGCGAAAGGTTGTCCAGATATCTGTGTTCATATAAATCCCCAATCAATTTTGTTGGGTCATTATAAGCCGAAACGATTATTCGATCAACAGTTATTTTGTTTTACGTATCGAACGATTTGTGTTTTTGGGTGCATTCTTGATAAGAAATTAACAAATGCATTAAATTCAAACTGAACAGTCAATCCGTAATCTTGAATACGAAACCACAAATCCTGCAGCTCCTGTGATTCGTTAGGGGCAATATGTCTTGATATAACAACAAACAGCTTTTGGGCATCTTTGTGTTTGCCCGTAATCACCAACGATTGAAATTGGGTTAGAATATCAATCAATGGCGTTAATTTTTCAACAAATGTTTCACCTACTGGTGTGGGCGTTGCCTGAACACCAGTGTTCATAATCTGATCCAATGCATCAAGTGCAATATTTCGTACGTTTGCATCCATTTGATCCATATAATCATAAAAGAATGCGTATTTTTCACCGGCAGTTGAGTTTGGCGGTACAATCGGTTTGGTGTTAAGACAAACACCATTCTTGGCGAGTTCGTCCAACGCTTTTAATGCAATAGCTAATTTTGCTTCCGTATTCATACAGTATCCTTATGTTTTCGTATATTTACTACAATAAAACCGTTGGTTACAATAAAGATTTGAGATATTGTTTAGCTTCTTCAATAACCTCACACAGTTCGTTCATTTCGTCAAAAGTCATCTGCACGCCGCCATTGGCTGCCATATGAACATTGATTCCTTTTGTGTTATCTCTGTTTAAGTGGTCTCTGTATTTGTAGCCATCGCCCAACGATACCACAATCAACACACTGGCTGAACTACCCCAATTACCACAACGTTTTGAGAATGTTTTTCGTAGCTCAACTTGAGGCGAATTTGTAGTTTTCCCCACAAGTTTGCCTTTCCATCGTGCAGCGTCTTCATTACTCATATTGGGCACATAACAGCCAACAATACCCGCATCACAGATGGGTTGTTCATCATCAGTGTGTACTTTTGAAGGTTTATCCCACATAATTAAACTCATTTTACCTCCTCAACAAATAAGGCTCATTAATAAATCATCCCGTTCTTGTTGCTCTTCGGGTGTTAATTTTTTCACACCATACCACCGTTCGTAGATATCGGCCACGTCTATATTTAAAATTTTACAACCTTCATAAAATTGAGCCAATGTGATACCATTTTGTGAATCAACTTCAATAACTTTACCAGCCATTTTGTGATAGTGTGGATTCAAAGCTCTTTCAAATTGAAATGTATCCCATGGGTCAGTAGGATATTCCCCCTGTTTGGCTTTATGTTTCCAATGTTTTAATACTGTTTTTGCGTGCTTTGCTGTTTGTTTGTTTGCTTCCACTAAACCATGAACAGTTGTATCATCATCCACAACCAAGTAATTTTCAACTTCGGGATGATCGGACAACCACTCACTCAAATCAGAACACCTCCCTCGTGGAGTAAAATGATCTGGCATTGTCCAATCTTCATGAAAATCCCCTCTCAGCCCATTCAATGTAAACAGTTCTTGTAACTGTTCTTTGGATGTATAGAAGGTCCAACTGCTAGATACCACAATTTTCGCGCCAGAAAATTCTATCCACGCATTAAAAAACGTAACTGCAGGACCATCAAAACGTACTTGTTTTTTCAACTCCCAATCATTATACCAAACCTTCCCATCACGTTTGCACGCCATTATTGATTGCTTGAGAGTGTGATTATCAGGCGACATCCACACACGGTCGGGTAAGAGAGTTCCATCTATGTCTATAAACACAATGGGTGTGGTCATTTAATATATCCTCCTAGATGCAAAGGGCTCAAACACGAATGGTTAGGGTCCAAGATACGAATTGCAGTAACATAGTCGGCTAACGAAAACCCATCCTGTAACGAAACCCATACAAAATTCGTCTTTTGTGAATCGAGCATATCCGTACTATCATCTAAAATAACATAACTTTCGATGGGTTCGTTTGTTGTTACAGAGTTATACGCTTGTAACCAATTAGCAATCTCTACCCCGCGAACAGCGTGCATCTTAGGAGTAACGCCTATGATCGGAAAATTGTCCCAACCATAATATTTGAAGATTTCTTCAAAGTCGTTAATCGTCCGCCCTTGGCGCCACGTTGAAGATATCACAATTTTTGCGTTTGTTTCTTTACATAGCTGCTGTAAAAGTTTTACGGCAATAGGGTCAAGCATCTTTTCTTCCTCTGCACTCGGCCACTGCACTTGCAAAGCAACGGTGCTACGCACACTATTTAACACGCCATCCACATCCAAAAAAATTACTCGCATTTATCCTATACTCCCCGAACCCACCACATAGATATATTGCCACACCCACTGTGGTGGGTTCGCTCCAGAATTACCGCCAACATTAATCAACACTCGGACAACCATCTTTATACCTCAAAATAACTTCAGCGCTGATTTTGTACGCCAAAACAGCCTCTTGTTCGTAATACGTGATAGTAAAATCAACAATCTCGTCAATCTCGTCACGAGTGGCAACAATTCTAACAGGAATCATCCGCTCAATAAACAATTCTCCTGCCGGACTAACCCACTTCCCTTTGGCGGGGTTAAGAATCGTCATTCCGCCACTTATATCGTGCACCTTTTTGTCCCAAACACGATGGAACCTAGTAGTGATAGGTTTGCCGTTTGGACGGACAGTAGGTACTAATATTTCCCACAATTCTTTTTCCATGATATTAGTTTATTCTCGATCATTAATAACCAAAATAAAGGCCCACCAACAATCGATGCACCTCGCCAAATAATCCTTTCGAGCCAATCTGGCACTAGTTGTGAGATACTCAAAAGTCCAATCACACTAAATGGTCCCACAATAGCCCACACAACAAATATAGTTAATGCTAATGGCATAATAATACTCCAAAATGTTTCGGTTATTATATTACATATGTTGTTGTTTAGACAACAAAGATTGGTAAAGATATAAATACTCCTACAAATAAGGAGATTTGATATGGATATTAATTGGGTTAGAGAAATGGCGGGCGTATCATTAACAGAATCAACAGAGAGTTCGTCCTGGATTGAAGAGACGATGCGGATGTTGGATGAGGCAGTTACAGATTTGCCAGGTGACCAAAACTTGAGTCAAATGTTTACAACTGCATCATTTCGTTTGGAGGCAGCACGTCGAGCACTAGGCATTGCAAACAAACTCGCTACGCCAGAAGATCGTCGTAAACACCGTAGCCGTATCATGATTGCTCTCAATTCATTGAGGGGATTACTTGGTGAAATTTCTCGGGAGTTGGGAGATACCAAAGACTAATTTACCCAAAAACAAACTGGCTGGGATACCTGGAATCGAACCAGGCTAATCTTGATTAACAGTCAAGCGGTTGTCACCATGACGCCTCTATCCCAATAAACTGGCGGTTGATTAGCTAACACTATCCTAGATCAATGTTCTGGCCAAAACATTTTCACAGTGAATAGCGACTGTGTTTAACTAGTCACACATCCAAACAACCATGGTAGTGGATGACAGACTCGAACTGTCAATACGACGTTATGAGCGTCGCGTGATTCCAATTTCACTAATCCACTTCATAAAATTACTAAATTCTTCTTCAACTTTTTGTTTGCTGTAACTTCCCATATCTTTGATAACATAAGGCACATACCCCACCTTTTTAATTTCTGTAAGTTTAATTACATCTCTATTTTGAACTTGTTTAACTGAATGTTTTTTAGTAATTTGTTCATAATGCCACTTACCATTCCATAATACAGCCACTTTAATATCATCAATTATTACATCAGCATCCCAACCATTAAACATGGGTTCGTTATACGTCACCGATGTGAAATGATTACTACACAACCTACCAAACAATATTTCATTTTTACTTCGTTTGGGTTGGTTGGCCATTTTGAGGCGGGCTGACCGACTCATTATATCTTTCCCAACCCGGCTATTAAAGTAACACAATCTATTGCAAAATTTTTGATTGAGTGTTTTGGTTATGAATGGCTGTTGACAACCTTCACACATTTTGTTCACACAAACCTTTATTTTACTCGTTCCTTTACGGGGATTTGCTCTACCAGTTAACGAATTACTTATTTTATCCTTTATTTGTTGGGTATGCCCACCAATCTTAGAATTATTAAATTTTGCACTACACGATCTGTTACAAAATCTGTTACCACGTTTTTCATACAAAATGTTTTTACTACAGTAATCACAAACAGTGGGATTTTTTTCGTATTCAACAACGCTATTAGCCTTTTCCAACGACCGGGCAGCAGCTAATTTTTTTCGTGCAGTCATTAGTGCATTTCTCGCCTGATTTTTGTGTTCATCGCTCTGTAAATACCCATTTAAATGTTGCCATCCCGCCATTATACCATCTCCACCAAATAAATCATCGTATATATTATTTATAGTTGGTCGTATTGGGCGGCAACGAACCCATTAAGACAAGCTTACAACTGGCAGGCCCAACGGGTTTCGATCCCGCTACCTCGACATTGACAGTGTCGTGCTCTCCCGATTGAGCTATGGACCTACAAAAAATGGTGGGCTAGTTGGGAATCGAACCCACTAAATCTGCTATGTCAAAGCAGCCTGAAAACCATTCTAGTCCATGCCTATTAATTGGCGACCACGAACGGAATCGAACCGTCCTATATCCTGCTAGACAGGCAGGTGTGCTCCCAGAATACTACGTGGCCAATAAAACTACAACTCAAATCTACCAGCGTGAAGCTTTCTATGACAATTGCTACACAGCACTATACATTTGTCAATTTCCGCTGATAGTTTACTCCAGCTCCGCTGAACCTCTTGACTAACGGAGAACTCCTTTGTGCTTGGGTCAACGTGGTGAAAATCTAAACACACCGGGTCTGTTTCACCACACTTGATACACGGATGTGCTAATCGATACTCAAGTAACAGTGCTACGTTTTTATCTCGATTGGACTTATCACGAATCCTGATTTTGTCCCGGTACTTTAACGTATAGTCACTTCTGTACTTGTTCCTGACACACTCTTTGCAGCGAGGTTGTCGACCGTCTGCCCGCGTTTTATCTTTGCTAAAACTTCCAAGGTCTTTTTCATTTTTGCACGAGGAACACACTTTTTTCATCACACACCTCCACAGGGTTTGATAGTATTTATAAATCAAACCCTATGTCACAACCATCAGGTGGACTCTACGGCTTTTAAAACTTTGGTACCCCGTATACGAGTCGAACGTATTTTCAAGCCTTCGCAGGGCCTAATCCGAATCCCTCGGACGGGGTATATAATTGGAAGGGGTGGTAGGACTCGAACCTACAAACCTTGCGGCGTCTGCTTCAAAGACAGATGTGTTTAGCCAATTCCACCACACCCCTATTGTTACTATTTTACTATTTGGACCCCCGTAACTGAGTTGAACAGTTCTTTAAAGTTTCGAAGACTTCAAGCCAATCCGTTGGACGGGGGATTGATTCTGGTACCAGCACTTGGAATCGAACCAAGACCTAACGGTTATCAGCCGTTTATACAGACCACTATATTATACTGGTATTGAATGGTTGGACTCCCGGGCGACGATCCCGGTACCTTTCGATTATCGGTCGAATGCTCTACCAATCATGAGCTAGAGTCCAATTGTTCATTACACTTACTTTACTTCAAACACAACCCATTGTTCGGGTTTAGTTTTCCAAAATTCTTTATTCCACAACGGGTTCGTGTCATACTCTTCTGCAAGCTTGTTCATCATATCAGCATGAGCCTGTGCATCTTCCTTTGTATTAAAGCCCAACCCACAATTGGTTGGATCGGAAGCGCTAATGGCTCCGTACGGATACTTAAATGTGCCTGCAATTTTATACATACGGCCTCCTAAACACGATTTATTGATACATCTATTTGGTGCCGAGTGACAGACTCGAACTGTCATAAGTCTCCTTGTAAGGGAGGCGGCTCACCTCTCACACCAACTCGGCATTGATTTGCGTTTTTATAATGGATTCGCAACCCCCATTTGTAACGACCTACTCTTTCATACGTTTTTTATACAGCTTTATAACCGTTTCTAACTCATCCGCAAACGCAGAATCGTTGTAATATGAACCGTAGCCCAAATCACCTTCTTTCATGCGATGCTCCAACTCAGCAACAGTTACTTCTTCAGGATCCCACTGACCTTCTAAACCATAACAGGAACAATGTCCTCCATTAACCTCGTACAATTTGGTTCCTTTTTGGAACAACACGAATGCTGAACCATCATAATCACCATAACCATACCAAGCCAACAGAATTTTCGCTCCATTAAGTTCAGTAACATCAATGTTAAAATCCTCTGCTACATCCTCTTTGTCCGACCAGTTACCTAAAAAATATTGCTTCATAATTTTCTCCTTTGTGGTTGTGTGCTACTATGCACGGTTGATAATTAGATCAACTTCCACGTTGGATAGTCATTTACAATGTTTTCAAATAACCTTAAGCAAAAAGGTTTACTTAATATACCGTATTTTTAAAGAACAATCAACTACTTTTTAAATCTATGCACAACAAAAAACCCAGCCTTTTGGGACTGGGTTTGTTTGGTTTATTTCTTTTTAGAACTTTAGAAATTCACACAAAAACCCGTCCCCTCGCAATCTTGACGATCTACGACGATATTCATCTGGCGATTAATAATCTGGGTTGTAATTGTGAACATTTCTTTTTCCTTAAATTCGTTTCGAGCACGTTGCTCAATTGTTACATTAATTATATATGACTTATTTATAAAAGTCAACCATTTTTCAAAATAAAATTTTCAAGACACCGCCCGAGAGATTCGGAGCACACCAATCGTACGGTTTTTACGCCTCGGAATACGATCAACATCCCTTGTCACCATAACTACCAGCGACTTCCTATAATTTTTTAATTGCTGTATGTGTCTTTATTTTTAATACTATACGCTATTTATTTCCAAAGTCAACATCATCCAAATATTTATTAACAAATTCTTTTGCTAAATCTATCTGTTTGTCTTTGTCGAGTTGACTAAAACGGTGAATAAATTTACAACGACTCCGTTCGTTAACAACCCACAATGTTATAAAGCTACCATCTGTCGTAACAAAAATATTTTTAACAGGTTGATATATTACCGCTTCATCATCATGTGTTAACAACATCACATCAAACTGATCCATAATCACCTCCATAAGACTCTATGAAGGGTATTTATTTGTTACTGTGCTTGAAGCAACTTGCGACGGCGCTCTGCCTCTTCAATCCATGTTTGACAACTTGCACAATACTTCGACAGTGGTGACGCAACTTGACGGTCTACAGGAATTTCATCACCACAATCTTCACACTCTTTGCCTTTCACTACCAACAACATTGCGTCTTCTTTGGTGCCTTGAAACACTTTCGCCCGAACCTCTGCTTCACTCGCTTCACGTTCAGCCCGCTCAAGCATTTCTGCTTGTTCTGCTTCGTCATACACTTCAACCGTCATTACCATAAAATTTCTCCAACTAAAAGTTAAAACCAAAAAATCTATTTATTTAAAGCACCATTATTATACTACATTAATAATTATATAACAACTATCAACATTCAATGAATGGCAAGCAAATATTGCCATGAACCATATCGTGGTGTAATTGTTTCACGGCCCAAGCCGGAACGGTTAATGTTATTACGCCATATTTCTGCTGAACACAAAGATCAACGCCGTTGTGTCGATAATTGGAATCAGCAACAATTCTTGTCAATTCATGCACCGCTTCAGTATCCAATTTTGCTGATTCACGAGCACCCCATTGCTGAACAGCAAGTTCGTACATGCCATCAACAACGTCAAGTGTTACTTTACGCTCTAGGAATACGCCAGCTGTTCCGATTAATCCATCAAGGAATTTCATTTCCAACTCCAAGTAAATTTGATGCTGGCATCATACACAATTATTAATTAAAGCACAACATTTATTTTGCCTTTTTCTTTGGCGGGGCCTTTGGTACAACAGGGGATACATTATTCACCACTGTTTCAACAGTGGTGAGTCGCTTATGGTAATCATCCAATAGTGAAATAGCTGCTGGCATAGAATCAACTCTGTCTATAACCAACTGTCGTTGTTCACTAAAGTCCGCAATAATATCAACCCCCCGACCTCTTGTTGATTGATCTACAATATAAAGTCGTGTTGCACGACTTAAATTAACAATTTCAAGTCCTTTACCTACTTTAACCCACACCATTATGATATACCCCTTTTGTACCAACCAGATCCCTTAAGGTTGAAGCTGTGGTTGGTGGTTATTTGTTTGCTAAAAGTTTTCTTTTTGCAACTCGGACAAACCACTACCGGCTCATCACTCATCTTTTGTAAAAGGTCTTCTTCATGACCACATTTGCTACATTTGTATTGATAAATTGGCACTGTTTATTCTCCTTTCAACTTGTGTCTTAATGACAACTTCTGTGCAAGCGGCTTAACTAAATCTTGTCCACGCAACACACTCAACCAATCAGCTGGTAGGTTGGTGTATCCATAATATATACCAACCAAGCCGCCTGTAATACAAGCAGTCGTATCTGTATCGTTGCCAAAACTTATGGCAGTTTGAATAGCTTCCTTATATGTAGACGTCGTACGAGCTGCATATACGGCAGACCAGAATGAATCAACAACATAACCACTGCCCGTGATTTCATTATTTTCAGCATCCACTATTAATTGAAGTTCTTTGCGCATCTCTGCATTTGTTACAAACTCATCGGCAGCCCGAAGTGCCAATTCCAATGATCCACAGATCGATTGTCCCTGCAACAAAAAACTGGCCATTAGAGCATATATGCCACATACTAACCTGGATCGTATATGAGGATGTGTTGGAGTAGACTGTAATTGTGCATTAACAAAAATATCAACCAAATTTTTATGTGTCATCGAGCGTTCGGTGTACCAAAGTGCAATCGGTAATACCCTCATCAAGGAGCCGTTGCCATTATATCTCTCATCGTTCGTTGCTGCAGCTTCTATGCTGACCCCTCTTCGAACCATATCAAGTGCCTTTGCAGTTTGAATTCCCACATCAAACACGTTATTATCAACTGCAAGGTATCCTGAATACAACCACGCTGTTAGTTTGTTAGCAAAATTCTGAATGTCGAACGAATCTGGTGATTCAATCAAGGCGGACAGCAAACACAACGCCTGCGCCCCATCATCAGACCATGTTCCGACCGGGATTTGTTGATACGACCGCTTCTTGTAGTATGTTGGTGGAATTATACCAATATCCTCCAATTTAGGAATATCGTTTTTGCTTTTAAATTCATACGGTACACCACATGCATCTCCAACCAACAACCCGTATAATCCGCCCTGTACTTTATCATCAAAAGACAAAATCATTCTCCTGTATACGATGCACGACTTTTGGGGGTTTCCCACCAATCGACTCGTGATACTTTTGCGTTGATTGCTTTCATTCTTTCAGACACGATATCATACAACCACTTTGATAAGTTTTCGCTGGTAGGCACAAAATCGACCACAAAAAATCCCTCTACATATTCACGATCGGGACCTTTTGATAACTTATCGCAGTTAATGCGTTTGCCAACAACTGTACCTGAACCTGGAATGCACACATCTTCAAACGGAATGTCCTCTAACGACGGCATTTTAAGAAAGGTGCCTGAACCAAATAGTCTAGTTTCTGCACGCAATGCTCGTTCTATACCATCCGTGACGATATTGGAATACAGAGGATCATTAACATCAATGATGAATTTATGATCCAAATATGTATCAAGAAAATCGTTAATCCAACCCATTTCTTTAAAATCGACACACATGCCACGATCGTCAAGAAAATCACTTTCCACAAAAACGTGTACTTTACCTTGATGGCCATGTAAGTGCCTACATTTTGTGCTCGTATCTCCTGTGGAGCAAAGACTTTCATTTAGTCGTTGTGTATAAACACGATGTCCATAACAAAAATCAAACTGTTTATCAATTGTATGCTTTCCCATTTCTTCTCCTAAATTATTATTTGCACATATTTGTGGCATTAATAGAATGTAATTTTGTTATTATATGCCCATTTTTATGGGAAGTAAATGGCACTATTAGCGCTGTGTTCACGCACTTCACAACTTTCCACCCAACACCGCCCTCCAGATTCCTTCACTACATAGTCGTTAACATAATTACCTACGAGTTCAGCAGTTCGTTCACAACCAACTCCACCAGGAATTATTCGCAGATCAATTAGCTTTTTTTCATGCAACAATTTGAATGTTTCAAGTTCGGGATCATCATCAGCCGCACAATATGTGTGATCAAACATATACTCTAACCACTTTTTAATTTCTTTAAGTCCACCAAAATTTACTACCCAATTTCGACCATCCAACTCATTTGCCCCAAACACAAACTTGAAACTTAGGGGATAACCATGAACAAAACTACAGTGACTATCTGCGCGCCATTGGCGGAAGGCACAGGAGAAACCTAAGTTATGATCGAACGTTTTTGTACTTTGAAATTTTGCCATTTATTTTCCTTTATTTTTATTGTTAACGTAGCGGATTCTGTCCACATCTGTTGTCACCACTTCACCAACCCCATCATTAAACGGGTCGAACCAAATTTTAACTTTGTTTGGTTCAAGCGCCGGTGATGAGCCCACTGCCGCTATGATCCTACAAGGCATCCATGCTGTCCCACCGGCCGAAGACCACTCATATTCGGTGGTAAGGTTAGGTTGTGTTGGATCTGCCGTGCGACGTGTTGTTTGTTTTGTTTCTATAACAACTTGTGTATTCTTTGCTATTTCCGCCAGATTTCTTGAGATGCGATCAAAAAATGCATATTTGTTATCCGTTTCTTTATATCTGACAACAAAAGTGTCGTCGTCCTCATCATGAACCTCAACATCCAAACCATCATCTTTGAGGATTTCTGCTACGTAATAAGCTAGAGTAGTTCTGCCTGAACCAGTCGGCCCAGCAATTGTAATAGTAAGTTTATTCATTTGTTTCTCCGCTACTTGAGGAATTTTCTTTACGCGCTGTTTTGGTCTCAACTGTCACTTCAACATTATTGGCAAGATTTGTGAGTCGGTCAGATAACGCCCAATCAAACCGAGTCCTATCACCCTCTTGCACATAATCCTCAACAAAAGAATCGTCAATAACATCAACAACATTTACGTCGATGCCATATGCCTGTAGTGTGCGCGCGATGCGATGTGCAATCGTGGTCTTTCCACTACCTGTCGTGCCGACCACCATAACTTTAACTTTATTCATGTCCACAAATGACTCCTAATTTTAATTAACCGTATAAGCATAGCTTCATCTTCTTCATCATACTGTCGCTCAATCGCATCCATTTGTTTATATAATGCACTACGTTCGATTTCGTCAACCTCGTCATATTCGGAAAACAGTTTGTGAGATTCTTCTGGATATTTTTCAGCCATGCGCTGTTCAAATCCCGTCATTATAGCCCACGGATCTGGCCGGTTAGGGCGTACATTCTTCCACCAATTATATAATTCGTATTGCTCTTTTGCGGATGCTGCTTGAAGAGGACTACTCATATCATTGCCATACTCGTCGATATCCGGCTTGTCCAACGTCATTTCCCACTTTAGTTTTGCAATACCTGCCTCTGGATTACGCCACTCAAAAAACCACCTAACAACGCGAACTCGGTGATACCACTTCAACGAAAACTCTTGCCGGTGGTCATCATTCCACGAAACATGGTCCCAAGCTTTTTCACATTCGATAAAATCTACCAACGTGTTGAATACACCGTACAAAATGCGGGTGTCAACTTCATAATATTTACCGATAGGTAACCTTGTGCGCAAATTATGTATTTGCGACCGGAATCGATTGGACATATAAGCGCTCAAATCACTTATTGGGTTTTTGTACAGGCCCCTTATATCATCAATAAAGTCTGGCAACGTTTCAGTTACGAAATACCCAATCGGTTGAGCTGTTTTAATGCGTTTGTCCCACTCATCCCAAGTTTCATCACCTTCTTTGTAGTGCTTTGCTGGGCAAGAATTAGGCTTGTCGACCTTAAAAATTTTGCGTAGCCAATTAAACAGCGGCTTGCTGTTCATGTGATCATAAATCATTGTCAGTTCCTTAGGTTCCTACACCATTACCAAACACTGAATTTTGAATACGGTGACAATAGATATACCCACGGTCGATACACATGCCTGCAACCTTGGACGCAATTGCTTGTTGCTGTTCCTCTGTACACGCAATAGGCATGATATACACATCAATATCACGTGGAATATCAGCACCATAGTACGCGTCCATAGCTTTCGCAACTTCATCAAAATCACGTTCTGTTGGGCCACACACAAACTTGAAATACTGCTCCATTTGTCCCGGAACGTTTCCGGTTATAACACGCTGTTTGGCAGCGACATCGGGTTTAATAGCATCTTCCCACTTCTCGCCAGAATCGGATAATTTGGGACTATTGCTCCAAGTGAGTTTGCGTTTGGGATTAGCGCACAACCATTGATTCATCGCCTCGATAAACTTCCACTGAAGTGGTACTGCACAATTAGTTTCAATCAGAATGTGTTCAACGTCTTTAAACTCATCCGCGTTCAGTAGTGTTGGAATGAATTTGGCACGAAGCGTTGGCTCACCACCCGTAAGTGATAAAATAACACGTTTGCCAGTTTGTGGATTGTTATAACTATTATGTGGAAGAACCTTTAGTACCTCGTTGCCCAGTTCGTGCTCGTCCGAAACCTTCCACATATGACTAAACTTTTCATCCCACGAATAAATGGAATCACACCCACGCGTAATCAGGGGGATTGTATAAATGTCTTTGTAATTCTTTGGGTCAAATCCCAGGACCTCTAACGAAGTCGTGTCAAGGTTTTCCGGATTACCAAAACCTCTACACTGAAAATTACATTTAGCAAAGCGGATATACACGGTGGGATGCCCGGCGTATTTGGCCTCACCTTCGATGCTCATGAACACTTCTGAAGTTTCGTATTTTGCCATATTTGATTCCTTTTGTATTAATTTTAGATTACTCTATATATGATGGTTATTATAAAGCAATTTTGTACCAGACTCAACCTCAAAATTTAGAAGCATAAATACTATTGTACGTTTCATCAAAAACATTATCATAAAAGATAACGTCAGCAAATAATCCCGCAGTATCTCGTGTCATACAAAACGAACATTATCGTTTACGACAATGCTTTGTGTGTCACCGTTGTTCTCTCGTAGGACTTCAACCTTAAATCAGTCAACCACAAGGAGATAAAATGATGGTTAAGTACATACTTTTGCTTTTAATTTCGGTAACATCTTTTGCATCACACGCTGAAACCGTGAATAATATTCCACAAACAGAACTCCGTTGTCTAACCAATGCTGTCTATTTTGAGGCTGTCAGAAGCGACATTCAAATGCAACGTGCAGTGGCAAGTGTTATAATAAATCGTGTTGAAGATCCACGATATCCAAACACCATTTGCGGGGTAGTGCACCAGCAAGTTAAAAACACCTGCCAATTTTCTTGGTATTGTGAACCAAAGCGAAAAATTAATGAAACTGTGTGGGACTCAATTAAAACCGTCACACAACAAACTATCAGTGAGTGGTTATCGAATGAGAATTATGATATTACGAATGGTGCTACTCATTACCACGACCAGCGCGTTAGACCTACATGGAGCCATCGTCTTAAACGAACATACGTCGTGGATACACTAACGTTTTACAAATAAGAACCAGAGGGTACGATTTAGTCATCAACATCTTCAGATGACCAAAAATCTTCAATCAATCCAACGCCGTCGGGACAATTGGGACACAAATACATTTTATACGATGGATATTCCCATCCATCGCTGTCCATTTTCCACTCAAGATCATCTATCATAAAATCCGTTTGGCAATCGGAACATCGACACATGTCGATTCTGGATTCGGTTGTAACCTCAACAAGGTCAAGCAAATTCGTGATTTTGTTTGTCATGTTAATCACCTATAATTTCTTTGATGGTCATGTAGCCTTCATCAATCAGCGTATCACCACCAAACGGAATGCAGTCTTTTGTCCAGCCATATGGCAACTCTTCATAATTAACATCCAAATCTCGAACATCCGTATCAAAATCTTCCCAAAACAAATCCTGTGCAACCTGTTTGTTTAATCGAAGAGCCCTTATTACTTGTTCGGTATAATCCACTTCGTCGTCAACAACCATAACATACTCGAATGTGGTTACTACTCTTTTAAGTTTTTTCATAATAATCCTCTTCGGAATAATTGTCTTTTACATTGCACTCTTTAACTTGATCCCACAGTAAACCAAAACCGTTCCAATCGCCTTGACCCAAGTATTCGCAGAATCCGTTGTCCTGTTGTTGATGCATTTCAACTATACTCCAATATGGACACCTACGATTAGAATCATAACAGTACATACCTTCAGGAATCACAGACTCGGGATATCCTGTGAGTTTGTGTAGAGGAATAAATTTTTTATCAATCTCGGATTTCATATGGTTCATCAATAAATTTGTGATCATATGTTGGCTGAATTAAAATATCAACATCAATTTCATTGTCGTCGTCGGAAGAAAAAACAAAAAAATATCCCCCCGTTCCAACAACTTTTTGCCAATCGGTGTCCGCGGTTCCGGCCAATATGGAACGAATGTTATATTGAGCATAACGATACATATCCGCCTTAATTCGTTCTTCAACACCCTCTTTGGATGTTGGTGCATCTGGCCACCGATGCACGCTAGGATTATTTTTCCAAATGTGTTTTGCAGCAGCTTTTAGTGCATTTTTGTTGTATCTGATAATCATTGTGAGCCCCTAATTAAATTTAATCTATACTAATTATCATACAGAATTTGTAAAAATCAAACAACCAAAAAGTGAAACCCACAAAAAGTGGGTTTCATGCTTCACACGGCAGGGTTATTTTTAGATAACTGCAGCAGCAGTATAACCATTGGACTTCCAAAGCACTTCAGTCTTGAGTGCCCCAGTAGCCAGGCGGGTTGAACGAATACCGGTTGCGGTTACGGTACGGGTTGCATATTGGGTACGAACATCGCCATTAACGCGAACCTTGGTACCAGCAGGAATCACGAAAGTGTTACCCGCATTATAACGATTAAATTTTGTAGCCATTTTATTCTCCTAAAAAGTATTGTTGATATTATTTTATCAATCAGCAAATATTATAATACGATTATTTCATTTTAGTGTCAACGACAACATTAGGGTGGCGGGAGTGGAGAGGATTGAACTCCCACTAACGATTTTGGAGACCGTTGCACTGCCATTATACTACACTCCCACACCTGTCAAACACTAATCGCTGCGTAGCGTTCGCTGTTCAACACTTCAACCATAAGATCATAAGCAGAAACATCCTTGTGCATCATCAAACTCGTAAAGATGAATGGTGAACAACCACTGACCAACTGAACACCACGATGATCGGTGGTAATGGGTGTTTGATCATTACGTGAGTCCACGTTCCAAAATACCAGCTTTGGTACAATATAACCTGCTTGTTTATACTTATCAGCAATCACATCAAACAAAGATTCATTCGACGCCCGACTATCTGCATCATCAAATTCCATATCCGAAATGATGTACAACCGTTCTACCATATCATCTTGTGAAAGTTTGTTCTTGACCGCGACCTGGAGAATCAAATCAAATACAGCCTCGATGTCGGTGTTCATCCCCCAATCCGAATCAACAAGATTTGCAACTTTCTGTACAAAATTCGTTCCCTCAACTTTTTGCATTTGGGGCGATTCGCTAAACGTAATGAAATAATCTTTATATGGTCCTTTTGAGCGCTCAGCTATGTACATACCCAAAGAAACGGCTACTTCCATGGGCAATCCCGACATACTGAACGACACATCGACAACAGCAATAGAGTTCTCGGGTGTATCACCCATGTAATTCGGTAAATTGTTCCACATAGCATCCAATACCGGATCGGCCGGTTCATCGTCGTATTGCTTTTGCATCGCCTTCCGTACCAACTCATACGGAAATAAAGTTTTCGCGTTGATGGTTTGTTCGCCAGCATTGACGGCATCAATGAACGCCTTGTAGCGCTCACCATCGTGGCGACCGAAGGCCTTCGAATACAAAAGACCTGCATTTGAGGGCAATGAACTATAATCAATGTTATCCCACTTGTTGGCACTAATCAAACGCTCCACCACATTGACCTTACGACGAAGATCGCTCAGTACCAAACGGTATTCTTTGGACGATAATCCAAGTGCTTTGCGAGTAATATAGCCCAATTTTTTGGTTTCATCAGACGATGCATTTTCGGACTTGAGCCACTTACCCATTAGGGACGGTGTTTCACTCAAACGGTCTTCGGTAAACTGTTTACCAATAAGTGCAAACACGTCATCCTCAACACTCGTGCCAACAAGAGCATACAGATCATCCCAGCGGCCAAAATAAGGAATGTATACAAGGTTTTTGCGGAGGGTATCTGGTGCTACACTTGCCATGTGCTGGATGAGTACACGGAAAGTATCACGTTCTCCTTGACCACCACGGACATCACGGAAGTAAAACATAGCTTTGACAGCCATCAGCGGGTCTTCTGCCAGTGCCTTATCAAACAAACTAATCACTTCGGGATGTGCACGGTTGCGCAGCGCACCACCGAGGGCGAAAAAGTCAAGCATGCTGGATTTGGTCGTGGCAAACACACGCGCACCATTTTCAGTAAAAGCTACATTCGTTTCATCGATCAAACCAGTAAGCATGTCAGTCATTTTATCTCTCCACAATATTTTCAATATTATATTATTTTCCGGTAGTTACCAGAAAAAATCAACAAAATTAATTATTGTTCCACCAACTGGGAATAGTATCGATGCGATCCAACACTTCGGTAATTGGCACTATTTGTAATTTGGCTCGTTCATCGTCACACAAATGTGGGTCTGTCCACCCGGTGCGATTGTCGACAGGGCCGCCGATAACATAGTAAATATCGCGATTGTGTTGCTTAAATACATCAACAGGTCCAAAAAAATATTTTTGGCCCCACCGAAGGTTTTTCAATACGCCCACTAGCTGCTCTTGTCGCATATCATGATCGCCGTGTATAATCGTTTTGATGTATTCAATGCGCCTCTCTTGTGTAATGTGCAATATCCTATTAAATATGTAGTTAATAGTATAACACAAAAAAATTATTAAATCAACTACCCAGCATTTCTAGTAATGTAATTAAGCCTAATTTTTTCCGGCATAAAATATTGTTCAACAGTATCTTTTACCACATTAATATCGAATGGTTTGCACGAAAAAACGTCAAGGTATACTTCATTTGTAGCATCAATAAAATGACCGGAAATGTTGCTCGTAACAATCATTTGGAATAAACTGTATCCACTTTTTTCAGGCAAATCCACAGCCGTCAATTCAATCCATGGTTCACCAATGGGCACCATATCAATACGCACAATCAAATCCTTAACAAAATTGTTAATATTCTGCTTATCGGTCATCTTTTCGTGATTGCAGCGCGCACAATCTAACATTACGTGGTACCCCCAATATGTTTCAGCCATTTAACACCCCTTCAAAAAGTTATTGTCATATTTATATGGTTATTTTAACTCCGCCCAATAAAATAGGGGGCCAAGGCCCCCTATTTCTATTACAAAAACGGTACGAGCATTTACACAATCGTTAATGATGTTCCACACTCAGAACAAAATTTTGCCGTTGCTTTGTTTAATTTGCCGCATGTAATACACTTAGGCTTAGCTTTAACCGTAACGGGGGCAACAACTTCAATGCCACATTCGGTTTCTCCAAGCAGTTTCAGCACAATTACATGTTTTTCCAACTCAAGTTCACGCATCACCACCGTTTCAAACTTTTGGTCTGATACAGAACCTGGCACAGTAACACCAACTTCATTAATGCTTTTTGTTGCTTGGGCTGTGACATTGTAATTACTTTGATTCAACACTTCACCCGAACCTCGCAAAACTCCGGATGCAGCGTGGGGCGCTGCATCAGTGGATATGTTGGTGGAACTATAAGTTGTAGTGCTGCTTAACCACTGGCCACCAAGAACACCACCATAACCTCCCCCGATAGGTCCATATGTTGGGGAAGGACAACAGCGTTTGTTGAAATCCTCCCACAGTTTATACTGGTCAAACAAACTTGGCTTTTCAAATTGAAATTCGACACGTACTAAACCGTCTTCAATACCAATACCACGATGTGATTCAACACCGGGTGTGCGTTCGATAAATTTGAAGCGGTTCCCCTTTTCCAAATTACCATTTTTGATAAAACGGGTAAGTTCAACTTCTTTATTTGCGTCAACAACAAACGACGAACCATCCCCGACATCATTGCCATCAATAGACAATTTGACTTGAGCGCGAACCGAATTTAAGTTTTTTATGAGGATTATGTATTCTGAGCCAAACGGCACAAACACTTGATCTTTGAATTCCCGAAGGACTTTACCACCAGATTTGATAGCTACAACTAGCTTATTATTGTACATCATGATTTCTCCTATTCAACGGTCGACTGACTAGCAACCCATATTAAAGTCAGTTAAGTAAACATCCACACACCCATGTGGATGCTATTTTTATATATGATTTATTCTTCCGAGTCGACCAATTTCTTTTCGAGGGTTACTGCTCTATAATATAGTTTATGACCCTCACTCTTTCCATCCCAGTCAGCCGACCACGGTAATTTGTATTGAGCTTCTGCCCAGCAGCGTTCGCAGGTTGCTGCTATGGCGGTACAGTCTCCACCGTGCGAAGCATATATAGATTCCCGCAAATGTTTACTGCCGAAGGCATCCCACGGCTCACCTGGCTCATCCTCTGCCATTGTTTTGGCTAGATAACGTAATGTGGATATAGCACGCGAAGTAATTTTTTCATTACCAATAAATTCGATCAATTGTTTGTCGGAGGTAAACTCATCACCAAGACCTTCTTTCATCACTACATACAACATAAGGTCGTGTACATAATCCCACATCAAACTGTCAAATGCATATCGAGCATTAGCAAGTGCATGATCCTTCTCATCAAGTGTCGGCGGCTCAGGCTGTAATCTCTGTTGCAGTTGTTTAAGCTCAATTGTTTCTTCTGGCGTCAACATCACAATTTCCCTTTAATAATCTTCATCTTCATCTTCATCTTCTTCACTACCATCATAGATTTTCAGCTTGTATTCATATCCATCGGGATGTTCGATCATGCCCGTTTGCATATCGCACAACAAACTCATTCCCTCGTCGCCCATCCATATACCAATGGTTTCATCCTGTTCGCCCTGACCTTCGTACCACTCGAGAAATTTCTTTGCTTCGTCTTTAGTACGAAAGCCCGATAAAATAATTTTGTACATTGTCTCTCCAATCACCTATTTTTTAACTGCTACCATTATTACGACACAACCGCTTTTATTGTCTTCAACAGTCATCGAATGAATTTTTGTATGGTCAAATTCATAAACACCACCAACACAGACCGCACTTGAATACTCTTCGGCCGTAATTATAGATACCCCACCTGGCAAGATAACAGGAATAACAAAAGTTGTGTCTTCAAATTTTGTGCCATCCAGCGCATCGACGTGTGGTTCGGCGCCGTTGCACACGCTAAAAAACACAAAATCCAGCTTCTCTTCAGGAATGTTAGTCACTATACTCAAGTCGCGCACAAGAGCTTCACTACCAACAGCATACCGATTAATCTGAAATTCTGTCGGGGTATTAACTTTATAGTTTTCGAACTTTATCAAATCGGCGTGATCGATAATAGATTGAGGGATTTCAATATTGCCGTGGGTTGTAATCATCAGTAGTCTTCATGGCGCTTTACAACGCTTTGCTCTTTTTTTGGATGGGCCAGTTCGGAAGCTGTAACAATCGAATCCGTGTTGATAAGCCTTATGTTTGTCGTCAATAGCAACCATAGGTTTATTTTCTGGCGCCACAACACCCGACACAAACATATCGAGTTCTTGATATGCGGTGAATGCATCAAGTTTTTTAAAAAATTGATAATCTGATAGACGAGCATTTTCAACGAATGCGGGGGATGGAACATCCGCGTGATGTGATTTATATAAATCAGCTACAGGATCATATACAGCTACAGGCAAGCGTTTGTCAACAAATTTGTCATACATTTGTTTATCGGGACTATTTGTTAGATATGCACCAATTGCCTTTTTCGCTGATTCTCTGTGGGAGAAGCGCCACTTTGAATCATGAAAAAACCACGTTTGCCCGTATTTTGTCATAAAATCCGACAACTCGTTAATATCATAAAAGAAACGAGTTACGGGTTGAAAGCCCACAAACGGTGAAGGTGGTGGATCAATGTTTTTGACCGGGCGAGTCTGCACTACCTTGACGCCATCATATACATAGCCACCAAAAGCTACTTTAATGATTTGCAATCCAAAGCCATTGCCTGACCACTCAATACGTTTGTGATCACTATAACGACTATAATCACCAATATTGAACGGGCGCAAAAACTCAAAACCATTCGGCAATTTGCCATGCGCTTCTTCGGCACGGTAGTAGATATGAGTCAAATCTTGACCCGTAGCCATAGCCGAATCATAATAATCTCGAAATTTGCTAATGATTTTCACTTATTTTATCTCACAATTCCCCGGCATAATTCTCCGGTAACATATATTTGATAGGAATATTTAGCTGCTGGCATAGCTCAATTTCCGCTTGTACTCCAACAGATTCTTGCCACCCATCAAGCATCAACACAATCATTTTGTCACACTTGCGTAGGAGCGTCTCGGAATAATCTTTCCAATAATTCCAATCCCCGGGTAGTGGCTCGTATTGCAACACCAAATGTTTCAGCAGTGGAGAAATTGTAGCAATACCCAATGCAGATAAATTTGCATCAGCACGACAAAATTGTCGGATGCGTTCTTCCGTAACCTTAGGATCCTTGGACGAATAGGGTGCTGCCAGATATATCAACATGATCAAATCTCTTTAGCGATTAAGTTGATTCATTATAATACGGCACCAGCATTAAGTCAACATCTTTACCCTATTTAATAAATCTTTAATAAATCCTTAATATAACAGACTTAATTCCCGCGTTATTACGTGGGTATAATAAATAATGTTATATAAATTATAGAATATAGGATGAACATATGTCACCAAAAACACAACTGCACCACCGTACTATTTGGATATCGGATACACATCTCGGTTCTAAAGGCTGTCAAACCAAACATCTTTTGAAATTTTTAAAAACTTACACCTGCGATTATTTGTTTTTGGTAGGAGACATCATCGATTTTTGGGCTCTTAAACGGGGTTCCAAATGGACGAATGCGCACAATGCTATCGTTCAGCAAATAATCAAAATGTCTCGCCACGGAACAAAGGTAATATACGTTCCTGGTAATCACGACGAGCCAATACGTGATTATACCAACATCGATATCGGAAACATTGAAATACATCGTGATTATATCCACGTTACTAACGAAGGTACCAAGATTTACGTTGTTCACGGCGACGAATTTGACATAGTAACTCGTTATCATAAGTGGGTTGCTGTGCTTGGCGACATTGGTTATGAAACTCTTCTATCCCTCAACACCGTTTTTAACTATGTTCGTAGCAAATTAGGTTTGAAGTACTGGTCACTTTCAGCTTATGTTAAACAAAATGTTAAACAGGCCGTCAACTTTGTAGGCGATTACGAAAATAGTGTCGTCAAACAAGCACATCACAAAGAAACTGATGCTGTGTTATGTGGACACATACACCACGCTGAAATGAAAACTATAGACGGCGTTCTTTACATCAACACAGGCGACTGGGTGGAAAGCCTTACAGCTGTTGTTGAAACAACTGATGGACAATTAAAAATAGTTCATTGGTTAAACCAACCCGAATCAGGACAAAAAGAACAATAAACTATGTGGTTGTTATTATTAACCGCCGTAAACATATCCAACCCAACGGATATTCCAGCAAGCGTTACACTCGAATTATCATCTCAACACGAATGCGAACAAACACTGAAAACAATGACCTTTTGGGTTAAATTCAAATCGTTCAAAATAACAGGACAATGCAAACAAAAATGAATCTTATAGTAACTGATACGTTTGAACAAGTAAATGGTGTATCTACCACCTACAAAAATATTCTAAAACTATCTCCAGGACAACTGCACATTCTTCATCCCGGCATGTTTAAATGGACTTCCTTTTCGGTGTATCCTGAAGTTCAGATTTGCACAGAGCCGGTGAAAGTTTGGAAAACGATCAAAGAATTAACTCCAACTCATGTACACATCGCCACCGAGGGAGTAATGGGTGTGGTTGCTAGAACGTATTGCGAATACCACAATGTGCCATATACGACAGCATATCACACCAAATTTCCTGATTTTTTGTACGAACTTGCTCATGTTCCAAAAGGAATTACGTGGGCCTTTTTAAGATGGTTTCATAAACATGCTACGGCTGTATTAACAACAACCGAAACGATGTGTATGGAATTGTATGAACAACGAATAACGAATGCCGTATCGTGGACTCGGGGGGTTGATGTAGAACTATTTGGACAGCCCCGTACTGAACAAATCCAACACGAAAAACCTGTTTTGGTTTCTGTTGGTCGAGTAAGCAGGGAAAAAAATTTAGATGCATTTTGTAAGTTAGACACTAACAAATTCCAACTACAGCTTGTCGGCGATGGCCCATACCTCGAAGAGCTTAAGCAGAAATATCCCAATGTTGAATTTTTGGGCTACAAACACGGCTACGAATTAGGACAAATCTACGCGAATGCAGATTGTATGGTGTTTACAAGTTTAACTGATACATTTGGTTTAGTAATGATTGAATCTATGAGTATGGGTACGCCAGTCGCCGCATATCCCGTAACTGGTCCAACTGATGCAATTACTCACGGCACAACAGGGTTTTATTACGAAGATTTAAATAAAGCAATCAACGAATGCTTATCGCTTGATAGGGATATCGTTGCTGTTGCTGCACACAATAAGTGGTCTTGGCAGCAGGCACACGATATTTTTATGTCACACGTCAATTAAAAGTTGACGCAACCAATATAATCGTTGATGCCACCTAAGTTGTGAGCATCAACACCTTCGGTTAATAGATATTGTTTTGCTAGTTCACTACGGGCACCAGAACGGCAATACAAGAAAACGCTTTTGTCTTTGATTTGGTCTAAATTGTGGGGGATTTGATGCAAGGGAATGTTAATTGAACCGGCTATATTGCCTTTGACAAATTCGTCAGGATGACGAACATCGATAATGAGAGAACCGTTTTGTAATAGTTCTTGAAGTTTATCACAATTCATATGTTATATTCAGAAAAATGATGGAGCGGGTGATGAGATTCGAACTCACGACATCTTGCTTGGCAAGCAAGCTCTCTACCAACTGAGATACACCCGCATTGATGGTCGGACATGTAGGATTCGAACCTACGACCTCATGCTCCCAAAGCAAGCGCACTACCAAGCTGTGCTAATGTCCGATTATAATACTATTTATAAAGCTGAGATTATACTTTATATATTAACACCTTCGAGTCATTATCCGTATAGGCTGCGACACCCACGGTTCTACTCTTATCCACAATAGCTGCTTGCGCACACTACCGTCTGTTAACATGACTGCCTTTTTTAGAGTGGGGCGGTTCACTCATCACGTTGTATTACTCGAATTTCTGTATACCGTCAGTCTTGCGAACTATGAAGGCTTGCGGGCCACCGTGCAACTTTCATTCAACATCTTCGACCTTGCGAGTTTCGGACGCCTCTATTGTCTCGCGACTAGAGGATTAAGCCACTTTAGTACAACGCTGGAAACGACTTTGCGTTTTTAAGTAATATAATCCAAATTTATATGGGCTTTTAACCCTAACCTTTTGTACCTACCAAGAAGTGCGCTTCCTGTGGATTCAATATCTTTTGGACATCAAAATACCACACTCCTCATGTCTTTCATCTGCCGATTACTCAACCAGTTTTCAGGAATTATGACATCCCTTGCGAGACACCACACCCCCATCAACCTGCATAACAGCCCTTACTTGCGGGTTCGGACCATTACACTACCCTTTACACCTTTGGGATGGTTAGTTTGTGTAGATGTGAGGTCAGCACAACCTGTTACTCTCTACGTGCACAAGTTCCCATCCTCTTTCGATTCAGGCTTGTAAACACCCATTCTTTCCACATCTCTAACTTCCCCCATATGACCGCTGTTGGCAACGATCAGCCTCTCTCGAGGTGGGTCGGGCTTGCATGAATTGACCATTGCTGGCGCGAGTGCGTAGGCGTCCTCGCTTTTTCAACCTTACGGAAGATTATCAGGGTCATGCCCCAAAACTTTTTGCTTTTAATAAGGTACAACTGACGTTGCATTAGACCCTTATACTAAGCAGATTCAAATTCACCTATCTACTTCGGTGCCAACTAATAGTTGGAGAATTTCAAACATTTAACTATTATATATTGTAGCTTCGATAAAGTCAACAACATATTAAATTTTAACAAGACACAATTTGGTTTTTTTATGAAAAAAATAAATTGCTGTTAGTGTCTTTTGGTGCCCAGTGTCTGAATCGAACAGACGACCTACTGCTTACAAGGCAGTTGCTACTACCGCTGAGCTAACTGGGCGCTAAATTTCATACTATCCATAAATTATATATTAAACAGTTTTAAAAGTCAACCATTAATATAAAATTTTCATTGCTTGATGAAACCCATGTAAATTAGATTTAGCATCACTCAACGCATGGTGAGGATGTTGCTCCGTTTCATCAAAGTATTGTTGACAACCTTTAACATATTCTTCTCCTGCCTTTTCACTAAACATCGTTAGTGACTGCACGAACAAAGGTGTCTTTTTCATGTTCGGTGGTAAAGATCCATTCATCAAATCAACCAGTATCGCCCAATCACCAAGATAGTCAATTACGATTTCCACAGACTCATCGAATGTTTCAGTCCACTCACGCAACGCATCCTCAATTTTTAGTTTTGGTTGCATTACATCAGGCGTTCTTGATAACAACGGGATAACTATTTCATTAACAAAGGGAGAACATGCATAACGATCGTAATCAGCATTCTCCATATAAAACTCTTTGGATTTATCCGCCGATACCAAACCGATTGATATCATCTCCATATCTTTAAAGTTCGTAAATTCCGTATCAATAAAAACTAACATTACTTATTATCCTTTGTATGCGCCGTCGGTAATCAAATCATTCGTTACTTTTTTCAGGACCTGTATTAGGTTGATCCGTTTCACTAGGCAACGATCTCACCGCCTTTACTTTTTGTTGGGCTAACTCCAGTGCCAACCGAAGCTTATTTAACTGTTCGTTTGATATTCCAACCATCTTCAATACAGCCTCGTTTTTTGGATCAAATATATTCCATTTCATATCATTTTCCTTAATGACTGCTCTTGTCAACCCACAACACCAAAGTGTTGTAATAGCCCCACCACAACAAAGGTGCCGCCAATAAGAATTACTGCTGGCCAATTAATCACGTACTGTATGCCACAAAATGTCCAACTAAAATTCTGTATTTTAAGAAATATTTTCATATTATTTTTAACACCTATCCAACCACCAATAAGGGGCGTTAGGACTTTTATCCTTTTAACATGTAAATCATCATTACGTATATGAAGCTTTGGTGTTATTTAGTACTCTGTTTGCTGCAGCCAACGCCTCTGCAACATTTTTTGCATTTTTGTGCAATTCAACAGCAGCGTCAACGCGAGCCTTCTCAACAACAGCACGATCATGTTCGATTTGTGAACGGCTATTTAAATATCGCAAGATTCTTTCGCGGTGTTCCCAAATAAACTGTTCATACTTATCGAGTGCATTGCAAGAACAACCATATACATATCGTCTGTTGTCAATTACGTAAAATTCAATGCTATCATACGGCTCAGGATGGAATTTTAACGGTGATTTCTCCCCGCGCTCTTCATAATATTTAAGTTCTTCTTCGTCGAGATCCGTAGTTGAGTAGAATGTATTGCCACAAAAATCACACTCCTCAACTGGACCGCCACCAACAATAAACGCATCCAAAAATTCTTCCGTTGCCATAATAACACTCCTTTAATAAAAGTCTTTAATAGAGTACTACCATTTTTTAATAATGTCAATCTAATACATTATCCAACCACCAATGCGGAAATTTGGGATCATCATACAATTCGCATTTTTGCAAATACCCTTTGCTAATATCTTCTTTCCACATCTGTACATTAACATTTAACCACTGCTTCCCTACATAAAAACCATTAGTTCTGCTAACTGGTGTTCCATAGGATTCGCTGTTGTACATTTCAATCATGGCATCGTCGCTGTAATCGAGCATATGTTCCCAATCTTTTGAAAATATGCGATATACTTCAGCCATTCTTTTGAATTTTTTACTCACCCCACCTATTGTGGTTTTTACTTGGCCCTTGTTTCCTATGCGTTTAGCGGTGTCATAGCATCCTCCTTTTATCACGTTGTGTTTGGTATTCCGTAGGGGTTACGATCCCCTCTACGTAGGTTGAAAGCCTACTGACCTCACCAGAAGTCTAACGGAATATAAAATGGCGGGCTACCGTGGGATTCGAACCCACCTTAAAAGAGGCGCGCGACGTTCTCTTCAGATCCAACCTGCCGTAAGCCCATTGTAATGGTACACCTGAACGGTTACGATCCGTCTTCTCTTGGGTGAAAACCAAGCGATCTAGCCACTAATCTACAGGTGTATATTTAAAACTGGAGTCTCATGTCGGACTTGAACCGAACATCTTCACCTTGAAAGAGTGACGTCCTTACCTTTAGACGAATGAGACATATTAAAAACTGGTGCCGCCTGTTGGTTACGATCCAACCTTTCAAGCTTTTCAGGCTTGCACTTTCACCAGATTAGTTTAAGCGGCATTAAATTTGGCCTGTTCTCACGGAATTTAACCGTGTCCTTCTCCCCCAAATGGGAGTAATGCATCACTACACTAAGAACAGATTGTTTGGTGTGAACTCACGGAATTTAACCGTGTCCTCTCCCTCAAGCGGGGTTGTGCATCACTACACTAAGTTCACATATGGAGCCTTATGACCGATTTGCACGATCTTCTATTGAGTACGAAACAATTATTCTACTTGATGAACTAATAAGGCTTTAATATCACTCCAACTTAATTGATTTTTATTCAAAATCAATACCGTTATATCATTTTGTTCACAAACCCACTGTATTTTATCAACATCTTTAAATTTGAGGGTAGGATTAATATTGTTGATCAAAAAGTCATTTTTGGGATCCAGGTAAATATCGTATTTGGGTAAATACAAATCAGGCCGATAGGTTCTATTTTTACCGTAACAATCGATATAATTAAACCTACCAGGCTTCTCCCACTCAACGAAATATGCATCTAACGACATTGCAACAGCTACTTCATATGATGATTCTAACAGAACACCTTTATATAAGGTTTTCTGAGATTGCTTAACCCCACCATAACCATGGCTTCTTGCATGAGCTGATAATTTATTTTTCTCTTCTTGCGTCCACTTACGGCCAATTTTTCCTTTTAATTTAATTGAATTTTCGAGAGCTGTTTTAGCCAAAATATCACAGTTGTCTTTACACTTACCCTTAATCCAAGGGATTTTTCCTGCCATCCCTCGTTGGACAACACGGTGTGGATTTTCTTTACATCTCTGTGAATGGTTTTTATAACTACTTTTGTTTACCATCTGCTTTTCACAAAATGTACACACTAAATTATCAGGAACCATATTATCAGCTTGGAGTTTTTTACAACTTACTGATTCTGGGTGGTGTTGGCTAAAGGCTGCCGAACCAAATTCGTGGTTACACCCTACACAACACACAACTGTTCGTTTTTCCATATTACACAACACTCCCATATTATACACAGTATAACAGTTTGAGATAATAAAGTCAACACAACGAATTAAACTGGAGCCGGCAGACTAGAATCGAACTGTCAACCTGTTCCCTACAACGGAACAGCTCTACCATTGAGCTATACCGGCATTAACTGGTGCCCCAGTCCGGAATCGAGCCGACTTCTCCTGCTTACAAGACAGGACCTCATCCATTAAAGGTTTCAGGGGCATTAAATTTGGAACTCCCAATCGGATTCGAACCGATGTTTCAACATTGAGAATGTCGCGACCTGACCGCTAGTCGATGAGAGTATGATTAACCCACGATTTCTGTGGGTTGCTTGTTACTAACCTACGTGAATGCCTGATAGGGCACCAATAAGTCCAAACACCTTCAGTAACCAAAGAACAACAACAATTACAACAACAATGTTCAGAATTTGTTTAATTTTTGCATCCATCGGAATGTATGTGTTGACCATCCACAATAATACACCTACCACCACCAATACGATTACTAAGCTAATTAAATCCATAATATTTCTCCTAGGCGGCGGAATAGCCACTTACTATATATGGCGATATTTTGGTGGACCGCTAGGGAATCGAACCCTACGATAACTGCTTGCAAAGCAGCCAAGAACCCCAGCTCAATCGCAGCCCATTAAATTTACATCAAAACCAATAAAAGAATACTCATCAAATACTCTTTTGTTGGTCATCTAGTTACAGGGAATCGAACCCTGACCTCTCGCTGGGTGGCGAAGCGCATTTCCAATTTGCTATAACCAATCTGTCAATCTTAACTGCTGACACAATCAATAATTAACAGGACCTCATCCAAAACAGCCCGTTGTCAGACGAGGCTTAGTGGAACATTGTGACTCAGGTTCAATTCTGAGATCTCCCGCCTCAACGGTGGGTGCTATTAGGTTTATACTATCACAAAACTTTAAAATTGGTATACCCCCACAGAATCGAACTGTGTCCTCTTGTGCTTCAAACAAGCGCGCAGACCACTTACGCCAGAGGTATATTGAAAATAAGTTGTGTTTAAGGATTCGAACCTTCTACTCTGTGTCACAAAGCTATACCAACTCCGTTGCTTGCAAGTCAACGTTTACACAACAAATTTGGTGGAGGCCGAGGGAATCGAACCCTTCTAGACAAGATACTTGCAAGGCATCTCCGTAGCCCACTACTGCCCCCAATAAAACTTTCCATTATCACTACACACTACCGTTTAAGGTTGTCACATACGAATGGGCGTATGTACGGTTGCACCCGACTTAAACTACCACAAGCAATGTATAGTAATAATGGTCACCCCTGCAGGATTTGCACCTGCGCCGCCGGTTTCCAAAACCGCTATGCTACTGTTAAACACCAAAGGGAGATTAATGTAAAATATATTGTCAGGATGTACAGATTTGAACTGTAATCGCCTGGCTCCAGACCAGCTATGCTACCAGATTGCACCACACCCTGTCAATATATTCTACGTTGTTTGGCTACCTGTGAGGGACTCGAACCCCCGTGGATTTTCATCGTCGGTTTTGGAGACCGATGCAATCGCCGCTATGCGAACAGGTAACATTTATCAACACTATGTCATTTGTCGGTATGGCTGGACTCGAACCAGCATCGTCTTCGCCCCAAACGAAGTGATCAACCTTTGACCCACATACCGACAAATGACACAATGTCGACAATAAAACAAAACAACATCCAAATTGTTAAAGATCAATACAACAAAAACTTTGGGGCGGTTAGAGAGAATTGAACTCTCGTGACTGGAATCACAATCCAGGACTTTACCACTAAGCTATAACCGCCATCGTCTAACACTTTTAGGGGTGCCATATGGGACTCGAACCCATTCTATTTCCGTCACAAGGAAAGTTGCTAACCCTCACAATCATGACACACCTAAAAACACTAGACAATAAAAAAGGCTCCCTTTTTACGGAAGCCTTTTTAATTATTCAGGGGATTTACTTAATTACTAGATCCACCACCAATTAAAAAGGCACACATAGGCTCCGCTGCAAACCATGTGGTTGCAGGTGTATGTTCTGGTGCAAAAAATGTTGTAAATGTAGTCATCTTAATAATCCTAAATTCGTTTGCGAGCACATTGCTCAATTGTTACATTAATTATATATGGTTTATTTATAAATGTCAACCAATATTTTTAAAACTTTAAATTCGTGTTGATTGCTCAACTGTTATTAAAAGTATATAGTAACTATTTATAAATGTCAACCAATATTTTATTTCGTACTTGCTTTGAGTCTTTTCAGGGTGGACGAAACCCACGATAATTCGATTGCTAATGATGTCATTCTTTCAAAACTATCCACAATGAAAACATTTGGATGTTTAATTTTTTTCAAATGTGCTAAAACTAATGCTCTCGACCGAATCGATTCCTTCGCGGCTACGGCATCGGCCATTAATTCAGGAATCAATGCATCATCAATCATTACCACCAAAAATCTAAAAGCATCTTCGTTGATGGATTTTAACGCTGTGTTAATAGAGAATCCAACTTCCGCCAACGACCCTGTACCGTACGTTTCGCCTGTAACCGGAAACAGCACAACATCATCACTAACAAGATGTTCCGCCTCAACTTTAGCAAATTCGGGCGTCCATCCATCAACTTGTGGGTTGAAATATGTGATGCCTTGTGCATTGAGGGCTGCCATCATGGGGTGGCGCCAGGTGCTATTACCACACGTTCCAAACAAACCAACACAACTATCAATCTTCCATACATTATCGTTTGACATAATATTCTCCACACATCATGTTAACAATTTTACACATACTTCAGAATATATCAACAATCTTTTGTGAAAAAATTCACCCACACACGTTTGGTTTTATTGACATAGCGTTTTAGAAAATACTGCTCCAATTTTACGTTAAAATAACGGAATACCATTGACCACACCAATTTTCGAGCGATTGCATTGGAGTTTGTTGGGACTGCATTAAATAGTTTTGAAGTCCATTTAACCTCATCGCTCGCAACAATCGGAATACCTGCTGATACCATATCAGCAGCAACAATATTAAAGGTTTCAGAAAAACTAACTTGCATACCGATATCAATTTCAGTTGACAACATCATCATAAACTCATCATGTGGCATCCACTGATGTTCAACAAGCTCGTGCCCATTGATGTTTAAACGAGTAAACATATCACGCAAATTGCGTAATATTGGACCTCCATTCCCTTCAACGCGGCCCACGTTAATGTGAAATTTTAATTTTTTACCAATTGCATTAGCAAACTTGAGTGCCGCCACCGCTTGTAACAATTGGTTTTTTAGAGGACGAATCGCTCCAAAACAACCAACTGAAATATAATCTTTTGACCCATCATAGAACTTTGGTTGATTAACCAACTCTAGATCGTAATAGTTAGGCAAAAATACCACCTTTTCTGCAAGCTCTTCTTTAGAATAATTAAAATGATGTTTAATCAAAAACTCCAACTCGCTTTGAATAACTTTCGAATTACCGGATACCGCAACATTGGGTCTATCAATCATGCTAAATAACCAACCCATTGCAATTCCCTCCGTCGCAACAAAAGGCACTTCCGAGTGATACCGTACAATCCATTTAACATTGGGATAGATTTTAGTCAACACGTCAAATTTTTCAGGCACAACCCACAAAGCCTCAATTATAACATGGGTAGGATTAAAAGCCCGAACCTCTCTGTCAATATCATTGTTATCATTAACAATGACACATTTGGCATCTATCCCCGCCTTTGTTAACATATCAGTTACAAATGTTGCGGAATTTAGTAACCCCGTGGACACGCTATTGTGTGAATATGAACTATCTTGATGATAGTCTGAACGACGTTTACAAATAAACAAAACTTTTGATTTGCTCATGATGATTTTCCTGTGCACTATGTGGTGAACATATTTATACTGTCAAACCACAAAATCATAAATACTCTTAAACCTCTTATTCAACACCGGAAGAGGTATAACAACATTCTTATGAACCGGCATAAAGGAGAAATATATGGCTGACCAATATACAATGAACTGGTCGGACGGAACATCGTTCATCGTTCAACCAAGAACACAAGACACCACCTCATCAAGTCTAACAATCTACGGCAAAGGTATGCGTAATTACGGCGAAGGTATTCAAGAAAACATCCTTCACATTTTAGAAAACTTTGCTAACAATAACCCACCTGCAAATGCTACTGTTGGCCAATTGTGGTTCAATACAGCAGACAACGTTTTATACATTTTTAAAGCTGGTAGTTGGGTTACTACAGGAACCGACCCAACGTTTATTGCAGTTGTTAATGCACACATTAATGATACTGTTGCACACTTAACAGCCACTGAACACGATATGCTTACGGGCTTGGTAAACTCTGGGGTAACTCCTGGTGAATTAATCTATCTTGCTGGTCTATCAAGTAACATCCAAAACCAACTTGATACAAATGCTGCAGCCATTGCAACTAATACTGGTAACATTGCAACTAACACTGCCGATATTGCCACAAAGGTAAATCGTGCTGGTGATACGATGACGGGAGCATTGTCGATGGGTGGTTACGCTATTCATGATTTGCTTGCTCCTGTAATAGGTACAGATGCATCCAACAAAGCATCTGTAGACCTTGCTATTTTTGACGCTTTCAAAACATTAAGTTTTAGCGATCCTGGTGTAGCATTGTATCAAAACCGATATGAAGTATACGCCACATCTGGCCAGACCGTCTTTGGTTTGCCGTGGTCGTATGTGCCCGCAAGCGGTGACCTATCTGTTTACGTCAATGGTATTCGTCAAATTCAACCTGCTTATGCCGAATCAAGCCCCACAGTTGTCACCTTTTCGACAGGTCTCCAAGCTAGCGACGAAGTTATGTTTGGTAAATTTGTATTTGGCGGTGGTTTAAACCCACCAAGCACTAATGGTATTGCTTCCGTAACACAATCGACACAGACGGCTCCGGGCGGAACTGCTGTGTTTACAGTACCTTCATATGTATTAGGTACAAACACACTAATGGTTTGGGTTAACGGAGTTAAACAAACCGAAGGTGTGGGTTACGCCTTTACCGAAACAAATACAACAACCATTACGTTTGCACAAAATCTAAATATTGGTGACGTGTTGTATGTAGAGGTGCTCAATTTAATGAATGCTTCAACAGGACCATCACAAACGTGGCCTACTTATAGTGAGGTGTACCGTGAAATTTTGGTTGCTACTACTACTGGCCAAACATCTTTCGCGTTATCTACACCATATCACCACTCCGCGGTCGTTGGAGATGTGGACAATGCCGGTATTGATGTATACATCGCGGGCGTATTTCAAGGATCAGACGAAATTTCAGAAACAAACGGTTCGAGTTTTGTTCTAGCTGGGGGTGTCCCACTCGGAACCGTACTCGAGTTTTACGCATACAAACTTTCCTAATATGAGGTGATAATATGGATATTGAATTACTAAACACCAATGGTGATGTTATCACCAGATTACAAAATGTAAGAAACCCTGAAGTTAATTTTAATAATGTTTGGAAGTCACAATACAATGCAGCAGCTTGGCGTGGTTATATACCTCCGTTTCAAGCTGAACCATCGTTGGCCGAAGTTATTGCTGACGCATTAATTAAAATCGACGAAGAGGCTGGTAAGGCACGTTTGCGTTATTTAACGTCAGCACCCGGGCAAGAAGCCACCTACCAAGAAAAGTATCAAGATGCAACTAACTATATTGCGGCGGGTACACCAGCTGATTTGACTCCATTTCCGTGGATTGCTGCTGAATCTACTGCTACTGGAAAAACAGCTACCGATGCTGCTAACGCAATCATCGCAACAAGAGCTTTGTGGGTTACAAAAGGTGCGATGATTGAAGGTGAGCGTATTAAGGGGAAAACAGACGTTAGATTAGCCGCTGACCCGGCGACAGCTCGCACGATACGAAATACTACTATTTCCAATCTAACTACAATGTAAACAAAAACCGCCTAACTAGGCGGTTTTTATTGCGGTGCATTTTTATATCTTGATAACACAACATCAAGCGATGCAAGTAACAAATATTCCTTATTGGCATATTGCTTATTCACTTCAAGAACGGCGAGGTAAAATTCATCCGCCTCTTCTTCAAACGCAACTGTATCGTTGATCGTGTAGCTAACTATATTTCCACTTTTGTTGAGATATGTAATCTCTAAACCACCATTAACAGAATCAACATCCACCGCCTCGATATCGGGATTAAATCATTGTAACACAAATACAAGCGCTGCACTATCAATCATATTATACGTCTCCACCACATTATAAAAAACTCAACAATCATCCCAATGAGTATCATCAACATTGCTGTTAAGGATACAGCAAAAAACGTAGCTATAAACAAACTAACTGCTGCAAGACCTAAAACAACATCTACAATACATAAATGACAGGGTTCGTTGGTGGTTGGTTTTTTGTTTCTTCGCATTTAGTGAGTTGTATTACGTCTCGACGCAATCACATCAAAACCAAATTTTGCCATAATATCAAACATTTCCTTATCATCCTCACAACGCTTTAAGATTATTTCTATAGCTTGTTCGGTATCACCATTGGCAGTTTTTATAGCCTCTTTCACCATCGCGTGAGCAATATCCATTTCTAAATCCCTAGACAGATACATGCCTTATTTCCTTTTCACTTTGAGTTATATTTTTCCCACGACCCAGAATAGTTTTTAATAATGCCATACTTACATTGCGGACATATTCCTATAGGGTGGTTGTGGCAGACACGATAATGACAACGATCACATATTTGCCACACACCAACACTCTTGTTTGAAAACATTTGGTTACAACCAGGACTTTGGCACGGTAATTGATATATGTAAGTACTCATCCAACAGTCCTTTGGTTATTTTACAATAGTAAGCGTAGGTTTTTTCTTTGGTGGTGGTTCTTCAGTATTTATTACATCGTTGGTTGTTTCATTAGTTTCCCGATCAAAAACAAAACCAATTTCCTTGCCTTCTGCATATATGGCGTAGACATCACCCACAGGAACCATTATCTCTTGCACCTTTCCACTAAACCGCGCTTTAAATGATACAAATTCACCAATGTGTAAATCTGCAATGGCTGCAACACCGATATCAAACGTTGTCGCATCACCATACCGCAGATTGGGTGGTAAGTATGTACCTTCACCGGCGTGTATTACTATCATTGGTTTGGCATCATGATCACAGCACCACTGATGTATAGCTGTGATCATGTAAGGACGGAGGGTTAACAAATCAGACATTTTTCACCATGTGTATTCGGTATAGAATAACCGAACCCATTTAATCAGCCAAGTATTAAACTCTTGTTCAAGATCGTCCGTATTTGCAGGTAATGTTGTATTTTCCTTTGCCACATCCAAATCATGCATCCAGTTAACCAAAACAGTTTGGACATTTTCGAATGGAACCTTTCCATTTTTGACACTCTTCAAGAATGCCACAGCATCCGCTGGTAACGGAAACACCAACTTGTGTTCTTCCAATAGCACAATAGCTTGCATTAAAATGCGTAGCGCGTGTGACATTGCCTTCCAGTCAGCACCGTCAGCTTGTTTAGCAGCCTGAGCACGAACGCCATATTTGTCTTCAAGTTTCCTGACACGGTTGTATGCTTCACCAACAGTGATATTGAATGGATACACCTTCTCCAATAAACTAACTGCGGCTAATTTTTCGTTATGATTCTCGTATGTGGTGTAAAAAAGATACTTGTCAGTATTTTCACTAAGCCAATTTTCAACGAGATCTAGCTTTTCATCAGCAAACCCATCAGCACACAAAGTTTCAAGATGCTCTTTAAACTTCTCCACTGTAGCTAACCGAGTTCCTTTAACACCATAAATTTGAGCCTGGTTTAGAGCATACCCAACCATAGCTTTAACATTAGATGTTAAAAATCGGCTCGTTAGTTCACCAACAAAGTAACCAAACAATCCCGTAGAGTCATACCTCGACAAGTATGCAAACGCAACTTCAATAGCATAGGTTTGTCCTGCTAAAAAATCCTTAGCAAAAATTTGTAGTGGGATAAAACTAATATCTTCATCATCACTCGTATTGCGAGACTTATCATCACCAGTAGATTTACTCGTGATAGACAATCTCTTACCAACCAACAGATCGTCAAGAGCAGGCAAATACACTACTTTCCAATCTGTATCGGAAGTTGGTGTATTTGTGCCATACAATCTCGATCCGTATTCTGTTTTAAATAATACGTTCATAACAGGCCTCATTCAAATTGTTTAAACAATCTTGCTCTGGCATTAGGGTAAAGTTTTTCATATTCAGGTGCTGTTGTGCCTAATTTGTAGGTGCTGCCCGATCGTGTAATAACTGTGCCGGTATCAGTATCAACCGACATGATTGATGAAGTAGTAATGTTTTCACCTTCACCAAATTCGCTATGTCCATATACATCACCGTTCAGTTTGTATTTTGCCTGTTCGGGCGCTTGGTACGGATTATCAATCGTTGCAACAACACCCCAGTTTTCAAGTACGTAAAAGTTTTTCATTTCTTCTCCAGTAAACGTCTTTCCATTTCTTTTGCTGCATTATACAGCGCTTGTGCACCAGCCTTATCACCATCTGTTAACGCCTTGTGTGTTTTGCTGCCTGGTGCTACCCACACATCCTTATACTTTATATGGTTTTTAAACACAGTTTTACTCCTCGCTTAATGAAGTAGGTTTGGGGTGCATTATACCCCACATCTCCTCTTTTGACAACCACCGGACCGCTGCCAAATCAACTATGCAACATTTGCCCGTAACATCATGTAACACAAAACCTGTTACTGTATAACCATTATTTGTACAAATGTCCACAGTTTTTGATGTAGTGAGATGATTGCCAACCAATTTATCCAATACTTCTTTCATACCGGCACCCACACATAATGTGGTCGACCACCCGTGTGGTTATAGCCGATAGGATTGCCGTGAATATCATGCACCTTTTCGAGTTTACGCTCGTGCAACACACCCCTAATCATTTTGCGGTCGCCAAGTTTCGGCTTCACTCTTTTCGGAACACAGCTAAAACATGCATGAGTAATCATAGCGGCTTTTCATCCGTAACTACCAACTTATCTTTATCAACAGTAAGCAACACCGTTCCTGCCATTTGGCCGCTGCCACCTCTACGACAATAATCGCGACCGCCATCAATAAACTGATCCAACGATTTTAATGCACGGAAGTCGTGCCGATACCGGCTATAAACAACTTCACCATCTACACCCACAATACCTACAATAGGTTCTTCGAATGCACTATCACCCTTTGTGATATACATGATGCCACCGCGTTCAAATAAACCAAAATAGTGTGTGTGTCCAAGGCTCACATCTGGGGTTGGTTGGTAAAAAACAGCTGCCGGTTCTTCACTCCAACCACCGTGTTTGGTTTTCAAACAAAAATCGCCGATGTATTTTGCGCCGTATTTTTTCTCTGCCTTTTCAATATCGATGGGTTGGGTGGTGGTACCGTAGTTGATTTTGTATTCCATTTTATTCTCCAATTAGGATTTGTAAGCTATAAAATTAGTTAGCGGAAAAGTATACCAATCAGGAAACGTCCCACCACAAGTTGCACAGGAAACTACTTCATATGGCGAAGGTACGCAACCATTGAAGGGTACCGTGTGCTCAACAAGCATTTCTTCAGATTCAGTAGGCATATGATCATAAGCAAATGATACCCCACCACAGCCGCCCTCGAGTTTGGAATCATGCATATATAGAAAAATTGTGTCTGACATGTTGTGCCTCGTGAAATTAAAATTGTTTGTAGATTATAAATCAATTGGACGAATATGACAACGAGATTGTATACAAAAGGAAATGCCAGGTTTGGGGTCCTGGCGTGTTCTGTTGTCTAATATGTTAATGTGCCCCAAGCACTTCCACCTTTTGCTGTAGTCGCATCCTTACAATCACACTATACACATGCGATTGTATCGTGTCAGGCTAAATGCGTCAGTTAATAACAAACACGCTTGCTATTACCTCAAGATTGCCGTTATCCACATATACAGTCTCGGCCTATTGCGGCTACTTGTGTTCACTCGGTCGTTTATTTTGCATTTGTATAATGCAATCACCAACATTGTCGAGCCTACCATCACCTTCACTCGAGTGGGCATCGATCTCCACTTTTGTCTGGAAGCAATCTCTCCCAGCGATGTGAAACATTATACTACAAACTAATTAATTGTCAACAGCACTAGCCAATTTGCCCCCAATTTTTATATCCAGTGTTTTGTTGCGATATTCCGCCGGTGCCGGATTCCAAACTTTAAACTTCAAATTATCACCATCAACAACAACTTCTCCCCACAGATCACCACCCCGGCCTATCGAAAGACAATAAACATCCCCTGCCTTAATTCGGTGCGCCTTGTCTTTCATTAGACGCATCCAGTGGGCTTAGGCATGCCACCAAATTTCGAAATCATCTTCATCGGACCGCGGGGAAACAAATCATACAGCGGCTGAGCTTTGCGGTCCATACCGTGAATCTTTGCAAACTCACGGATTGGAGGAACTGTTTGATTTTCTTCAAACAGTTCTCGTGCGCTCATAATATAAGTAATCATATCATCCGTTAGTTCTACGCCATCCTGAGCTGCCAGCTCTACCATCACTTCTGGCGTCCAGTCGGCCATATCAACCAAATAACCATCTCCGTCAACATTAATCATATCATTCTCCTTAATTAAATTCTGATAATAATTATAAACTATTTCAAATACAATTTAACCAGCTCAGGATGAAGGTTTCCTGATACCGCATGAAATAAAATTATACTTGCTTGATAATACGATTCCGCCCACGAATTAAATTTTTTACTTTGTTGAAAATCCTTTAGGTGTTGATTCTCATCTTTTAAAACTAAATGAACGTGTGTATGCTTGTCTAACAATTCACGTAATTCTGCTAATGATATATCATTATGCTCCAAAATGTAACGCACAAACAATTCACCAACGTATTGCCTTGGCCAAAAATGTTCTTCTGTTCCAACATCACTTAATTTTGCACCAACATCAAGTGCATATTGTAAACCGATGCTTATGTAACCAGTTCGGGTTGATTTATAATCATACAAACTTGTAGCAACCTTTCTGCCGTACTTTGAAATATGGCGTTCAGTAAAGTGGTTAGCTCCATACTTTCGAATAGTACCCTGCAAGCCATGCACGAACATGTTATAAAAACACTCAACGGAGAACTCTTTATCCTCTTCGTATTTCTCCTGTTTAACACGGTCGGCCTCTTTTTTAATTGCATCTTCAATAGCCCACTTGAGTTTTTTATCCAACACTTTACCTGCCTTTTTAAAGGCAGACATCTGCTGGGCAACTGATTTTTTTGCTGCAGCAATAGCTCTACGTTGATTGGTGTTGAATTTGCTTAATTCTTTTTTTGTCATATTGCCCCTCGTTATCACTTCACCCTGGTTATAAATTTACCATGTGGTGGGATACACTCGAGTGGAGAATCATCCCAACAGTATGTAACCAGATAAAATTCGAGTTCATTCCTATTAAGCGGGGTGTACTTGTCATCGTCCCATACTCCAATTGCTAATTGGTGCTCGCCCGTTCCGCCCCAATGGTCTTCAGGTCGCAATTTTACTGAATTCTTGTTAATAGTGATATAATCAATAACCTTTTTTGTTGGTGGATTGCCTATCAGACCAATATATTTTCCTTCTTTGTTCTTTGGTCTGTCTTCAACCCACCTCCACGTCAATTTATCATCCATCCACATGTTATAGTCCCAACCAATGCGTAATCCAACTAAAACCTGGCAACTTCTCCCATATGAAGTGTTCAAGTGGGAATCCAAGCGTCATCCCAAGCCAAAAGCTAACCGACAACAATAACGATTTTGATTCATGATAACACTTGACCAAAACACCTCGCTCGTCTTTATGTGTATGAAACTTTGGTTGCTTATTTAACATCGTAAAATCACCTTTACTTTTGTTGTAAACCATCACCACACCTCCTGTTCCACTTCTCAATTACATCTTCAGGCGAATCACCCAAAATATCAGCGTCACAACCACCCCCCGTAGTGTAGCAATTAATTTGCCAAACGGTTCTGTCTCGCGTAGCTGGATAGATACAATCTTCGTCCTCGATTTCGGGCACAAAACCACAAAACGGGCATGGTTTGAGTGTAATGGTTTTTAATTTTTCCCAACGATCTTTCATGTGTGCACGATTTGCCCATGTACCATTTACCATTTCGAGCTTATCCGCTTCAGCATCCAAATCAGCGGCACGTTGGCGCAGATAATCATGTGCTCTGTCCCCCTTTTTCCATGCCTCAATCAACTCATATGAAATCCGGCGAAGACAATCAAATTTTATTAAACATATTTTACACCACTATGCAGATTATATCAACCCTCAGTAATCAACAATTTTATTGTGGCGGAGCACAAATCGGGCTTTTGTGTGTATAGTGGGGCAGCAATGTGGATCATCATCACCCCATTGTGTTAGATTCACGGTTAAAATACCATTAGTAATTTCAAATCGAGATGCCTCTGCTGCACGCAATTGTTCATCATCAACAAGCACGTATTTGTTATTTTGTTTTGAAAACACAGCAACATTGATCATCGTCCACGTTGCACCTCGTGTGACATACATCACAACTATCTCAGGCACACTATCATGATCCATATCAGCTTTAACAATCTGTGTCACTGAAACTGAACCAAAATTCCAATGGGCTTTTGTGTTGAGGGTGTAGATATATTGATCTACTTCAGGAATAGACGAAGTGTTGAATGCGGGCGCCGAAACCGATGCCATCATCAGTAACCCACCAACAATTGATTTGATTTTCATTCAATACTTTCAAATAAAATAGAAATGCAATTTTACAACATAAGAATTAGATTGGCAACAATTACCTACCAACTTCCATCACAATCATATCACATCCATGTGCTGTTTTAATGAAACCGGTTTTATAAAGAATATTATAGCCTGCCTGCTTTGCAAATTGTGCTGGTGTTAGGTCAAAAATGCCTCGAGTTGTGCGAACATCCTGGCACATCGTATTATTAACCATGTTATTCGTGCAACAAACAACTACATCGTGGTTCTTAACATCCGATGCAAACAGAGTGTTAACCTCTTGGCGCGATGGCCCAGACGACATTGCCGAACCAACGATTACTCCCGTGAGAAAGCCAGCATTAGCTGTGTTGACAACAGATACCAGAACAACCGCCACAATAAACTTCATAATATTATTCTTCATCAGTTGCTCCTTTAGCTTTAAGCAAATCGAGTTTATTTTCGCACCAATCACTCATTGTGCCGCACATCTCCATACAAGCAAGCAATGCACCTGCTATTATAGCAAATACGGCGCCAAGTGTGTATGCGAAACCGCGTGAAATCCAAAACAACATTTTGTATATGGTGGTCACTTGGACACCTTTTTGCTAAAACGAATAGAAGACCGCTCAAATACTTCGAGGCCAACTACACAAATGGCAGCAATTACAGCAAAGAACAATACAATCCACATCAGAACCTTGCTTATCATTTTATAAAATACATTCATGCAGCAGTATCTCCTGTTGGGATTTGGCCAGCGAATAATTTATTCACTTGAACGGCTTGTACAATATCAATATCTGCTTCCGCCACAATTACGTAATCGATGTGTTTCTTATCGACCCCAAAAAACTGCGTTCTGTTAAGAATACACGGAAACCACCCACTATTATCGTAGGTCATATCGATCCAAAACTGCTCACCAATCCTATCAGCATACCAATAAGATGGACTAGAGCTTTTCTTAACTTCAATTAGGGTAGCAAACATTTATGTCTCATTATAAATTAGTTTCATTTTTTCTTCCGAGCATGTTCACTGGTTTATGAACAGGAATAACCGAGTCAGTGGGAACTAACTTGTTGAGATACTCCATAGTACAATGACGACGCCGGCCTTCAACAGAAATCACATACCCATCAAAGTTACGATTAAAATAGCTTGGTTTACAACGGACCAACGGTCGCAACACACCTGTAACCTTCATTGTATAAAGTTGCTTTGTCAGCGTATTCCAAAAATACCCAGGATATTTTATCGCAACAAAACCAGGGGGAAAAGTAATCATTTTATTCTCTCAAAAAACCATACAATCAACAGAATCACAACGATGTCCGTACCAACCATCCTTATGGAGGTTTTCTGTTGTGCCACAAACACAACACTTTGGCTCATCTACCCACGTAACCGTAACAACAAACTCGCCCTTTACAAAACCGTGGTCGTCGACTGGCAATTGGGCAATAGCATCATTATACTCCCCATTCAAACATTCATCAACATCACGGCTGATGTCAACTATGCTTTCGCCAGAGTATCCCTTGTGCCAAATAATCTTACTACTCATTATCAACAATTCCTTTAAATACAATAACATTAGTAGATGGTTGATACGCATAATCAGCAAATTTTGCTCTCCACGCCATTACTTCCAATAGCAACAATTCACCTGTTTCCGCACCGACTCGATCAAATGTTCGAAGTTCAAATTTTGCACGCTCAACCAATTCTTCTGGATAATTCATCTTTTCTCCTATTGGCCATTTACCAAACACGCCAATTCACAAAACAAAACCCACTTGATATGCTCATTAGCATTACTGTTAAACAACATTGAATGAATAACGTCTATCTGTTTCAGTCGCCACTTCATTTCTTTAGCGGTGCCAATAAGATAGATGTTTGGCCCTCTTTCAGAGTAAACCATATCCGTATTCAAGTTGTAAACGTTCATTTTTTAAAGCACCCTTGTGCGTGCAACTTAACAACCACCGACACATTTGATGTTTTGTTGGCTGTCGCAAGGAACCGTCTCGCCTCCTCACATGCTTGGAAACTGGTAAATTCCTGCTGAACAACTGCTACGCCACTATCAACATAAGTGCCCGTCCACAACATAATCAAAACATATGCAGTATTCATTTCACTCACTTCTTCTCAAAGGCGTGCGCAACTGCAAACAATGAATTAAACACATCAGCAACGTGCTCAGGGGCAAGTTTACTTAAAGCAGGAGAAGACTTCCACAACAATGCATAGTACAAGTTTTCAGGAATATTTTCAAAGACCTTTTCGTAAAATTGAGCATTCTTACGCAAAACAATTTGTACATTATCACGCGCAAGTACAGTAATCGCTTCATCATCTAAATAATCCGAACCATCCCCCACTGAGACCTCAAACCCCTTTTCGACCAAAAGATTATGAATCTTGGAAGAATACGTGCAGTAAAAATCATAGTCGGTTTTATCATTAACCGAAACAGATGCATACTTTTCTGCCATCCTTCGTGAACCACCCAAATAAACATCACAAGGCAACCCAGCAACAAAACTCAATGCCGAATTCGCCATCATCTTTGAATTCTTAATCGCCATTATCTTTTCCCTCCGCCACAATCTGTTCAATCAGGTCAACAAAGAACTCATTGATTGTGATATCCTTGATATGAGCAGCTCGCGCAACAATCGCCAGTGTCTCATCATCAAGATCCATGCTGATCATCACTCGGTCATCATACTCTTCCCCCGCCGCAATCGCTATCATCTTCTCCATAATGTCTTCTTCAACATCAAGATCGATATACTTCTGGTCATCAGTAGCATTCTTAAACTTCAATCCCCGCTTCTTGTATTCCTTCTTAACCGCCTTGATGTAGTTAGGATGGATCCAACGATAGACAACATCCCGTTTATAATCCCATGCCTCAATCTCATAGACAGTTTGGTTCACTGTATCAAAAACGACACTAATAGTAAAGTCTTCCGTCTCTGAATCTATCAGATGAACATTCTCACCATAACACTGCCACCCATATGCACTACCACCAGTCACCCGATAGTTAATGCAATCCATATAGTCTTTAAATGTAATCATCGTTCATTCTCCATTCATATTTGCAAGTTCTGATCGTAAGTATTCCACCTCTGCTCGTAATGCTGCTGCCTCTGCTTGCGCAACTAACATCTTACCACGAGCTGTCCTTCGCTCTGCCCGATTCATTGGAGGACAAATAGCATCATATGCTTCCTGCCTACACATTTCAACATTCATCTCTCGGATCTGCTCATCCGACAATCGACTACGACAATCCACAATCCCTCCCCCAATGCTCAACAACAGCATCGTACGCATCTTCATCAACAATTGACCAGACAATCTCGTCATCATTTAGTAATACTACTTCTGGTGCATACTTCGTAAGGAACGTCTCCATCAAATATTCCTCACCCCATGACCGCTTCTGAATAAAATGAACATTATAAGCGGAAAGCAAATTTTGTAGCCATACTGGATATTCATCACTACAAGGGAATTCATTCTTTACCATGCTGCTTCCCCCATCCCATTCTCGTCAACACAACGTTCACGACGAATGCTCAGTTCTTCACTAATAGGGATATCCATGTATAACCCAACCCCCTTATTAGCATTAGTCTTGTAGTATTCCGTAGAGACCCTATCCAACTGAATACACTGATCAATCGTATACGCCCCATAGACGAAATGGTTGTACAAGTCATCTACCCCATTAAAGGTAAGACGCTTCATCAAAGGATGTTTATCAAGATACTCTTGTTGTTCAGCGGACAGTGCCATAATGATAACCCAAATAATATTAATATCGTTATTATACTATGGGGAGGAGGAAGGAACAACAGTTATGGAGCAATTAAATTTTTGTATAGAATTGACACAAAGTCTTGGAACTCGCCAACAGATAAATCATTCTTCATTATGTTAATAGCGGAGCAACACAGTACAACATTACCATCAACATAACCTTCCTTATTATCTAAGCGATCGATGCTCACACTCATTCTGTTGTCGTCTCTATTCAATTGCATAGGCAGATTAGAATAGTAACACAACCCCTTTTGAGAATCCCATATATCCATCAACATTTGTTCAGTAATAGTAAAGGCTATTTGTTTCTTGGTAGCTCGCTGTTTGGCAGATCTGTAACGATATAAAAGGATATGACTATCCTGCCATTCTCCAACCCTGAGTTTATAGGCAGTTTTTTGGTCAGGTGGTAGATTGTGATATCGTTGGAGACTAACTACAGAGCTACATTTTTTACATAGTGATTTACTATTACCACCAAAGGCTTGTGGATCGTCACAACCACAGTCTTTACATAGGGGCGCTTTAAGTATTCTGGGGTTCGGTGGCCGTTTGTTTTTAATACAAAGTTTGCACCTAGACTTATTGGATGGATAGAAGTCGTTTGGGTCAGTAGCATCACACGTTTTACATATCATAAAAAATCCTCGGTATTTTTATATATTTATGTTTTGGGATTTTTGTTTTGACGGAAAAAATTTGGGTAAAAAATTTTTTGAAAGTGGATATTAGGGGGACGGTGTTTGTTTTGACCCAAAATAAGAAACCCGGAAAATCCAGAATTTTGTTTTACACAGAAAAAATTTTTTGAAATAAAAATCGGAAATGGATATTGACAATAGGGAGTTTGAAAAAGGTAGAAATAAAAAATTTGGAAAATCCGGAAAAAGAAATGTAGAAGATGGTTGAAATAATAATTTTGTTTGAAATAATAATTTTGGAATAACGAAATCCCGAAAAAAAGTCCTTGCCTATTCTAGGGGGCACCTTATGTACGCGCGCGCATACGATTTTTTCTTTTTAGAAAAATCCGGAACACTGATTTCCGAATTGGAAAGTGAGGCACCTTTCGGAAGCCTCACTGAGATGAACTCTTATGCGGCGCTGGCGCCTTCGGTTGTGCTCTCATTGCTTGGCGCATCGGTTGGTACGACACCAGTCCACCATTGCGTACCAGGATGAGCTGGCAGGTCTCGAACATCAGACTCTTCAGCGAAGGCACACAGCTCGGTATGATGGCCTTCGATGTTGCTGCCACAATCATAACACTTGCACATAGACGTCTCCTCAGTTGATGAAGTCATTGTACAACAATTGGGTCAAAGGTCAACCATTACTTGAAGACGTAGATTGCACGCTTCTCGGCAAGACCAACATTGTTCTCTTTCTTCACAATCGTCTGCTCACCAGTAGCAACATCCTTACCCATCGTCACGATATTCTCAACAATCATGTCACGATCGACGAGACTGAGCCAAGTATAGCCTCTGCCTGTATCTTTGACCATCGTGTGATGCTCACCAACTTTGTAACCCATGTCACCTGCTGAAGATGCAAACATCAGCTTGCCGGTTGCTGAACGAAGCACATAGACAGTACTATTGGGCCAATGCTTCATGATCTCGGTGATGGGGGCACGCTTCCTTTCAGTCAGGGCGTATGCACTCATCAGATACATATTGGACATTTGTTTCTTCCTTGCGTTAGTTGATGAATGTATTATCCATCAATTGGGTCAAAGGTCAACGAGGAGTGGGTTCGATAGGATTGCCCCAGTCGTCTTCGGTGTGATCGCCGATGTAGGGATCAACTCTGACTGAGCGGATGGGACTGAGTCGGACTCCCTTCCCGCAACATAGGGCGACCGCTATGACTGGCCTGCCATAGGTATCAACGTTGTAGACGGGGGCGGAGTTGAGCTCAAGCTCATTGTGGCAGTGGGGGCATTCCATATCAATCCTCTCCAGTCGGGATCATGAAGTCGATGACAAAATCTTCAACATAGGCGCTGCGGTCAATGACCTGACGCTTTACTTCATTCACGATTTCGTAGTACGGTTTCGTGATGTCGAAGAACGCATTATCGTTGTGGTGGACGCGCTTGAGATTTTGGTTGGGATCAAGCCACGACACTTTGACAAAATAGGTACGAGCAGCCATATCAATTATCCCAGAAAGAAATGAGCGATTGTGACGATGCTAATGAACAGCGTGGTGGCTGCCAGGAAAGGTGTAGCGTTTTCTTTTGTGAAGGTTTTCATGTGTGTTCTCCAATTGGGGGTATTATCCAGCAATTGGCGCAAAGGTCAACCGAATTGTTCTTGTTGGATGAGGCGACGGGCACGCGTAACATACATGGCTCGATCGTGGGCACTGAACCGATGAAGCTCAGACAGCTCAAGGTAAGCATCGATGCGGTCCAAGAGGTGGAGATGTTCATCCTCCGCTACTGCATGCAGCTCTTTGTTGCGCTTGATGAGTTGCTGAGGGGTCATCGGTCGCCTTTCTTGGGTACTAAACGCTACGCCATTGTGGGGCATTCCATCACACAGTCATCGAAACTGATTGATGCACATTGGCTTTCCCACGACCGCCCATTATCACACCACACGCTTGTATCACCACGGACAAAGTACATGTCATATTTGTTATCGACCACTTCACCCGTTTCTTTGATGTAAAACTCAATCACTACAGTTTCCGCCATTTGCTTATTCCTTCACACCACACACAGTTGGTTGGCAAGGTCATATGCCTGAGGATTCAGTTCCTGCATGAGCTGCTCCTTTGGAGTGGAGCTGATGACATGATCCGTATAGTGATCCCAGTCACTGTGCATGAAATTGCGCAGGATCTCATACAGCTCAATCGCTTCTTCATTGGTGATGGCGATTGTATCGTCGTCAAGTCGTTTCATAATATATCCTTTATTTGTTGTGAGCTTTCATTGTGGCAATCATCTTGGATGCTTTGGCAAGTTTGCGTTCGAGATCACGAATCCTGGTATGAGCCTTTTCGAGATCCTGCACCTGCACATAAGAACCATTGGGATCGACTCTCATACCCACTGTGGTTGAAGCCTCTTTCACACGGTACCCAACTGCATCACCATTGCTGTTATGTCCTGTGACACGGAATCCAGCCGGGTGATGATCAGCAAACGGTGTATAACGATTGACTTTAATAGCAGATTGTTTCACAAGACACCCCACAATGGTTGGTTGGGCGGCGTCTTAGTTTGTCGAGTTTTGTGTGGTTCTCCCACCCCGATTTGCCGACGCCGCTCTCAACAAAACCATTCTCCCTCAAAGAGGGTAACAAGTCAACAGCTTACTTCATCGACGCATAAGTGCTTGCACCAGCAGCAGTCATGTCAAGTTGTTCCATGAACATCACAATCAGTTCCTTGCGAGTTGCGTTCGGATTGGCTGCTTTGATTGCGAGTGCACGTTCTTTTTTCGAACCAGTCTTCGCGGTGGGAGCAGCTTGAACGACTGCAGGTTTCGGGGTGGAAACAACTTGCTTGGTCGCTTTGACTACGATATCATTCAGCGAACGACCGTCAAGCACTTTGATGCCAGAATCAACACCGTTCGCAGCGATACGTGCTGCATGGCCAGGGTGAATCGTCATGAACTGCTCTTTGTTGCGCAGATTGGTCATCATCATGTAATCATCTTCGTTGTAGCCATCAACAACGAACTTGGCGGCGGCACCACCGTATTGAACGACTTCAAGAACGGTACCGAGGGCGATGGGCTGGTTCATTTCATTTCCTTTGTGTCGTCAGTTGATGTAGTTCATTATACACATTAGGGTCAAAAGGTCAACAGCTCCCACTTAGCCTTATGTGATGGTTGTATAGATCCTCATCAGCAAGATAGTCCCACTCAGTATTACCAGCTCGGTCACGACCATTCTCATCGTAGCCATAACTATCGAATCCTTGAGCATCGAGCTCGACGGAACAACCATCATCGCCTACTTTGGTATAAGCGTAAATGAATGCATCGCTTGTGCAATAGGGTGAATATTTTCCACGTGACATGTATTGACCCTCAAGTTCACTCAGTGACGTTGAGATATTCCATTTTGGCTTGATCCAACGTTGGAGCCACACCAACCTCAAACTCTTCACCAATCAATCCAAAACTTTTAGATTGGTTCCATCCCTCACCACATTCGGGATCATTGGATGAATCATAAACGATTGCCGACATCACAGCGAACGCCCCCAAACCTGTGCTGTAAAGATGAACATCAAAAAAATCTTCCTTGGCATCTTCATCGGTTGATTTGGAGAGTTCGAACGCTTTGTCAAACAAAGCGGCGTCAACACTTTCTTTGAAAGTCGACACCTCACCACGGCCGTAGAATTTGCCGTACATAATCACTTGTGCCATTTGCTCACTCCACCCGTCAGTTGATGTAGCCATTATAGGGTAAAATCCCTATTTGGTCAACAGGTCATTCAGCGTCTTCCAGATCACCAATCTGGATTTGTACTTCTTCTTCTTTGACACCTTTACTAAAGAAGTTAAAAACGAACTTCACAATGTAGAGACTCTGCAATTGGTTGTACTCATCAGGGCCATCATCATAGAAGGTATCAATGAAGTCCTGAACGTCTTGCAGAGAGTCAGTCGCTTTGACGCCTCCCAATAACATCGCAGCAATGTCCTTGCGACTGTAGGAGTCACCAATCAACGCTGCATTGTACATGCAAACAAACCAGAACAGTTGAGCGTTGTCAACAGCCTCCCCCTTGACTTCTGCCATGAAAGCACGAAGGTCTTCAACAGTCTTGATAGTGGGGTAATTCATTTGTTTCTTCCTTTGTGTCGTCAGTTGATGTAATTATTATAAGGTCAAATGGACAAAAGGTCAACCTTGACGCACAGTAGCCGTCACGGCATGACAGGCAGCATCGAGCGCAACAGCCTTGTCGTCCTTCTCTTCTTCAGTTACCGTCGGGTTGAAGTAAACGTTGAGAAATTCTTGAGCTGCCTTGTGTTCTGCTACCAACTTACTCAACTGCGCCGCAGATATTTTTACCATCACTTCTGCCATATCACTCTCGCTGTCGTTGGTTGATGTGTCCATTATCCCACATTGGGGTAAAAGGTCAACGCTTGAATAGTTGCTTTACTTCCAAGCGGATCCGTTGTAGGCTACTCGCAAGAATGCATGTCCACGATACACCTTGTCGATCTTCTTGACTTCGAGGCCGTGCGCCGCGAAGATGTTCGTTATTTCATTCTTCACTTCAGCGGTGAGTCTTTTTTCGAATGGCTCCATGGATTGCATCCTATTCTCACCGATCGATGAGTCACCACTAAACTCTGGTGCAGCTCCAAACCCCTCCGGTCCACAATACTCTCGAAAAATAACCTTCATTTGTTGTTCCTGTTATCAATCAATGTAGCCATTATCCCCTATTAGGGTAAAAGATCAAGTGATTATTTTCTGACGACGTAGATCATTCCGCCGTCGTAGCCATCAGCCACAATGTGTGCGAGATTGTCACTAACCAACTTCAGTGTGTCACGAATACCGATGCTGCCCCTACCATCATCTGCGAACATTCCGGTGCAATCTTCATTGTCGTTGACGGAGTCATACATCGTCGATAGCAGCTCGATGATACTGGCTTCCGACCAGTCATCGAGCTCTTTGGTGCTGGTTTCGTCAACGTACTCACCACCTTCGAATACGAACACTTCAATCATTTGCTGCTCCAGATGACAGTCGATGTGTCCATCATACACTATTTGGGTAAAAGATCATAAAAGATCAACCCCAACTTGATATCACACCAAAGCGAACTTTGACGCTCGTTGCAATCGTCTTCAGCAGCAACTGAATGTCATCGTGCAACAACTCTTCAGCTTGTTTGGGATCGGTGACGAGGGCGGCGAGATCGATATCAGTGTCGCCTTTATCGTCGTCGATGAATTGAGTCCAGAGTCTGTCGTGATTCGAATACAGGAACTCCACATCAGCTTCCGAGGATTCGCCGCCGTAGATAGGTCCGAACTTCTTCAGGATCTTTTCAACGTCTTCAACGTCGAATCCCATCGTATCGTCGTCGAGAGAATAGAACGACATGAAGCCATCGGATTCAGCTTGCGTGACAGGGGCTCCACAGATGGGACAGAAATTGGTGTCATGGAAGACGTTGAAGCGATGTTCGTCATTGTTGGAGCATACAGTCCGACCAAGCACTTTCATCGGCTTCAGTTTTGCTTCAAGGAAGATGCCGACGTATACGAGATGTGATGCAGACATTTGTTGCTCCGTTTGCTAACTGATAAAGACCATTCTACCCTAATTGGACAGAATGGTCAACCAACCAAGTTATTCCAGTATGTCTTGGATTCTTTTCTTGTCATCGACTTGAAAAGTGTGTGAGGATCATCCGCTTCCGACACCACGATTGGTCGAACGGTGAACACACAATCGATCGTATCCGTCAGATATTCACGCTTAGTTTGATCAAACTTTTGAACGAAAGATACCTGAATACAGGGACCAACCGAGATGTGATCTTCACAGAACGGATCGATCTGATGTTGTTTGTGGGAGAACCGTTCACGTACACGTTCGATGATACTGTTGACGTGTACTTCGATATCATCACAGGATACGAGTTCAGGATTGAACTGGTGAACCATCTTCACACATCGTGTGAGGAGGGGAATGTCAACCAAAATGTTTGTGATGTTGAATGTCTTCATGGGTTGTTCCTTTCACTAACCAATGAAGACCATTCTACCCTAATTGGACAGAATGGTCAAGCGTTTATTGACCGAAGTGGCAGGGCGAGGTCGGCGCTGGTATCTCGAACTGTTTCCTGAATGCATCACGCGTATCAGCATCCAGGAAAAAGTAATTGTCGAACTTGCCGCGTTGCGGTGACTCACCACGATATACGATCCACGCTTTGTTGTGTTTGCCAATGCTCCGACACCCCGCATCAGCTTCTTCCTGTGTAGCGGTGGGGAGAGCATCAAGAAACTCCTTCCCCAACCGCTTGAATCCGTCAAAATCTGTTGTGATAGTCAGACTCATCACATCGACCAATACGTTTCGCTGGAAGGAGAGCAGTAATGCGGAGTATCGAAACGCTCTTTGAATTCGAGACCAGACATCAAGTTGGTGCGGGTCACGTAGGTTTCGTGCAGTTCAAAACGAAATTTGGATTTGGGATAAAGTTTGAATTGAAGATCAGCCATCTCCTCTTGCATCCACTTCTCATCCTTGTCAGTGTAATCGTAGTCTTTCACGAAAACCATGCCATCCTTGCGGCGCTGATCATATTTGAAAATGCGGATGGTGTAATCGGTGCGTGTAGTCATTATTGGCTCCATTCGTCAGTTGATGAATCCATTATAGGGTCAAATGGACAAAAGGTCAACAGGTGATTAGGTTATCCCTTACGAAGGAGATCTGCAACGTTTGCACGATGAGCCTGTTTGAGCTGTTTCAGTTGGTTCTCCAACCCATCGTAGGCGGCGTTGGCTGCTCGTGCTTGATCCATCAGATCCACAATCGTTTGCTCGTCGATCTTTAAGAACTGATCAAGAGTGATCTTGGTGGTGTACTGTTTTGGACCAACGAAGTGGGAGACGGTGATAGATTCGTCACCACGAACGACGGTAAAACTGTAACGGAAAGTCTTCGCATCGGGGGTGTCTTTAGCACAAGCGAAGAGCGAGGAACCTTCTTGAATATGGGAAACGTTTGATGTCACGTACAAACCCACTTCTACCGCTTTGTTGGCTATCATCTGATAGTCGTTGGGCATCAGTTTCATGTTCACTCTCTCGTCAATTTCAAAATATCATTGTCAGTTGATGAATCCATTATAGGGTCAAATGGACAAAAGGTCAACTGGTCATTCATATGGGAACTCGTACTCCATACCACCCCCAGCACCGACCGCATACGCCCACACAATGTCGTCCTCGGTGACTCTAGCCAGGCGTTCCTGGATCATGCTGATAGCAAGACTCCAGCTACCAATGATCTTCTTATGGTTGACGTAATCCTTAAAGATCCAGCGTTGGATCGGTGTCAGCTCGTCATAACCAGGGAAGAAATGATGCAGCGCTTCGTCAGCGATTGGCTGGTAGTACTCGTTATACACGAGTGACTTGGCGACGTCTGTAGAATTGTCAATCATTGGGTACGTTACCTTCGTAAAGTTCATGGCCACGGTTTGTGAGGTATTTGACGATGTGGGCTCGAAGAGCCCCGTGGTTGTCAGCATGCCAGTGTTTGCGATAAGCTGCGGTATTGATCAGGTCCCAACGCACCCGATATGGGCCTACATCGAATAACTCCATCACACCCCCCGAATACTTCATTCGGAAAATCTTTACCTCCTCAAGAGGATGCGAAATTATATAAGACAAAACATCATTTGCGGTAGTCATTTGACTCTCTTTTATCAGTTGACGAGTTTAATTTGATCATTGTAAGAATAAAACCGATCGTGCCCATCAGCAAAACACAACCACACTCCACTCATGCGGCCATTTTCGCGCATGTCGACAACCAGTTTATTTTCACTATCAACTACAACTACATCACCTTCTTCGACTTCTTCTACGCGAATTGTAATCAGTTCAGTTGCCATGACATGTCTCCGTTCACTGAAGACATTATCCCCTATTAAGGTTAAATGTCAACAACAGATACACCAACACACTCGATTTCGTCGTTTTTGATTTGGGGGTCGAGCAGTTCACGAACAACACCCGACATCGCGAACCCCATCAGCACATCAAAGTCGGGGTGATTGCGAATCAGCCGTTCAAGTTCAGCCGACGTGAGTTGCCGATCACCTGCAAGCTGCATATCCAGCGTTACCTTGAACGAAATTGTGGGGAGGCCTTCTTCTATCACTGCCTCATCAGGTGTTGCAGCAACGATGTTGTCCACACTGAACCGACGGAAGACCGGCACCGAATATTTCGACGAATAATCTTCGAGATTGGCGCGTGCTGTACGCAAAGAACCTTTGAACGGAATATTGTTGAAGCGTCCGCCACGAACTTGCGGATCAATGCTGTCAACCAAATCTTTGGCTTCCTTCAGCCCCAGTTTGGTAACAGCACGAATCACCTGAATCTGCTCCACTTTGTTGGCGGGCATATTGTTGAAACACAACATGGTTTCCTGACCAAATTCACGATAGTTGGCCACACCAGCAAGAACACGAGCACAACCGTCACGCACATCTTGCACAGAAACGTTTTTCATTTGTCTTCCTTGCTGTTGATTGATGGAATCATTATACCCAATTAGGGTAAAAGGTCAACTTCTAATCGCCCCGCCCTTCACAATAACACTTATTGAGCTGCAGATTTTGCCACAGTGCCCACGACATATATTTGCTGTCTTGCATCATCGCCGCCAAGTCATAGGTTTGCCGCCAATCGGATAGGCAATCAAAGTTACTCCCGTCGCACCAAAAGTAGCTTTGGCTCTCAGGGTCAACAACCAAAATGGCATCAGCTGGAATCAGGAACGGGTCCATGTGTTAAGCCCCATCGTCAACGGCATTGATACTCCACAGCGTATAATCTGTCACGAAAGTAAAAGCACCCACCTTATCTGTCGTGCCCACGCCCGAGGGACGGAAACCAAAGCAACCGGGGTTACCGATGGGATGCCCTACAGACTGCCAATCCTCGATTAAGGCCACCAATTCCCGACCGGATGGCGTGTCCAGGGTTTCGATATCTGCTACAAGGGCATCATCCTCGATGCGGAGATTGCTTGCTTGATGGGAGATAAGCGTTGTATCCATTGTGGGAGCGCCCGTCATCCCAAGTTGGCCGTACACCGGGCGGCCGCCCAGGCGAGCCAGGGCTTCCTCGATAGTCACTTTGTCATAAATGTTCCCGTTGAGGGTAGGCTTCCCAACGGTCAGGATGCGGGTCGTCAGTTTCATTGAGTACTCCACGATTCAGGTGAGCCTTGGGGCGCGGGCTCCACCGGGGGATTCACCTTCCCAAACTGAGGCACTGGATCCCCTGGCTTGAGTTCCGTGACCCGGCATTGCCCTGTGACCACGGTTGCATAGTCACGATCGTTGTAGTTGTTTTTGATCCACACCCCACTGGATGTGACCATAGCGTACGGGACGACCCCATCAAACAACACCACCCCAGACGCGGTCACACAATATATTTTGAAGGTGTGTGTTGCCTGTTCGTCTGCCATAGCACGGGCGTGATTGCCGGCATTTGTCACCCACAACAATATCCAACCGAATAACGCCACCAGGGTGGTAATCAACAACACCCACGGCAAATACTGTATTGCTGCATTTTTCCAATTTTTCATTATGTCACCAATCCTTGTTACAGGGCATTGCGGCCCTGGATGTGCGAACGAAATCGTTCACTTTGGGGTTACTTTCCTGAAGTTTCACCAAACCGTCCTCCGGGGTAGCGGCTACAACGAAAAACGTTTCAACCAGGGGCACCGGGGGCTCTTCCTTGGTACCCTTGGTCATTATCGTCCCGGTAAACTCGTACAGGTATTTTTGAACTTTCATTGTTCGCTCCTGGCGATGTCGTGGCACCACTGGCAAGGATTATTCCGTGTGTGGTTGTCTACCTCGTCAACCGCTTCATAGGAAGCGTAAAATACACGCCGAGGGAACTCTGACATGAACATCACCTTTATCTCAGGGGTGGCCGGGGTATCACACTCCAATATTGCCCGCTTCAGTCGATCCATGGATTGCCGGGCTCTGTATGCTTCAAATTCGGCTTGCTTGTACTCTGTATCAAACAACCAACCAGCAGCCGTATCACCCCGCAGGTCGGCTATAGCGTACAAGGCAAGCAGCCGGGATTCATAATCATATTCAGGTGCATTCATTCGACTTCTCCCTGTAAACGACTTCTCCCTGTAAACGTAAGACATGGCAGCTACCCGGGTCACCGCCAGGCAGTAAGCCCGTTGCGGATATTGCCAGTCGCGACCATGGCTCATAGCCACCGAGTGTGCACCCAGAGTGGCGATCGTCCGGCCTTGATCAGGGAGCTCCTCAACCGTGATACCCAGCTGTTTGGCAAGCCCCTTAGCATCTTGGTAGTGGGTCATCGGGTTCCATGGGAACACATCGGTATCGCCAACGTCAGCCCAGAAAGCTTCAGTTTCTGGGTCGTCAAACCACCCGTGGATTTCGAGATCAATTGATTGCGCAGCCAGTGCGATTGTTTCATGAACAGACACATCAAACAATCTGTATGGAATATTACCAACGGTTTTGAGTTTTGGGTTGGCACTTTTGAGTTGGCTGATAGTGGATTCCAACATATTAATAGTTTCCTTATCTGATAGTATGTATGCCATTAGGATTCATCTCCTTGTTTGTTGGTACCCCCACCGGGTGGGGACTGAGTGTTCTCGTTGAACTACATTGAGCGGTTTGTATTCAGCATTGATCATGATTTTGAGCCGGTGGTATTTTGTTTTGAGTGTAGCCAGGGCTGCCTCCAGCGAGGCGATCTCTTGCGCCGCAGTTCGACTGATGGGCTCTCCAGCCCCTGCAAATCTCTCCATTACTTCCTCGTACGGTTCCATCATTGGTTCTCCATTGCATGTTTGATGTGACTGCACGTCTTCCGGAAGCCAAACCCAGCGCAAGTGCATTTGTTGCGGCCGGTAGCACCTAGGGTTACGACATACTCATCGCCCTTGGATCCTTTCACGATCACAACTTTGTCTTTGGGAATATCAGCAACCGACACAGAGCTCCCATTGAGAGACACGACATGCTTCAACTCAATCACGCGGATGGGGAAGTTGCTATCCCCAGTCATACGGAAGGTGTTTGCATTGTCATGATCTTCACTCTTCAACACCACGCCCTCGTACGTTTGAGTATCGGGTTCGTTGGGGAAGAGTCTGCGGTCAACAGCGGTAAAGTTGTGCACGACAACTTGGATATTGGAACCGACTTGAGGTTGCATAACAATCTCCAAAAACAATGAAGGTTATTATACAACCATTTGGGAAAAGGTCAACTTGACCGTCACATAAATTTGATGAGGTTCGTGGTAATGTTGGTTTTCAGCTCTTCGATGTCGTTCATGATCGAACATGCAGCCCGTAGATCAACACGACCTAACGAAGCACTGACGGTTGTATTCAGGCGGTGTGATAGCTTTTCCAACTTTTCACATTGCTGTTTCAAATCCCGAGCTGCGTTATACAGCTTGATTGTTTCCATGTCATCCATTTAACACACCTCATGAGGTGTGTTAAATCATTTAACACACCTCAATAGTAAACCACAACGAACTTGGATCATACGTGACATGAGTCAATTGAGCAACAGCGTCGATGATGTCCTGCTCGGTGATAGTGGCACGCAATACCGCCGGGAACATATCTTGTTCGTGGATGCGGTACACCACTTTGCCTGATCCCTGAAAATCAACAACCCTTGTTAGCCGGGATGCGTACGGGCGCTTAGTTGCGGCGACAATTTCGTCAGCGTGCCGGACGACATGTGATATGATTTTGCGTACAATTTCCATAACAGTCTCCCAATCAGTGAGTCCATTATACAACTATTGGGTCAAAGGTCAACGCCCGTTTAAGCCCAAGCCGCTCCTAGCGTTAGAGGTTCGTGCGTGTACCAACGGATTGTCCACGACCCCGGGTGCACCTCCTTCACCTGCTTTTCGATGCAAAGGCGGTACACTTCCTCCACTTCCGCAATGAGGGCCACCCGGGGTACCGGGAGCCCCGCCCAGTGAGCACGTAACCGTTGATTAAGGAAGTGAGCCTCGGTGCCATTGATGCCCCGCGATTGCATAACATGCACCCGGGTGCCTGCCACCATCTCGCCATACTTTCGATTGACCCACTGGAATCGTCCGTAATTAGGCCCGGGGTATGGGGAGTCACAGTACCCTGCTACCTCTTCCGTGCCACAATACCACGTCCCCCAGTGAGGACCCGTCTTGAGCGTTAGTGAGCCCAACCGGTGTTCGATAGCTTCAACAGTTGCTTTTAGGCCCTGAGGGCCCGGGTGGCACTTAGCGATCATCGTGGGAACCCATCCACTTCGATATCATCGGAGGTTGCCAATATCTCGTACTCAGAGGGTTGAACCGGGGGCTTACCCGTTACGTGATACACAAATGTGGCGTATGCTTCGCCCTTATCCCGGCTAGCACTCCTATCAACCGTCATGTATACACCGTTTGGCGATAGCTGTTTGGTTGCCCAATAGGACCCATCCCACCCGGTGGGAGTAATCTCCACAAAGATGTACCTTGGTTTTTTCGTGAAGTAATCTTTGATATCAACGAAGACGGCCATGAGGGCCGTGAGTAGTGCACTGTATTTCATTGGCAGGTAGCAGGGGTACCGTCAGCGCCCATTTTTTGAATGATGGCGTTGTTACCAACGATGTAGGTGAAACCATTTACACACTGCTCAGCCAGTGGGGCAGGAGCAGGGGGTGTGGCTGCGAGTTGTGCTTCAGGCGGTTGGTATGCACCATTGAACGTATTGGCAGTGTTGTGCGGTTTATTGCGATTCTGGTATGCAGGGATAGCAATTGCTACCAGAATGCCGATGATCGCCGTAACGATCATCATTTCGATAAGCGTAAATCCGTTTCGTTTCATTTAACTTCCTCCAAGTGTTCGTATTTCATTCCAGGATAATCAAACATCTCTACCTGCGACTGTTCATCAAAAGCATGTCCTGCTGCCATCTCAGCTTCAAATTGTGCCCAATAGGCATCTTCAGCCACCCTTTCAGCTTCACGCTGAACTAATACTTCAGGCTGAAGTTCATAGTGCAACCAATCGAGACATTCTTCACGGGTAGACATATGACGTGGACGGAAACCATTGATGTCCTTATACATATCCCACACAATCTCTTGCAGATCTTCTGTGGACAGCGTAGTAACGTTCTCGGGGGTCAGAATCATGGTGTTTGTCTCCAGTTGATGAAGACAATTATACAGAAGTTTGGGTAAAGGTCAACGGTCAGCTGGCCACACGAGATGACCCGCGCGGGTGAATACCATTCCTGTACACTTCACCAATGCATCCGGGGGACGATTTTTAATCCACTTATCGAGGTGCTCCGCCATCGTGTCAGAGTGGCTGGTGAATTGGAATGGTAACCGATCATCCCCCAACCAATATTCTGTTTTCCAGATTGGTTGGTGAGGGCCTGGTTCAAATGGATCAATAAGCATTGGGATTAGTCCAGGAGAGATCGGTATAAGGATATTGAGCAGGATCCCCTGCCATTCTCCAACCGTATTGGTTGCCTGATTCTATACGGACTCTGCCGACCACCGATGCCGTTTTGGGATCCCATTTAATCCACAACACGTTCCCAACATATACAAATCGGCCTTCTACAGTACCAATCGGTGAGGGTACGGTCATTTGTCTGTAATCCGTTTGTTTGAGACAGGTGTACCGACTTCCTTGGCGAGTCGATCGATAGCTGATTGAGGGACGCCGTAACCTTGAGTCTTCAGCCGTCGGAGGCGATGGAGGGCATCGGCTGCTTTTTCAATCAGGAAATCAGAGCCACCATTGATGTGAAGGGCGAGATGGAATTGATAGCCACCCACAGTGTGGTACATATACACACCACACTTGCCATCCATTCTACAATACGCCATTTTTAATACCCCTTGATTTCACGGCGCATTTCGCTCTTGACTTTCGAACGTTTTGCACCTTTAATTCCTGCCTTGACGTCATGACGAACACAACGTTTCGACATCAGAACGGTATTTGTGAACTTCGATCCTGCTGCTTTCATTTCATCTCTCCCAATTGATGTGTCCATTATATATCAATTGGGTCAAAAGTCAACAGTTATTTGGCATAGAGGATGCGTTTGTCAGGATCGATACTATTATTCAGACAGAAGGTAATTGCGTCACCCAACTCATCGAATGGGTATGATTGGTCGTTGAACTCCACCTTGAATGGTGGGCATTTCTTTTTACAATCGAGGTGAGCGAGATGTTCCTGCATCACACCAGCGAGTTGTTGAAATGCCTCAATTGTGCTGAGATAATACTCACGGGAGTTGTTGAGACGGATAACAGAGTTGGCGATCGCCAACATCTCTTCTTCGGTAGAAGGAATAATTGCTACGAAGGTATCGGATGTGATGGTCATAATTTAATCGAACGTAGGATCGCCAACAACAACGATGATCAAAGACATGAGAAGGAAGGTGATGATTTTCATTTAAATTGCCTCCGTGTTGCCATACGTGGTGAGAGGAGTGCCTTCTGGCAGTTCAATGGTAGCGAGTTCATTCATCTCGAAGTCAAATGTTTTCCAGAGGAAGTTGTTTTGTACTTCACCGATGGCTTCGGCATCCCCACCAACACCCTCTATCGTTACTGTACACTTCATCTTGGCGCCGGTGATGTTGTTGGTGCAGATCATCTCGTATATCGTGGCTTTCATCGTGGTCTCCAGTTGATGAATCAATTATACAACAATCGGGTCAAAAGACAACGATTAAATCAATCCCTGTTCCTGCGCAGCTTTGAGGACGATTTCATCCATCTTCCGCTCGAGACCGCTGATATCAGTGAAACGGCTCTTAACAATTACCGTACCACCAAAACCAAACACTTGACGGAATTCTGCAGCACGATTGCACAAACCATTGTTGAATAGATCGTAATAGCAGTTGGACGCCTTGCGAAACTTTTCCAGAGCACGACTATTCGGTGCAGTGACAGGGCCTTCAACAGGAACCAATTGTTCCAACTTCTTGGAGAGAGCTTCGTAGGTGCCGTTGCTATTCCAGTAAGATGCTTGTGCCATGTTGTTACTCCGTGTTGTCAGTTGATGAAGTAATTATACATCAATAGGGTCAAGAGTCAACATCTTTGTGAGAAATCTTACCTCTTCTGCAGATAGTTCGAGTGATGATGCAGAGCCTTTGAGGGAGTTGACACGAGCCATCAGTTGCTCGAGATTATCCATACGCCAAACTGCCTCATCAAATTCTGAAATAACAGGCCAACGAGATTTAGTCCACAGACGAGTGTCGCGAGGATTTTCTAGCAGAAACCGTTTCCACAGCGGCCAGTTATCAAACTCCGCATAAGCAGCTCTGACACCCTCCGCTAATGCATCAACGCGCATACTGGTTTGTTTAACCAGGTGTTGCAGAGTCATATCCAATTGCACAAATCGGTCTTGGTGCCACGTTGCTCTCATGATGATTCCTAATTATGGTTTGATGTATAACATATAGCCAATCAGGAACATAAAACCCATCCCTGCGGCAACCATTGCCAATAATACACCCTTTTGCCAACGAGTCAACATTTTATACTGCAATAGGATGTACCAAATCTCATTGAGCATTGGGAATATTCTTTGCAGCAGCGATCTCAACCAATTGACGTGCGTATTTCGGCATCTTCTTTTTCAGAATTGCCAACTGTTTAGGACTGAAAATTGTGGTAACATCTGCACCGATGGCTTGCATGCCACCTTTGCGTTGGAGACGTTCTGCGAAACTTGACAGGATGGTTCCATCAACACCTGTGAAGCCCATCGCATTGTGTTCGCGGGTGGCTTGTGCGTTTTGTTCATCTTGGGTTTGACGATCGTAAATTGCCAAAAGAGCCTTCAACATCCAACGGGAGTCAGAAGTGAGTTTCTCTTTCACAAAAAGAATACGATCTTGCTTGGTTTTGATGTCTGCGTAGGCCATAGTGTTCTCCCAATCGATGAGATCATTATACCCAAACTTGGTTAAAAGTCAACCCATAATTACATTAGGATGCTTCGATACCAATTCGGCCAGTTTGTCCCACGTGTCAGCATTACAACGATTGCGGAGGATGATATATTTGCTGTCTTCTTCGTCGTCAATTGGCTGGATAATTACACAACCAGTATCGTTCATACGAAAATGCGCGTCCATCATAGGTTCCGCTGTCAAATAGCTGATGTACGAAAGAGCTGTTGATTCAGATTCTGTTTGGTGATTACTTGCAGTCATTGGGAGTCCTTTATTGTGTAGATTGTCCGACGATGTACCCTGAACCAGCGCCAAGACGCCAAGCACTATTTAGTAACCGAGTTAGACTTTCTGCATTATCATAACCAACCACCTCACGTATCGGAGTCTCCTCAAACACAATTTGATATGTTTGAAAAATGTAGCTGGCTCTCTTAAATGTGTATGGCTTCTGTTGAAGCAAGTCCATCAACCCATCCATTAATTTTCAACCACAACTGCAGTTCCCTCAACCGTATCAAATTCGATCGTGACATACTCTCCGTATTCGATCCATTTCTTCAGGAAGCTGTTGTATTTTTCAGTGCGTGCTTCTTTTACCAATTCGACTTCATCAGAATCGAAATCAGCCGCAGCATCATCGGAACCAATCACCGAGATTGAATGCCGAATGCTATCATTTACAGCATCAGCGACACTGTCATAGACGCCATCAGGGTCTTTGAGGGTAATTCTAAACTTCATAGTTGATCCTTTTTTGATTATGCAGCATCATTAGTACGTGTTGTGCATTTGTTATTTCGAGTTGTCGGATTGCGCATTGATCGAGGCAGTAATCCAGTGTGGCAGCAATCATAAGATCGTTCGTTTCTGCATCACGAACAGTCCCAATAATTTGTCCACGACGATCCTGTTTCGTGATAATAATCACTTCACGAGGTTCGTTCATTCTGCATCATCCTGTTGATTTTGTTCGTTGAGTTCACGGACTTCTTCATCAACATAATCTTCGTAAGCAGCCATGGTCGTTCCTGTTTTGTTAACCGATGAGTCAATTATACAACGATTGGGACAAAAGTCAACCGATTGCACGATTTCCTTGGTGCTCTTTACATGACGAGAATCCGTGATCACCAGGCCCGAATTCGCTACCACACTGGCTGCAAAACACATTGCTGAATTTGAATCGAGTTCTTGGTTTAACCGCTTCCAGTTCGTTAATGCCACAATGGATGCAGGTGCCACCTTCGTGCTCATAGCCAGGTACGGCGTCTGTAAAAGTATGTGTGCAAGAAGCACGGAGACTTTTCAGTTCGGTAATGAGACCTTCCTGCTCACGGACACGCTGCTTGAAGCGAAACAAATTAAGCTCTGCGTGGGTAATTTGATCCTTGAGATTCATTTCAGAACTCCTCGACCCAACAATCACGCGGTTGCAGAGAGATAACGGTGCCATCGATATTGTCGACGTACTCACCATGAAATGCACGCACGGTGTATTCTTTGCCGTAATTGCCACGTTTCACGGAGAGAATTTGACCACTCTGCTCGATGTCGTATTTGAAACAGACGTAATCGCCAACTTTCAGATTGTTAACATCTTGTGCCATTTTATTGCTCCGTGTCGTCAGTTGATGTAATCATTATACCCCAATTAGGGTAAAAGTCAACGGTTGGATGGCTCGATTTCTTTAAACATCTCGTGTATACTCCTCTGCGATTTCTGCAATTTTGGCGTTGATATCATCAACGAGAGTATCATACACCTCCAGAGAGAGATTTTCAACAGCAAATTCAGACAACGCTTGGCTATTTGCCAGGGTATTTCGGAATACGCGAATGTCTTTTTCTTTGAGATCAGGATCGTTGCATTTGGTACGCAAATATTCTTGCTCACCAATCAGAGCTCTGCGAGCAAACAACTCGATGATGTCCGAGTCAGTCAGTTCTTCAGCGAGTTCAATCAAGTTCATGTGTATCTCCAGTTGATGAAGTAATTATACACAATGAGGGTCAAAGGTCAACAGCTAGCGGGGTAAAATGGGAAACCAAAGTCGATGTGTCGTTCCACCATTGCGTTCTCAAACTCGTTTTGGTTTCCAGTAAACGTGGCGTATAATGCCCTTGCACGCTGCACGTCATCAACGGAGTAAAAAGTATACAACCGTTCACCAATTCTTGCATCATATTCCATAATTATCCACCAACCTCCGTTGCGTTGTAGATGTGAACCATCCGGCCGTTAGTCAGCTGGTAAAAGTTCATATCGATGCGTGTGCCCATAAAGTGGTGTCCAACCGATTGTGACACAAAACTTCTGTCAGCTTCCGATAAGAATCCGTATGGGAATTTTTCCATATTACCACGAACGATTTTAACCATCACCGGTGCTGATTTCGGTTCTGGTTCGGTGGTATTTTTGGCAGCATCGTAAACTGCATGCATCAATTTCTTCAGAGAAGCAACAGACACTTCATGAAAATCGAGTCGATCGCTATTGCGAGTTTCCAGTGTCGTGATACCGAGTTGATCCCACACCATTTGAGAGAATAGTACATCAAGTTGTTCACGTTTCATTTTGATTTACCGACAGAGCCCCAGTGATTTATCATTGTACCATTCAATCGCTTCTTCGTCAACAGGAACGAATTTGTTGTCATTAACAAGCATCAGACAGTATTCTTCATCGATGATAGTATCTTCAATTTCGAAGTACACATCAATTTCCTCACCTTCTTCAATCGTATCACGATCGATCTCACGCCACGAACAACACATATCACCACAACGGTGAGTAACGAAGATACTGTAACCAAACGATTTGAGAGCTTTGAATCTCATCACACATCCTCTTCGAGGGTAGGAATATTCAGAAACCCTGCGATGTTTTCGAGTTGTTCAACGACATAGGATGCAGAACCAGCATGCCCCCAATTCGTACCAGGAGCCTTCCAGGTAGCAGCTTCCGTCTTAATCAATTCAGCTAGTTGTTCGATCTCGTTAATACGAATCGCCAAAACTTGCTCGGCGGTCATTCCTTGAACATACGCTTTCATTTCAGTTCTCCCTCAGCAATAAATTCATTATACAGACTTGACCCTAAAAGTCAACAATATAATTCAATAAAAATGTTCAAATAATTGTTGACCTAGCATAAATGCATAGTATAATAGACACATCAACCCAAGGAGAATGCAATGATGGCTTTAATCAAAAAGATTTGGAACAAGATTCATTGCGTTAAAAAGACTCTCGTTGGTATCGTTTGTGATGAACATGAACAGTTTCCGGGCATCTAAATTTCTGTTGACTTTTTCCAAAAAGCGTTGAACATAGCGTTTGTTATTTAAAAGGATCACAAATCATGCATAGCCCAAAAGTCGAAGCGATGATCGTTAAACACCCTTCACTCGTATTTGGTTTAGTTGGTATGGCATTCCTGTTACCAGCCCTCGCTGAAAACATTCTTCATTTCTTTAAACTTTAAGGAGATCAAATGGCACGTCCTAAAGGTAGTAAAAACAAACCGAAAGTTGCAGAACCTGTTACCAGCATCAAACGTCCTCGTGGACGTCCTCGCAAGATTGATGCGTTGATTGCTGCTTCAGCCAAAGCCTCAAAACCAGCGAAGCGGATCGAAGATAAAGTTCTTCCCAACATTGACTTCGAAGATAATGATGGGGATAGCGAATACAAGATCGTTCAGTGTCCTTATATGGGACCTGATGCTGATGATTCTGAAGTGTTCGTCCGACAGCAAGTGGTTGGGGATCGCAAATGGAACGAGGAAGACTTTGGTGGGAGCTTCTCCATCAACATCGACTCGTTGTACTGAAAAACTCTCAAAACAAAAAAGGGCCGTTTCGGCCCTTTTTCTTTTACTAGTAATTACCCCACCTTTTTCATTTTGTTGAAATAATACCTCTCGAGGATAGTGAGTGGTATTGGACAAACCTTGTTGCTTCTTCCCATATCGTAGATTTTTTCAATCAATGCACGATACAGCAGCGGGTGCATCTCTACACCCCTCGCAAGATAAAATTGTATCTCGTCAACAGTAAGGTGTGAATAAAGGTGGTTCATACATATACTTTAGCTTTGGTGCATCTTCCAGAGTTTGGACACAATCTTGGCCTTATCTCCTTCTGATGCTGAACCCAATTTAGGGTCGTTGTCAAGGACTTCCCAAGCAGCTTCTTTGAACTCATCTACAGAAACTTCTTCACCCTTCATACCGATCTGTGAACACCACTCGTCGTAATCTTTACTAGTAATTGCCGTCATATCGTTAGCTTCAGCAATAGTTTTACTACCCAACAGTTGTTTAATTTTCATTATTAGTCTCCCTAATTTGTTTCAGATTGTATATGTTATATTTATACAAAAGAAAAGGTGGGAAGCGAATTCCCACCTTTTAACCCGTACGGTTTTAGAACTATTTTGCTACTAGGGCCCTCAGGGCCCTAGGGGTGACTTTAAGCTTCATCGGCGACGGGTTCGGCTCCAGCAACTTCAGCTTCGGGGCGACAGATGGTAAGGATGCCATTCACCTTTTTCACTCGAACGGGCCGGGTAGATGCCAGCTCCGTGGTATCGAAACGTTTGGCTTGCCGAAGCACTGCCAGCGACACACCAAACTCGCTCATGAACGCCTCAACACTAACCGGGGTAACGGGGACAGCCAGGAATGCAGTAGTGATTTTGTCGCCCTTGCGGCCGCGCTTCTTCGGAGTAGCAACTTTCTTGGTGGCAGGGCCTGCCATACGGGGAGCTTTAGCTACCGGCGCTACACCAAACAATTCGCCGTAGGGTGCAACATCCATCACGGTGTCAATTTTAAAGATGCCCTTGCCCTTCAGATCGGAAGCGGTGGTCAACTCCTCGGTCGTAACACCGAAAGCTTCGCAAGCAGCCTCCGCCGACAGTTTGTAGGCTTCAATCAGGGCAAAACGTTGTCCCCAGGATAGGCTGGCGAGCTTGGTAGTGGTAGGTTGAATGGTCTTCATAAGTTACTCCTCAGATTAGTTAATTTAATGTACTTCCATGTATCAATTATACCCCCTATTTAAGCGGGGGTCAACACCCTAACACCCTATTAAACCGCAGGAATAGGGGTAGAAACGTATACCGATCCTGATAATGGTAGTGGGGGTAGATTGGCGTCCTGAATTTCTTCAGGCGACATAATGTGACCCTGGTGTTCATCTTCAGACAAAGGAGACATCGCTGACAGAGAATTCATGCGGATCATCTTTCCCTCCACTTGAGCACCCGGATCGACCTGGAGGGTTTGGTAGTAGCTGACATCTCCGTAGACTTTGGCGGTAGCTGTCAGGTGTACCCAGGTGCCCAGGACTTCTCCGTAAAGCGCCCCCTCGATACTGACATTGTCTGCCTCGATGTCCCCGGACACAGTTCCATCTTTACCAATCGTTACATGTGATAGTGGACCTGTTACCTCTCTCTTCACAGGATCAGACGGAACGACATTCCCACGGACATCTCCATCAATGCGAATAGCTGACTCGAATCGAATGTCACCGGTGATCGTAGTCTTGGGCCCAATGAGGGTCTCAACACGAGCAGCGGCTGGAGCTTTGGTTAAAGCAACTTTACGTTTAAAGATGTTCATTTGTTTCCCTTTTAAAAGTTATAGGTATTAAAATTATACCCTGAATATAACTCCTTGACAACAAAAGATATTTTTGTGGGGCTATTGGGATGTAACTCGTTGATTTTTTGGGGGTAATATTACCCAATAGGAACACATCATAAATAACTATACGATGTGTATTCCAATGGAGATGTTATGAAACATAGTTACGATGAACAGACTTTGCGGGCAGCAATTACAAATTCCACTTCAGTGAGACAGGCGCTGCTGAAGTTGGGTGTCGCCGCAAGGGGTGGCAACTACAAGATAATAGAGAAGGCGGTAGCTACCTATAGCATTGACACAACTCACTTCAAGGGCAAAGGCTGGAACAAGGGCACACAGCAACCAAAGAGAGACATTAATGATTACTTGAACGGTGGCATAGAGATAAACTCCTTTCGTCTGAAGAATCGTTTATTACAGGAAGGGATGTTGGAGCGCCGCTGCTGCGGGTGTGATAATGATACTTGGTTGGATAATCCAATCCCTGTGGAACTGGACCATATAGATGGTGACTCGAGTAACAATCGCCTGAATAATCTACGGTTGTTATGCCCTAACTGTCACGCCCTCACCCCTACATATCGTGGGAAGAACAAAGGCCGTAACAAAGCATAACTATGTATTTGGTGCGAGAGAGGGGACTCGAACCCCTATAGCCGAAGCCGGGAGATTTTAAGAAGAACCCGCTCTTCGCAGATCCTTGAAAAAGTCTCCTATGTATACCATTCCATCACTCTCGCTTACTACAAATTTGGTACGGGCAGATGGATTCGAACCACCGACCTGCTCTTTATCAAAAAGCTGCTCTGACACATTCGATCCTTCGCATACGTATGAAGGGAACGTTACTCCTTCTCAATATGTATGCTAATCTACCGTCTGTGCGTTACCTGCCCACTACCCGATCAGTTGGCCAACCTACTGGATAATGCGTAAACACCGCTGAGCTACACCCGCATTGAAAACTTGGTGGTCCCTAACTATAATCACATCGTTTGATAAACGGGCCACCACATCTATCAACACTTCGGTGCTATTATAGCAGCCTCTCGGCCTGAGCACAACAGCTCTGGCACCCCTGGAAGGAGTTGAACCCTCGGTAGGTCGCTTAGAAGGCGTCCCCCCAGTCCGCTGGCAGGGGTAAAACTGGAGCGGGATAGGAGAATCGAACTCCTTTAGCCAGCTTGGAAGGCTGGAACTCAACCAATGAGCCAATCCCGCAAAATATATGTCGCGAACACTCAAATCCCTTTACTCTTGTGTTCATCCCACCGCTAAGTGGTTTCGGTCCGTCCGGGCTACCCCACACCAGGGTATTGTAATGTGGGACCACGCGAGGGCCAGTATCTCGGCCAATCCTTTACGACATATCTGGAAGCGGAGGAAGGACTCGAACCTTCGGGGTCAAAGACGCCGGCTTATGAGGCCGGAGAGCTGCCAACTACTCACTACCCCGCTATAATAATTTACTTTATAGACATCCCGATCCACCACGAGAGCTGGCACTCTCCAGTTTCACCCCTGCCAGGGGACCGCAGTCTCAATATCCCTCCGTGGGAATCAAGGTGCGTCAGAACATCTGTAAAACAAACTAAAACCCATTCTGTTTCTTGGGTGGGCACCCTCAGCACGCTTAGATTTACGTACGAGTCTTCACGGTACTATCGGAGCAGACTCAACTGCAATTCTTTTTTTGGTAGTCCCCCAGGGATTCGAACCCGTGTCGTTCCAGCCTATCTGACCAGTCTCCAGAGTTTATAAAACTCCGCCGCATACCAATGCTGAGGACCAAAATCTTTATTTATGGCAGTACCAACAATTTGTGCTGCCACCGTAATTTATGCTCTGAGCAGTCTACTCTTAGACGCTAACCGAGGTCCGGAGCTGAACCTCACCGCCTTACTGTAAGGCGACACAACCACCGAAACATTTTCAACCATCGTTCGGACATGGTCCACCACGTAAAGCTTGGTGGGCTAGCTGGAAACAGGATAAGGCGCAGTCCCCCGCCATGCCCCGGCGATCCGGCATCCGATCATATCAGTAACGCTGATACACCGTTATTTGCCGACTAAGCAAATTCTTTGGCTCCCCAGGATGGGATCGAACCACCGACATCCTGATTAACAGTCAGGCGCAACTACCGCTGTGCTACTGGGGAACTGCTATTTCGTTCCAAACTCACCCTTCATGTAATAATCCAACATTTTGTTGGTAATCATGTCAGGAACATTCGACCACTGATCCTCAAGAACGAATCTAGGAGCACCTTTCCAGGTCAGATTCTTCCGGAAGTTATGGAAAAACTGACGATGTTCAGCATTCTCCACATCAAAAACAACTGCGGCAGGAATGCGTAAAATCGGATGTTGTGCCATTTGTTTACTCCGTTGTGACAGTTTGATAACTATACATCAATTTAAAATTAAGTCAACTGCTTAGGACCAAAATTATACAGAATGCCGTCCATCACATCCTTAATGTTTTTTGCTCCCACAGGATTCTGGGAGTGAACACTGTATTTAAACCCAACTGGAATGGCCAGGTTCTCATCAAGAATCTGATCCAACAACCAATTAATGAATCTCATGCTGGTATCATCACCACCAAGGTCATGATCGAAAGCAATCTCCATGGGGAAGCCATATACGGTGATAACCCCAACAGCTTCTTGTGAAGAGCGGGCGACGATCCAATCATCCGTGACTGGGAATCGCTCATCATCAATGAACAGTTTGTAAGACATCACTCTTTCCACTTCGGTTTGAACGAGTCGCCCGTCACTCGATTCCATTGCTCGGCCCATTGAGCCACCCAGGACTTTAGCACAGGGTCGTCGTCATCAATCGCTCGAGTTTCGCATTCGCGCATCATCGTCCAAAAAGATGTCATGACGTTTTCGTGCTCATCAGCAGGAATATTATCAAGTTTCAACATCGGCATAATTTAGTCCTCAACTTCCTGGAAGGTCAACCAGGCACCGACAGCATAAGCCATGGCGACGATGGATGGCTTACCGTATTCTTGATATTGACGGAATACCAATACGCCGTCGTAGAGTTCCCACTCATCAGCATAAACATCTTCAGTGAGGGGAGCGGAAGTACTGCACCCACCTTGTGTAGCACGCAGATCAGGCACGCTTTTACCAGGCAGAGTAACTTGAAAACGCTTGGGCATTTGTATTCCTTGGTTGATTGAATGAAGTGACTCTACCAATATTAAGGGTCAAAGTCAACTAGCCTTCATAAAGTTTATAACCCATCTCTTTGCACTCCAATCCAGCTTCAACGTGATTGGTTGCTTTCAACTTGATTTTATTACGGGCAGGGACGGTGCACCACCCAGTGAGATGTGGGCGCAGATGTTGGTTACAGTAAACAAATACGTTTTCGCCGAACACCTGTTCGTCTTCGGTTAATTTCTTCTCGGTATCCATTTAAGCTCCTTTGTGGTAAAGGCGGGGTCACCCCCACCTTTATTCAGTCTTTGGTTTCGAGGGAAATGTTCTTGATAGCTGACGTATAAATCTTGTTATAAACTGACTTGAATGCAGTCGTAACAAGTCGTTGGATGCCATTAATGATATCCGCAGTCAAATTTTCCACCAAACTGAACGGCCACACAATGATCCACGCTACGAAAGTATCAATCATCTGACTTGGGTGAAGAGCCTTGATAGCATACTTACGATATGCATCATCTGTCATTTGTTTGATCTCTTCAACCGCTTTATCAGCGTGTCGTTTATATCGCCAAAAACTCCACAACACCCCAATGACAAGATAGACGGCACTACCAATTGCCAAGTTTTTGAGAGAGATGTCGAAGAAGAAAAAAGCGAGGACAGCACTCACGATTGCTGTGAATACTGCAAAACCACGTACGTTATTGTGTTCAAACAGAATGCCGAGGACAGCAAGCGTAATCAAAGTTGGCCACGTGAGCAAATAGCCCGTCGCCAATCCAGCAAAAAATTCCAACATGTAATTCTCCTATTGATCGTGAGGATTACATCCTACTATCTCGTTATAAAAAAGTCAACCCTTTTTATTTTGTTTACGGAGCTGCTTGAACAGCTTCACTGATTCTTCATCAAATTTACTCATCTCGATTTCCTATGTTATGGTGCAAGCGGAGAGACTCGAACTCTCAATCCTCACGGCGCTGGCTTCTGTCGAGTACCCGCTTTAGCAGATACTCTGCACAAGACCAGAGTGTATACCATTCCACCACGCTTGCGTTGTTTGGTGCCCAGGGTGGGATTCGAACCCACACTAAATAGGTTTTGAATCTATTGCCTCTACCGATTGCGCTACCTGGGCGTTGCTAATATCTGGTACCCCCGGTCAGATTCGAACTGACACTGACATGCTCCTAAGGCATGTGACTCTACCAATTGGCCTACGGGGGCAATCACCACCCACGGGGTTGCCCGGTGGCACTACGCATCATCTTATGACTGATACACAGCATGTTGTTTGGTACCCGGGATCAGAGTCGAACTGACAAAATCACCTACTTTTGAGGAAGGCCGCTTTACCAAAATTGCGTACCCGGGCATTGCTGTAGTAGGTGGAACACAATCCTATTAAGTTGCGCTTCGATCTTTATCAGCAGCATTACCTGCTCGCAACACCATTTACCCATCACCTGGGATGGACTACAAAAATATGGCGGAGAAGGTGAGACTCGAACTCACACACCTGGGGACACCAGGCCCTCTGTTTTCAAGACAGCCGCCGCTAGGCCAACTCGGCTAACATCTCCATATTAAAACACACCACGATTGGGTCCTTTGGCACCGGTGCAACCCGGGAGCTTCCATCGGCAATCCAATACACGGATAGATCCTTCCAACCACTGTCTATCACCCGTTGGGTAGGGTGATGTGTTTTAATATGGTACCCCTGGTCGGATTCGAACCGACACATAAATGGATTTTAAATCCACCGACTCTACCTAATTGGCCTACAGGGGCATAACTTATTCATTCGACTGGGTGGAATTGAACCACCTCGGGGGCATTTGGTTGCCTACTTCGCTCATCACGCCTCGGACTTCCCCTTGCTACCATTACAACACAGTCAAATATGGCGGAAGACCAGGGAATCGAACCCTGTGACCCACGTAAATGGGCCTACGGATTAGCAATCCGCTGCATTACCATCCTGCCCGTCTTCCATAACTTGCGGAGGAGACATGGACTCGAGCCCTCCTTATCTGGTACCGAAGGTGGGATTCGAACCCACACAAGCTGCGGTTTGTTGGAAGGGTTACCGCTTTCGCTTACCTGGCTCCCCAGGGCTCCCCACTATGATTCCACCACCAGGGTATACCAATTCCCCATCACTTCGATATTTGGTGCGTAAGGAGAGACTCGAACTCTCAATCCACGAGGGCATTGGCTTCTTAGACCAACGTGTATACCATTCCACCACTCACGCATATATTTTTCCGCTGTAGTTTTACCTGTACTCTTTCAAGCCGGGTCCCTTCGCATGTATCGCGGATCATACCTATTTCAATTTTGGTGGGAGCGGAGGGAATCGAACCCACTCTGTGTTCCGGTTAAAAGCCGGATGTCTACCCAGTCGACATCGCTCCCAAAATTATTCGTTGGTGCACCGCCACGGTAACGATCCGTGTTCTAAAGGGTAAGAGCCTATTGCATCACCATTAATGCTTGCGGTACATGGTGGAGACTGGGGGAGTTTAACCACCTCGTCTTAATTCGCCCCCAGACTTATTTAGAGACATCAGGTTACGCGCCTGACGGGGGGATCAATCTCCATTACTAATTTGGACACCATGCGTGGGTACCGACCCCACACCTCCTTTTGTACAAACGGGAGCGACCCGCCGAACCTCAACACCTGGACGTCACAAGTGTTATTGGTTAGGTGTTCTAGCCTTTTAAACTAGCACAGTGATAATAATCTGGTGCGCCGTCCAGGTAACGATCCCTGCCACGCACAAAGGCTACGGTTTTACAGACCGGGCTGCGTCCTTAGCAGCGTATGGACCCAATGTAAATTTTAATACTGGTGGATGCTGTAGGAATCGAACCTACTCGGTCTAGCCGCTCACCGGGTTACAGCCGGGGCCCATACCATTACGGGGGAGCATCCAAATAAAACATTTCAAATACTTTCTTCTTGGCACCTAACATCCAACCTTGATCGATATATTCACACAATAGATGTTTTTTAATTCGTTTTCTTTTTATACCCAGCGATGGATAACTTATCACACAAGTACCAAATTGTGAGTTTTTTTCACCGATCGAGTGACCGTTTTGTTTATAGGCAAGTTTCCTTTTTTCATTAACCTCTGCTGTGTGCATATAGCTAGCGTCAGACCGTATTCCTCTATCAAGTAATGTTTTGCGTCGTTTTGCTTTACTGGATGGATGTTGTGCGGCTTCAGAAGCTTTCTTACCTATTACAGACCTCCAATCCTTACCTAATTTTTGTTCCAACTTTTTGTCAGTGTTTTTTCTAGCTCTACTATTTTGAATACATAATTCTTCATAATTTTTATTAATATGGTCAAATCCTCCCAAACCACCTCTGCGTAAATTATAGACTTCATCTCTCTCAAGAAAGTTTTCAGTTACTACTTCTTTCTCTTTTGCGTACATCAATTCTTCACTCTCGAAAAATTCGAGCACGTCTTTTGTAAAATTATCAATGCCATATTTCTTTATGGCTCGTTTGATAACTTTTCCAGAGCCCATATAACCATCATCTAAATTGCCGGTTTTGTGCACTCCTACGTAGATTTTGCCATTCACCAAGTTGGTGATTTGATAGATGTAATAGAACATAATAGTTCCTCCTATATCTATTTATGACAACTCTACTATTGTGTGCGGGCGACAGGAATCGAACCTGCAACATTCTGGTTGGAAGCCAGACGCTCTACCAATTGAGCTACGCACGCCCTTAAATTCACTTTGGAGACCGAGGTCAGAATCGAACTGACGAATTCTGGGTTTGCAATCCAGGCGAATACCATTCTCGTCACACGGTCTCCAAAAAGAACTTCTTTGGAGCGGGTACCCAGAATCGAACTGGGGCATAAACCTCGGCAAGGTTTCAGGCTACCATTACATCATACCCGCATAAATTTTCAAATTGTAAAAGATCAAGTACTACATACAAAAAAAGCCCCGCTATTTCTAACGGGGCGAAGTAATCTGTTTCGGATGAACAAACGAAGTCGCCTCGTTAGGATAAGCCCCCTAAGAGTTTGGAACAATAACTTTTTGACTTCAGTGTGAACATTTCATTCATTCCTTAAATGGTTTCGAGCACATTGCTCAATTGTTACATTAATTATATATGACTTATTTATAAAAGTCAACCAATTTTTCAAAACTGGTTACAAAAAATCGTATGAAGGCAAGATTAACCACTTACCTTCACCACTCTCACCCTTATCCGACCAGGGGGACGCTTGTCAGCCTACGTCGCATTGAATGTTTTTCAATATCGGGGAACTATTCGTGAGGACTTTTACCCCGCCACCTTTCGCACGCTGGATTCCCTGCGATCACCACCTAGTTCCCAAGATGGTTGGCGTTTACTTCTTGGGTACGTCTACCCAACTAATTCTTGGTTGCGTGGAGTTGGATTCGAACCAACGACCTCCGGCTTATGAGACCGGCGAGCTGACCACTGCTCCATCCCGCAATTGTTACTTTAAATTAGGTCAGCGTAGGAACACTTTTTCATCTACGCTGTCGTTAACAACTCAACCCGCCGGGGGAATTATTAACTGTGTTCATCACAACAAAATCTATTATACGTTGTTTATTTATAAAGTCAACAACTTTTTACAACATCTCCATTTCTTCAACAGAAATTTCCTTGAAGGAGACAGGTTCCATCGTAATCTCTTCCAGAATGTTTTTCAACTCATACGCTGAAACAGAATGTCCTGCAAACACGGTTGTATCGCCATCTTTCAGGAGAATCCAATCATCGGTGTAAAAAAGTTTAATTGCCACAATTACCTCTCGTTAGTCTTGGAATGTATACTTTGCTTTAAGCGCAATGCAACCATCTTGCGGCCGATATTCGTATTGGGGGAATCGAATTCGCCATTCCCTAACCTCTGCATTGTTGTTCGTGGATACAATTGCAACTTGTTCTGGAAATTTAAGAAATGTAGTCACCTTTTCATGTTCCCATGGTGTATCAGTTGCTAACCGAATCTTCTTTTCCGTGAAACCAACAACGGTTGCTTGAACAAGATCCGCTGTGTAACCCTGAAGATTAGTCACAACCATCTGTCCAAAAGCTAGTGTTTTTCCAGTAACATCTTTCACAAGAAATCTTTCAAAATATGTGTTGTGCAAACGATTGTAGGGGATTCGAACCCGCTGTTTCCGGCAGCAATTGCCGGTGCCCTAGCCGCTAGACGAACAATCTTCACCCTCATAATAACATCCTGACCGATGTTTTCTACAGGCGCTGCTTTCGGGGGTCAGCCCAGAAACTGGTTAGATAAAGTCACGCGAGATTCGAACTCGCCCATCCCAGCCGTTTTCGTCCAACTACTCACCCTGCAAGGGTTTTGTCGGAGTACTCGGGCCGAGTATGCACAGCCTGACATCTTGACACCAGAAGACGAAGATTGCAGTCAACTTCTTCTGTTCTAATTTAACAAAAGATATTTTACAGCATATTTCTAAAATGACAACGGTCAGCATTCAAAAAAGATGCTCCAATTGCCCGTGCTCGTTCGCCACCAAGGACACAAAAGTCAGCTAGCCATCTGTCGTACGACAGCAGTGGCGCCTGTGACCGCGCTTGACGCACAAGATAGTCTGCTCTACAATTATAGACACTCAAACCATGACCCTTGACCCAATTCATGTGGGAGTGTTTGATATAATCAAACACCAGTTCCCGCAGGCCTTCTGCATTTGGATAGAACCAATGCACAATATAATCAATCATTGCAATCACTTTATCACGTGAAGATATAAGATAATTCTCATCCTGCACGTATGTGTGGGCAAAGGCAATAAATTGGTCATCCGTGTAAAAAGAACATTCGTGTGGCTTATAGCCGCGATTGTGCATGAGTAACGTAGCTTCAATCAAGGCAACCCATTCGTGGCAACCACTCGTCACCTGACCACGCTTTTTCACCACCATGCCGTTGACTTCAATCTGCTCATCTTCCATGCAGCTGACAACACCCCACGAAACTTTAAGTTCGTTTTTCTTTTTCTTTCCTGGGGGAGTAGACGACCCACCATCAAAATAAACTACGGCACTAGTCATACCAATCCCTTCACAACTTGGCTAAACCAGATTTTTTTGCTTTTATCAATCACACGGCCTTCGTTTGTAGCAACTTCCACTTCCAGGATTCGATCTGGAACACCAAACCGAGTTGAGATCGGTTCCATGCTAATCACGGTGGAGATATAGAACCAGCGACGATTGGGTTCCATTATATGCCACTCGGAAAGAAACACATCACCTTCTTTAACGGTATCGAGTGTAACGGCACTGGACATTTTTGGAGTTCTCGAAGTTGTTTGACTTAAAGATACTATATCTAATTAGGGTACAAAAGTCAACATCTACTATTTTCGGGGGTTATAAGGAAGAAAATCCGTATAATTATCATGATGCACTGGGGTGCATTTTTTAGACAAACAAAAAATAGAAAAGTTCCACCAAAAAATGATAAAACTTTTCTATGAAAAGGCATGGCAACGATAGATGTTAGTCTATCACAAATGCTTCATGATCTCTTTGCGTAAGGGCCAAAGTGCAAATACAAGCAACCCAACTCCACATGCGGCAATGACCAGGAACCAAGGGTCACCATGGATCTTTAACTCCAGGATTGCCCTAGCAAATAACAACATAAACGCCACCGTAGCAAGAGGCAGAGCAATGTAAAAGACGGAGCCTGGATATTTTTTCCAGTTAAAAAGTCGTTCGAGTCTTTTAAACATCTCCTGCATCCTTCACGAGCTGTTGAGCAACCTGGATAACCATCTCATTAAAGATGGCCATAACCAAACCATTCTCAGTTGCTTCACGATCTGACATGCCTTCAGAGCGCCCCCGAGCGTAATAATCGTCGAACTGGTCTTGCGAACATTCACTCAGTCGCTGAACCACAAACAGCGTAAGCATGCGGGAGAAAGTGTCTTCATCAATCCCCGTAAGATCGATCACATCACATGTAGTCTTGTTCACGATTCCGCATCCTTTTCTGTGATTTTGCATCCTGACTCTTACGAGCCAGTTTCGCAAGACGATTTTCGCGACGATCCGCGTTCAGATCTTTGTTGTGACGTTTGTCCTTACTTGCCATGATACTCACCTCTTATTTCAAAAATTACAGACCACAAAGCTTTTGCAACGCTTCATCAGGAACACCGTGTGTACAACCTTCACGGATGGTGCGTGGAGACAAAGCACCAAATCCCTTGTACTCGACTGGACAAAGCAGTTCCATCAATTCACCCAGAACGGAACAATTTGAGTCACCTCCAATGCGCCATTCACCAAACGACATGTATAACCACAGATCTTCACCAGTTTCTTGGTGATGGACACTAATACTGTTGGAATATTTTTCCTTTTTCTGCGTTGACAATCCTGCCCCACGACCAAACACTTCAGCCATCCGTTTGCAGGTAAGGAACGGCAATTCGATGATCAATCCACCGCTAGCCCGACGATCGCCTTTCAGTCGCGTAAACATTCTATTCCCTTTTGCTCTTCGATGATTTCATTATACCCATTTAGGGTATAATGTCAACGAAAGTTCCCTTCAGAGCGAGTACTTCGCGCCATCGTGAGGTGCGGCGATTTCGTTCCACTTATCGATCAGATCCCACGCTTGGTCGCTGGTCAACTCAACACTCTCTTCATAATCCTTGTTGGGCGGAACAGGCTCACCCGTGATTTCAGCGAGATGTCGGCGCGTAAACGGAAGCCATTCAACTTCCCCATCATATTTTACACAAAATTGTGAAGGCATAATCAATCTTCCTTTAGATAGTTGATATTAAAAATGTTGGCGGTTACCAATCCAACTGAACATGAACTGGATGAATCGATACGATCTCCTCACGATCTGTTTGAATCTTGAGGATGATTTCATCTGTGCTGTTGCGAGCAAACCCCATCACATGCCCCAGCTCCCAATCCAACGGCTTGGAATCGTTTGCATCACGCCAGGCAGGATTATACTTTACGACAACGCCGAGCGTGCACCGTTTCAAATCTGTTGTCATTTCAGCTTGTCTGCCTCGTAATTTGAGAAACCAACTCTTTCAGCATCGTCGCTTCCAGGTCGGCATACACTTTGCATTGTGCGATGTAATCAGTGTACTGCTTAAACGTCATTGGTTCAAGTCCAATGTTACGTGTTTCATTAGCGTACTTCCAATACTGCTGAATTGTTTCATACTGACCCATGATCACACCCTCGATTTATTTGCACACCCAAGGGGTACGCTCTTCATCCACGTCCAACCCGATATCGTTCACTGTGTGAGTAATGACACCATCTTTGTCGACATAGATGATATTCTCAATTCGTAACAACCATCCACGACGTTTGTAGCCATTGCCAGTATCTTGGGTATAACGCGTTGCACCAAGTTCCTCATCCATTTCGTTGCCGTGTGAAATGAGAAAGGTGGGAGTCATTTTGTCGTAGCCAGACTCACGCTGACAGATGATGATTGAGAAGTTACCACGCTCTTCCTTGATAATGTCAGCGATTGACACTTTCTTGGCGTCGTAGTGATAGCCCTTCATGATGTACCACATGTCTTGCTCCATTTGTGACCGTGAAGTTATTATACAACTATTGGGTCAAAAGTCAACCGGTTAAAAGAAAAGAGGAGATTTCTCTCCTCCTTCCTTTTCCTTTAGTTCAGTTGAACCAACTTCAACATTTCAGGATTTTCCAACAGACCAGAATAACCACTCTGTTCCAGTTTCATTTCGCTGATTTTGCCACGAATCTGACGTTCTTTGCGACCAACAGATTTGATCTGTCCCATCACTTCGACCAATTCAGCATTCAAACCTTCCAATTCTTGTTTCAAAGAATTGTTCAACGAAACATCTTCTTTGGCAATGTCGAACAAAAAGGTTTTGGTGAAAGAGGCATAGTCACGTTCACTTTTTTCATCAAACACACCAACATTCACTTGAATGACAGGCTTTTTGTTTTGATACGTACCTTCCCACTTCACATCCACACCAGTCACTTTGGTGAACAGACCAACCACAGGAATGGTGGTTTCATACTGATCCTGATCAACCGAAGCCACAACAGCCTTCTGCAGATCATCAATATCACGTTTGGCAGTTTTGATTTTTGCCGAAAGTTCATCTTTCTTCAGGAAAAGACCATCTTCATATTTCGAAACAAACACAGAAACGACTTCGTCCATACCCACATTCACATCAGTCGTCATTGCAGTCATCAGATCGTTTGCCATTTTGTAAATCTCCGTTTAGTTAGGTGGTGTTGCTCTCACAACAAAGACTATTCTACAGGTTTTTTGCAGTAAGTCAACAATTAGGGTCAATCTTTTTGAAACATATCAGGCTCATCCCACACTTGTTTCATGAAGTCAAGAGCATTCCTCCAACCTTCATATTCATAAGAAACACCATTTGCATGTTCCACCATTTGTTCCCAAGTTACCAGTTTCTGCAGGATTCGAATAACACTTGCATAATCTTCGTATGCATATTTCACGTCAATGTTGTATTTGACACCTTTGTTCAAGGCAGCAAATCCCAATGAAATCAACGATTGAGCATCACTTTTTTTCGCAACTTTGCGTTCAGTTTTTTCATGCAAAGACAAGCGGTTACCAACCCGACGAAGTCCTTTCACATAATCCGAAACAGCAATGCCACGATCTTGAAGAAAGTCAACAAACTCATCATCTTCAATGATGATTGATTTCTTTACCTTTTGTTTCATTTCAGCCTTCAGTGACTGAAGGACTTCGATGATTGCATTACTTTTGATCGTAGCCGAATAAGTGCTAATATAACTCACACCTAAAGTTTCCTTCAACTCATCTTCGGTGAAGAACTCATCACCTGCATCTTCAGCGTTTTCAATCTCTTTGAGCTGAATGTGCCATTTGGATTCTTCTTCGATCTCATACAATCTCATGTTACTTCCTTCGTTGTTTGACGGTGAAGTCATTATACAACATTAGGGTCAAAAGTCAACGCCTAGATTTGGCGATACTCAACGAATTTAACGTACGAAGGCGCAACATCAATAAGCTTTCGAGAAGCTACGTGGTAAAACGAATTCTCCCACGGGCGCCAAATTAGCTCGTCGCCTGGGGCTGCATACGGTTGCAACCAATCAGGCATAGCCGTTGCGTTGACGATAGCAAACACCGCCACATAGTTGGGCGTGTCGGCGACAGCTTGTTCAAAATCGGAGGTCTTCATTTTGTAGCTTCCAACAACCTGTTGACCGATTCAACCAACTCCTGTATCGAAACATCGGGCAATTCCTTTTGCAGAATTTTCATGACAGCTTTCCCTGTTTTGCCGGCATTGGATCTAACTATCCTAAGAACCTCTTTGTCGAGCATGATTTCATTAACTCTATCTAGTTCTGCAAACACTTTCGTTGCTTCATCGGCATTTGGTTCCATGATGAATCCTTATTTAACTTGACCCTATTGTACAACAAAAATAATTTAGGTCAACACACATTTCTGGGTAGTTTGCCGAATGCCATCCGCACAAGCTCAACCGTCAAATTCTTGTCATGGAACACGGTAGTCATGTCGCCAACACAATCATCAACAAGCACAGCTATGCAATCAGTCATTGTCGCCATACAGTAATCGTGGAAGCCACGTTGCTTACCCCACAATGAGATAAATTCGTGTAGATCGAGTTGCATGCGGTGCTCTTTACACACCACCCGGCGAACGTCATCGTAAGTCAAGCAATCAACAACCGTTACACCAAATGCACTCTCGAGCATTTGTTTGAAGTCTCTGTTAAAAACTTCCTTATCGCGCTCATCATACACCGCTGCAGAGAATACAGTAACCTCGGTCACATGATTGTCAGCCACCCATTTACGCAGCTTCGAGACGTTGCAAAGTAAACCCTCATCCCATGATGTGATGCACGTTTCTTCCAAGTCCCAAAATACTTTCACTGGTTTCATTTTACGCCCAACCTAAATGTGCCATAACCTTTGCAACGACAAGGTACCAGGCATATACCGGCATCACGAATGCTGCGGCAGATAGCCAGCCAGCTTTTGCCAATACCACACCCGCTAACCACGAAACTACTCCCACAAAAGTAACGAGATATTTCATTTTAATCCTTTCAATTATTTAAAGCCATTATACAAACAATTTGGGTAATGTCAACAGTTGACCTTTTAACCCAAATGTGGATAATGATCTCTATCAACAACGGAGATCAAGCATGAACAACAAGCAAGTGGTGTCATACGACCTGTATACCCGAATCAACAAGATTCTGCTGGAAGGTATTGCGAAACTCGAAAAACACTATGGCGTTGAACTTGAAATGCCGAAAGTTCTGTACACACTACGTGGTACTACAGGCGGCAGGGCAGATTACCGCAAATGGACTGTCAATTACAATGCTGTGTTGTTGAATGAAAACGTTGATGTTTTTTTGGCACGCACCGTTCCGCACGAACTTGCACACTTGGCCTGCGACAAAATTTATCCCCAGGCACATGAAACCGACATCGTTATGTCTCGAACTGGTAGATGGAAGCGCACCAAACGTGATGTACATGGTCGGTATTGGCAGGAAATTATGCGCGTTTTGGGCGTGAAAGATATTACGCGATGCCACAGTTATGACGTCACTAACTCCAAGGTTGAAAAAACCTTTAAGAAATTCAACTACTCATGTGGTTGTGGGGTTGGTCACCACAAGGTTGGTGCAAAGGTGCATAACAAGATTTCTCTGTTCAATGCGCGTTATACGTGTAGGGTGTGTAAGCAAGTTTTGGTTTCGGCTAATAGTATCAACAGCATGGTCGTAAAACCGGCACCTACACCTGTCGTGAAAAAGAAAGCCGTTGCATCCACCAACGGCACTAAAATTGAGCGTGCTCGTGGCATCCTTGCATCAATGCACAATGCATCCCAGAAAACTGTTGTTGAAGCGTTCATGAGCCAGCTTGATATGACACAGGCTGGGGCTCGTACGTACTACTACAATTTGACCAAATAGTTGTTGACGTTTGGGTCAAACGGGATTACCATACCTTTATTAAAAACAAAGGACACAATATGAGCAAAAAAGTTAAAACTCCGCCTCGGCTGACGATTACTGAGAAGGTTGATAATTATAGTTGTTACGACCTTGATGGTAAAGTAACCAACTTACTCGAGCTGTGTCAAAATCTCATTGAACGCCATGGTGATACGGTGCGTTTTGATTATGGACAACACACGGCGTGGGAAGATACTTATTCGTTTAACGTGAATGTTCATCGTCCGGAAACTGATAGCGAATATGAAGCACGTGTGGGTAGTTGGGTTATCAATCAGCAAAAAATCGAAGAACGTGAACGCGCAGAACTTGCTCGTCTTACGGAGAAATACGGGAGCATTAAATGAACATGTACATCATTTGTGGTGTAGATCGTAACACTGGCGAGCGATGGGTGTCTCAATGGCAAGGCCAGGGTGTGTGGTATCACAAAGATCGAGCCAGGGAAGCTCGTGATGCCCTTCAAAAGGCTCAAACGGATCCGAACGTAGCTTACGGAGTGTACAAATATATCAACGAGCCTGTTTAAAACCGTTGACCTTTTAGTCCAAATCGGTATAATAGCCTTCATTGACTGACAACACATAAGGACAGATCAAAATGAACCAAATCATTGAAAACCTGGCACAACAAAACTTCGATGTCCGTTCGGTGACTGCAGCTGGTCATTTTGCGAACTCCTTTTCTGAAAAGAAGTGGTCGAAGAATCGTTTTGAAAACCTCATCAAAGACATGTTCGGTATCGAAACCAAAACCGAATTTGACAAGGAAGCGGAGATTCTGTTCCGCTACATGATTGTCGAAGCGATCAAACTGAATGCAGCAGGAACCGCATTCGGTGCTGAAGATGTGCTGAAAACGGCTCGTGGATTGACCTCGAAATTCTTTGTGAATTTCCCTTGGCTTCATCCCGACCACTATTCACAACTGGCAAAATCTGATTTCGATGAAGATGGTAACTACATCGGCCCCAAAGGCTATGATGATACTGTGCCTGTCGAAGACATCAAGATCGGCCGTACTTTCATTGGTACCAAGATCATCAAACCGAAGAAGGGTGCTAAACAACACGCTGCTCGAGCGATCTATGATGCCAATGTTGGTAAGTCGAACCAAGAGATCATCGCTCTGTTCATGAACCAGCTCGATATGTCGAAGTCGGGTGCCACTACCTACCTGTATAACATGAAGAAGGGTGTTGCGGCCGCCAAGTAAGGCGGTTGTAATTTACTAGTAAGGAGACAAGAAATGAATAAGGCTATCTATCAAGTCAAGTGGGCGATTCGAACAGCAACAGGCGTTGACTACATGTCCGATCCCCTGTCGCCCGATGAGCTGTTTACGCGAGCCGATACCGAGCGGCTGGAAGAGGGGCTCAAGCTGTCAATGCAATACCCCGATAACACCATTGTGTTGCCGGTCAATGGAAGCGATGTCATCTTGCGAGTACAGCAACTTGAGTCGGCAAAACAAATCGTCTACACTGAAGGTATTGCGGAGTAAATTACTAGGAATGGAAACCATTTATAAAATTCGCCGCGGTGATGGGTTGTTCTCGACGGGTGGCATGTATCCTCAGTTTACCAAGAAGGGAAAAATCTGGCGCAATCGTGGCCACGTTACCAGCCATCTAAATCAATTGGGTAATACAAGCGCATACAAAGACAGTGTGGTTGTTACTTTCGAAGTCGTTGAAACAGAAGTTGACACAACTACCGTTTCAGAGTATATTGAAGGTATTGCAGTACGCAAAGAAGCTGAACGAGAGCGGCAGCGCCAAGCAGTCGCCGCACGCCTCCTGGAACAGGAACGCAAAACCTATGAAGCTCTTCGTAAAAAATTTGAAGGAACTGACAAATGAAATGTCCTCAGTGTGGTGGCGAAATAGTTGTATCTCTTGATATGACTGTCACGGAAGCAGCTCATGATGAAAACAAACTGGACATAATTATTACTTGTCCCGAATGCAACGAGTCGTTCAATGCGTTTGTTGATATCAACGACGATTTCATGACACTTGATTAAATTCTGGGACTGTAGCTCAGTTGGTTAGAGCAGCGGACTCATAATCCGTAGGTCCTGGGTTCGAGTCCCAGCGGTCCCACCACCACTTGATTGAGGAGAAGTAAATGGTAGAACACGAAGATGGTTCGGTCACGCTGACCAAAGATGAATACGAATCTTTGATGAAAGATTCTGATTTTCTGTCAGCACTCGAAGCAGCTGGCGTTGACAACTGGGAAGGTTACGACGAAGCTATCAGAATTTCAAAAGATTTTGACGAGTAATTGTTTCAACTCTCTGTGAGCATACCATGAACTCCAAAAACTGTTATAGTTGTGAATTCAAACGCAGCATTCCGGGTGACGCACATATCCAATGTGACAATCCTGACCCTGAAATGACTGGCAATCCACATGGAATTCGAAACGGGTGGTTCTTTTACCCATTCAACTTTGATCCTATTTGGATGGCCAAAAAGTGTGCTAATTATAAGCAGGCGGAAATCAAATAGTCGTTGACTATTACCCTAAATGGTGGATAATGTCTTCACCGTCAAACAAAGGAACAGAAATGGCGATCGACATCGAAGACAAAGACCTCGGCGAATTGCTTAACGAATACATCGACCAGGAAAAGCTCTATTCCCTGGAAGGAGCTCGCGGCGTAAGGAATATCACCAAAGTTATCAACGCTATCGGTTATTCTGACATGGATGATTTTCTCCAGGATAATCCTGGGGCACTCGAAGCGATCTTCAACTGGATCAGTGACCTGAACATTTCCGAATGGAAAGAATCGATCGCTGCAAAATTACACGGAGGTGCGGAATGAGCTCGGATAATGATGCTTATTACAAGCAACGCAGCATCGAAAAATTCGACGTCAGGGTGCGACCGGACGATGTTAATCCACGTCGTGTTACAATCGAATTGACCACGAACGGTTGGCAACGGCAGGTGATTTGTGGTCTGACACGCGACCAAGCTGGTAAGATTATGGCCGCAATCGATCAATACCTGGATGAATAAAAGTGGATTTTTGAAAAGGAAAATGACATGAAACGGATGACGATGATTTTTACTGTGGCACTTGTCGTGGACTACGATCCTTCTCTTGAAGATCAGGAAGTGATTGAAAATGAAGCCCAAGCAACGCTCCGCTCTTTCACTGACAACTTCGACGAGTACGTGGACCTTCCGAGCGAGGTAGCGAATTTCGAATCGGCCGACGTTGGATTTTTTACTTCCATTCCGACTCCCACTCGATAAAACAAAAGGACAAAATTGTGATTCATAACGACGGGAAATGCCTCAAAACTGGACTCAATGTTCTGCTGCTCGAATACGGTATGTTGGTTCGGGTCGACCTGTTTGGTTTTAATGACACGATCATTATCAATGAATACGACGAAAGGTTCCCGCAAGAAAGCCATCAAGTGGATTTTGAGATGGGAATAACCTACAGAGTGGGAAAGAATACCATGTGCCATGTGAACGATTGTAAGATTCGTTCACAAGAACTTCTCGACATGTTGACAGAATATGACCCCCAATATGCACAAAATATCGCGGTTGATATCAGGGCAAATATCGATGAAGAAGATTCTTTGGGTATTGAAGTTGACAACATGTCACAAGCACTCAAAGAACGGATGGCTGGTAAACACGATTGGGGTCTCACGTAATCGTTGACATTTAGGGTCACTCGTGATATAGTGACCCTACTTTGACGGTAACCAACCACGTTGCAGAGAGCGAAAGCTGGGAAGCCCCACGGCGAGCTATGGGACAACTATTGGGGTGCAATAATAGTTGTTGACATTTTGACCCAATTGTGGATAATGACATTTCTTACAAAGGAGCAAGAAATGATTTTGATGCCAGGTTCAAGCCTCAAAGAAAACAGAACAGTGCAACTGAATTGCACTTCACAACACGCTCGCGCAATTAAGGACCTTGTTGAAGAACACATCAACGATCTCATGATTCGCGCCAGTTCAGCATCAAAAGCATCTGATGACATCAAGCGTTCCATCAAAAATGAACTGAATGAATGGGAAACGCTTCGTGTCTGGATTGTCAACGATATGTTTGATTCTGGTTTCTGAAAGGACAGTATGAATCCCTTACTCAAATGCATAGTTGAAGATAACGAATATCGAACCGATGATGGGTTTGTTATGGCTCGTGAAGATGGGTTGACACCCAACGGCAATCCTGTTGCCTGGCGATGGGTTCTGCGGGACAATTGTGGCAACTGGGTCGATTTTGATCGGTACAGGCACGACCTCGCAGAACGCAATGGGTTTCGTGTAGAGCTGTTGTAGGAAATAAATTGAAAAATTGTTGACTTTGACCCTAATATCTGTATAATGATCTTCATTGGTTAACAACACGAGAGCATTGAAATGAACGAAGAAATTCAAAACGACGTACAAGAAGTTGCTGTTGATGAAATCGAGCTGTATGGTGAAAAACAAGTACGTTGGTATCAAGTTGCCGCACGAAATCAAGTTGAACAAGCACTTGAAGATGGCAAGAAGCGCATTCTCGTGGTGCTTCCGACTGGTGCTGGTAAGACGTTGACTTCTGGTATGATCTTCAATTCGCCGCGAGTCCGTGAAGCTCTTGGTGTAAAAGGTCGCAATCTGCGTCTGATGTTTATTGCGCACAAACACCGCCTTCTGTCGCAAGCAGAAGCCACGTATGCTGCCGCTGATGGCGTCGATATCATCATTCAATCTGCATTCAGCGATATCCCGCAAGAACTGCTGGATGAAGGTTGGGACATTACCTGTATTGACGAGGCTCACCACGAAGCGATGATGTCGATTCAATACCAACTTGAACAGATTGGTGACATGCCGATTATCGGTCTCACCGCAACCCCCGATCGTGCAGATGGCTGTCTGATCAAATTCGAAGAAATCGTGGCACCGATTTCGCGTGAACAAGCGGTTGCAGAAGGTTATCTCGCACCTACGCAGCTTTACAGCTTTGTTGATGCACCCGAAAAAGACAAGACGCGCATTTTGCGTGACATGTTTGATTCGTACGCAGATCAAATGGGTCAAACGATGGTGTTTGTGCGCACAAAACGTGAAGTTGGTATCATCGCTGAATATCTGCGTGATAAAGGCTATTCAGCAATCGCAATTCTCGGGCAGACCGAACGTGAATTGGATCGAATTCTCAACGATTTTTCGCAAGGCAAATACCAATTCGTTGTCAACTGCAACAAAATCAACGAGGGTGTTGACGTAGCGAATTGTGAAAGTGTGGTACTTGGTCGTCAATTCGGTTCTTATCCTCAATTGAACCAAGTTATCGGACGTGCTGCTCGACCTGATTCAGATTGTCGCGTTTGGGAACTGATTAATCCGTTGTCGGGCTACAACCTTGATACTACAGTGATTGTTGGTACGCCCGAACTGCATAAACTGGTGTATCGCAAAAATGGTGTGTGGTTGGAAGAGCAGTTCGATTATACCACCGAAGAAACCGCAAGTTTTGGGGTGGCAACGATGGGTTCTGCAAATGAAATCATCAGTATGCGTGCATAATTCTGTTGACCCTTACCCCACTTTGGGGTAATGTGGCCGCATCGATTAACAAAGGAGATTGACATGGGTTGGTGGGGAACTGGTGTAATGGAGGGCGATGAGCCCATGGATCTCGAATACGTTATTCGTGAAGCTCTTCTCGAAGGGGTGGAGGTCAACGAATGTGACGATGATTCGAGTGCAGACGAGGAAGAGGCGCGTCTTAACGTCATCGTTGCCGACAAACTCAAAAAAGGTGAGTACAAAAAGATTCTTGCCGACATGATGGCAGGTGATGGTGTATTTGGTGATTTTGACCGAGAGATCGCCATCCAAGTGCTCGGCGAAATGATTATGTGTTATGGTGGCACGATGTCCGATGATGACAAAGCCATTTTCCGCGGAGCTGCTGAAAATGATGATTGGGCGCAAGGTGATGATAAACGTCACGACTCAATGCTGGCATATATCGACCGCATCAATTCGTATGCTGGTATTGCACTCGAACCAACATCTCACAGTCTCCTCGATACCATCTTCCAACACATGGTAGATGAAAAAAACGGTCTTGTTAACAAGTAAGGAAAAATCATGCATGTAATTATGTTGGTTACACCCGATATGCACCCGATTCCTGAATCGGTGGAGGTTGCTACTTCATTCGGAACCGAATCTATCTACGACGACAACGGCAGTCTTGTGGCTCGAGGCGAAGTAACGGTGTTGACTGCTACGGAAGAATCGTTCCGTGAATGGCTAACACCGTTCGATGGTTTTTGGATTACCAACAACCCCATGCTTGGAGAGTGGTGGGTTGTTCACATCACTCCCGAAGGAAATATGCCAGTACTACACTAAATCAGTTGACTTTCACGTCAATTGGGGTGATGCTGCACCATAGTTAATTCGTGGAGAAAGAAATGGATGACGAGGTTGTTGATTTCAACATGTTGTGCTATGGGTGCAACCCCAACGAATTCAAAATGTCCGTTGAAGATTCGTTCACTTTCATGTCTGCAGGACCAGCCATGGTAATTCTGAGTGTGCTCTCGGATGCACAAGAGGAACTATCGAGAGGTTTGGAAGACGAAGCTCGTATGACCATCAATAGAGCCAAATTCCTCATTGGCGAATATTTCATGAAAGACGAATAACATGTACGTCAACGATCTGCATGATTTGTGGGAAGAAGCGCCCGAAACGCTAATTCTGCTTGCCAAACACAAAGCCCCACCTACTGAGAATGCCATTGCAAAAGGTATTCCGGTTACTGAAGAAAATCTGAATATCATCCATCGGGCCAACCAATGCTTAAACTCAGGGATGCGTGTCCGTGTGGTGTACCGTGGACCTCGCCGTAAAGGGTGGGTTGGGCAATCCACCTGTTTGAAAAAGGACGCCACCACATTCGCGGTCTATTACGACTACCGGGACAGGTCCTAATGGTTTTACCAAACCGTTGACTTTTACCCTAATTGTAGTATGATTACTACATGCAAACAACTTTAAGGAACTACCATGTTTAAACAACGCGCATTCGCTGCATTTTCCAACATTGGTCCTTGGGATAGCCTCTGCATTGGTTACATCGGCATTGTTATTGTTGACGAAGATGACAGTGTGAAAGATTCGCTCACACGATTCGTTGTCAATTATGTTGACGACAGTGCCTTTGTTGGTGCTGATCAAGTTACTGTTCGTGACGACGTGGACAATTTGGCACAAATCATCGACGACAACGAAATGTCTCGCTTTTATTGTGATGCTGATAATGAAACGTTTTTTGCAGTAATCAGCGACGAAGATTACATCGACGATGTGTTCACTTTCGTGGAAATTGAACCCAAATAACTGTTGACTTTGACCCTAATATCTGTATAATGATCTTCATCAGTTAACGAACGGGAACAAATAAATGTTGAACAAATTCGATTCTTCTCTCATCACGTTTGAGCGTGTCAAAATCAAAGCAGTTTCGACTGCTCTTGGTGGCAGCCTTACTCTTCTTGATGAAGAAGCCAGTCAAATCAAAGGCAAAGAAGTGTTCAAGCGTGTTGACATTCCGATGGCAATCGCTCGCATGTTTCAAGTGAAATACAAAATGTCGCGGTTTATGAAGCCGCATGAAGGTGCGTTGATGAAGTATGATGGCAAAGTGATCGCCATCGAAAAATCGCTCATTAACACTCGTGTTACTGATGGTGTGTTTGGCAATCGTGAATGGCTTGTCACGATGGAACGCAACATGCAAACCATTCTCAAAAGTCAAGTGGAAAATACCAACAAACAGTGGTATTTTGATGGTTCATACATTTACGGTTTCAAGCAAACGGACGCTCAAACCGCAATTACTGCGGGCGAAAAGCTTGATCCGACCGGCAAGTTTCGTGCTGTTACCGTTGATGCAATTCACCTGAATTATGTCGCATTTACTGCGCCGTTGACCGAAAGCCGAATTTGTATTGCATATACTGCATCAAACGGTGAGTTTGCAATCACCGCGCCGATCTGGAAGAATCTCGGCTCAAAAATGGGTGGTTCGACCAAGAAAGATGCGGCAGATGAAAACACTGGTCTGTCGTCGAACTTTGCCGAAGTTGATCGCATTATGGGTGTGACGCTGAACTTCGCACTCGCTGCGGGAAATGAACTGGCGGATGCGTTTGGTTATGAGGTGATTCAGCCACTTCAACTACCGAAACTGATGATTCAGCTCAAAACTGTCAACTTGCCGAAATTGCCCAAAGAAATCAAGGCTACTTTTGACATCGGCATGACGTTTACCCAAACACTCGCGTGGCTTTTGGGCTTGACTAAGCAAGCAAAAACGATGCAACAAGAAGAATCTGTTCGTCGTCTGTTGAAATACTTGACTTCGAAGGGAATTTTCCGTAAGGATTCGTTGAAGCAAGAAAAGATTTACAAAGACACCGAATCTGTCAACGTGTCGATGATGACTGTTGAAGAAGCCAAGAAACATGCGGCTTCCAGCGAAGTCTTGACGCTGATTGAACAACGGTGGATGAAGAAATTGCGTGCACGTTTTAACGATACTGACAACAGTTTTGTTGATGATGCAATGATTCACGACATGATTTAATTTGTTGACACCAACAACAAAAGAGGGTACACAAAATGAGCCTTACACCAGCTGACAAAAAATGGCACGATGTTTATGAGACTTTACGTGAGACTGATAAACACATCGGCGACGTAATCAACGACGCATTCTTTGATATCCGTCAAGGAATGGCATCGGTTGGTTTGAAAGGTGCTTGTGACGACCGTGCCGAACAGCTGGTTGCAATGATCACAAGATATGTAGTAGAGAGTGATCCTGCATTAAAAGAAACCTACTGTTGACTCTTTGACCCAATTGGTAGATCATGCATTTTCTCGTATAAATAAAGGATTAAACATGAAGTATAACAACCAGCTGCAACCGATTGAAGTTGATCAACTTATCGCCTTTGCTGAAGATAATGCAGACCTTTCTGCTGACTTGTATAGCAAAGTGTTCGAGCACTTTTGTGACGAAATGCCTTATGGCACGGCAAAGGCCCGAACTGGCGATCCGTACGAATGGCTCGGTGACCGTTTGGGTGAAATGGGCGAAGAAGAAATTCGCGCCACATTTCAAATTTAACTGTTGACCTTTTACCCTAACTGCGTATAATGATCTCTGTTGTCGGGCAAAACGGTACACAAGTAAACAACCAAACATTTGCAAAAAGTTGTTGACCTTATTACCTAAAAGTCAGACAATACTTCATCTACTCAATTAAAGGAAAGCAAAATGGAAAAAGAATTTAAGTATGACATGATTCGTGACGCCAAAGTCAAACTGGAAGTGGTCGAAACGACCGATTCCAAGCGTCGTGTTCATCATCAAGCTCGCGTGTTTGTTGGTGATCATCAACACACCTTCGACAAGAACTCGCGTGTGTCCAAGGCACTTGAGACGATGTCTCCCGCAGATCTGCAGGCTCGTCTGAACGGCGGTAGTTTCTTCTTCATCAACGAACAGCTGATCGACTTCCGTGACGCTCAATACAACGGCTTCGTTCACTCTGATGCCAACATTGATGCGCTGATGGAAAACATCGGTGTTCACGAATCGACCAAACGTCGTTTCGGTTCGACCACTACTCCTGGCGGAATCATCCTGTCGAATCGCTGGAATCAGCAGGACATTCAGGTTGAAGGTTACCAAGAAGGTGGCGCATTCACGTCTAACCTGCACTATGACTGGAATCCCTACCATCAGTACGTACGTGGTGTTTTTGAGCTGGTTCGCTTGATTTGCACGAATGGTATGGTTGGTTCGAACGATATCTTCAACGCGCGTATCCCCGTCGTTAACCGTTGGGAAGAGCACTTGGAAATCGCTTCGCGTCAAATCCAGAACAAAGTGAACGCTACTGTTTCTGCGCGTCTTCGCCAGATGGGTCGTGAACACGCAAGTGTTGCGGAACTGCAACTGGTTGCAAACCACGCAGAAAACCGTCTGCTTGAGCTGGATGTTGTTGACTTCGGTTCTCTCGATAAACTCGAGGAAACTCGCAAAACGCTGCGCAATATCAACAATATCGCGAATCCGGAGATTCATCTTCACAACCACTACAAAGCGAGTGCGTTTGAAGACAAAAATCTGGGTGCTCAACTCGCAGGTCACCTGAGCTTGTTTGACGCGTGGAATCTGGTGACTGAGATGTTCTCTCACACCAAAGAAGTCGCAACGTCCAGCAATACTGCGCTTCAAAAGATGGCCAATTCGCTGGTGTTTGATGGTGACAAGCGTAATGCGCGTCTGAATCGCACCGATGTAAATGCGCCGATTGTGTCGTCTTTCAGTGACCCTGAAGTTGCGTTTTTCGGCAAGTTGAGCTGATTAGTTGGGTGGGAGAAATCCCACCCATTTCAAACGGTTAAAAGGAAATATACATGAGCTACGCTGACGAAAATTACGACGAAGACTACGAAGATGACAACGGTGATCGTCTGGATGGAGACTATGTCTATCCAAATGTCAACCGCTTGTTGCAGATCGCTGCTTCGATGGATCATTATGATGGCAATGTTGGTACTCTCAAAGAGCTCGATCTCAAAGATGACCACAACTTGCCTGAAAAATACAACATGGCAACGGAACTTTGTACCCAGTTTGCACAACTGGAACGTGCCACGCAAGATCCTGGTACTGTGATGATGATGTACGAAGGCATGATTTTCAAAACGATGTGGGATCTTCGCTTGCAAACCGCCAGCAAAAAGAAGTACAAAGAACTCGCAAAGTTTTTCATGGTCGGATGCGTTGTCCTGACTGGTTTGGTTGTGTACGCTTTTACGCGGTAACATGAAAACTGTTGTCAACACGAAGAAGAGTAAGATCCGTATCAAGCGGAACACTCTTCGAACAGATTCGGTTCATGTTGACATCGAATTGTGGGGAACGCTTCCTGGGCAAGTTGGTATCAAACTGCTTGTCTTTGGAGCGGAACCGAGTGGGGGTGTTTACCTCAACTACGTCAACAATCCGATTCGTGAGTCCGAAGTGATTACAGACGAGGACTTCTCTATGTTGATTTGGTCTTTACCGATTGAAGCAACGGACGAGTTACAGTTGTCAACAGCACTTGAAGATGCTGTATATGAACAAGCTGTGCGTAACAAGAAGATGTTTTTTGCTGCAACAGGGTTGACATTGACTTAAAATTGGGTATAATGTTTTTTGTAGTGAGATGTTTTTTTCCGTAGTTAAACTTTGTAAGGAGAATCAACATGTTTGTTATCAAGAATGCAAATTCGAAGCAGTTCAAAATCAACGGTAAGACCGTTCACGGCAACCTGATGGCTGGTACCAGCCCGTCGGAAGTGACCAGCTTCACCGAAGATGCCAAGCTGTACAAATCCCGCAAGGGTGCCCGTGTGGCAATTCTGCGCCTGAACCGTGAAATTCGCGAAATGGCCAAATCTGGTGCGCTGACGACTCGTTCGAAGAACATGCTCGATGCACTACCCGACTATGTGGTTGCAGAGCCCAAAGGTAAACGGATGTAATTCGTTCCTCGCCTGGTTAAAAAGCCGACATCATGTCGGCTTTTTTGTTGACCTTCGTTCTCTTTTGGGTATAATAAGCATTGTCAACAACGAATACCGGAAACAAGATGCGTGCATTCAGTGTTAAAGCAGGAACCAAAGGGTTCCTTCTCACCTTGGTGGAGACAGCGAACGGAATGTTCTGCAAATCCACCCCCTTCGAGGCTTCGATGGATCAATTGTTTATGGTAGAAGACATTGCTTTCGATGCTGTAAAATGTCACAACCAAGCATGCCAGTTGAACGTAATCGAAAAAGACTTTCTCGAAAATGGTTTCATTGGTTTCAAATCGGGCAATCCAAAACAACGGATGCTCTACACATTTGTGGTTCATCAATCCAAAGTGGAGGTGTTATAATGCGTGACGATTCGACAGACGACCTGTTTCAAATGATGGGAATGGATGATATCTATCAAATCCCGAGTGTGGTATATGTCCACACAGGACAATCAAACAGTGATGTGGTAACTTTAGCGGAACCGAGTGATAAAGCGTTCTACATCGATAACGATACGATGTCGGTGCACTAAAATGTATAAAGTGCCTGTGTTCCTATCCCTGACGCAACTCGAAGATACAACTGGTGAGCTGTATCGTCAAATCAACCATCTGAAGCGACATATCGCTTCTCAAAGCAAACAACACGGCGATGATTGCTGCGATGGCGAGCGTGATTGGATGAATTCGCTTCAATCGGCTCTTGACACTCTGTCCGTTGCTCGCGACGCGTTCTATATGGTCGAAGCTGAGCCGAAACCTGCTGAAAACAAATCGCCAATTATTGAGCAGGCGCAGACGCGTATCAATGCGACGATGAAGCGATCCAACTGGGGCTTGCCTGGTAATGGGGGTGGCTACAGTTGACTTTGTAACAGTCATCTGTTAGAATGAGGTTCCTGTAATTTTGGTGTGACTGAAACATGAGTGGATATATTGGTAATCCGGATGCAGAGAGTGAGCACGCGCTCATCTTTGCGGAAAATGGTGTTCGTGCTTCACAAGCAATGTTGATCGGCCAGGTGCTGACACATTGCCGAGCGTGCGGAGATGAAATTCCGGAAGCCAGGCGGCAATTCGCCATCAACAAACAGATGAAGTGTGAGTATTGTGTCTCGTGCCAATCGCAGCATGATGCACCTCCTCGCATTAAAATGTTGGACAGGATCCTGTAGTTGTTGACTTTTCCCCAATTTAATGTATGATGTGATTTCTGAATTAGGAGAAATAGATGACTACTCTGCCCAACCGTTATGGTGTCGAACAAGCTCGATTGGAATTTGTGTTCAATCGTGATGGGCTTGAAGGAGCGTTGACGTTCGCGGAACAAACGATGAGAATCTACCGCAAATGCTTCTTTGTACAACCTAATGGGCGCAAGATGTATGTGCACCAAAAGGAATATCGCCGTAACTTCATCGAGGGTTACCTGGCATTCAAACGATTTTGTTTTGATTATAACCGCCTTCCAAAGGAAACCAAATGACCAAAGCAGTTGATATTTTTGAAGCGCTCGACCGCAACCATATCATCGTAACCAGCAAGGATCTCAACGAAGGTTGGTTTTTTGTGGATACTGATGCTGACGAAGACGCTATCAACCATGGTGGGGATGGTCTTATGTATGAGCTGCCCGAAGATGCAGCATATGCTGCGGCCGAATACTTTGGGCTGCTCAATGAGCCTGAAGATGATCTCATTACGGTGAATCTCACGAGCACACAGCTCGACGAAATCATTAACGAGTTGATTGAAGTCAACAACGCTGACCGATTCGCCGCTGCAGATGAATTTGTCGATGATGATGAAGCCAAAGAGCTTCTCGAAGCGTGTGAAGCACGATCTAATCTGCTTGCAGTGCTTCTTGCTGCTCAAACCAAAGATGTACGGAAGTCAAAATGATTGACTGGCTTTTGAATTTGTTCAAATCCAAGTACCGGAGGGATGAACGGAATCCTTTTCGGCGCTTCTGCCTCAAGTGTGGTCAGCAACAAGAGTATTTCACCTTCGGTGGCATGAGTGATGCTGGTTGGTGGGAAGAGATGCAAGAGATCAAAGATCCCGAGTGCCCTTGCCATAAAGACAGTCGTTGACTTTTGACCCCAACTACGATATAGTGGCCTTCAGTTAAACAAGGAGCGAACAAATGAAAGTTGCACAACTGATTGAACAACTGCAGCACTTCAACCCTGAAATGGAAGTCAAGTTTGCTTACAACTACGGTGATTATTGGAAGACAACCGTTGCTGAAGATGTGGAGAAGGTACGCATGAAAGAAGTGACCTACTCCGATTATCACAACATGGATAAAGTTGCCGATGACAACGACTCTGACGAAGACGCTGATGTTCGGCGTGTGGTGTTGTTGTCCTAACAGTTTCGGCGGTGCTCCACATCTAGTGGAGCATTACTCGGTGAACGAGTGTAACGCCAATTTTATAACGGAGGTGATATGAGCAATCCCAACAACTGCGAAATGTGTGGTCACAAAGCCCGCCCGGAAGGTGGACACTGCTACATGTTTCGTGACGAGCCGGATGATGTGTGCCTTATTCATACAGAGCGTAGGGGGATTGGTTCAGCAAGTTACAACGAACTGATCCGTCAGATCGTTGATCTCCACAAACAACAGGACAACCTCAAATGATTATCAGTGTTAGTGCAGTGGGCACCTTCATATTAAAGGCAATCATTTGGTTATTTTTGTCCCTTGTTGCAGGTGCCATATGTTTTGCACCCGTAAACGACACGAAAGCTGGGGGTGGAAGTGCATTCATTTTTGTGATTATTGAAGCACTCCTGATCGATTTCATTTTCATCCACTACATTGTTTGGGTGCACTAAACATGGATCTGAAGTTCGTAACTGAGCCAGACGCTGCGGGCTACGGGCGTGTAATAACGGAAGGCCGATATTTCGGCCTTCCAATGGAACTCATCATCTACTTCCAAACACTACACACGTTGGATCGGTTGACAGCAAAAGCTTTGGAAGCTCAACAGCCTAACCAACCAGTAGGGCGTGTTAGCGGTTGAACTTTTCAATCGCCTGTTGTTCGATCCACTTACGTTCTTTGGGAGTCAACAACTTCATGTTGAACGGTTGACCGTTCTCTTTGAACACAGCTGAATCAACGTCTACGTCATAACACGCTGGGCTGTCCCCAGTTCCGTAACAATCCGTTGTCTCTCTCACACGAAGTGTGATATCAATCATATGTGGTTCGTATTCGTTTGATGGGTCTTCCCATTCAAATTCGACGCCAACATAATCGTCGCGTCCTTCTTTCAAAATGTCTTTTAGTTTCATACAGCCTCCAATTGTTTCATGTATTTATGTTAGGTGTGTTGACCTTTTCAACAAACCGTGAGATAGTTTACCCTAATTAAACGGAGACATATTAATGAATATTGAAACCATCATCGATAACCTCGAAAGAACGATCGAGCAAAAACGTGCTGTTGCAGCTGCGTGGGCAAACTCAGAATTGATGCCAAATCGCATCTCGGCCAAATTCCTCCAAGCCAGTGTGGAAGAGCTGGAACGCATCAGAGACGATCTCATCGCCTGCCTGGACCATCAGGTTGCAAAACAAGATTGATTGGTTGACCTTTAACCCAATTGTTGTAAACTGACCATTCTGCAGCAATGGAGTGAAAAATGTTTGACGATTATTACGAAGAGACTTATCTGGCATCCGAAGCAGAAGCTGATAGAGAATGGGCTCATTATGTTGGACGCGATAATCCAGATCACGCTTGGATTCTCTCCGATCGTGATGCGTGGTATCCCAATCCATTTTACAAAGGTCCTGCAGTTCCTCACCCCGAATATGATTAAAGGAAACAAGAATGTCATCTGATCAAGTTACGCAGCTCATCGCTGCCGTTGTAGGCAAGGTACAAAAGACCATGTTATCAATCAGGCTCGTTACACCCTACCAATGGATGAAACCGACAAAGACGACAAGTACGATTGGGCGGACGCAAATGTCACTGACGAGCAAACACTTTCTTTCCTCGACGGAATGTCGATTCTGTTAACCTACAATCTTCTCGAACTCGCAAACAAAATTGGGATCGAGGAACTGTACGATGAGGATGGTTGGGTGGATGATGTTGCTGATTACATCCTCGAACATGCCGACTCCTGCCAGGACCTGTGGGATCATATTCGCAAGAACTACAAATGAATACGTGGATTGATCCGTTCGAAGACGGACCCAATATTCCTTTCTGGAAAACTGAATACTGGGTGGGGGATTATTATCTCCCATACCAGTTCACCAGCCATTCTGATACGATGGCAGAACATCTCGATAAGTGGAATGCTGCCAAACCCGATAACGCAATAGTGAGGTGTACGGGGATGGTGTTCACAAAAGCTGGACATCTTGTCTGGCCCGCCGATCGTTGACATCTTACCCCAACTGTGAGACAATAGCCTCACAGTTTCAAACAGCAACAATCTGAGGCGATCCACCGTAAGAGTGTGAGCCTTCGGCCCCAAGAACCAAAACTACGAGAGATGTGCGGCCGCACAAATTTTGTGGAAGAGTGGAGGGGTGGGGGAACTATGGGGATTCGAAGTAGGTACACACCTTAAAATAATCCAAACTTTTTGACCCTAACTGTTGACCTTTGACCCCAATTCTGTATAATGAAATTGTCGAACAGAGGGGGGTGGACGGCGGCAGCGGATAACGTTCTCGTAACCGTTTATAAGCCGACCAAAATCGTCCCCCACTCATCACTACCCAAACCTTCCTTCAACCGTTCCTAGACGATTCTAGACGGTTCCCAACATTGACCAAATCCCACATATAGTGCGGCTCAATTCACGATAAAATAATTTTGGGTTTGGACTGTTGTCTTCTATCCAAAATTGTAGTAAGAAAATTTTCCTGTTGACTATTGGTATAATATGCTGTATGGAAAAAACAATTTTGGAAAATCGTTGACTTTGACCCCAAATAATGAGAAAATTATAGTATGAGACTCCGTGTTTTTATAGGGTTTAGACCGATGTAACCTATTGATTTGTAAGGTTTAATTCACCGTTGAATCGCACTATTGGTGCGGGGGATAGCTTCGTGTATAAATACTTGAAGTTACAGGGATTTTTGCTGTCCAAAATCCCGTAAAACCCGCATGAATAGTGGGTGTTTTGTTACCCAAACGCGCGGTTTGACCCTGAAAAAATAGGGTTAAAACCCAATAAACATGCGGTGCGGATAGTGGTACACACCACTATTCATGCGGTGTTAGGGTCAATAATTTCCTTTTGGTATCAAGGAGTTACAATGCAGTGGAAACCCGCACAAACAGTGGGGTTAAAATTTCCAGAATTTTGGAAAATCCCTGTAAAAACAAGGGTTTAGATGCCGTGAAAACCCGCAGAAACAGTGGAGGTCGATTTTGAGCGAATTTTACAAAAATTATTTAGATTATTTTACGCATGAACAGTGGGCTGGATTGTTGTTTATACACGCATTCCACGTGGAAGAATTCCCCGAGGTAACTTTGGACCAATCTCTCCAACTCTTTATTGAGATGTTGTGGGTTCATGAGTACGATTGTACAGGAGTTGATTTAACAACTGCCCAACCTACCACTCCCCAGGGTACCTTAGAACTCAACACAAACAGAACCAATGCTGTTATGACTCCATCACAGGAGACTGACAACATCGCCCAAGAAACGCTCACAATTGGGGCACAGTTTGTTGAAACAATTCTCCCCGACTATTACGAAAAGATTGTTCGAGGAATGGAAAAACATAAGCGTAAGGCTGAACTGATTGACTTCTATTCAGCAGGCAACGCTCCCGATAAGCGTGAACACATCTTCCTAGAGGATGACTTATCGGAGTTCTATGTGGTCAACCACAACCGAGAGTAACCCTATTACTAGTAATATGACCCTATATCGTATTACTAGTAATTTGACCCTAATACCATTTTGGGTCATCCCGTCCCCAACTTTCAAAACCCCACCGCACCGTCCCCGCCTTTAACTTTACTAGTAATATCCAGTTGACATTTCTCAACTATCCTGTATAATACTCATCATTACAATTCAATTGGTAACCCAAAATGCTTTCATCTAATGCACAGGATATTGTCGATATTGTTTGGGGGAATTCTAAACTAACTCTCATGGACAAATTCAACAATTGGTTCTGGGGTCATGATACCCTCCGACTACCAAAGTTCAATGCAACCGTCGTCACTTCCCGCCTTTCCAAATATGGACTAACTGATGAACAAATCTATATCATTCGTGAACAATGCATGGAGTCGATGTTACTTGCACGCGAACACACTGTGCGTAAACATAATATCATCAGTGATTATCTATCTCACATAGCAAGTTCGTTTGGGGTCTATCAACTATGCCTCAATGTTGGTGAGAATGTATTAAACGAATTTGCTGATATGGCTTATAAACTATTCTATATTAAACTACAGAAGCTCGATGTGGGATATATTGGAAAAGGTCAATAATGGGTAACCTAACATTCATCCAAGCGGGTGGAGCACTATTGGTAGTGTTCTGCCTACTATACATACAAATATTGGGTACAACTATTCTGTACCGTTGGACCAAGAGTTCACTAGAGTATAAGGAGATGACAGTCAAGGATGTACTGTCAATTTGGGTAACAGAAACACAATCAATACCACCAATCATGATATTGGGACTGACAATGCTGTATTTTGGATAAAAATTGTTAAGCGCCTAAGGGAGAAAATGATGAATTCCGCAGAAATAGTGGGGCACTGTTTTAGGGTAACAGTTGACACTATTGTGGAAATAGGGTATAATTTTGGATGATTTTGGGGGAATAATTTTGGATTGCCAACATTATGCCCCGTATCCTCGGGGCATAATGTTGACCCTATATGCACGTTATAAATTTTTTACCTTTATTCCAATTTTACACCCACTATTCTCGCGGGTTTCCACGGGCCTAAATCCCCCCAAAATATCCCCGTATTATCACATAGTTATACAGGACGATATTAACGGCTATCACCGAACACCGTTACTAATCGTTACTCATCTTTTTCCGTTATCTTAATAGCTATACTTTCCATATTATCAATAAGAAAATATGTCTCCTCTCCATCTACAGTTGTAATATTATACGATATGTGGGTTTCGATGAGTTTGAATGTCCTACGGTAATGCTCTACCATTCCTTCGTTATATGGCTTTAATTGACCAACGAGCGTTCTTCCTGATTTCATCACTACAACAATAGAATAAAACTTAGCCATTTGGGTTGTTCCTTATAAGGGTTAATGGGAGTTAGTATTATCGTATTAAATGGGGAAGGGGTCAACGAGCATAAATATAATATAGTCTATGGAGAAAATTATGCCATTTGTCATCTTACCAACTTATTCACAGAGCACATCATTACTTCATTCGTACTGGAGGCTTTATATTGATGCATTTAGTGGTTCTGGGTCAGGAATCTTGTTTGGAGATTTGGCGTTTAATGGAACAGTTGGGGGTCCAGATCAGACGACTGGGGGAACAAACAGCAATAGCGTCATCTTATTACAGTACATTTACTCCTGATAGAGCAGTTAACAACAATACATCAAATGATGGATGGATTAGTAATGGTTCTACGGTCGGGCAATGGATTGGGTATCATTTCTTGCTTCCTGTGACGGTTGCAGAAATTATTTGGTATTCGACTGTGTTGTTTGGAACGGCCTCACCAACAGCTTTTACCCTTCAATATTCAGATAATGGGGCGTTGTGGACGTCTGTGAAATCGTGGTCAGGATTAACGCCACCAAATGGATTTACAAATGAAACTCTAACGCTTGCAGTTTAATATAATTTATTTAAGGAAAACATCATGCCATTAATCGTAACACAACCATATAAGGTAACATTTACATTTCCAGCAAGTGCAGGTTTTTTTGCATCGGGTTGGACAGGAATCACATCAACAGGAACAATAGACCAGTTAGACTTCTCCAATGATACTGTTTCTATTACTGCTGCATCAGTTACCGCAACATTGGGTGCAATGGGAGTTAATAGTGCATCGGCGGGATATTTTGCTGGTGGTCGGGTTGGAACATCCTCTGCCTCACTCCAACAAATTGATAAATTTGTTTTTAACACACAAACAGATTCGGTTCTTTCAGCTGTTTTGTCAACATTCAGAAGAGATGGTGCTGGATTGAATAGCTCATTGTATGGATATTTTGCTAGTGGTTATTCAACAAGTAACTTGAGTAGCATCGACGGAATCAATTTTTCGAATGACACAGATCGCGGGATTGCAGCATCTGTTGCAACAGCTCGCCTGTGCTCAGCGGCGGCCCAGAGTTCATTAAAAGGGTACGTGCTTGGTGGTGAGAATGCAGCAGGATTCCAATTTTCAGCAATTACTGCTTTAACGTTTGCAGGAGAAACCACTGCAACGTTGGCAGCAACATTACCATCGATCCAATCTCAGCAAGCAGGTTTTAATAGCTCCACAAAAGGTTATAGTGCGGGTGGTTATTCGGGTGGAACAAAATATACTCAAATTAACGCATTAACGTTCAACACAGAAACGCTTGCAGCAATCTCCGCAACATTATCTACCATTCGGACCTACGGTAGTGCAGTTAATAGCACATTGTCGGGATATATTGCTGGTGGTTATGCAACATCATCATACGTCGCATCGGTTGATGCATTGTTGTTTAGCAATGAAACATCCTCGACGTTATCAACATCATTGAGCACAGCAAGAGGTGGATCACCAAGTGCCCAAATAGGGTCATTATAAAAACAAACCGTTTATTTTTATAAATATCTATATAACATTTGAGGGAATTTATAATGGCTATTCAAACAAATATAATCTGGAAAGATTTAAAAGCGGTTGGTTTAATTACTAACTATGTATCTGCATCAACGAGCGTGAGGTTAATGGTGTATTCGGGAACAATGCCTAGTTCTACTGTGTGGAACACAGCCTTTGATTTATCTGCATACGCAAGCCAGTTGTTAGTTGGGTGGACAAGTTTTAATTTGTCTCGCTCAAATAATACTGTGTCTTTTGGTAATACTCTTCCATCTGCAACCAATGCTACCGGAACCGGAACAGCAACATGGGTAGTAATGTGTTATGGTCCAACATCGTTTACGACAGGAACAACATCGGAGTATATAATTGGTGTGCCCTCATTGACTAATAGTAATGGTTTGCTCCAGTTGAACACACTTAACATCACAACAGGTTTGTCGGTTATTCCTGTTAACTTTAATATTACATTCTAAAGGAAACAGTTATGCCATCAATTATTTTATCTTCGATTACAACTTATAGACTAGCAAACTCACTCATTGATGGGCTATCATCTACATACGGGAACCTTGCTGGTAATTACGGTTCGGGTACTTTAAAAATCATGAAGGGAACCATTCCTACTGATTTTTCTACACTAACAGCATCAACTAGCAGAAGCACTGATGTTTTAGTAACCATTCCATTATCTTCAGCAGCATCTGTGGTATATCAAAACAACAATATTAAAATTGATACCGCTGGTGCATATTCAAGCGCCACACAATCAGGAACAGCAAGTTGGTTTTGGTTATATAGTGGAGCAAAAGATTCTAGTTCGTTGAGTTTTGCAGTGCAGTCTCAACTTATTGGCACAATAACAGGAACAGGGTTGGGTGGTGATATTGAACTTGGGGTAGTTGATGTGGTTTCTGGATCGCCATTCAAGATATCAAACTTCTTGATCTCGATGGATTACTTCTCTACATTCTAATCATGTTAATATGCACACAACCTTACAATCCATCGTTACATGATGCGGTAACTGGCACAATAAGTGATAATACACCTGCTTATTCACAAACTGTATATACACTAACAATGAATAAGGCAGATGCTACACCTCCTTATTCACAAACTGTTTATGTTATTACAGGAAATATAACTGATACTACACCTGCATATTCAACAACTCGATAATATTCAGGAATTGTGAAAAAGAGAGGGACATTCAATGTCCCTCTCTTTTTGTTTACCTTCATTGTATAATACCGTATACTTAAATGACATATAAATGTTGGAGGAGTCAGTTTATTATGACCGAAGAACAAAGTTTACAATATGCCGCTGATGTTAGTGATTTCGGAATTGACCTTGCTGTTAGGTTGTGGGAAGTTCGATATATCCAAAGTGTTCGTGAGGAAGCCAAATTGGGTGATGAATGGTACGACTTTAGTGGAGTTGTTCATCCCTCAAATGAGGATAAGGTTGAGTACCGCAGAAAAGCCAATGCTGATGACATCATTGATGGTTATTATTACATTTAATTGAGAGATTAAGTTATGACACAAGAATATTATGGGTGGATATGTCCAATTTGCAAGTGCCCTAATTCACCAACCAACAAGACATGCATTGCTTGTCGAGGTCCGGAAGATTATTCTCTTATCAACAAGAGGACTACAGAAAACGAAACTAATCAATTTGCGTGCGGCACGTGCCACATATATCCTCTTGGCCATGAGTGTTACCGAAACGACTGCCCTTGCAAAAGGACATCATAAGATGAAATGGTGGAGAGAAATAAGAGCGGTTGGTTTTGTGGATTGGTTTTGGTTTGTTGTCATTCTCAAACGTGACGAGTTTAGTAAAAAACTTGAGTTGAATATCGCTACGTATCCAAAGGGATATATGAAACTTGTTATTAATAGAAATAGAGCACATAGAATAGATATGAAGTTGAGTTCATTATGAAAATACATCATGGTGGTAGTACGCTTAAACAAAAAGCAAAAAGACATTTATTAAAACGCCCGCATGGACCTCGTGATGCAACCTGGGCTAAAAAACACCTCCGTGGACCTCGATATATGTATCGTTTTGTGGATCCCTCGTGGGGTGTTGTGTATGGATTCGGTAAAGATGCAGATGATCAAGGTGCAACATTAATTTTTGAACCACGAAAGTGGTTGGGGGGTTATGGGTGGGATACTGAACGTCGTCGATATCATATCTACTCAAACCGTTATCCGAAAACTAAAAAGATGTATCGTTGGCAGTATTTGTGGAAATATTGGCACGAGTGAATATTTTAACGTGGGAGAATTAACATGGCACGCAAGGCTTACATTTTAGTGAAAGTACATTATGGTGATTTTGATGCTGAACATCGCTCACCAATTGCAATATCTGAGGATAGATTGACTCTTGTATCGATGTGTGATGATTTAAACAAGAAGCGGACAGAAGAAGATTTGATATATGAAGTTCATTATAAGGTTGATGGTGCTTACAAATTAGTATAAGGAGAAGTGTATGTGGATTAATAAAAAACAATACGAGGAAACGGTGCAAACGAATCGTCAATTGTCGTTCCGAGTGGATGAGCTGGAGATGTTGTTGAAAGTGGCACGTGAAGAGTGTGATAAACTTACAGAACGGTTCAAAAAACAAACTGAAGCAGCATTAGTTAAAATGGATATGCGAGCAATGAATGTTTTTAGCATCGAACGACGTGATGAATGCACTGTTGTTGGATATCGTTTTGATAATGATGACCACACATCTCCATCAAGAGAATGGTGGGTTGTTACTACAATAGAAAATCACGACAGTTTGGTTAAAGAGTTTGAAGCAGTAGTTGGAGCACGATAATGTCTGAAGATTCTCAACTCAATACAAATGAGAGCGAAAATAGTGGTATTACATTCAGTTTCTGTTGGTTAGGAATTCACTCTTGGAGTGGGTGGAAAGATATACGTCACGGTTCATTACTTCAAGATAGTATAGTTGTTGGATATTATCTTTATCAAGAAAAACGCTGCGTTCACTGCAACAAAGCAAAACTACGCACCTTACATACTATTTAAAATAAAGGATAACCATGAGAATTTTATACGAAAATTACCCAAGCAAAACCAAACTTACTGTTGTGTTTACAGGTAGTCCCCTTAAAGATGCGCCTTATTCAAAATTTGAGGGGAAGGATAGTCAAATTTATATGAATAACAAAACTGTTTATGTTGGGACAAAAGGTGTCAAAGACACGGATGGGTGGAGAACGCTTGGATTTGTGTTAATTCGTTATTTACGTGAACAGAAAGCTGGTAGTGTTGTCATGACTTTACCTGATAAATGTAGACAATTCCTTGAGGGGATGTTGCTGGGTGATTATGTATTTGACAAATATAAGTCTGAAGTTAAACCTATTACCCTCAAAAAGATTGTTATTAGTGGGTCAGCTGAAGTGGCAGAATGTCTTGTTACAGCAAAAGTTTATACCGAAGCACAAAAAATGGTGCGTGATTGGGTTAATACTTCACCTGAAGATGCACATTCTGAAACCATTGAAGAAGCTGTCCGTGAAAGTTTTGAATTCACAGATGTTGAAGTGGAAGTTTTCGGTCAGAACGAACTCGCAAATATGGAAATGAATGGTCACCTTGCTGTTAACCGGGCATCTCGTCATGAAGCAAAAACAATTCGTTTAACATACAACCCGCCAACGGCTAATAAACACATTGTTTTGATTGGGAAGGGGCTGACTTATGACAGCGGTGGACTTTCAATTAAACCCGGTACAAGCATGACCACAATGAAAGCTGACAAAGCTGGTGCTATGACCGTTTGGGGAATTGTTAAAGCTGTTGAAGAACTGGGACTTGATGTAAAAGTCACGGCTTATATGTGTATTGCAGAAAACATGATTGATGGTTCTGCTTATAAACCCGATGACATCATCACCATGAAAAATGGAAAGACCGTTCATGTAAAGAACACCGATGCTGAAGGTCGTATCGTTTTGTTTGATAACATCTGTCTTGCTCAAGAACTTGATGCGCACGCCGATGAATATTACACTTTAGCTACATTAACTGGCGCAGCCGTATATCAATTTGGTGACGAAGCGTGTGGTATGGTGGGTTTCAATGATAATATGAAAAAGGTAATTAAAAAGTTTGGTGATAAGGCGGGTGAAGTATTCATGGATGCCGCCTTTCACAAATACATGATGGATGGTGTTGATGATTCTATCGCTGACCTATCGAACACAGGAACTTCTAATATGGGATGTCAAAAAGCAGGTTTGTTCTTGACTAATGCTCTCAAAAAGAAAAATAAACAAAAGTATCTACATTTGGATATTGCTGGTCCTGCGTTTGTTGAGAAAGGATTTGGAGTTAATGGTCCTGGTGGTACTGGATTTGCGGTCCGGACATTTTTGGAGTACCTAACAAAGATAGGAACTTGATATGAAACTTATTGTTCAACAGAATCTTTTAAATGAAAACTCGTTGGAAGCTATAAATCAAGCGGTGTTGAAAAATGGAATTCCACATGAATATGTGAGCATTATTCCATTTACATGAGAAATTGTTTCCGATCACCCCCTAACGGGTGTTGATTATTTGCCGTATGGTTCAACCACGTTCACGATGGAAACGTATGAACGTGGTTGGTTAGGTCAATACTTTGACCCCAACACATTCAGAGCTGATGTGTGGAACGACAATCGTGATGATATGCTTAATGGTAGAGGTATGATACTTTCAGTAAAGGATGCTGTTGACAATTTCAGGAATGTTAGTCCGAAATCTTTGTGGTTTATACGCCCCACTGAAGATCTGAAAACGTTTTCTGGTCAAGTTATTGAGGCTGGTGAGGCTGCTGATTGGCTTACAGATGCTATGGAATGCGCATCATCGGGTACATATCAACTTGCACCCGATACTCAAATAGTAGTTGCGGAACCACAAAATATTTCAGCTGAATGGCGCTGGTTTATTGTGGGAGGTAAAATCGTTGATGGTAGCATGTATCGGATGATGGGCCAGTTGAAAAAGGAACACGAGACCAACCCAAGTGTTATCAAACAAGCTCAAGAATTTGCTAACAAATGGCTTCCGTCTCCATGTTGTGTGATGGATTTAGCTCTTGTTAATGGTGAAGTGAAGGTAATTGAATTTAATACAATTAACTCGAGTGGATTTTATGATCATGATGTTGAAAAAATTATTGTGACGTTGTATAATTACGCCGCATATCCACTCTGAAAGTTAAAAATGCACTTCGTAACTTTAATTATAAATCTACTGGAATCGGTAACACACCTAGTGGTAACGGTTTTAGCGGTACCTTGCCTCGTAGGTATGGTAGCTATAATTCATGCTCGTTTTGAAAACGATCCCCGCATTTTTTCGCCTTTGATGACGCGATTGTATAACATTTCGGGTTATTTGTTGGTAACATGGGGTGTTTTGTATATTTTGCGGTGGTTGTTATCGTGAATTTTGTTAAAGCATATGTTTACTGTCGGATTGATGATCCTAAACGTGGTTTATATATTTGGGAGGAGGATACTGGTTGGTTACATATTGCAAAGCTTCCGATGGATGAAAATAATATCTTTTTCAGTATAGAAGAAATTGAAGTTGTTGTTGGATGTAAATTGAAGTTGTTGCGTGAGTATAATGTTGAAATTGACACAAACGAACACAATTTGTAATTACCCAAAAAGGAGCACAAAATGAGATTTGCTGTAGATATCATGGAATATGAGCGTGGTTGGGGAAGTCGGCGCGACGAAACTAAGATTTTTAATAGTGCGGATGAAGCTTATAAATTCCAAGAGGAGTTCAATGCTAGTAACACAGAAGCTGCCGCTCCTGATTGGTATATGGTTGCATCTGACCCATATCGGATTGAATAATGAACATTACATACGAAGATGATAAAAAGGACAAATATCAAAGTGTGCGAGCAACCGCTACGTTTGGGGTGTCTACAAATATGGGATATGCTAACATTTATATCGAAGGTCTTGGTAGGAATGAAGCAGAAGCTAAAGATGAATTGGTTCATGTTGTTAACCAAATAAAGGAATGGTTGGTGGTGCAGTGACCGAAAAACAACTAACAGCCATTGGCGGGGTTATTTTGTGGAAGCGTTATAGAATTGTGCACAGAAATGACGCAAAATATCTCAAATATTTGAACGCGTTACGTTGTATTAGGATGCAAACGTATTATAGGATATAATAAAATGATTAACGAGTTAAAACAAATACAGAAATTGGCACAAGCCGCTATTGATGAAGCAAATCGAAAAGAACCTGATCGCGAATTAATCAATGGGCTAATCAACTTTTGTATGGTGATTGAAGAAAGTTATCAAAATTTTTGCAACGAACTTGACGAGAACTGGGGCGATCCGGGTGGTACTGCTTATGAAAATGGTGTCTCAATAGAGTTTCAGATTGAAGCAGATTGGTGGCACGACATTAGTTTAATCCTACGCAAACTACAGAATTAAATATCTCGTTGAACAATAGTTCTAGCTCCGTAAACTTTTCCCGTCTTTGTATTTTTTACAAGAACTTTAACAGTAGATGTCTTGACATTTTTACCAAAATCGTGTTTATCATACATGGATGAAATTTTTATAGGAGCTGCTTGATGGTCCAGCGAATTCTGGGCATCAAAATTATTATCGCTCTCAATAAGGTGAAGTTCGCACACTTTCATAATTTTTTCCTTTGAAACTATTTATGTTAACATAAATAGAACTGTTATATAACATAAAAGGATACAAAAATGAATGTTCACTTGCATAACAACAAATCGTTAAATTTGGTGTTTCAACAAACGTCTATTCGTGCCAAAAAGAGAATTCTAAAAGAATTCGTCCTATCGTTGTCTCAAGAAGACACACAGCAGTATAATTTTAAAATTGAACAAATTAATTCGCGGTCCGATTTAGACAAGTTGGCTGTTGATATTTTAACAAAAGGTAATAAGCAATGAATAAAGTATTGTTTTTAGTAACATTCTTAGTTTCTTCAGTTGTAAATGCAGCAAATTTTCAAGTTAATGGACCGTGTGAAGTACATTTTTCTCCTGATGGCGGCGCAGAAAAGGCTATTGTTAAATTAATCGATGGTGCACACACAAAAATCCATGTTTTAGCATATTCCTTTACATCTAAACCTATTGCAAATGCTCTAATTGCAGCGAAACAACGTGGTGTTGATGTTAATATTGTATTAGACCGTTCCCAACCCACAGCACGTGGAGGACAAATGCAGACTGTAATGGCCGCAGGTATTCCGGTTTGGGTGGATTCGAAACATGCGATTGCACACAACAAAGTTGTTTTAGTTGATGGTGATATATTCGAAACGGGTTCTTTCAATTTTACTTACAGCGCAGAACATAGGAATGGTGAGAATGCTCTGATTTGTCCCTCCACAGAAGGTTACAATATGTACTTTAATAATTGGACACTTCACCAAAGTCATAGCGTCAGACAGTAATTTTGTTTATTACATTACACAAAATAAAACCGCAATTCGTTGCGGTTTTATTTTGAAACACTCGTTATTATTTTATGATATATAATAACATTATAAAGGAAAGCTATTATGACAGATACTATACTAATGTGTGAACCCAAATATTTCGCAGTATCATACGAAATCAACCCGTGGATGTCGGGTAATATAGGGTCTGTTGACAAGTCATTGGCAACAAGACAGTGGAATTGTTTAGCAGAAGAAATAGCGAAGCGTGCTAATATCAAACTTGTTGAACCTGTAGACGAACTACCTGATATGGTATTTACAGCAAATGCTGCATATGTGTTTGATGATAAAAATGTAAAATATGCTATCACATCCACCTTTAGAAACGTTCAGCGTAAGGGTGAAGAAGCACACTTTGAAAAATGGTTTGCGAACAATGGGTTCACTACCATTATTCCACCTTCTCCTCTTACTTTTGAGGGTGCGGGTGATTGTTTAACAGGTGAAGATGATATGGCGTGGGTGGGTCACGGATTTAGAAGCACACAAGGTGCTGGGACCTTCGTTACAAGTACACTACACCAACATCAAATGTCAACCAACTTATTGGAGTTAACAGACGCTCGTTTTTACCATTTGGATACATGTTTCTGTCCAATTAATAATGGTTTTGTTTTGTATTTTCCGAAAGCATTTAGTGAACAGAGTCAGAACAAGATTGTGAGTTATTACAATGGTCACTCCATCCCCGTAACAGAAGAGGATGCTACTATGTTTGCATGCAATGCTGTCAACATTGGCAACACAATTATACTCAATAAAGCGTCTGATAATCTAAAAAATCGATTGAATAATATTGGATTCAAGGTGATTGAGGTTGATTTATCAGAGTTTATGAAATCTGGTGGTGCAGCCAAATGTTTAACACTAAAATTGTAACGTTGACCCATTAAGAGTTTTGTACTATAATTCATATAGTATTCACTTATAGGAGACATACATGTTAACGAAGCTGGAGACGATTCTAGCAATTGCGATTGCTTGTTTAACACTTGACAATATATTGCTGGCTAGTTATATTGCCCACCCAAATTTAATGTTGATGTACGCTGGGTTCGTGTGCGAAACTTTATTTTTCATCATTATCAGCATTGGTTTTGTCCATTTCGTGCGTGTTAAAAAGACACGAGTTATAGCCGGTGAATAAAATCTTTCTGTTATGCCTTTGTTTGTGGTGTGGAGCAGTATCCACCACAAGCTATGCTATGCAAACGGCAACCGTGTTGGTAACAACTGAGAACAACAAACAACTAATCGCAAAAAATGCTAATGTTGTTCGTCCAATCGCATCGATTACAAAGCTGATGACAGCAATGGTTGTTCTTGATGCAGATTTACCAATGGATGAAGAAATTTCAATTACTGAAGACGATGTGGATATGCTTCGACATTCATCCTCACGACTAGTTGTGGGCACAACTCTTCCCAGAAATGAAATTCTGCGTCTTGCTTTGATGTCCTCAGACAATCGTGCCGCTCACGCGTTAGCTCGTACCTATCCTGGGGGTGTTGTTGAATTTGTTGATAGAATGAATAGTAAAAGCAAATTACTAGGAATGAAAAACACCACTTTTAGTGACCCGACAGGATTAACTCACCACAATAAATCAACAGCTGTTGATTTGGCAAAAATGGTAAATGCTGCATCTAAATACGACGTAATACGGGATTTTACTACAACCAAACATTATGAAGTGGTGGTTGGTGACAAACCTTCAATGTTCAACAATACAAACAAGTTAGTTAAGGACGGTAAGTGGGATATTGTTGTGTCGAAGACTGGGTATATAAAGGAAGCTGGTAAGTGCCTTGTTATGAAAGTTAAAACTGCAACACACACATTAACCATCATTTTATTGGATTCAAAAAACAGCAAAACACGCATCACTGATGCCATCAAGGCTCGACAGATTGCTGAAAACAAAGCTATTTAAGCCCAAAGCAACAGATTATCCAAATCAAACAACAATTGGTGAATGTTTTGAATTAAAAACATATTATTACCTTCCCACCAAGGCGACCCACACGATGATATGAGTCTTTGTATTTGGACTTGTTTATCCGCTTCATTCTTGTAAATTTTAATGATTCTAAACTGGTTTTCTTTCTGTTTACTTAATACCGAACTCTTCCCACCCCTATCAATACGTATTTCATATACATTGCTTGGAAATCCTTGGTGTTGAGTAATAACAAGCACACTCACATCCACAGTATGTCCTTCAACCTTTGATGTAATATCCTTTCCAAGAAACTTTGGCCAACCTTCCCAATCTTTGTAAGTTGCTTGGGGTAGCACAGGCAAGTCTGTGATATTGTGCGTTTTGTGCCACTCCCTATATTCCATTTCACTTGATAGATTCAGTGTGTGCACATATTTCAACGCTTCAAGATAAGGTCTATAATTTTTATGTTGCACACTACTGCTAACATTTCCTGTTCCTAAAAATACACCCCACGACTCCCACTCTTTATAAAATACGGCAGGGTCTCGTGGTATGTTTTCGGGTTTGGCGGATACATGCCAATCATGCCACTCAACAACATTTCTGAATTGCATATTTGTGGCAAATCTTTTAGCATCTTCGTAAGACATATACGGTACGTGACCCAAGAAGTGGGCATCACTTATCCATTCATCCTTGTAATAGCATTGGGGATTTGCAGGAATAATCTTGGGTTTATATTTTAGTCCTTTTCGTTTGCCACGAGGAACCCTACGCTTTGCATATTTTAACCATTCCTTATAATTTTTTAATTTGAGGCGACTGACCCATTCACGAGCTTCTTCAAACGAAACAAACTCACCACGTGGTCGACCACCTGTTCTTTTTGGTTTTTGCTCCATTACATCACAACATTATTTTTGCTCTTGGGCAACGATGAGATTGATATCCGTGAGACAGTCACGTAATTCATCGGTTGTGGGAGCTGATGAGAGTGCAGCAACATTATGTTCGTATGATACAATCGCCCTAATATCATCTGTCATGTTTGCGAGAGATTCTCTTGCACCACTAACACCGATTAATTGTCGTTGTAATTTTTGTTCAAAATGAAGTTTTTCACCCTGTTCAAACTGTTCTCTTGTGAATTTTGGCAATGCCTTAAAATGTTTGTATAATATTGATAGCTCAGCGAGTGCATCGTTTATTAATTTATTTGAAAACTGCCTGTTTTCCAGTTTGTATTGAATATCAACTTCAGCTCTTCGTTTGTCCCATTTACTCACATCAGGTAGAGTTAGTTTTTCACGCAACTCCTCGATATCAATATCTTCCTTCATGCGGCTGTATTTGGCTTCATTTAATGCACGTAGTTTTTCACTCATACGAAGACCAATAGCACGGTATGCCCGTTCAGGAGTAATTTGAGCAGCAATAATAAAATTTTCTGTCTGAAACGCTGAATTATCGAATGGAATATCAAAGAAAGCATCCTCCAATTCTTTAAGAATATTGTCTGAGTCTTCGATTGTTAATTCTGTTATTTCGTTCATGTACTCACTCCTTTGTAATATATGTTATATCGTATATATCACAAAGGGGCGGCGCGTTTCTTTAAAACGATTTATCTTGCATTACTATACACAAACGGGCTTTCTGCAAAGGCCATGAAGATGTATGTACCCCCCGATGCGTTAATATCAGCACCAGTACCTCTTACTTTAAATCCATTGGATAGGAAGTCTTCCCTGTATGAGCCAGCCGTACCAATAGATTCAGCGTTGGACAAACTTGGATATAAGAATGTCTGAACTTCGTTGATGGTATCGCGACCGCCATCAGTTACGTACCAGTGCGCAGACGCGTCCGCTCTTTTCACCAGTAAGTATTTTGGTTTAAATCCACAGTAAATAAATGGTCCATTAGCATTACCATTACCGGTGTATTTACCAAACTTAGAAAAACCAGCAACTTCTGCGAAACAGTAAACCACGTTAAGTCTACCTGTTGCATTCTCAGCAGCATCCGCACGAACATTGAATGTTGTTGATGTTGGAACAGTTTGTGTAGCGTTTCCGTTGGCATTTGGCGAGTTTAAAAACATATAATCCACAGTTCCATCCACAAGTGTGTGTACCATAGCAAAACCACCCGTTGTACTTCTTGGTGCGATCATATATAGTTTTGGTGCGGCGCCCAGGCCATGGCCGACTGAGGTACTGGTGGCACCATTACCTGTAAATGTAACAATAGAAAACCCCGCAGTTGTGTTTGCGCTAACCTGAGATGTTATAGCACCATCTGTATTAGTTACTGCCGCTCCGCCAGCTTTCCAATTCCACGTAACATATGTTGAGCTGTTTTGGTTAAGGCTAGCTGAACTACCCAGTGAAAAGCCATCGGTATTGAAACTTGTTAAAGCATTAACATCTGTCGTTTCGGCGTAATTCAAATCTGAATATAAGGCTTTTTGTACACCTCTTACTGAATCATACAAACCGTTAGATTGAACAAAGCTTCTTGACTTACCCCATACAAGATCCGGTTGAAAGTTTAACCCAGTTACTGAATTTGATGTTCCGTTACCAACGTACGTCTTAACATCAAAGTGAATATTACCTTGTACAATTGTTGGTGTAGAAAGGTTACTTGTACACAACGGTTTAAATCCTGTTGGTGGGGTATACACAAATGCACGTTGACCGAAGTTTATATAGAACACATTAGTGCCAGCGGTGCCCCCAGCACCAGTTGTTGGTGAATAATACAATCCGGTGGTAATGTCGGAAGCAGCAACGCCTTGTGATACACCATTCTTAAAGAACTCAATTGTATGGTTATCCAAATCAAAAGCAACTCCAATGATGTCGTTGGTTGTCCAAGTTGCACCATATGTGGTGTTTGAAGCACGAACAAACTTATTACCGTTATTCGTGTAGCTATAAGCAACAGAGCTTTGAATATTTGGGCTAGTTACAGGTCCTGCCTCAATACCAACACCCGCGAGTTGAGCTCCAATACTTGTCGCTACATATTCAAAATACCACTTGCCTGTACTAACAGCCATTGTCGCATTAGCTTGGCCGTATGTACCCGAAGCGTTTAGACCACCATTGCTGATAGTTGGGGCGTATGTTCCCTGTTGCAGAGGATTCAGTGTACAAAAATTATTTGTTGGTGTGTCTTGATACCAGTCGTTATTGACGCCAGGGACAATACTGAAGTTTGTCAATGTCCAATTATTAGCATTACCACTTCTGTCGTAACCAAGTGTGGTTGTTGACGTACCATCATTAAATGGTAGATAGAAACCACTGGTGCCGTAAGTACCTGTGTATGTTATGGGCTTCCACTGTCCAGTTGCAAAATCGGTTACGCCAAAATTTGATGGCGTCAAAGCTTGACCGTCGATGAAGTTAAACTCTGACAAGTATCCATTTATATAATTGATGTTTACACCAGTTGTTCCACCAATACCCCAAGTTACGTTTGACGATAAAGCTGTTGATAGATTTTGTGATGGGTCAACGGAGGCAGAAAAGGAGGTTTCTCTTACACCATTTACATATACCCTCATTCGGTCTGCTGCCGTTGCATTAGTTGTATCAACTACACAAACGATGTGATACCAACTGGAAACGTCACGAAAAACTCGATTGGTTAATTTTCTTGCGTTGTACGCAGATGAATAACTAGCAAGGTCTAATTGGTCACTTGTGTTAAACAGGATATTAAAAGACACAGTTGAGCCATTTGACCAACCAAATGGTGATTGTGTGGTACCAAGTGCAGAGCGTTTAATCCAAAAAGAAAACGTAGCAGTTGTTCCGCTTGGAGCAAATGCTCTTGACATATAAGAAAGATCATTACTGTTAAAGCGCAAGCTGTGTTGTGATAGGTACGTTTGTTGTGCTTGGATATATGGTTGCAATACAATAAGTGGTGGCATGTTTATAGTCCTTTGGTGAATGATTCATAAATTATTTATACGAAATCGCAACTCGTTGTCGCCTACACGATAAATACATTTATTGGTCATCATTATCAAAGGAGATATAACATGGACTTGAACGAAATTAGAAGAATTGCAGGCATTACGGTTGAAGAAGCTGCACCATCAGCTGGGATGTCCAAAGGTGAAAAATCCACTGTCGTCAAAGCTGCAAAAAAAGGTGAAGACATTGGTGGTAAAGGTAAAAATTTTGCAAAAATTGCTGCCAAAGCAACAAAACGATATGGTTCTAAAGAAGCTGGTGAAAAGGTAGCTGCTTCCGTTATGTGGAAAAAGATGGCACACGAAGGTGTTGAATATTCGGATGAAGAAATCGACACTATTGTTGAGGCTTATGAAGATGAAGATGATCTTTCACCTGCCGAAAAAGAACTTGCTAAAATGGGAACTAAATTAAGCAAGAGCGAAGAGGCAAAAATTGACAAAGAAGACAAAAAAGAAGAGAAGAAGGCTGTTAAGAAAGCTTCCAAGGAAGTTGAAGAGTCTCTTGAGCAGTATCGTCAAATCGCTGGTGTTCCTTCCCACGAAATCGTTGTTGAAGGTGAACAGGATGCTGATGTGTATTTGGTTATTACCGAATGTTTCACAGAAAAGGTACCTGTTAAGAACATCGAGGTGTTTAAAGATGCAATTTCTGCAAAAGCTTATGTTGCAAAAATGAGAGGTGCTGTTAAATCTGCAAAGGTAGTGGGCAAAAAGTTCTCTCAAGTTAAAGCTAAGTAATATTAGCCCAGAAAAGAAAAGCCATCTTTCGAGATGGCTTTTTTAATCATTGGTGTCATATAAATAGTTCATATTATAGGAGATATTATTATGGCTACGTTTGATAAAGCAATACCATTTATTTTAAAACAAGAGGGTGGTTGGGTTAATAATCCTAATGATCCAGGAGGTGCTACCAACTACGGGGTGAGTTTGAGATTTCTTGTAGATCATCCCGAAGTTGGTGATTTTGATGGGGATGGGGATGTTGATGCTGAAGATATCAAAAACATGACCATTGATGATGCCAAAAAGGTGTACCAAACCTTTTGGTGGGATAAATTTCATTATGGAAACATTGACGACCAAACTGTGGCCACTAAAATATTTGATATGTCCGTTAACATGGGTGCTAAGCGTGCACATATTATCACACAAACTGCACTAAATAAGGCTTTTAGCCTACGTTTAACGGTTGATGGAGTGTTGGGTCCTGCTTCCATTCACACACTTAATGCTTGTACTGATGATACAGAGCAGTTGTTGTTAAACAACATTTGTGATGAACAATATGGTTTTTATCAAAGATTGATTGCAAACAATCCTAAACTTGCAGTGTTTGCGCGTGGTTGGAAGAATCGTGCATATGAATTAGACATTGCTAACGAATTGGATGGAGCATAAGTATGAAACTTGACGAACTATTTGAGGGTGTTGCAAAAGAATACGATGACTTTAGTGAATGGTCTCGTGCTGTTAAAGCCATGGGTGCTGTAACTCATACAACAACAGGTGATAAACAAAAAATCTTTGCTACGAGTGATTTGAAAAAACCAGCCGTCAAAGCATTTGGTGAATGGAATGAAAAATACAACAGAGGCGTAACCTACACAATTAGACGCCCTTTAAGAAAGGCTGAATTGGCTTTATAACGTATCCTTTACGATGCTAAACAATCATGTTGATATAACTTCGGTTAAAGTGTAAGATACACTTGTATAAATATCTTAAACGATTATAAGAGAATAACATGAAAGTAGATGATATCATAAATGAACAATCTAGATTCTTATCAGATGGCATATCAAGAGCAGGCATAATTCCGTACTACATCAAGGATGGTGAAGTCCAAATGTACTTTATGCTGCCGTCGGACCCACGCTTCGGCGGCGCCGATTTCCAGTGCTGTAAAGGAAGAATTGATCCAGGTGAAAATGCAAAGGAAGCAGCATTGCGTGAAGGTAGTGAAGAATTGGGGCTTCGTGAGAGCAACATCATGAAGTTGTGGTATTTGGGAGAGTTTCTTAAAAAGAATTTCTTCTATGTGTGTAAAATCGCAAACCCTGATGATTTTGGAGATCCACATTTTGAAACTGGTGCTACTAAATGGATGACCATTGATGAATATGTTGCAACCGGCCGTCCCTTACATAAGGGTGTTGTTAAAGCTGCATATGGATTGATTAAGAAGAAAGAAGGAATCAAGTATAGAAGTTAAAAAGGGGCCAATGGCCCCTTTTTATTACCAACAAATTTGTACAAGTATTTTTGTTACAGCAAGATCAAAATCTTGAGCCAACAACCAAACATCAAATGTTAACCCGTAATCTACAATGAACTCGGGTAGAGTGCCTTTATAGTTATTAGTTGCTGATTGATCTTCCCAATACGACTCAATCGCCTGATGGGATAGAATATCGGACCATAATTCATTTCCTGTAGGTGCCATCTCTGATGTATAATTCAAAACCCTATCATTACCAAATGCTTCAAAGCCTTGAATTTCTTCCTGTTGTTCTCTTGGCAAATCCAAGAAATCAATTATCAACACTCTTTCTATTGTCGCCACATTTCACTCCTTTAAATATGAGGACCACCTTTGCTGTATCCTCGTTCATATCCTTCATTATACGCTTCTTGTATATGATGAGGTGTTAGTTCTGTTTCTTTTGGACTCATATCATAACCATGAGCAAAACCAATCTCATATGCTATCATTTCGTCCTCTGTGCGACACGCACCTTGCAGTTTTTGTACTATTTCTTTAAGAGTCAAACTCATTTGCTATCACCCTAATACGATATGGTATTATTTTCAAATGCTGTGTTGTGGGTTCTGTTAATTTTCACAAAGGTTGCTCGTTTGGGTAGTTCCTTTAGCGTTCTAGCCCCACAATATGTACAAGCACTTCTAATACCACCCAAAATCTGCTGCATTGTGTTTTGTACAGGGCCTTTATAAGGCACTAATGTTGTTCGCCCCTCACTTGCGCGGTAATCAGCAACACCCCCATTATGTTTATCTTGTGCTGTTTTGGAGCTCATTCCATAAAAAACCATCTTTGGGTCAGCAGGAATGGTTATTTCGAACAACTGTTTATACTTCTGATATAGTGAATCTGATGTTTTGGTACAGCGTGAGAGATTATCTATATCTGCCTCAGAAACCGGCACTAGTATTCCAGATGTGCTGTTTTTTACCAAATAAGTATAGTTTGCTTGCTGGGAATTAACCGCCTTGTTTACAGAGGTACCAACATAGCGTATTGTTACACCTTCAATATCACCCTCGGACTCATCATGACCACTTAACATACTCCCCAACATTACAAAATCCGCGCCAGCACCAAATGCCTTTGCCACATCACCAGGAACAACGCATCCACCGTCACTACACAAATGTCCACCAAGCCCATGAACCGCATCAGAAGTTTCGATAACAGCAGATAATTGTGGATAACCTACACCTGCAACAATTCGTGTTGTGCACTGCCCCCCACTCCCTATACCGGTCTTTACTATATCAGCCCCCGACAGTATTAATTGTTCGGCCAGCTCCGGCGTAACACAATTGCCCGCCATAATTACTGCATCAGGATACAAATCACGTATTTCGCTCACGAAACGTATAAAGGATTCAGCATATCCGTTTGCCACATCAATGGTAATGTTCGTGGGAGTAGACCCCAATTTTGAATACGTGAGTTTCATTTTATTCACATCTCTCTCATTTGCACCAATTGAATAAAATATATAAGGAAGTATGGCTTCATTTGCTGTAAAAAACTGCACCAATTCATCAACATCGTGGTGTTTATGTAATGATGTTAGCATTTTTTGTTCGGCCAATTTTTTTGCCATACTAAACGTACCGGTGCCGTCCATATTGGCGGCGATAATCCCGATCGCGGATAAAATATTATTGGAATGTTTAAATTTAAAAACACGTTCCAGATTAACTTCATTACGAGAAGTTAAAGAGGATCTTTTTGGTAACAACAACACATCTGAAAAATCTAATTTTACATCTTCAATTATTCTCATTTTTTGCTATCCTTATACACCATGTTATGAACTCACTTTGCAAGAAGTCCGATTTCATCCTATTTACATCTTTGTGTACCCACTGAACATTGCCAACAACATATCCTAATTTATTATCTATTCTATCCAGGCTGGCGGTACCCTTACTACGTTCTAAATAATGTGAACCAGGCCACATTTGTATTTCTATCCCACTCAATGCACATTTTTTGTTTTGCATTATAAACAACTGCCACGCATATTCGATCGTTATGGTAAATTCCAAATTTCGTTTCGTTGCATTGGAATGTAACTGTTTCCACATTTCACTATAGATACCTTCATATCCTTTAAAGTTTGGATGATTTTTATGTGTTCTTACATCAAAACAACCACAACTCTGTTGTCTTCCAAACATAGTATATGGAATAATTGCCGCGTTGTTACCACAATGTGAACAATAACACTTTAGTTTGGTAACAACGTTCCCTTTATACAACTTTTCTATAATAGTAAGTCCGTTCTTAACATCACCCACCTTTCTGCTACGGTTTTTTTTCGTACAACCACAATTTTTGTTTTTACCAAAATTATTAGCATGTATTATTGTATCTCTACCACAATCCAAACACAAACATTTATATTTTGTGTAAGAACCATCTTTGAATTTGTGAACAAATTCAAGATTGTTTCTTCGTTCACCCACAATAATTGGTTTCGTCATTTTACATGTTCCTCTCAATTTTTGTATGTATTTATGGGAACATTTTAAATGTTTCGAGATTGACAATATTTGATATAATTACACCAAAACTGCAAATATGTCAACACACAAATTTGTTGACCTTTATTAAGAATAATGTAGAATGTGAATTCATTAAACTTAAAGGTCCCCTTATGGAAAACTTTTTAATTCTTCTTGCTTTCCCTCTTATCTGGCCGTGGATTGCTAAACGTTTGTGGAACTCTGATGTCACGTGGCAGGAAATGTTCCTCAACGTGTTTCTTATTGTTATTATTGTGTCAGCAATTTGGTTTCTTGGAAAGAATTCGCAAACAGCTGATACGGAAATATGGAATGGTCAAGTTACAAGTAAAGAACAAAACAGCGTTCCTTGCTCACATTCCTATTCCTGTCACTGTCGCTCAACAAAAAACGGAACGAGTTGTGATATTTGTTACGAACACACCAATGATTGGGATTGGGACGTACATAGCACAGCTGGTGATTTTACCATTAATCGTATTGACCGCCGTGGTTCTGATGAACCTCCTCGTTGGACTGCGGTTAAGCCTGGCCAGCCAGTAGCTCTCGAACACTCCTTTACTAACTATGTGAAGGCTGTTCCTGAAAGTCTGTTTAATCACAACCAACAGGCGTTGAGTAAGTGGGGATCATCTGTTCCTCCTTATCCAACTGGAGTGTATGATTACCAATACCTCGACCGTGTATTACCTGTTGGTGTAAATGTTCCTGACCTCAAGCGTTGGAATTATGATCTTGCGTTGATGTTACGTGAACTTGGTCCGGCAAAACAAGTGAATGTTATTGTGGTAATCACTAACGTTAATGACCCAACCTACGAGTATGCTTTACAAGGTAAATGGCAAGGTGCTAAAAAGAATGATGTTGTTGTAATTCTTGGTACCCCGAATTATCCCAACATCGAGTGGGCTCGTGTTGTTAGTTGGACAGACAATCAGCTGTTTAAAGTACAACTTCGTGATGCGTTATTGGACTTGAAAACAGTTAATGAACAACAAGTATTGAGTGTTATTGGTAGTAATGTAGCCAAATCTTTTGCGCGGAAACATATGCGGGATTTCAAGTATCTTGATGAAGAGATTATGCCACCTGATTGGGTACTCTACATTGCTATTGCAATTGCTATTTTTGGTAGTATTGGTTTATCGGTATTCTTTAAGTTTTATGATGTTGATTTAACGAGTAACAGCATCATTTCACAACGTAGTCGTTTCAGAGGTCGTTACGGAAGATATTGAAGTGATCGTCAAGAATTTTGAATATGTTACGAATTTCTGTATATGGAATTCGTAACATTCCAATATTATTTTGATTACAGTAATCATTTTTGGTGCGATCATTACTTTGTATATAATCAAATAGTTGTTGGGCTTTGTCTTTGTGTTTGGTGAATTTGCCAACTAAACTATGTTGCTCACCATCAAACTCAATACAGAGATTGTGAGATGGTATATAGAAATCAAATTTTAATTGTCGTTTATTGACACATCCATTAAAAGTTTTTTGACGGATATATGGAATATTATTCAACGACAACCAACTTTCAATGATTGTCTCTCCTTTAGAACACTTACAAACCGGACATCCTTGCTTGTGTGACGTGTGGTTATTTGGTAATTGGAAAAAGGGACCATGTTTCTCACAACCAATCTTTACTTTTGTGTGCGCATTTATATAAACAACGTCGGAATAATTGTACTTGTTTGAATGTACCTTATTGGCCTGAAAGATAAACTCCTGTGTTGTAAATGCGTGTGATTGTCGTTTGTTCTTTAGATTACATTTGTTACAACCAGGAGAAATGTTTTTACCCCAAAAAGCATTTTTTGGGATACATAAAAATTCTTCATTGTGTAACGTACAATAAAACAATGCCTCAACATCGAGATTTGTGTATGTGCGACACACATAATTGTTCTTACCCCATTTAGTGTCTAACTTACTTTGAATATCGTTTATTGTATTTTTTCTTGGCACGATTGTTGACTCTTTGTTTTTGTTATTGTATAGTTATTGTGTAGTTAATTTCAACCTCTTGGAGATTTATAATGAATTCAAAAACCGTAACAACTATGTCGATTGTTGGTGTAATCGTCTCAATTATATTTATAGCAGTTGCGTCATATATTAGCAGTGCCAATTACGGTAACACCGCAGAAAATGAGATCAAGGCAATTTGGGAAAACAACCAGAACATCCTTGCTCAATACACCCAAAAGGTGCAAGAAGCAGCCCAAGTCCCCACTATGATGAAAGATGACTTGAAGGAAGTGGTCACAGCAGCATTGAGTGGTCGTTATGGTGCTGATGGCAGCAAGGCAACGTTTCAGTGGCTGAAAGAACAGAACCCTACTGTTGATGCGCAACTTTATCGCAAAATTCAACAAATTGTTGAAGCTGGTCGTGATGAATTTAAAATGTCTCAAACTCGCTTGATTGATGCCAAACGTGCATATAGCACCAATCTTGGTTATGTGTGGAAGGGTATGTGGATGCGTTTTGCTGGATATCCCCGTATCGACCTCGAAAAGTACAAGGCTATTACCAACGATTATGCCGACAACGCATTCAAAACTGGTAAAGAGTCGAGTCCTGTAAAACTACGATAATCCATAATCATTCTCCCTTACCCTAAATACGTATTTGGGGTGGGGAGAACAACATGGATTATGTAAAAGTAACATTACTAACAGTATTCATCATAGTCGCAGTCATCTTTGCAGGTAAAGGTGACTGCGACTCTTTTGATTCCAAGTACCTTATTATAAGAGGTAGTAAACAAACACCAGAACAAATGGATAAAAATGCACCCGTCATAATACGGTGGATTCGTGTTAAAGAGGATGATATTCCAGTTGTGTGTTCAAGAGTTATTGGTTTTATCTTTCCCATTCCAGGAGCCTTGGGGTGTTATGGGTGGAAAGATAATGTGTGTTATGTATATTCTGACGACACACCCGAAAGTATGATGACGCTTGGTCACGAAGTTAAACATTGTTTTGATGGTAATTTTCATAACACAACAGACTGGCAGTGGCTTGAACACTGAAGTTGACATTAATGGTTTAGTGTAATATAATTATGATGTAATATTTGTAGTAATAAAATACGAAGATAGACTTCGTATTACAATTTTGATAGAGGAGCTCTATTATGAAAAAGTTTAATTATCTAATTTATATCGGTCGTTTTTCACCGTTTCACAATGGTCACGAAGCAGTGCTCAAACAGGCGTGTGAAATGGCCGAAAAAGTCATTGTCGTGGTTGGTTCTACTAACCAACCACGAACCATTAAAAACCCATGGAATTTTGTCGAGCGCAAGCAAATGATTCTTGCTGCGATGGGGTCCTCACATACCAATTATGTTGTTGTCGCGGCTAAAGATAAACCATACAATGACCAAAAGTGGGTTCGTGATATTCAAAACACTATTGATAGTGTTATTGCAGAAGATGATTATATAGCCGTACCCAACCCTCACAAAATAGGTATTATTGGTCACAGTAAAGACGAAAGTAGCTTTTATCTAAAGCTGTTTCCACAATGGAGTGTTGTTGAAGTACCTAATTTTCAAGGTATAAATGCCACACAAATTCGCGAAGAAATGTTTGCTGTTAAACAACATGTGTACCCAACCGTTTCAAAAGCTGTCGAGAGCTATATCGTTGATTGGATGAAAACGCCAGGATTTTATGTACTCGTGGAAGAATATTTTTATATTCAAGCCTACAAAAACTCATGGGATAGGGCACCGTATGCTCCAACTTTTGTTACTGTTGATGCTGTTGTTGTTCAGTCCGGACATGTACTGATGATTAAACGTCGAGCCGCCCCAGGTCGTGGACTTGGTGCATTGCCGGGTGGATTTGTTAATCAAAACGAACGGCTGCTTGACGCGGCAATTCGTGAACTTCGCGAGGAAACTAAAATTAAAGTACCGGAGGCAGTTCTCCGTGGTAGTGTCAAAACATCTCATGTGTTTGATACACCCAACAGGTCTCTTCGTGGGCGCACAATCACACATGCGTACCTCATTGAGCTACCGGCCGGTGACCTTCCAAAAGTTAAAGGTAATGATGATGCTGAAAAAGCAAAGTGGATTCCATTAAATGAGCTTGACGAATCGAAATGTTTTGAGGATCATTATCACATAATTCAATATTTTCTTGGGCAAATTTAATGAATGGTGAAACTCGTAATGCTGCATGTGTAGTAGTCTTTAACAGAGAAGGTAAGATTCTTGCCGCATCTGTTAGGGGTGAATACAATGTTTTTGGTCTTCCCGGTGGAAAACTTGAAGACAACGAAAAACCTATTGATGCAGCAATACGAGAATTACAGGAAGAAACTGGATTGGTTACACAACGTGGACAATTGATTCAGTTGTATGAAGGTGTTGATGATGGAGGCTATCACGTAACAACATTTAGATACGTTCATACCGTCGAATCGGAAGCAGCCTCTCAAATGGAACGAGATATTAACGTTCAATGGGTTACCCCAACCGAATTAGTTAATGGTCGTTGTGGAGATTATAACAACAAAGTTATCATGGCTTTGTTGTCGCGCTGTTATGTTATTAATCACTAATTGAGGAGTTTGTTGTGAAAAAACATATGATAGTTTCTGCACTAATGACGTTAATGTTGTTGGGTTGCGCAAAAAGGAAGATACGTCGTCACAGGGCGCATCAAAGGATGATTCTTTTAGTACGGGATTGGTGTATGCAAAAGCAGCACTAGATTATTACGCACGCTCTGAAAAAGCATGCTGGGGTATTCACAATCCATCATCTGGAGACAAATATGTTTTGTTGGTTAAATTTCCTGATGTTGGACCCGAAGATAAACTGACTGGTTGGCAAATGGTTTCAGGTGGCTGGACCATATACAGTCTTGATAACAATACCGCATTGTTTGCAGCCAAAGACGGGGAAGAAGTGTTTACAAGTGTAAATCCCGATGTTTCCAACTTGCCGTGCGTTACGAGAGGTGAAGTACCTTCGCCAATGATGCCATGAACAACATCCCCACCGAACTAAACGATTTGGACTCTGTGCATATTGGTATATGTGCGGATCCTAATTCCGGAATGATTAAATGGTTGATGGATCAACAACTAATTACCGATCCGTGTACACGTGTTATCATATGTACAAAACAACAAGCAGCGGAGATTTGTGATTTTGCGCGATATTATTACGACAAGCAAATGCACAACTTATAAAGGAAGATGAAATGTTACCATATTCGAATAACAAAGACGTTACTATAATCAATATGTTGGGTGGACCCGGCGTTGGTAAATCCACTACTGCACTTGGTCTCGCTTACTATATGTCGCTAGCCCAAAAAGGGAAGGTTGAGTATGTACCCGAAGTTGCAAAAGATTATACCTTTGAAGGTCGTCATCATATGTTGACGGAACAAGATTATATTTTCAGTAAACAAAATAACAGGTTTAGACGTTTGGTGGGTCAAGTAGATTATATTGTTGCTGACACTTCGTTGTTGTTGGGGTTTATGTATATGCCAGAGGATTTCCCCCCATCATTTTTTGATTATGTAATGGACACATACAATTCATACAACAACATCAACGTTCTTATTCGACGGGGGGTTCCGTATGAAACGGTTGGTAGAAATCAAGATGAGAATGAGGCTATTCAAATTGATAAGGATTTGAGAGCATTATTGATTGATACAGGCGTACCTTTCTTCGAAGTTGATAATGTATACGGAAAAAATGTGGACACTGTACATCACATCATGAATGATTTAGTTTATAAAAATGTATGAAGTTATTATTAATGCGGGAGATATAATCAAACTTGCACCTAGAGACCCTGCATTTTGGATGTTAAACACTGGTATGGTGGTCGTTGAATCAGTCATACCACCTGATATTATCCTTGGGTATGATGGTGTCACATACAATCTTCACGATTTTTTGATTACTTATTTAAACGGACGAGATTTGACAGACATGATGTCATAAATATTGATATTAAATCAATATTAGGTAAATGCCACATGAAAATATACGAAATTCTGTGTGAGAACTTTGTAAATCTTGTAACACCTACCCAACGAAAGCGTTATGCCAGTTATGTATGGCAGTTATTGCAAAATACATACGACAAATATGGTTCGGGAATGGGATTAAGTGGTGCAAATTTAGACAATTTAATCAATACACCTGGAGTATGGAAGGCGTCGTTTATTGATGGTAAAATCGTTGCTGGAGTAATCTATCGTAATAGTAGTGGGCATAAAGTTCGATTAGTTTTTCATAACGATACGAGAGATGGAAAAAATGCGTTGAAGGCCATTCTTTCGGATGATATCACAGGAAACAAATCGTGGGGTGAGTTTAGCGGCAATTTGGAAAAGGTAATGTTGAATTTAGGTGGCAAACCAATACCTAACACTCAAGCAGAACGAATCCTCGGCCAAAAAATATTGGAATTGGATCCAGACGGATTCCACTACACGAGGGAAGTGTCCCCAGGTGTTGTTAAAACACAAATGTTAATAGGAAGTTTCAAAAATAGTTGACATAAATAAGTATTAGTGTATTATTATGATTAACGATAGACGTTAATCATTCAAATCATTAGGAGGATTTCCTTATGGACTCAAAAGCAAAAGACAAATATATTGTTTCGTGGAATTATCGGCAGTTGCTGCAAAAATATGATCTTGATGACTATGGATTGTGGCATGTTAAGGGGGAAGATCCCAATTGTGATCTTCACGGACCGCACTATCAACCATCACTTGGCTATTTTGAAGGTCGTCTAGGCGACATTATCGATATGGCCGTAGAAATGGAACGTTTTTGGCAATGGGGGGCAGGCGGAGATTTTGAACTGATTAAAATTTCGAAGCCTGATGAAGTTTGGGAACGTACCAAACTTGAAAAGCAAAAACGAGATTTGCTCGAACAAATCGCTGATATTGACCGTCAGTTAAGTGAACTTTGATCTATTTGTGTAAATATAAAGATACACAATCACAAAGGAATTATATGTTGTTAAGAGAAATATTTGTTTCACCCATCACAAAGTTGTTAGACAAATCGTCAACAACAAAGGTTCAGCCAGTTAAACGAATTGTTAAGACGGAAAATGATCCTGATGTGAAAAAGAAACCAGTACCAAAAGGTCGAATTGATACTTACGCTTAAAATAAGTGTTGACTTATATATTTTATTAGTTATAATATTAAATAACATGTGAAGGGACAGACCCTTCACCTTCATAACTTGTTAAGGAGCTTAACATGAATATTAATACCAAGATGACGTTTGATTTCTCGGAGGCTGATGCACACAAGCTCGTCCAAGAAGCTGTCTTCAATTTACTTCGCGACAAATATAATATCGACGTAAGCCTGTCTGATATTGACATCAAATTTAACGCAACAATGCGTTCGTACGATATGTATGATCGTGGCCCTGGCGATCCGACGTTCAGTGGAATCACAGCAACAATTAAACAAGCGAGTCCGGTGGACCGTTCTCGTTAATTTTTGTAGTACCAAACAAACTGATAGACGGTTTGTATAATTTTTGATAAAGGAGTTTTATCATGGAAACAAACATTATTCTTAATACTGATTCATACAAAGCATCACACTTTCTTCAATATCCACCCAATACCACCAAAGTGTTCTCTTACATTGAGTCTCGAGGCGGCGAATATGACAAAACCGTTATGTTCGGTCTTCAAATTTTCTTAAAGGAATATCTGACAAAGCCCGTCACTCAAGAGATGATTGAAGAAGCTGATGAATTCTTCGCTGCTCACGGTGAACCGTTTAACCGAGCCGGATGGCAGTATATTGTGGACAAATACGCTGGTTATCTACCTCTTGTTGTCCGTGCCGTTCCTGAAGGTATGGTCCTCGGTACAAAAAACGTACTTGTTACCGTTGAAAACACTGACGACAAATGTTTCTGGCTGACGTCGTATATCGAGCCTGCAATTCTTCGTGCTGTATGGTATGGTACGACTGTTGCTACCAATAGTTGGAGCATCAAGCAAGTGATTCGTGCAGCATTAGAAGAGACTGGTGATCCTGCAGGTCTGTCGTTCAAACTGCATGATTTTGGCGCCCGTGGCGTTAGTTCCTTTGAAAGTGCTGGTATTGGCGGCGCTGCCCACTTGGTCAACTTTATGGGGTCGGACACTGTATCGGGTATTCGTTTTGCACAGAAATATTACAATGCAATTGGTATGCCTGGTTACTCGATTCCGGCTGGTGAACACAGCTCCTACACGTCGTGGGGTCGTAAAAACGAGGTTGATGCTTACCGCAACATGATTAAACAGTTTGGTGGCAAAGGCAAGATGTTTGCGGCTGTTAGTGATTCGTACGACATTCTCAATGCCGTCACAAATCTGTGGGGTAAAGAACTGAAACAAGAAGTGCTTGATAGTGGTGCTACTGTTGTTATTCGCCCCGATAGTGGTGATCCTGCTTCGGTCGTGTGTGAGGTTGTCCGAGCACTTGATGCTGCATTTGGATCAACAGTGAATGAGAAGGGATATAAAGTTCTTAATCCGGTAGTACGTGTTATTCAGGGCGATGGAATCAATGAGGGTAGCATTAAATCGATTCTTCGTACATTGAAGTTTGCTGGATATAGTGCTGACAACGTTGCTTTTGGTATGGGTGGAGCACTGCTTCAACAGGTAAACCGCGACACTTTGAAATTTGCGATGAAAACGTCTGCAGCGTGCATTGATGGAAACTGGGTTGATGTGTATAAGGATCCTGTTACCGATGTTGGCAAGCGGTCGAAGAAGGGGCGTGTTACTCTGTATAAGAGTGAAGATGGTGGGTATTTTTCTGACATTGAAACACCTGGAGTGGTTGATGCACTTGAAACTGTATTCGTTAATGGAAAAATTGTTAGGGAATATACGTTCGATGAAGTGCGAGCAAACAGCACTATGTAATTAACTAAACCATCAAAAAACCACCTTCGGGTGGTTTTTTGTTGCCTATGAGTGTGAATGTGGGTATAATTGATTTCATAAATCAAATGTGAGGAATTAGTTATGTTGAGTTCTGAAGCTATCGAGGTAATAGAATATCTTCGCAACAACCTGAAAATTGAGATTAACAGCGTGATGCGCGGGTCTGCAGACCTTTATTTTGATACACAGCGTATCGAAACAACCGTAAAGGTGCTGTTAGATGATGAAGTTATAAGTGAATCTGTGTCTGATGTTTATTTATAAAGGATGTTAACATGTATCATGGTTTAACTGAAGAAGAGGCAATTGCTGCTGGTATGCAAGCATGTGCAGAAGAAGTATACATTGAATTTTCTGGTTGGAACTGTGCTGATGTTTGGGACGGTGGCAATGACTGTCAAGGATGGGATGGTGATGATAGGCGTTGTGATTGTGGCAATCGTCGAGTGGGTTGGGAAACTGAACAAAATGCTGATGGGTCGTGGACGGCATATGCTGTTGCGTGGTGAGGATAACTTAATGATAATATTTGAAGAAGTACACGAAAGTGGCTGGGGTGAGCACGATTTCCTTGTGAAAGATGAGTTCCAGGCGATGCGGGCCACCAAAGCTTTGTCGGAGAATGGTTATAGAGTGGGTGGAGGAACCAATCCTCGACGAGTCACAATCGATTTGATGCACAACTCTAATGTTGATAAGGCTCGTGATATTATTGAAAAAATTGACACATATTGGGGAATTTTGTGAGAGAACACAGACAGCATATGCTGTTGCATGTTAAGGAGTACTAAAATGGATGAACAAGACAGTTTTCTTACCGCAAAAAAGTTTTATGCTGCAACTGTAACAGGTAAACATATTCCGAATAAGGAAGAGGCTAAGGAATTGCGGCGTTTGATGCAAAAATCGGGAATGACAGAGGAACAATTGCGTGAGCATAAAATTTATCGTAAAAAGTTGGCGGATGCTCGGAATAGAGGTACACAAGAACACGGTAATCCCAAGTATACCCGCAAAATGCGCGAATTGCGTCAAATACGAATACATATTGCGGAGCTACTGAACACTCACATTAATGATCCGCGGTTAGACCAAGAAACTGTAAATGAGTACAACCGACAATATATCAGAGGCCACTACAATTACCAAAATATCGATTACATTCCATACTCATATTGGACTAAAGGTGAAAAATAATGGATGAACTGCTTACGATTATTAAAACAATTGATTACACTCCATCCACATTTAAACAGTGGACAGATGGACCAAAAGTTGTGTTCGACACTATGGAAAATACATCCATGTTGGAGTTACACGACGCTAAGAGAGTGGTGATTGCGGATACCGTAGATTTTGTGTGTGTTCTTACAAAATTCCCATCACACTCACCAGTAACATTGTATTTCATTAACGACGAACCATTAATGAAAATGGCATCACAATTTCGCCCGGATTTACACATCGTGCTTGTGCGTGTTAATTGGAACGATTTAAAATAACCAAAATAAACACACAAAGGATAAAAAATGAAACATCTTAAAACTCTATCATTCATTGCTGTAATGATTGCTGTAATTACAGCCGCTTATATTTTCGAACCTAGAAATCAAGCTGATATTAACAAATCTGACCTGGCAGTTTTGCAAAATCTTGCGGATAGTGGCGATCGAAAAGGACAGTTAATGCTTGGTTTGGCATATCAAAGTGGTGAATATGGTCTCAAACCCGACGCTGTGATGGCGGATAAATGGATTGGCCTTGCTGCTAAAAATGGCAGCGAATATGCTCAAACTCTAATGAAAAGTAAAAATCAGCCCCCACCCGTCATTACGTTTGAGCGGCATCAGAAAACAGTTATTGATGTAGTGTGGGGACACTATCGTAACCTAATTTTATTTTCCATTAGTATTGTTTTGTTAGCTGGATATCATATAGTGGTTTATGTCCGAACTCGTAAAGACCCATCATATTCAACTTTCCAAACTATTACCACTCAAGCCCGTTCCGCGTGGGTTCGGTCCATTATGTCACACGATAACTTTGAGGTGTTGGCAGTGCAAACACTACGAAATTCAACAATGGCTGCGACATTTTTAGCATCTACAGCAATCTTGTTGATAATTGGAGTGTTGAACATTTCACACTTTGGCACAGTATCAGATGCAATTGCAGTTTCGTCTCAACATTCAGCGTTACATGCTTTCAAGGTTGGGCCGTTGTTGTTCACGTTATTTACCGCCTTCTTTATGTTCACTTTGTCCGTACGAATGTTCAACCACGTAGGTTATTTGGTCAACTGTAAATCGCCGTATATCGACAGTGATTATGTGTCACGAGTTCTTAATAGGGGTGGCGCTTATTATAGTCTTGGTATGAGGAGCTATTATCTTTCTATTCCGTTTGTGTGTTGGCTGTTCAATCCTCTGTTGATGTTGGTATCGAGTATTATGTTGTTGTTTGTTCTACACCACATCGATCACGTTTATATCGAAGATTAATTATGTGTAACAGAATAAGCATGCGCATGGAGTGTCCTGATTGTGGGTATCCATACTCTGAAGCACAATATCCATTGGACGAAAACCTGCGGCATGACCTGTTTTGTTGTCCTATTCATGGATATGATTCTCTCGTGAGAACGAAAGGTCACGTTTATTGCACAGAATGTGATTTTGATATTGGCGTAAGGGTAGTAAAATGAGTAACGGTGTTATAAGTTTTGCTGGAATAGGTAGTCGTTCTACACCTCCACACGCAACTAAACAGATTATTGCTATTTCTTCTTTGTTAGCAAAAAGAAATTGGGTGTTGCGATCAGGTGGCGCCGACGGCGCCGACCTGGCGTTTGAGATTGCATATGACCAATTTGGTGGGAATAAAGAAATATATCTGCCATCAAGAGGATTTAACAATAGTACCTCTTCTTTATATAACCTTACAGATGAAGCGTTTGATTTAGCTGAAAAATATCACCCCACTTGGAAAATATTGCCACCATTTGCACGAAAACTTATGGCACGCAATGGGTATCAAGTACTGGGTCCCAATCTCAATGACCCTGTTAAACTAGTTGTGTGTTGGACACAAGATGGTGTGGAACAAGGATCACAAACAACTGTTGGTACGGGTGGGACTGGACAAGCAATACGAATTGCTGACGACTACAAAATTCCTGTTTTTAATCTACAAAAAGAAAACAGATTCCAGCAATTGTTGAGTTATATTAGCAGTGAGATGTGGTCAATTATAGACTGTTGACTTTTTAAGATATTGGAAATACAATATTAATATTGTCCTTTTGCATTCCGCGAAAGGGTAAGTAAAACAAGAAGAATACATGTAAAGGGTATACCAGTTCGAAAGACTGGGGCACAAAGTTCACCGGCCTAAAGAGTAACTTCAATGGCAGCGGGAATTACCGTGAGTCTTCCATTAATTTCAATTAAAGGAGATTTACAAATGAATAAAACATTACTTGCAGTTGCATTAGCTGCTATGCTTGTCTCCGGCTCGGCTTTCGCAACCCAACCCCTCGGTAACGGCAAACATGGTGATACCAAAACCAACACTCATACCAACACTCACTATTGTCAAGGCAATAGTTGTAATGGCGGTTCCAATGGTTCATCGTCGAGTTCAAGTTCATCATCGAGTTCAAGTTCGACCGCAACCGGCTTTGGAGTTGGGGTGGGAGTTGGTATTGGTGGAGCAGGTGGATCGGTAGGTAACGTCGCGGGTGGTAATTCGTCCGTTAAAGATAGTGGAAATTCCTCTGTTGGTAATGGCGGCGGAAACTTTTCTCCATCCGCCAAAGTGGGTGACGTCAATGCAACAGTTGGTGACGTTAGTGGCGGTTCCGTAGGCGCCGGCGCAAACGCTAATTCCAACAATGCCTCACAAAATGTCACTTTTACGAGTCCCAGCAAAGTAACGATTCGTAATACACCTGATGTTAGTGCCTCTGCATTAACTAGTTCCAATGATACCTGTATGGGTTCGTCTAGTGGCGGTATTTCAGTTCCTGGATTCGGAATCAATCTCGGCTCTACGTGGTCTGACAAAAACTGTGTAATGTTGAAGAACTCCCGTGAAATGTGGAATATGGGATTCAAGGCTGCGGCTATGGCCCGTATGTGTATGGATGATCTCAACAAAGAAGCTCTTGAAGAAACTGGTTTTAAGTGCCCAACCAAAGACGATAAGTGATTTGACTTATTTCTAAAAGGAGAAGCACATGAATACAAAAGATATTAGGGTAGTGACGTTGTTAGCTGCATTGGCATGTTCTCAAGTGGCATTAGCAACAGATGTTAGCATCGTCCGCACACCGCTTGGTTCGGGAACTCCTGGTGAAGTTGGGGTAGAACAAGCCCCACCAGTGATGGATGGTATGTACCATGCTCCACAATACATGCCTGGATTTCCTACTGCTGCAACAATTTGGCCTCGTGTTGTCGATGTTGATTGCGCGAAAGAGTCAACAACGTTGAAGTGTGACAGTTACAACTGGGCTCCAAAACTTGGACGGGGGGAATATTTGTATATTCGACCACATGTCACGGAAAAGCCTGTTCCGGCGGTACCAATTGTGATTTATAAAGAGGTTCCAGTAAAGAAGGGTAAAGAATAAAAAGGGGGGTTGCCCCCTTTTTATCGTATTATGGTTATAGTTAATCTAATCACAGCAACAATTTGTTTTGCTAATTCGTGCTATCCAGCATTAATTGGTACACATACACCAAAAGGTGAATTTCAAATTCATCAACTTATTACAGAACAACGAGGTTATGGTGGTGATGTGTTACAATTTAAAGAAACATCCACAGAATGGTATGCAATCCATCGTGTTTATTTGTTAAATCCAACGCAGCACCGAATGGACCGGTTGATGTCAGGAAATGTTGGAGATAGAACCATAACGAATGGATGCATCAACGTCATGCCTGATGTGTATGAAAAATTAAAATCGTGTTGCTCAAACGACACATTATTAATTAAATAGGAGAACTGTATGTTAAAATTACTATCGATTGGAATCGTAGTGTTACTAACAGGATGTGCTGGGTTCCCACAACAACACATCGATACTCAATGTGATAAGGTAGGTGCATATGCACGTAGTGTAGCAACTCTACGCGACATGGGTGTAACCTTGCCGGATATTGATTCTTTTACAGGTGAACCTGTAGCGGTCACATTTCCATTTCAACGTATTAAACAGGAAGCTTTTTACCTTAAAACAAAAAATCCTGCCGACACATATACAAATTTTTATAATCAATGTACAACTGTGGGCTACAACAACTTACTGGAAGATATGAAACGAATGGAAGAGGACCGTATAAACAGTCTTAAACCGCCACCCAAAATCGAAAAACAACAGAAAAAACGTCATGTGGTTAAAAAGTATCACAAAACACGTAAAGTTATTCGTAAGGTACAACCTCAATAAACAAAAATCCCCACTTTCGTGGGGATTTTCTCAGTAGTATCCCTCTACTGATATCACGGTCCTAAGCGTGAATTCTTTATACCAATACACCAGCAAACGTGAACTGAAGATCGGACAATGTACTATCAGCAGTTCCTGGACCAACAACGGTTAACACATCACCTGCTGCAAACGAAACATCAGATGCAAACGTAAATGCACCGATTGCAGAACCAATACCATATGTAAAATTGCCAACAGAAGAACCGTTCTTATTGATAGTGAATAATGCGGCGGCTGTTGATGCTACACCAGCTTTTGCATAGCTACCCGTTAAGTTGGCTGGTAAAGTGAAAGGACGGACTGCAACAAACCTTGCAATGGTTGCTGCATTTGCTGGTTTTCCAATAGTACTGCCAGCAATATCATATGCCTTTAGTGCTGCTGGTACCACATCTAATGAAATTGTTGTTAACGACATAATTAAACTCTCCTATTATCTAAAGTAGATTTCTACAGATGTACCGGCAGTAAGACCAGTAGATAGTGTAATATCTGTAGTAGTCTCTGTGTAAGCACTTTCCAATTGTTTGATACCACTCACAAATACCATCAAGCGATGTGAACCAACCACATTGGTAAATCCGGAGAATGTGAATACGGTTTGTGAAGCAGTTGCTGTGAAAACATTATATCCAACATCTGCAACCTTCAATCCATTTGCTGAACGAGTTAACGTTGTACCATCCACTTTTACAGCAAGTTGTGCGGCAGTTGCAGATGATGGAGTTGTACCATCCAATGTTAACATTAACCCGGAGGCGGAATATAAATCTAAACCAACTTCATCAGTTGGTAACTCAGCAACACCTGCACCTAAATTAACATTCAACACGTTACCTGTATAACCCAAACCAACACCTGCTGGGGTTGCATTAGGACCACCAAATTCTATCCACGCTGTTGAAGCTGAATCGTATACGTATGAGTGTCCAAAGTGTTGTGAAGATGCATTGTTTACAAAAGTGGCTTGGCCAGAAAGTGGTGTTGTAAATGTATAAGCATATGAACCTGGGGTTGCGTTAGTAACTTGGGCAATGTCGTTATGGTGTGTAGCCATATTACCACCCTCAGTACCCGAACCATGCTCCATAGTGACACCAAAACGATCACCAACAGCAACAACCCGGCCCAAAATATCAACCCATGCAGTACCCGACCAATATACAGCGTGTCCTTCAAGACCCGTCCAAGCACCGGATGCAGTGGCGCCAATTAAATACACGGCATTTACAACAGGAGATACAGGAGGTGCACTCAAACTATCATCCATCAAATCTGGATCAAGGATTGGGTTTAACCACGTTAATCCTGATGCAAGAGCATCAACATAAGCTCTATTAACAGCATTTGAAGCAGTAAAACCACCAGTTGGTGTTGGTACCGTAATTGTTTGTTCGGCTTGCATGACCAAATTACCAGTCATTGTATCACCAGCTTTTGCAACTTTGGAATCGATTTGTGTTTGAACAGCACCCGTTACGCCCACCAAATAATTAACTTCGGCAGACGTCAAAGAACCATTTAGTCCATCTAGCAAAGTGTTTTGAGCAGATGTCAAGTGCACTGTTGCATCCGCAGTGTGAGTAGCAAGATCACCACTAACAACACCTACGGCTGTAGAAACAGACGTGTTGGTTGCAATAACAGAAGTGTCTACAGCAAAGCTGATGTCCCCCGCGACACCACCTCCAGTCAAACCACTTCCGGCTGTCAAGCTTGTAATGTCCCCCGTAATCCACGAGGTTCCATCAAACACATAAAGACCGATAGAATTACCACCACTCGCGGTCGTTAAATAGAACATCCTACCTTGAGCTGGTCCAACAGGGAATGTAGTGCCTGATTCTACATGAACGTTCTGTATTTCCGAACCGGCTACGAGAGTTACACCATCTAATAACATATTACTGCTCTTTGAAAATGTGTGATGATTAAGCTAATGTGCACACGAATGTGTATTCAGCATCACCAAATGTTGTATCTGCGGTACCTGGCGCAACAACAGTAAAGATGTCACCGGCGATGAACGATGTGCTGGATGCAGTAAATGTAGCGACGGTTCCGCTTGCAGCAAATACCATTGTACCAAACTGAACACCATTCTTTTGAAGGGATAAGGTGGTCGAATTGGTTGCGGCTGTTGCTGCTTTACCAACACTACCTGTGCAGTTTGCAGGAATACTGAAACCACGAACGGCAACAAATCGTGTTACAACAGCACCGCCAGCTGGTTTACCGAGAATAGAACCACTGATATCGTACGGAATTGTTTGGACGACTGGTGGACCAACGAACTCAACCCAAGACGAAGTAGCCCCCTGGTAGAAGTAAGCATGATACGCATCATAGGATGCAGCAGTGTTCACCAAAACAGACATACCATCTGTGAGTGCTGTGTATGAATACGTAAGAGGGCCGACACCTGTAATAGTAACAATTTCGTTATCGTGTCCGACAAAGGAACCTGTACAAGTAGTAACAGACTCCATAGATAAACCAATTCTCATACCAATTGTAACAAGTCCCAAATCCACCCAAGCGGAACCGTTCCACTCTACCAAATGTCCGTCAAGTCCTGTCCATGCACCGGTTCCGGTAGCTAAAACAATATACGAATCGTGCACTGCTGGAGAACCAGGAGGTGTAGAAAGGTTATCACCAACCAAACCGTTAGCTGCAATTGGCTCAACCCAAACAGCACCAGTTGTAACGAGAGTGTTTACATAGTCCTTTGTTGCCATAACGGTGGTGTCGATGTTTAACGTGATGTTGCCGGAAACGCCGCCGCCAGTTAAACCAGTACCAACAGAAACCCCTGTTACATCACCAGTGATCCAATCTGTGCCATTATAAATGTAAAAACCAATATCATAACCACCACCTGAGGCAGTGAGATAAAACGCACGCCCGATAGTTGGAGATAAAGGGAAAGTCGTGCCGGATTCAACATGAACGTTTTGAACTTCCGAAGTGCTTGTAAGTGTAATGCCGTCGAGTAACATAATTATAATCCTTTTTATGAACGTTGTGATAGTGAGACGCAACTTGTTTAATATATTTATGGTTGTTGTGTTTTATAAACAAATGTTGGACAATAACCCCATAATTAATGAATGTAAGAATTGAGGTAATTATGAATAAGCCCGCATTTCAATCTGTATATATCGTCCGTAAAGTAAACGGGCAGGATGTTGAACGTGTCGATGAAGCGGAAAAGGAAATCCGCAAGCAGCTCAGAAGTGTTAATCAGTTGTTGTCGCCGACAAACCAAGTGATCATCATCTCCGACCAATGCGACATTACGCAGGATACCCTTATCGTGGCCATTGGTGGCGATGGTACAATGTTGTATGCTAGTGACATTGCGGTATCAACTGGTGCAACGGTAATGGGCATTAATACAGGACGAGTGGGATTTTTGACTGACTTTTCCTTTGAGGATTTGCAAAAAAACAGTTATCTTGGCAGCATCCTTGATGTGGGGAAAACGTCTTTGTTTCCACGTGAAGATAGAATTATGTTGTTCACAACCACCCCGGAAGGCTATGAGTTTTCGACAATGAACGAGATCTCCATTGCTAACAGCAATTCCGATTCAGCTATCGAATATGAAGTTTGGGTTGACAATATGAGCGCTGGTTCTCACCGTGCCAATAGTGTTGTTATTTCCACTCCTACCGGTTCTACCGCCTACGCTTTATCCGCGGGCGGCGCGATTATTTATCCTTCATTAAATGTATTAGAAATCACACCAGTTGCACCCATGACGATGGCCTCTCGTCCTATTATTGTAGGTGGTGATGCCGTTATTAAGGTATCTGCACGAATCCGTGATGGTGGAACGGTATCAATTCGTGGTGATGGGCAATTGTTCGGTTCGTTTGATACTCATAATAGTGGTGAGGCTGCTACCTTTACAATCAACACACAACCAAATAAAGTGCGGTTGTTACACACACCCGCTTGGAACTTCTTTGAAGTGTTGACCACAAAGTTGGGATGGAGTTGATTTATGTTTGATATTGTACAATTAACAAATGCTTATACTGAATCCCATCGGTATTACCACACATTAGATCACATTACCAGCATGTTTAAATATGCCACAAAAGAAGGTATTACTTTATCAAATGCACAAGTAACTGCTATTTGGTGGCATGATTTTGTATATAATCCCCAATCGAAAACCAACGAAGAGGATAGTGCAAACAAAATGATGGAATGGTTGGAGCATAACAACCGTCTCGATATGCACGTCGCTCGACAAATCATTCTTGATACGAAAACACACATTTCGTCTTTGGACGAATCGAAAGTGGTATTAGACCTTGATTTGATGGGATTGGGGTCGGCGTGGGAAGAATTCAAACAGAACACAGATAATGTTCGTGCTGAGTTTGCACACCTAACTGAACAAGAGTGGTTAGAAGGTAGAATGAATTGGATAGTTTCATTTTGTAACAGAGACTATATTTTTCATACAGAACATTTTCGCCGTGAGTTTGAGGCTCGTGCTCGTTCAAACATGTCGTGGGAATTTGTACAGCTGGAAGCGTTGCATCGCAGCAAAGGATATTTTTGTGAAGGAGATAAGAAGCTATGGTCACAAGAGAACAGATAATTAACTTGTCCCACGATAATAGTGCCTTGAGTATGTGTGTGTATCAAGCAAGGCACGGGTTTCTTACGTGGGAAGAAGCAATGATGCTTGCTGTTGATCATTTTGTTAAGGAAAATAAAACATTAACCGACACAATCATCAGGATGAAACAAAATGAGCCTCCTCGTCCACTTTTGATGCAGTGCAACTTTCCGAGGTGGAAATAATATATGGAAAACAAATTTAAGCGTTGGGCTGTTAGATATACAGTATATGATGGACAACACATGTGGTTATCGGCCAATGGTGGTCATACAGAAAAATTTCAATCAGCTTATCTATACTCAAAACACGGAGTAGCTTTGAGCCTTGCGAAGTCGATTGCAAAGCGGGGTGGGTGTTATAATGACGTAAAGGTAATAACTTTTTATGTTGTTGAAGATGAAACATCATGTGACAATATCTATTGAAGAATATTATGAATAATGAACCTATTTTAACATTTTTTGGCGAGTATCGATACTTATCAAATTTTTATCCAGCAGAGTTTGTGTGGGATGGAATACTATGGCCCTCTTCAGAGCACGCATATCAAGCAGCAAAAATTGATGACCGTGAAGGGCGGATTGCTATTTCAAAGATTAAAAATCCAAGCGACACCAAACGGTTGGGCAAAACTTTAACTCTTCGTGAGGGATTTGCGGATATTAAGATTGCTACCATGTACGAAATCGTGTATCAAAAATTCAACCAAAATCCTCATCTACGCGAAAAACTGATTGCTACTGGTGATTGCCACCTCGAAGAGGGCAATAATTGGGGTGATGTGGTGTGGGGAGTGTGCGACGGCGTTGGTCAAAACAATCTCGGATTAATTTTAATGCGAGTTCGGACCGAAATGAGAGAGAAGTTTAAATGACGGAACTTGGTATAATCTATTTTACGGGAGATGTGTTTCGTGTGGGGTATGACAACAAACATGAGCGAGAACCCTTCCAGGTTTTGCCGTTACGGATAGGATATTCCGCCAACTTTATTGTAAATCTTGCAACGGGTCAGGAAATAAAAAATCGGTGGAGAGAAGGACCTCTCATTATTGTAAGTGATAACGTCAAACGCATTTTTATAGACTCACCACTATTATCAATCGATGAACTCAAACACCAAGCTGAGGTTATTTTAGCTAAGGAACGTGTTAGATATTCGCTGCAAGAGCAAATTGCTAAACATAAAGCTGAAATTGAATTACTTACTGGAGATATTGCAAAACTATGATTAACCACCCAAAATATAAACGTGGTAATTTGTACCTTTCGGGGTCAATGGAGTTTGCACCAGATGGAAAACTTGGTGGGACGTGGCGAAGCGAATGCTCCAATAAGTTGAAGGAGATGGGTTATTATCCACTCGATATTACAGCACTGGATGTTGCCTATTCTTCCAAACATGGCAACATCTTTCGTGAAATTGATACGACTGACCCACTGCAGCGTAAAATGCACATTAGAAAGCATTTCATTTATACTGATTTGCAATTAATTCTTAATGATAGTGATGCGTTAGTGGTATTACTCGATGAAGGTGTAAGAAAAGGTGCTGGTACTATTAGTGAATGTCAATATGCTTACAACCATGATATTCCTGTTTTTGTGGTTAATTCATTACCAAAAACGGAAAAAATTAGTGGGTGGCTTTTTGGATTAAGCACAAAAATTTTCGACACCTTTGACGAGTTGTACGAATATCTTGATAGGCTACCACCACAATTACTGCGGCGTGATGTGTTTGGTAATAGACACATAGGTGACCACTATTTGTGCTCATTGTGTGGTAATCCATTCAAGAAAAATAAAACACATTATGTGTCAAAGGTTTCTCCCTTGTATTGTAAGGGATGTGTTGATTTAGTCAAAGAAACACACGAAGATCATGTGGACAGATACGACTTTTTTGTTTCACATCTTGAAACAGAACGCGACAACGAAATAAAGGAAAATAAAACGTGATAGATTCATTTTGTTTAACTGTGGGCGGGCTAAAAAAGGCCATGGAAAACCTACCCGATGATATGCCTGTGTTATATCAACGAATTGAAGATGTTTATTTTCAAAAACATGGGTGGTCACCAAAAGTTTTGTTGTGGGAAAGACACCACGTACCTGCTGGTTATGAAAATGAATTAACAACAGAAGAGCAAGCCAACACAGAAATAATCGATGGGGTGTTATATATGAGAGATATGTCTGATTATATAGCGGCATTTAGTGCATATAAACATCCTGAAGAAGAAGTATTTGTAATTAACGCACATTATTGAGGAGAAGAATTATGCCATACATTAAAGTAGAATATAGAGATAACATTGATAATGAAATTGGATTGCTTGCAGGTGGAATCAATGAGATGTATGAACTTGGTGTAAGTGAACGTGCGGGATTGATGAATTATGCCATTACTAAACTAATTTTGTCTGTGTATCCCGACTCAAAACAAAATTATCATGGATATAATGAAGTAATGGGAATGTTGGAATCCTGCAAACAAGAATACTACCGCAAATATGTAGCACCATACGAAAACCAAAAAGAATTTGAAAATGGAAGCGTTTGAATGTTAACATATATTAAAAAGGACATTGCTACTGTTACTCGTGGAGTTGTGGCACATGGTGTAAATTGTCAAGGTGTAATGGGTTCCGGCGTAGCAAAATGTCTTCGTGATAAACATCCGTCTATTTTTACAAAATATCACGAGCTGTGTGAAATATATAAACGAAAAAATAATGCGGGATACTTGTTGGGTATTGTTGATTTTGCTACTATTAATTCAGAATTAATAATTGCAAATTGTTTTACCCAAGAGTATTATGGAAGAACCGGTGCCAAATTTGCAAAACTTGAAGCTGTTGAGGAGTCCGTTCACAATGCACTTGACCTGGCGGATGCATTAGGTTTACCATTTTATATGCCAAAAATTGGGTGCGGTTTGGGTGGCCTGTCATGGTCAACTGAAGTTGAACCTGTTATGAAAACGTTGTCGAAACAATATGGTACAGCAGTGTTTGTGTGTGAACAATAGGAATCCCCCCAAAAAGTTACAGTAAATATTACAAAAAGGATTTATAATGATTGATACACTTGATACTGAAAGACTACACGCTGTTATAGAAGGAAAACTGGTAGGAAGGGGAGTGGGGAAAACCACTGCTATGTTAACACAACTTTTGGGCATTGCTCAAGTTGGTAACGCTTATGCTGAAACCATGATTGTGACTCATACTGATACATGGGCCAAACAACTAATGCGTATTTTCAGCGATGTTTTGGTAGAAGAACATATTAAACACAATCTGATGTCGACCACAGAATTGTATGTTGTGCCAAACGGCCAACGCTTTATATTTGTAACGATAGGTGATATTTTAAACAATCGTCGTTGTGTCGGCATTCGGTTGTATAATTATTTTCTTGACATGCCTGATAACTATGTAGAACAATACGAGCCTCACTTGAAAGAATGGCTCGAGCCAAGACTAATTTCAACTGGAGATGTTTATGCTTACTAACGATAACCCAACGAAAACGGTATTTTATGTAAAAAATGCTAACGGTACTTTTGGACCATATCCTTCGAGAAATCTCGTTGAAATGGCTATTGCCATGGGCCAGATTCCTCAAACCCCTGGAGTTCCTAATAACATTCTTGAAAAAACCGAATCGGGACAGGATATTTTGTTCGGCTAAAATTAGTACTCAACGACCACATATTGTCGTAAAATCTTTGTAAAAACGCATTATATTTCTAAATACTACGAAACCCATCCACAGGAGATAGTAGTATGTTTGAAAGCAAAACGGATTTTGTCATTGATTTGGTCGATCGCATTAATAACATGATTGCCGAGATGAGCGACGGCGCTGGCCTTGATTTGGATATTGATATATTTGAAAACGCAATCGAGCTTGCAAGAGAATTGAGAGACGAGTTGGAAACATTGGCGGATGAATAATTTTTTATATGAAGATTCGTGAAATCAAGCTTATCAAAGAAGGTGGGTATGCACTAAAAAATGCAGGCGTTATTCGCATCAATAGGGGCGACATTCCTTCCACTCTACAATATGTGAGTAAAATTTCAGGGATTTCTGTTGCTGATATGTTTCCATTGGGGTCAACTGGAAAAACAGCAACAAGTGGTGATATTGATATCGCAGTCAACATTACTACTCATAACCCACAAGATATACACGAAAAAATGGTTGGTGTATTGGGTGATGACTACACCGCATACAATCCAGGAACAAAGGTGGGTTCTTATGCGGTCCCGATTGCTGGAGATCCAAATAACGGCTTAGTACAGGTAGACTTCATGTATGTGCCCAATACTAAATGGGCACAATTTGCATATGCATCAGCAGGAGATAAGAGTATTTACAAAGGGGCAATTCGCAGAATGTTGTTACAGGCTGTTGCTTCTGTTTTGGATCAAAAAGGTGTTGATAAATTCGTTTATGATGATAAGACGGGTGACCTAATCGTTCGCGTGGGTCGTTCAATGGATATGAACTTAGGTCTCAAGAGAATCTTTCAAATGCGACCAAAAAAGGTTCGTGGGGATGGTTATCTATCCACCATGAAATCCGTGACTCCAGATGATATCAAAAGGGCACATCCAGATTTGGATTTTGTTGGTGATTCGATCGTAATCGATGATCCTCAAGAAGCATTGGAAGTAATGTTTGGTGGTGGTATAAATATAGAAGATGTTGAAACAGCGGAACAGATCATCCAATTGATTAAGGATAGATTCCCACCAGCGGTCCAACGTGTTATATTTGACAGAACAAATGAAAAAACTAAAACTGTCGCACATCAGATGAGAGTGCCAGTCTTGTAATAGGATCCATAATGAAAATACGCGATATAATTGAAATGGCTGCTCAATCATTTACTACCGTGAAGATGGTTCACTCTAGTAATTTTGCCCGTAGGGGGTTATCCCTATTGCTACCCACTCACTCTTTTGACCGTGCCACCGAAGTTGGTAGAGGTGATTCTGTAGAAGAAGCGCATGTTATGGAAACCCTCCAGTTATTTTTAAAAGCCTTCGATAATAAACACCCTGCCGTGGTGGATGCGTTTACACAAGCTGCTCAAGGAACTCCAGTACAGATTACTATTAAACACACAATGGATGGTGGTGTCATTAATATACCATGTGTTATAGAACCGATTGGAAGAAATAAGTTTAAATTTGTTGTTAAGACCATAATGAATAAAGCCAACTTTAAAACGGCGCAAAATGATATTGTTATTGTGGTTTAACCATAAATACTTTTAAACTTGTTGTTAGGAGAAATAGAATGCCACAAGCATATGTTGAAAAATTAGCTAAAAAGCACAAAATGACAGTAGCCGCCGCTGAGAAACACTGGAGTGCTGCTAAAAAATCTGCTGCTAAGGAAGGGCACGAAGAAGATTTTGCTTATGTGACTGGAATTTTCAAAAAAATGATGGGGGAGGGTGCACCCACCCCAAATAAGAATAAACCAGTTCGCTCCACTTATTGGAAGGCGGGGATGTCGTCTGCTAGGTTAGAGGCAGATAGTAAGGCTAAAGGGGATACATTTCATAGTCCAAAATCAGGACCATTTTCGTTATCCAACAATCCATATGCTGGTGATAAAGAAGCTAGTGCAGAATTTATGGATGGATACAAGGCATATCACAACACAAATGAGTCAGCAAGAGATAAGGTTGCAAAAGCTGTTATTCTTGTCCAAGAAGCTAAGGTTCAAAAGAAACTGAAGGCACTGAAAGCATCCACTTTCATGGAGTTTTTAATTAATGAAGCTGCTGATAATCCTGGTGTTGGGGATTTTGTGAAATTTGATCACGATGGCGAGAAGGTTGAAGGCAAGATCGCTCGTATAGGTAAAAATGATGCTGGTAAGAAGTTTTATACCACTCGCATCGTTGATGGATCATCAAAGGGAAAAGTTGTATCGGTTGATGCAGCTAAGTGTTCATAAGGAGTATACAAATGGAATTCAAGCTGTTACAAGAAATGGATAACCTCTTAAAAGAAGAGGAAGAAAAGAAAAAGGAAGGCGCTCCTAAGGTTGCAAAGACACTCGCACAGAAGGTTTATCACCGGGACTACGTTCGTACAAAAAAGAAAAAGTATCGTACAGACCAGGAATAACTCCTGTCTAATAAGTAATATAAAACCGGTCGTTGACCGGTTTTTCTTTTTGATATATAATTATTCATAATCAAAGAAAGACTAAACAATGTATTCACCATGGAAATTATTGCGGGGAACTGAAGATTGGGAACATTACCAAACACATTTGGTTGTTACAAAGAGCAGAGGTGAGTGCCATAATATAGTTGGTAACCCTCCGGTGAGTTATCCGTGTTTGGTGCAGTCTATACAACGAACAAGCAATAATGGTGGGGTTGATTTGGTGAACCACCAACAGTTTTTTGTATATGCATTAGAAGCAGAGTTTTTAGTAAATTTTCATAACGGAAAAATACGGTAAAGTACCATGAAAATGTATATTCTTATTCCCGATGACGTGCCAACTGGAATCGTGCCGTTGGTTACTGCACACGCCAGCCTGTCTGCTTATTTGCGGTTTGTAAACGATCCAGACACTATTGAGTGGGTAACAAAATCTTTTAAGAAAGTGGTAGTACAAGTAACCCGCGAAGAATTCGAAGAATCGAAACAAATAGAACGATGTGTTGTAATTACTGAAAGTTCGTTAGATAATAAAGAAGTTGCTCTTGTGCTTATGCCAAGACACGTTTTTCCTCCACAAGTTAAAAAGTATAAACTGTGGAAATGATTTTTGCGCTCGTAGCTCAATGGTAGAGCAACGGCTTCTAAACCCGATTTGGTGGGAGTTCGATCCTCCCCGAGCGCACCAGATTGATGTAAACAGTATCCGTAACTGGTTCATAAAAACCCTGGATATAGTAGGCAATCGGGATTTGAGTTTCCGGAGAGATAAATGTTGAGAACGCAACAGTTCATTTATGGGCTGGGGTATGAGAACTGCAGGAAATTGAAGCTGAATGTTTACATCATCTTATTTTAAGGACATTGGAGCAAAGAAATGACAAAAACTTGGAATTTTTGGGCTATGGTGGGAATCACTCTCGGTATTGCTACAGGCGTTGCGGGCGATCTCAATTTGCACCACACACAACTTGCTCTTGGGTTATCGACCGTTATGAGCGCTGTAATTTGTTTATTTTGTATGTTAGAATGAAGACAATTGAAGAACGATACGCATTTCTAATAAAATATCTTAAAGTTGTCCATGTTGACTTTTGGGAAGGTGATGGACTCTTGGAGCTGAAACCTTTGTTTTTTCAGTTTTCCGAAAATGATGTTGACACACTCAATGATATAGAAGCTGTTATTGATTATGCAATCGAAGCAAAAGAATGGGACGAAAGAAATAAAAACCAAAGGGGTAAATAACCTCTTTGATCGTACAGATATATAATATATCACTTGTTGGAGTTTACATTATGTCGTATATTACAAAGAATGAACCAAACGTAGAGTTGGTTAAAGTTTTTGAAAAATTGACTGCAGAAGATTTAACAAAACTTGCTCAACATTGTATAAATGGAAACTTTGGTATTATTGCGACGGCCATTTCGGCCGCAGTTGAAAAAAAGGTGCATTGATATGGGTTGGAGCAGCGGCGTAAATGTTTTTGATGATGTGTGGGATGTTGTTAAAAAAATATTCCAGAAAGCAAAAAGTTGACTGTTTGTAAAAAATTGGTTACCATCTTTGAAGATGCTGATTGCGACAATCTTTGTGAACTTGATGATAAATATGTTTTAGCAGCTCTCAAAGAGCTTCATCCAAATTGGTATGATTATGAGTGAGAGAATCTGTAATCGCCAACGGCAGTTGATGGCCAACCTTGCAGATAAATACGAATTTGCACGTTGGATTGAATCAATAAAATATAAGCCAGGTGATGCTATTTTAGCTCTTTCAGATAAAGAGCGTGAGATTTTAAAGGATTTGACGTCGAGTGATATAACCGATGTCGTTTGGCCCAAAGTGTATGACATTAAACAGGAGAAAAAATCATGATGTAGATTTTGAATAACGGTCCTCCGTAAAAGTAGTGTAGATTTATCAAGATGCAATGTTTTGAACAACTATATTTTAATTTAAGGAGAAATACCATGAAAACCAATTTTTTTGAAACAAAAGAGCAATACCTCAATTTTCGTTCCGCATGGAAATTAGCAGTGAACGATATTCGTATTAAACCAATTCTTGAACCTTGTGATGAATACCTCGTTGACAGAACGTCATACAAATGGACTTTGTCCAAAGGAACTGGACGGCGTCTTGTTAAAGGATGGATTTGTGCCGAACACCACGTGCTGTTTAATATTATCCGTGGTAAGGACGCCTCGGTGGGGTTTTCGCCGATCAAGGGTGCCAATAAAATCACCAGCAATCTAAACGATCCGTATAATGCGCTTAATTGTGCAGTTCATACTATCAATTCTGTATGCAAACAGGCAAGACTTATTGTTGGCAAAGATGTGGATTCGCCCTGGACATTAAAGCAATCGAAGGAATACTTGGTCAAACTTCAAATCGATCGCATTGCCACCGTGAGTAAATTTTTGGCACCGTTCGCCGGAACTGTTACAGTTGATCACCTAGCCAACCTCGAAGAAGTTGACTACCACAAGAAGGGAGAATAAACATGGATACTATGCAACACATGACGGGTACACAGGCTCACAAAGCTATTCGAAATTTGGTCAATAACGAATATGGTATTACCAAAGAGTATGCACAACAACTGATCGAAGAAAAAATATCGAGCGTAACGCAAGAATATCTACGTGAATTGAACACCAATTTGTTAGAACGTACTATTAAAAAGGTGGTGCTTGATTTTATCGAACATGGTGTTAAAGTGGATAGATATCACACTTCGTCATTTGTTGATTATGTGCAAGGGGTTGTTAAACAAACGATTCAGGATGAAGTTATTAAAAATTTTGCAGTTAATATTGAAAGGAAATGAAAATGAAATAGATTGACAATATCGAAAATGCGTGTTATTTGGGCGGTGGTTGTAAACAACAGAATAAAATCTGGGGGCTTATCAACACCAAAACCAACAAATTACACCGACTTACTTTTAGTAAGAGCCTGTGCGAAATGATAGCAGCCACGTTGGGTGGTGACTATAAGGCAGAACGATTCGTTTACACAACTGGTCAACCATTGGAGAGTGGTCAACGTAGCAGAAGTGGCTTATACGCCATCATGTCAGTGGAAAAGAATTTTGCCTTACGCATTAGTTTAAACAGAGATATTGCTGCAATGTACAACGAATGTGACAGTCGATATTTGGCTGAAGCGTGGTTAGAAAGGATTAACAATGATTTAGATTGAAGAGAAACCATATATGTACATTTTTGTGCGTGAAGATTTAACAACACCACAAAAAATCGTGCAAGCATCACACGCAGCCCTTGAGGCTGGGTTTGCTTACAACAAACCGGAGGGAAGCACGCACATCGTTTTAATGGGTGCAAAAAATCAGGAAGAACTGTTAAAAATTCGTAAAAGACTGGGGAACTGTGGTATTGAAAGTCAAATATTTTACGAACCAGACTATAATACAGGATATACTGCAATTGCTACCAAACCCCTGTACGGGGAAGAACGATTGCCCCTAAAAAAGCACAGTTTGTTTCGTGGTTGATTTAAATTTGTAATTTGGTTATACTTTATGAGTCCATAAGTAATTGTGGACTCATTTTTATGGAAAACATTATGAAAATAATTGAAGAAGGTCACATTTATGAATTAGCTCATATAGATGGAGACGGCACCCAGCAACTAACTTTTGTGAATCGTGAAGGCAATTGCAGTCATGAAGGCACACAAAACCAAGAAGTGTTACGTGCTCTAATCAACAGAGTTCAGTACCTTGAAAACAAGCTTCATTGGGACGGTAATGCAGGAATTATCCACCATCTACGCATGGCCCTTGTGTTGCATGAGGCGAGAGTACTTGAGCGCAAAGCAGCGTGCTGCAAAATTGCTCCTGAAACAATTCGTGTGGGTTCTGATGGTCACTTTGCTATTGAGAGTGAATAAAATGAGTTTATGTCCACTATGTAAACGTGAGTTGGATGATACTGCAGATGAACATCACCTAATTCCTAAAACCTTCAAGGGTAAAGAAACAGTTTGGTTACACAAAGTGTGTCACCGAAAAATTCATACTGTGTTTAGTGAGCGAGAGTTGCTGAATTACTATCATACTATAGAACGCTTGCTCGAGAATGCAGATATTGTTGCCTTCGTTAAGTGGTTACAAAACAAACCTATTGATTTTTACATCAAGTCAAAAGACACAAATGACCGCAAGAATAAACGGAGGCGATAAATGTTTGAATTAATTTTGTTGAGTAGTTATATAAATTTTGTCGGATTCATTTTAATGTATTTTACCTCAAAGATTTTTGGTTATGAAACCTTTGAACGTGTGGCTGTACCACTCATGTATGCTGGTATTATACCGTCCATCATAGTATATGTATATTTTGGTGTTCCTATTATTGTATATTCGTGGCAGCATGTAATAGTTCCTATATTGCGGATGTGTCAACAGTTTTGGCTTTGACAGTCTTTATCACTCGTTCATAAATAACATAATGATTAAACCTAATACCGAACTAGATAACAAAAAGTTGCGAGCATTCATTGATCGTTTACAACGTTATATCAAGCGGTTAGAGCTCAACCTTCGTGAAGAAAAGCGAAAAACGATTCGGTTGGAACATGAGCTGTTTAATCTTAAAAAACGCATGAATCAGAACGGAGAATAATATGGGAGCCTTATTTAAAATGGCGGGAATGGCGGGAGGTCCGGTGGTTGGATTTCTTCAGGCCTACTGGAAACAAATAGTTGTTGCTATTGCACTAGTTTTAATATATTTGTACTGGGCAGATCGTACACACACCATTAAAACACAAGCGGATACGATCGTCAATTTGCGTGTGCAACTTAATACTCAATCATCAACATTTAAAGATACTATTGCTAAACAAAATGCGGAAATTGAAGACTTTAAGAAGAAATCTGATGAACAGGATGCGCGAATGAAAGCGGCAGCAGATAAGTTGGCTGAATATCGTCGTATGTACAATTCAGGCGTTCTTACAATTATTCATGGTCCAAAGCCCAAGGATTGCCAGTCTGCCATTGATTATCTTGTAGATGGCGTCAAAGATTTACAGTGGGGAGACAAAAAATGAAAAATGTTGCGCTACTAATACTGTTCACAGCAGCTTTGGCTGGGTGCGCAGGCACTTTACCCCCAAAAACAGAAGTTGTTTATGTGGATAAAATCATTACCAAAGAATGTCCTGCCCCTGCTGCAGTTGAAGACCCAGATCTGTATTTCAACAAGCTAACAGATGCTGATAAGAAAGACCCTGGCAAAGTAGTTCAATACTGGAAAGCTACCGTTAAACAGCTCCAAGGAGCAGTTAGAGAACGTGATGCAATCATCGACGGTTACAGGAAAAAGGACAATGAAGTTAAGTGAAATTTTGACAGAAGAGTTTCTTATTGAAAAGATGAGTCACTTCAAGAAACTCAAGAAAAATAAAGTTCCTCTAACGCCAGAAGAACGTGCTGAATGTATGGACAGAAAGGCAGTTTGGCACATGAACAACGGTCACGGTGCTTCCCCTGCTGTCTGGAAAAGTGTTGATGATAGTGGAAAAGTTACATATATTACCAATACACACAGAGCGTATGATACTGCGCCAACTTTAAAGGGTGCTATTAGTCGTTTTCACAATTTTATCAAGTCTACGGCATAAATATTTAAAATAGTAGAAGGATTTAATATGAAACTTGCTGAAATTGTAACTTTAACAGAAAATTATACCGATTTTGTCGTGTACAAAGTATCAGCACCAACAACCGAACAGGTATACTACGGATATAGTATGGGTGATGATATTAAAAAGGCGTTCATGGTGGGCGCAAACCGGCAAGACAATCCCGATCGTGGTGATGTTCGCATGGTTAACATTGCTGGCGGGGAAGAAAACTTGAAATTTGATATGATTGACGTGTTCGCAAACGAAATCGAGGCGTTTGTAGAACGTAATGATCTTCGGGCTCGTGACAGCGCTTCAATTACGGGACCATCCCGCTTCCCTGGTCAAGTATATCAACGTGCGTTAAAAGATTATCCAGAACACGCAGCTCGTTGGAAGATGGATCGTGATCAAAACAATATGACCGCCAAAGATGCCTATGCTGCCGGCGCATTTGATTATGCCACATTACAAAATATTGTGGGTGGTAATGCCAAGTTGAAGAAAGACCTAACAAACGATTTGAATAGGATGATGTATCCTGAATTCAAAGCAAAATACTTAACAGGAGTTTAAACAATGAAACTTGCTGATTTGTTTGAATCCCGTCAAGACGAGCACCAAAAATCCAACAGACTTCGCAATCTCTACATCGAACGTGATGCAGCAAAAAAGGCATTAAATGCTGCACTCATCGACGGAGACGAAGACGATATTGCTGATGCGGAAAATGATCTTCGCGCAATTAAAAAAGAAATTTCTGAATTAGAGGGAGGAGACGTTACAGAATCCCACATTAAGCGCGGCGCTTACGACATCTTCCTCAATAACAAGGATTGGTCCTACGATGTTTACCTTGATGATAACAAGGTTCATTCTGTTAAATTCAAAAACGCTGATGGTAAACCTGCGGCGAAGAAGGAAGCGGCTGCGTGGGCTCGTGCACAGTATGGAGTTCATACACATACATGACATTTACTGAATTTGTAAACGAGTCGGCACCCATGATTGTTAACAATTGTGAAATCCGTTTAAATACGGATGAGTCGTCCTGGCAGGTGTTCAAAGGTGATAAGAAGATGAATCAATTTTTCTTTACACCGCGAGACGCCGCTGATAAAGTTGAAGAAAAAAAGAATGCTATCAAATTTGCGAGAACTGTAAAATGAAACTGCAAGAATTATTTGAACAAGAAATGTCTGATGCTGTTCCATATAAGCAAATGACACAAGTCAAAAAATTAATTAAGAAGGGTGCCCAAGACGAAGATCACAATTGGGCAAACGCTTTGGACTTGGTTCATAGAGCATACGAAGTTGCCGATGTACAGCGTCCTACCCCCTCCATGGAAGATGCGTGGGCACAGTACGAGGAAGCTATTGAGTACGCAGTTAAAGAGCTTCAAAAAGCAACTGATAAAGGCATTCGTAACGATGATTGGAAGTCTGAATCATCTAAGTTGGAGCAAGAAGCCGCGAAGTAAATCAAGATACTTCGTGTTTGTTAATTCGGCGAATTTTCCAACCTTTCCATAGACCGCGTTCTAACGGTTTCTGGTGTCTGGAGGCTGCTAAAAATTTGTTGAATGGTGCGTTGATTTTTTCACACACATCTTTCAAAAACCCCTCGCCCACAGTCAAACCATCGGGGTCAACTACCTGAGCAAATACTGCATTTCCGTTTTTAGCTCCTACACCTCTCCCCGTCTCCATCCACACCTGTTTACGTTTTTCTATAATTTCTGGCTGCTTGAAGGGGTGGTCCGTATCCAAAAAAGCAGTTGATAATTTATTGCGATGTTCTTGTGTATGAATATGCTTCCCAGTTCGTGAAAGTGCGCTTTTTGCCCACGATTCTGGAGTGGGTGCTGGGGGGCGTGTTCCGTTGGCCAACGCAAGGTCTCTATAAAAAAGTTTCAACCCCGGATTATCTTCATACCTTTTCCTTCCACTCACACTTATTTTTTTCTTGTGCCCTTCTGTTAATTTTCTGCCCGATCTTTGGCGTGACCACAGCTGCTTTAGTTCGTATGATGGCACCCAACCATAATTAGACTCGCCACCTAGCGTGAGATTATACCCATGATCTGTTATAAAGGAATGGAACGTGGTAATAAACAATGTTTCCATAGTTTTTAGTGCATGTTCCCCATCCTTCGAGCAATATATTAACACGAACGAAAAGTTATCTACACCATATTTACGCATAGCTCTATATAACGGCCTATCCAATTTAACCGAATCTCTGATATGTGCCTTCCACCTATCAATTGGTCTTTTTCTTGACGTGTAACCTATGTAAACCTTATTATTAACATTGTTGACTATTTTGTATATGTGATGTATCATGAATACTACTCCTTCTAATCGGATTGATATTATTTATGAATACTTTTCAAAGTTCTCTCTTTAATGAATTAATGGGGCTTGTCGCAATAAACGATGCCTTTTATTTTAAAGACTTCTACTCTGGGGCGCGCACGCTGCGGATTTTTAACTATCGACTTGCATCATACACCGACTTCCTACAGCCAGGCGCACTCGAGGCGCGGGGAGTGATGTTTGAAGTAGATATGGATGGGAATCCTATTGAAATCAAGGCGTTACCAATGCCCAAATTTTTCAATTTTTGTGAAAACCCATTTACAATGAATCTTGACTTGACTCAAGTTGATCAGATTTTGCTGAAAGCAGACGGCAGTCTCATGTCAACTTATATGGAAGATGATGAGCTAAAGTTGAAATCAAAAGGTTCCATATCTTCCGAGCAGTGCATTGCTGCTATGGATTGGCTGAAAAAATCGGTAAATGACACATTTCGTGAAGATTTGAAATTACTCACCTTGCGTGGATATACAGTTAATTTGGAGTGGTGCAGCCCGGTTCACAGAATTGTGATCGGATATGCGAACCCCCATCTAAAGGTTTTGAATTGCCGTAGCTATATGACGGGTGGGTTTATGCAGTATGACGAAGTGGTCAGTGAGTTTGAGGCAGATCGTGTTATTGAAAAGATCCAAACTGATGATCCCATAGCATTCGTTGATGCCGTACCCACGATGGTAGAAGATATTGAAGGGTTTGTATTTTTGATGAAGAGTGGTCTCGCATTCAAGCGCAAGACTAACAAATACCTCGTGCTTCATCACACCAAAGACTCGATCAACACTCCTCGCCGGTTGTTTGAGTGTGTTATCAACGAGACGTCGGATGACCTGCGTTCGTTGTTTGCTGACGATCCTGTTGCTCTTGGGATGATTACTGCAATGGAGAACAAGGTTGTGCATAAGTTTGATGCGATGATCAAGACTGTTGAAGCTTTCCATGCTGAAAACAAGGACCTGTCTCGTAAAGATTATGCAATCAAAGGTCAGAGTGTGAATGATGGACTGTTTTCGTTGAAAATGAATCTATTTCTCGAAAAGGCAAATGATTACAAAGCATTCGCAATCAAAAACCTCGAAATGTTTGGTATTAAAGACGAAGAGCCCGCACAAGAAATCGAGTAATCTGTTCCACCACACAAAAAGGCTAACTTCGGTTAGCCTTTTTCTATTAAAAGTGTTTGCATAATGCGTTCTGTTATAAATAGTTGATAAAGATTCATAATTTAGGAGAAATACATGAACGTCAAACAAGAATTCTTGAAACTTGCTGGTTTAACCGAGTCGGCAAACGTGGTTGAGGCGGAAGAAAAAGCGGCTGTTGATTTTGCAAAAAATTCACCAGAAGTAGCTACTGTTAAATTGGCTGTTCGTAAAGCAGTTCGTCAGTGCGAGAAGGATGCTTCTGAAGTTAAAAGCCCCAATCTCCGCAAAACATATGAACGTGATGCTGAAGATTATGATTCAATTTTAGGACTTGTTGCAAGCGGTCGTCAAGCCGCTGCAGCAAAAGCATGGGCGCATATGGATACGGCTTGCCGTGACGTAGTGTTCGAAGTTACCACCGATAAAGAAGCACGTAAGATCATCGCTGCTTATTTCGGAACAACCTTGTTAAGAGAAGGTGATGACGATGCTGATGAAAATGATGTCGCTGTGGACAAGGATATTGAACAGCTTAAAAAGGATGTTGCCCAAATCAAGAAGGATCAAGAGAAGGACGATGCTGACGAGGGAACAAAAGATGCAAACGATACAACGGTTACAGCAAAGATCAAAAAGGTCGAGAGTGCTGTAAAAGAACTTGCTGCTGCTCAAGAAAAGGACAATGAAGAAGAGTCTGACGAAGAGGAAGAAGGCGACGAAGGTATGCAGGAAGCCAAGAATCACATGGGTGACCGCGAATATCAATCCTATGGTAGCTGGAAAGCTGCTTGTAAGAAGGCACATCCCGGTTGTTCGTTCCGTGGTGATATAGATATTGGTGCCTGTGTTGTTGATGGTAAAGATGTGGGTGAATGGGATGGTGCAGTTGGATCCGTTTACGCTGCACAAACCGTTAAAGAATCTGCAGATAAAGAAGCAGAACTGAAAGCTGAAGTAGCCAAATTCAAAGAGATGGAGGAAGATTTGAGTTCCATGATGAGTGCTGCCCGTACCGAAAAAGAAAATGATGCTGTTGATGATATGCGTTATGAAGTTGCGAAACAGAAGCGTTTGGTTGATCGGTTGAAAAATAGCGTCAAACTTGGCAAAGCTGCTAAAGACAGTGGTGTCAAAGAGAGTGTTGATGATTATTCCTCAATGTCTGAGTCTAAATATTTCTCCTATGAATACTCATGGGAAGATAAAAGTGACGATACTCAAGAACATTTTGAAAAGGGTGTTATTAAGGCTCCGTCCAATGAAGAAGCAGAGGCTAAAGTTAAAACACTTCATGATAGAATGATTTCTGTGTCTGTTAAAGAGATTTCAAAAGACCAGTTTGAAAAACTGGATGAATCAGAAATTAAAGTTGTTGATTTTGGTGATGCTGTTAAGGATGAAAAGGAAGAGAAGGTAGAAACTGCCAAGATTCCCGCCGCCGTTACAAAATCTCTTAAAGACAAAATTAAAGAATTGGAAGCCGAAATCAAATATACATCTCATCTCCCAAGTCAGGAGCAAGAAATCATTAACATGAATGGGGCGATTCAAGTAATGGCTAATATTCTTGAGTTGATGGACAAGGGGTGTGAATATTCTATGAAGAAGATTGGTATTCTATTGACCTCACTCGAAGGTCCCCAAAAGGTGTTGATACCAAAGGAAGTGTGGAAGTTTATGTCGTTTGATTACGCTAATCCCGTTTCAAAATCCAACTTAATGGACAAATTTAGGGAAGTTAAAGCACACGCTACTAAAACAAAGGACTAAGAATGATGGACATCATCAAGAACAATCCTGTTAAAATTGGAGTATCTACTATTTCAGCTCTCGCAGTCATTATCACGACTGCGTTTGCAATAGATGGTAGGTATGTTCATGCTGATGACTTTAATAAAGAACAACTTAATCAAACTACGCAACTGAAACAACTGCGTGTTGAGCAACGTCTTATGATTGACGGGTTGCGCAAGAAACAAATTGAAGACAACTTGTTTGCGTTAGAATTTAAAGAACAAAAAACACAACTTGATAAAGCTCTAATAGAGCGTTATAAGCGTGAACTCGATTCAATCGATAAGCGTTTAAACGCAAGCACGAGATTGCAAAATTCGCTTCCATCCGGAGAATAATATGTTAAAAAAAGTTTTAGAATCAATGTTACCTCATCCAAAATATAAAGTAACTCGTCTTGATGAAGCTATTGGTGGCAAATATAGCAGTTTATCGGATTGGAAAGCTGCCGCTAAAGATAGAGGATTTGTTGTTCGTTCAGCCGTTCATCCAAAAGATGGTTCCGATAATAACTATTGGACAGCAAAGGATAGTGAAGGCAATGATAAGGGACACTTTGATAATCTATCCCAATCAAAAATGCCTGGTATGCTTCATGAATCAGCAGGGAGTATTACTGCAGATATTAAAAATCTGTTGGATAAGCACATTGCTGAGTATAACAAACGTGGTGGGGCTGAATGGTTTGCTAACAAAGTTGGTCATGCCGCTACTCAACTTGGACGCATGCATAATATGGACCATAAGGCAGCAACAAAAGCTGTAAATGATTATGTTGATGCTCACATTATTGAAGGTGTTGTTGCGGAGGCTGATGCTCCATATCATCGTGTTGCCGTTACTGTATCCGAACCTGATCATCCAGCAGTTACCAAACGCAAGGAACAAGTGCAGAAGTTTGTTAGGGTGAAAGGTGATAAAGCTGATGCTGTTGAAAAAGCCAAAAAACATTTTAAAAACAAAGGTTACAAAGTACATGGAGCCGAATATGTGGAAGGTTATGCAATCTCCCACAATGAAGGGTATAATGTAGTAACGGAAGCAGGTCGTTCTAAAAAAGAAATTAATCAAGATATCAATGCTGTGGAATTAAAAATACACGATATTTGGCGCAAAGGTGGTACTGTTCCAGAAACTGACCCACTTAATAAAAAGCTTCGTGATCTTAAAGCCGAACGCAAACGTGCTGATTTTAAGATTGTTAAAGAAGATGAGCTAATGGAGATGAACGGTGGACAACGCGCTGCATACAAAATGGGAAAGTCGCATGGTGTGTCAGGTGTTGATAAAATTGATCCCGTCAAATCGTTTGGGTATGATAACGCAGCATACTATAACTTAGGTTATAGAGAAGGAACTGCTGATAGAACAGCGTCCGACGATTGGCATGAAAAACAAAGTTCGGGTCGCCGCAGTTCTTATCATGAAGGTGTAGAAACTAAAGAAAACACAGAAGAGATCAAGAAACTGAAAGCAAAAATTGCAGCAATGAAAGTAAAATTATCTGCCGCAAAAAAGTCCCCAAATCTTGATGAGTGTGTTATACATGATTTGGAAAGTAACATAGATACTGCAGAAGAACAAATTAAGCAATTATCAAAATGAACTTTATAGGATTTTTACTAAACGAAATGTATATTGCATATGTGCTTGACAAAAAGTCGAGAAAACTACTTGCGGAAAAATTCCCACCTAAATATCCAGAGTTTGTTGGTCATCACATAACTCTAAATTTTGGCGTTTCCCCAGATGTCCAATTACCAGCAAATGCAAAAAGTATTAAAGTTGTTGGATATGCGGACGATGGTAAGGGGTTGGAAGCACTTGTAGTTGAAGTAAACGGAAGAATACAAAGGCCGGACGGTAGTATTTATCACATTACGTGGTCACTTGATAGGTCACTTGGAAGGAAGCCAGTACAATCAAAATCCTTGGTACAATCGGGTTATACAAAAGTTGATCCAATAACCATACACACCAACGTCGAATTGTTGAAATAGGAGCACATATGCCACTTGTTTATGTGCCACCATATCAAAAAACGATAGTTGCGCCGAGTTTGCTTTTTCTGGGAAACAGCAGTGGTCTCACCGTTCCGGTGGGATACAAGTCGCTTATTATAGTAACAGAATTGCTCACTAACGGATATCAACAACACGGCACTAACACCATGACGGTTAATGGTGTGCCCGCTACACTTGCTATACGATCAATTACACCTCTAGAATACGATCAGGATATTTCAATTTTTTATATCAATAATGTGGCAGGAGTAGCAAATTTTGGTGGATATTCTCCATATGCCCCTGGGGTAGTTGGGGTATATGCGGTCGATAAATTATTGGGCCCTCCTGACAATACCGCACAAGCCCACTACCCATCACTAAATACTTCCATCCCTGTATATGATAAGGGATTGGCCATTGCTGGATACGGCACTTTTAATGGTGGACCATATATATCAGCACTTTTCGTTGCTGACTATCAAATCAGCAACCCATCGTATTATGGAGCACACCTGCTTCCGACGGCTGATGTTACACAGGGTGTTTCGGCTGGTCCCGTATCACAGTATTATGGGCAAAATTTGGCTATTGTGTCGTGGAAACCAAGTAGCTTAACATAAGAATAGGAATTAATTATGCTAGTATACATCGAACCGTACAAACTACAAGTATTACCAGGCTCGGTTAACTTAACCAATCCCACCCCAACAGTAGATTATTCGAGCACCTTTACGGTGCCTGCCGGCGTATACACGATTACAGTAACTATTATTGGTGGAGGTGGAGGTGGTGGAGGTGAACAGGATGGTTGTACAGGTGGAGCAGGTGGTGGAGGTGGTGGCTGGCGTGTTGAAACAATTAGTGTAACACCCGGCCAAGTAATTCCATACACTATTGGAAAACGTGGGGAAGGTGGACATTACCGACCAATTGGAACAGATTATCCTGCCCGCACGGGCGGTGACACTACATTTGCAGGCTTTACATCAACAGGCGGTGGGCCAGGAAAATCTGTAAGATATGAAGGGGGGACCGGCGGCCCTGGTGGTGTTCCGAATGGCCAACCAGGAACAAATGGTACAGGCGGCCATGGCGGCGGCTGCGGCCCTGGAAACATTTATGGTGTTGGTGGTACATCAACATCAATTTTACCAACAGGAAATGGATCAGGTGGCGGCGGCACTACCGGATGTTATAACTTTAACTGTGGTGACGATTCCGGTTGCCCAGGAACAACAGGTGCAATTATTGTAAGTTGGACAGGAAATTAAGATGAAATTACAAGATATACTGCAAAAGGTGGTTACCGAGGCCTCGGCTCCTAAAACATTTTCGCGTAAAGTAGAAACATACATCAACAAACATTTCTATGTGTATGATGATAAACTTTCGGGAGATGACAGACTCGTCTACGTCATCGAAGAACGTAAAGCCAAATACGAAATTCGTGTTGTGGGAGATAGCGTTGGAGTAACAGCAGATTTGGGTACAGGTGCTACTCGCGCACGAGCAAAAGAAATCAAAGCGTTGTTAGTGCAAGCAGGAAGTAAGTGATGAAATTGCGTGAGTTGTTTGAAAATTCACAATACAAAATATATTGTGACTTGGATGGTGTTCTTGCTGATTTTGAAAGGGGTGTTAAGAAATTAACAGGCAAATATCCCCATGAACAGTCCAAAAAGGATATGTGGAATGCCATTTATAGCATTCCCAACTTTTTTCAAACTCTTGATTGGATCCCAGAAGGCAGAAATTTGTGGAATTACATTAAGGGTTGGAATCCTACGATTTTGACAGGGTTACCAGCATCCGAAAATGGAGCACAACAGAAACAATTATGGTGTGCTGAACATCTCGGTAGAAACGTTCCTGTAATTGTGTGCAGATCAGCAGATAAACAACGATATGCAGAGCCAAATGCTATTCTAATAGATGATCGTAATGACAATATCGCTCAATGGAAGGCACAAGGAGGCATCGGCATTTTACATCGCACCTGGCCCAAAACATTAAACCAACTACAAAAACTTGGTATTACCCCTCTATAACATAAATATAGATACAAAGTGTTAATTAGGAGAATGTAATATGTCACTCACAAAAGTTAATCCAACCGTTTTGGATACCCCATCCGTTACCGTTAATCTTGCAGCAGATAGCACACCGGGTGGTATTGGTGTTTCGGTTACTACAGCACAAACAACAGCAAATACTGCTGTTACTGCTGCTGCTACTGCACAAACAACAGCAAATACTGCTGATACACGAAGCAAGATATATGACCTTGCAAGCGGAACGGTTGGAAAGCCGGGCGCTGGTGCCACCATTCTTCGTTTTGTTGCCCCAAGAGCGTTCACGCTTCCTGTGGGATTGACGGGTAGTTTCTGCAAAGCTAATGCAGCAGCCACCGCTTTAAGCAGTTTCACTATTAAGAAGAATGGATCTTCTATTGGTACAGTAAATTTTGCGGCAGCAAGTGCTACAGCTACCTTTACATTTGCCTCTGCAACGTCGTTCGCCCCCGGCGATGTTTTGTCGTTGGATGCGCCAGGTAGTGCCGATTCCACGTTATCTGATCTGTATTACACCTTATCTGCAACGTTAGTATAAAAAGGGGGCCGCTAAATGGCCCCTTTTGTTTTGTATCTTAATTAATGCAAATCGTCTCTCGGTTGAGTAATATATAAGAATATCACACTCACGCAGGAGAATAATTATGAAAAAACTATTTGCTGTTTTACTATTAGTCATACTACCAACAGCAACTTTCGCTGTACAACCCAACTCCACAAAAATTACCCCCCAGGAAGCAACGATGTGTGTTGAATATGGAGAGTTTGTTGCCTTTGCAGCACATCTTCGAGATAGTGGTAAGGGAGTACCTGAAATTATAAGCTCTTTAAAAGCCAAATACCCCAATATTCCCGATGTGGTGGTTGCAGAAGCCATAATGGCGACAACTGCATTTAAAGAAAAATCACCCGATTGGATTAATGGTTTCATTACAGGTAAGTGTATTGGCGTGCTTCAAACAAAAAAAGCGCAGTCACAATACATTACTATGTAAAAGTTCATTTAAATTACCCAATTACACAAATACTCTCTATGAAGTACGACATACCCGTTTTCTATTTTAAGGAGATTTATAATGGCTACATTTAAAGATGGTTTTGGTTTAACAGAAACAGTTCCTACCCCATTTGGTGGTTCGGCAGGAACACAACCTGCTCCAGTTGCAGTGGTGGCAGTTGTTCCAGCTCACCCTGGTTGCGCTGCTTATGCATTAGGTGATACGGTTGATGCAGCTTTCGTTGCAGCTCATCCAGGTACCACATATGTTGTTAGTGATACACTTGCAGAAGCTTGGCCAGAAGTTGTTGCAGCAGCTACATTTGATCCAAACCACACAGGTTTTGGTTTGCCTATGGATCAACACTTTGTTGCCCCAACGGTAGATACGACTCCTGCTGATGGCAAGCTCGATTTCTGTGGTGGTGTTGTAAATCCTAAAGATGGTTTTGGTCTTCCAATCTCGATGACTCCACACGCTTCATCGACTCCACAACCAACTGGTACTTACGTTCCTTACGGCACACTTTAATACCACTTTGCACTATTAAAAGGAGACTTCGGTCTCCTTTTTGTTTTTATGTGTTGACTTTATGAAGGATATACCATACAATAATAACATTCGTCTGTTCATATAACATATAACATATAACACACAAAGGATATAATAATGACAACAATGACTCTTAACGAATTCGTTCCAAACGCCATCCGCACAGAAAGTGTGGTACCTACCATAAACTTCAACCAAGAACAATTTTGGGCACTCATGAATGCTGCTATCGCATTGGGTGAAGTGATGGATATTGTTAAAAAAACCGTATTTTACAAACGTGATATCAATGTTGAAGCTTGGAATAAGTATATTGAGCAAATTCAGTACAATATTGCTGTCGTTCAACGTTCGGGCTCACCCAACTGGTTAAAAGAAGGTCAAAAAGGCGATGTTGGCATTGAAAACACTCGTTTGTTCCATGCTGCAATTGGTATGTATACTGAATCTGTTGAGATGCTTCAAGCAATTGATTCCGCTACAAGAAATGGTGAACCTGTTGATCGCGTTAATTTCGGCGAAGAAACATTTGACACAGCTTGGTATCAAGCAATTGCATGGGATGAGCTTGGAATTAACCCCGAAGATGGGTTATATACTGTAATTGCAAAATTGCGGAAGCGCTACCCAGAAAAATACACTAACGAAAATGCTATCAACAGAGACTTGGTGGGTGAACGAGAGATTCTAGAACAAGGATTCGATAAAAAATGAATATGATGGTTGCTGACTGGACGGATCAGATTTTCCAAACAATCGAACCCGAAGGTGAGGAAATGGTCAAACACGATTCACTCAACTGGAAGAGTTGTAGAGTAGTTGATTTGCGTATAGGAGACTATTTTAGGACGTTTGACCCCAATACTGGTCGTATTATTGGAACAATGTCGTATATTTTTTATGTACACGAAGTAGCGGAATATTGGGATACGCACGATTGTTTTATTGTAGGTTGTTCGGAAGTGGCAACAAGAATATTTGGTTGATTTTACAACGATGGAGGAAATTATGAAAATTTCAGCACAAAAAGCACAAAAGTTGATTGATAAGGGCGCAAAACTAATTGATGTTCGTCCTCCAGTTGACTACGCAAAGGGTACGGTTGGTGGGGCAGCTAATATTGTGCTACGCAATGTATCAACACTTCGTGTAAAATACAAACCGACTGATACACTTGTTTTGTTTGGATTAACGGATGATGATTCTGATCTTCGCCAGTTCGAAAACTACGCAGAACAAATGGGTTTTACCAAAGTATATTCTGTAGGAAGTGTAAGCAATTTTACAAAGTGATTTGGTAAAATTGGTTGACGTATTATTAAAATTGTAAGAAGATTAATGTCAGAAGTTCAAAACAAATATCAAAGGAGATGTAAATAATGAGTATTTTTACCGAGTACCAAGAGCAATACAAATCTCATCAACCCGAAGAGATGACCATTCAGGAATATCTCGACCTCTGCAAAGAAGACCCAACTGCATACGCCAGTGCCGGCGAACGTATGTTGATGGCGATTGGTGAGCCTGAAACTATTGATACGAAACACGATCCTCGGTTGAGCCGAATCTTTATGAATCGTGTCATCAAGCGTTATCCTGCTTTTAAAGAATTTTATGGTATTGAAAATGTGATCGAACAGATCGTTGCCTACTTTAAACATGCTGCTCAAGGTCTTGAAGAAAAGAAACAAATTCTGTATCTGTTGGGTCCTGTTGGCTCCAGCAAATCGTCTCTTGCGGAAAAACTTAAAGAGTTGATGGAGCAGATTCCGTTTTATGCCATTAAAGGTTCTCCTGTACACGAATCTCCGCTTGGTTTGTTTAGTAAGGAAAAACACAGCAAATCTCTTGAACGAGACTATGGAATTCCTGACCGCTACCTCAATCACGTTATGTCTCCGTGGGCTGCAAAACGCCTTGGTGAATTTGGTGGAGATATCACCAAATTCAAGGTTGTTAAAGTTTGGCCGTCTCGTTTGAATCAAGTTGGCATTACTAAAACTGAACCGGGTGATGAGAACAACCAAGATATTTCCGCTCTTGTTGGTAAAGTCGACATTCGTAAGTTGGAAGATTATTCGCAAGATGATCCTGATGCATACAGCTACAGCGGTGGTCTTTGCTTGGCAAACCAAGGTATTCTCGAATTCGTTGAAATGTTTAAGGCTCCCATCAAAATGTTGCACCCGCTGCTAACCGCTACCCAAGAAGGTAACTTCAATGGTACAGAAGGTGCTGCAATTCCGTTCAGTGGTGTTGTTCTTGCACACAGCAACGAGTCTGAATGGCAGTCGTTCCGCAACAACAAGAACAACGAGGCCTTCCTTGATCGTGTTTATATTGTCAAGGTACCTTATTGCTTGCGCGTGACCGAAGAAACCAACATTTATGAAAAGCTTCTTCGTAACAGCTCGCTCGCTGATGCTCCGTGCTCACCTGGCACTCTTGAGATGATGGCCCAGTTTGCTGTGCTGACTCGACTCAAGGAACCTGAAAATTCGCTTATTTTCTCGAAAATGCGTGTGTATGATGGTGAAAATCTAAAAGACACCGATCCAAAAGCCAAGCCACTTCAGGAATATCGTGATGATGCAGGCGTTGATGAAGGCATGAGTGGTCTGTCGACTCGATTTGCATACAAAATTTTGTCGAAGGTGTTTAACTACGACAATACCGAAGTTGCTGCTAACCCTGTACACCTGATGTATGTTTTGGAGAAGCAGATTGAACAAGAACAGTTTAATGGTGAAACCGAAGAGAAGTATATTGATTTCATCAAAACGATTCTTGCACCAAAGTTTGGTGAGTTCATTGGTAAAGAGATCCAGACTGCTTATCTCGAATCGTACAGTGAGTATGGACAGAATCTGTTCGATCGTTATATCACTTACGCAGATCACTGGATTCAAAACACCGAATACCGCGACCAAGATACTGGTGAAATGTATGATCGTGAAAACCTGAATGCTGAACTGGAAAAGATTGAAAAACCTGCTGGCATCGCAAATCCAAAAGATTTCCGTAATGAGGTTGTCAACTACACTCTTCGTCAGCGTGCTAACAACAACGGCAAGAATCCTGATTGGACTTCATACGAAAAGATTCGTGAGGTGATTGAGAAGAAGATGTTTGCAAACACCGAAGAACTGCTACCTATTGTGTCCTTTAGCGCAAAAGGTTCGAAAGAAGAGCAGAACAAACACGATGCATTCGTTGACCGTATGGTTGAAAAAGGTTATACACGGAAACAGGTCGAGTTGTTGGTTTCGTGGTACATGCGTTACAGAAAGAACAACTAAATCAAGTAGTTAGACAAAAATAAGGAGAACAATTGTACTCCTTATTTTATTGGCATTAACAAACTTGTTGCCTTATTATGTTTCAGGCTGTAAATTATTAAAATAGCCGATTGGTATCACAAAAAATAACCCTAATATATAATCAATACAATAAAAAACAAAGGGAAATCAAATGTTTAAACTACAATTGTTACAAGACGTTTACAAACTTTACAAACAACGCAAATTTGATAAAAAATGGACAGCTTACAAAAATAGTATCTGTAATGGTGTTGATGAGAAGCGGCTGGTAGTCTATAACACCATCCTCGACAATACGATGCGTAATATTCCAGACAACGAACTGCATGAACAGCCTAAGGCATTGAATAAATTGTTGGCTATATTCTCAGACACTACAACAAGTTTTTTAGCAAAAAATGATAATATGTTTATCATAACAAAACTTGTTTTGGATAAACTCTTCCATTGGAATTTAGTGGGAATGCAACCGTTATCTGGCCCAGTTGGCTTAGTGTATTCATTACAATCCCGCCTGTTAAACCAAACGGATGAACAAGATAAAAAAATTTCGATCGAAATCGTTTCACAAGCAATGACAGCGATCAGCCAAAAGCTGTCGGCAACGTGGAGTGTTGAAGCAGAAAAGGACTTAAAGGCTCTTCACGATATTGACACCAAACAAGAACTAACTGCGGCAATGGCAAGTGAAATAGCTCTTGAACTAAACAACATCCTTATGAACGAACTGTACGAAATAGCAGTTGATGAAGAAGTAAACATTGCGCAGGATGTCTTTGCTAGTGCGGAAAAGATTACATCAGTAATATTACACATTAACATGGCTGCTAACGAAATAGCACGCGCAACCCGAAGAGGTGCGGGCAACTTTGCTGTTATCGATCCTTCGATGCTAGCATATTTACAAGCTCATAATAGTAAAGTAAGTAATCACGTACTATTTTTGTTTGACGATATTAAGCTAGGTGATGGGTTGGTGCATGTTGGTTATGTTGGTGGCACTATTAAACTATACGCTACATCCGGTTTTACTGTAGAATCACAACCAAATAACAACGTGGTGTTGGTGGGTTATAAAGGGGCCGCTGGCGAAACGGATACGGGGTACATTTACAGCCCATATATTCTAACAATCAGTAGTGGAATAGTTATTAATCCAAACACATTTGCGCCTTGTACGTTATTGACAACACGTTATGGAAAAGTTATAACAGGTAAAGAACAAAGTGCAGGCAAAAACTATTACAGAAAAGTGACATTTTCAAACTTGATATAAAATAAGGCCCATTGGGCCTTATTTTATATTACTCTTTTGGAGGCTCTAAAGGTGTAACCTCACTTGCTGGTATAACGGACGCTGTCGTTGCGTCCACAACTGGTGCCACACTCTCAACTACTGGTTTTTTAACTACTGGTTTTTTAACTACAGGTTTGACCGAACCGCTTTTGCAATCCTTGCATACAGAACTCAAAAGGTCAATTGACATACCATCATAATTGAAGTCTACAACGTCCTTTTCTACACCACATTTGCTACATGTTTTCATAATGTTCTCCTTATTATGTGTTTATATTTATATTCGTTATACATAGAGATACAAGTATTGACTTTTTGTTGGTTTTAGTTTATTATAATGGAAACTGAGATATGACTATGCAGCCCACAAATACAACCAAAAATTGGAGATAGTATGAGTTTTCACATAGTAGACAGACGCGTTAATGGTAAAAACAAAAGTTCGTCAAACCGTCAACGGTTTGTACGCCGCGTCAATAAACATGTAAGAGAAGCAATTAGAGAAAATATTAAAAATGGCAATATTCGTGATATTGTCGATAGCAAAGATCAGAACGTTGTTGTTCCGAAAAAAGATATCAGCGAACCTTGGTTTCATCATGCTAAAGGTGGAGACACAGATCGTGTATATCCAGGAAATAAAGATTATGTAACAGGAGATCGCATCCCCAAACCGCTAGGCGATAGTGGTGGAAGCGGTAGTGGTAATGGTGGAGATGGAGAAGATGATTTTGAATTCATGATTTCCAAAAAGGAATACATGGACATATTCTTCGAGGATTTGGAATTGCCCGATCTTGTGAAAAAACAACTGTCTTCCATCGAGGAAACTAAGCTAAAACGTGCAGGTTTTTCGGTGGATGGGGTTCCGAGTAAACTGAATTATGTGCGTTCACTAAAACAATCGGTTGGACGTCGGGCTGCATTGCGTAATCCAAAAAAGCGTAAACTTAAAGAGTTAGAAGCAGAGTTGGCTGACTTGATCCAATACATTGCGGATAACACTGATGATCAAGGTATTTTGCAGAAAGATTGTTCTGATGAACAAATTAGAATTGCTGATCTCGTCAAACAAATCGAAACACTGAAACGCAAAATTAAAGCAGTACCATTCATTGATAACATCGATTTGCGCTACAACCGATTTGAAACGGTGGTTGTTCCAACGACGCGCGCTGTAATGTTCATGTTGATGGACGTTTCTGGAAGTATGGACGAATTTAAGAAGGAAATGGCAAAACGTTTCTATATGTTATTGTATGTGTTCCTACATAGAACATATGAACATATTGATATTGTGCCGATTCGTTATCACACACTCGCAAAAGAGGTGGATGAAGAAGAGTTTTTCTATTCCAAAGAAACTGGTGGTACACTTGTTTCGCCATCACTCGAATTGGCGCAGGAAATTATGGCCGAACGATATGATGGCACGTGGAATATCTATTTCTGCCAAGCATCGGATGGCGACAACGATTCGTACGATAGTACGTATTGCACACATTTGTTGAATGAAATTCTTCCACAAATTCAGTATTATGCTTATATTCAAATTGGTGATGATGACAACGTATTGTCACGAATGTTTGAGAGTAAAGTGATGCCATCACACGATAACGTAGATATGGCGTTTATTGATGGACCAGAAGATATTTTTCCCGTGTTTAGAAAACTTTTTGAAAAGGAATCAGTTTAATGCGTACACCTATTACAACCAAAAGCGAATGGACGTTCGAACTACTTGATGCATATTACAAGGAGATTGAACGTATTGGTACGGAATACCTCGGATGCAAAATTTATCCAAATCAAATCGAAATTATCAGTGCTGAACAGATGCTGGATGCCTATGCTGCAGTGGGTATGCCAATCAATTATAATCACTGGTCGTTTGGTAAAGAGTTTGTGCGCAATGCAAAGGGTTATAAGCACGGTCAAATGGGGCTTGCATACGAAATCGTGTTGAACACGTCTCCGTGTTTGGTGTATTGCATGGAAGAAAACACAATGATGATGCAGATTCTCGTGATGGCACATGCGGGTATTGGCCACAACGCATTCTTCAAAAACAATTACATGTTTAAACAGTGGACAGACGCCGAAAGCATTGTTGATTATTTGGTTTTTGCAAAAAAATACATCAACGATTGCGAAGAAAAATACGGCATTGACGAAGTTGAAGAGGTGCTTGATGCATGTCATGCTCTGCAATCTTATGGTGTGGACAAATACAAACGCCCGTCAAAGATTTCAATGGTAAAAGAAGAACAGCGTCAAAAGGACCGTAACGAATATCTACAAAGCCAGGTAAATGATTTGTGGCGTACCGTTCCATCAAATGAACCAGATTCTGAACTCAAACGTAAACAGACTTTCCCTGCTGAACCGGAAGAAAACATTTTATATTTCATCGAAAAGAGCGCACCTAATCTGCCACAGTGGAAACGTGAGATTATTCGTATTGTGCGCAAAATTTCGCAATACTTTTATCCCCAAAAACAAACCAAGGTGATGAATGAAGGATTTGCTACGTTTACACACTACACGATCATGCATAAGTTGCGTGAAGAAAACCTCATCACTGATGGTTTCATGCTGGAATTTATGGCATCTCATACAGGTGTTATACGCCAACTACCTTTTAGCCACAAGTACTACAGTGGTATCAATCCTTATGCACTTGGTTTTGCTATGTTCATGGACATCAAACGCATTTGTGAAGAACCAACTGAAGAAGACAAGCGGTGGTTTCCGAAGTTCGCTGGTAGTGATTGGAAAGAAACAATTCACTTTGCGATGGAAAATTTCAAGGACGAGAGTTTCATCCGCCAATATCTGTCACCTAAGGTGATGCGTGACCTTAAATTGTTTAGCATTCGCGACGAAGAGAAAGATAGTGACTATGTCATTAGTGCTATTCACGACGATGAAGGTTACAAGACTGTACGCACATTGCTTGCTAACCAATATGACTTGACAACAGCAGAACCCAATATTCAGGTGTACAATGTGGATCGCTGGGGTGATCGTTCTCTGACTCTACGCCACTACATGAACAATCATCGGTATCTCGACAGTGATTCCGCAAAAGAAGTTCTTAAACACGTTGTGACATTGTGGGGTTTTGATGTAAAATTAGAAACCGTTGATAACAAAAACACAATTAAAGCTTTGTTTCATACTCAAAAGAATAAATGAAGTATAAATACATGAAACAATAAGGAGTTTTACTATGACCAAACTAATTAAAGACATTAATGAGAGCCTTGAACAAGCAGTTGCTGCTAACTGGGCTGCACATCAACAAGCTGTTGCTATCATCGAATCCAATCTTACCGGATTCGATAAGTCGGCAGCATTGTTTGAAACAGCTGAAGAATTCTTGACACAACTCACTGCCATGGTTGGCGCAGGCAAAGTTGATCCTGCACAAGTCGATAGAATTGCAAGTGAGCTTGCAACTCTTCAGCTTTTGAGCCAAGAAGACACCAAAGGCGCGATTCTTTCACGCTTCAAAGGCGATCCTGCCTCTAATCTTGCTACCATCATGAAGGGTGTTTCCAAACCTTCGGATGCCCCTGGTAAAGTTGATTCGGTACTCATTCAAGTGGCACAACAAAATGGCAAGGCTTTGGCGGATAGCAACAAGCAGACATTGTCACAAATTGAACAGATGGATGATCAACAGAAGCAGCAATTTGCACAAAAACTTCAGCGCTTGGCTTCGTTCTACAGACAAGCAAGTGGTGCTGCATCTCAACAGCAACCAACGCAAAATCCAAACCAAACTCCTGCAGTTGCCGCAACATCTGCGCAAGGAACGCCAGCGGGTGGCGGCGCACGAGGAACACCTGCTGCAGGTGCAGGGGCGCCAGCAGGCATTTAAACAACCTGTTGCACAGAAGCAAAAATAAAGGTATAATGACTTCAGGTTATTATACCTTTTTTATTGGGAGCAGATATCATGGATCCAGATTTTATTGAGGGAGCCAACTTGGTGTTGGAGGCCATCAGTGATACGATTGATGAAAACTTATTGTATTGCGGTTTCAAGCTTCAGGAAGCTGAAGATTGGGTGCTTGGAAATTTTGGGCTTAAAGAGCCGATGGGTGATTTAAGTATGTTTTATAAGGGCATCTGAAACTTATTTTAAGTTGAAAACGTAGTAGCATAAATACAATCATCTACAGAGGATTAGTGTTTAATGCGTGACAGTGTTTTGATTAAAGATTTAGAAAATGTAACATATCGAAAACAGCAAATGTTTGAATTTGTTGTGAACCACTGTAAAGTACTTGTGGAGTCTGAATCTTCTCCACAATTAATTTCAGAAACAGTAGACGACCTCAAGCAGACAGTACGCAAGGTACTGATGACAAACAAAGTAATTCCGGAACCACTTGCACTTACCATAGCCAAGGTATATGCATTTACCAAGGAATTGGAACTTGAATTAACCAAAAAGAAAACACCCGAGTTACAAAAAAATCTTAAAATGATTTTTGATGTCGCTGCCGATATAACTAGCCGTAAACTCGAACCTGCAACACATTCTGACAGTACACAAATTGATTTGGTGGACAACATCAAAACAGTGCTTGGTCATCTTACTGGCAAACCTGAAGAAAAACAATCCGTTGAGCAAACATTCAATAGAATATTGGATAAAATCGATGCTCGTGCTACAAACGGACATTTGCCGGTGGATGTAATGAAATTATCGTCACACATTATTCAGAGTAATGGGGACGTTAATAAAAGAAAGCGTATCTTGGATACGATTGTGTAACAATTCGAAAGGAGATTTTATCAAAACAACACTACCAAAACCACGATCGTCTAGGAAAGTAACAAAAACAACAACCGTAAAGGAGTCTACAACAATGGCTAAAAGTAGAAGGACTAGACAGAGAGATGAAATTGCAGAAGTTTATTTGATCAACAACAATAAACGTGCAATGGAGGAAGGACCAAACAAGAAAACTTGGAGTAAATTTGACCTCAAAAGCATTAAACCTCTAACGAACAACCAACATAATATGTTTACCCAGTATTTTCAGGGAGATCAGTTAGTAGCATACGGATCAGCTGGTACAGGTAAATCATATCTCGCATTTTATCTAGCACTGTGTGATGTTTTAGATGGAAATCGTCCACAAAATCACGTAGTGATTGTTAGGTCTGCTGTGGCAACCCGAGATTTGGGATATATGCCTGGTACATTGGAAGAGAAAACGGCCTTGTTCGAAACTCCTTATCGTGATATTCTTGCTGACCTTTTTGGTAGATACAGTACATATGAAAACATGAAAGAGGCTAGTCTTATTCGCTTCGTAACCACTTCTTACATTCGTGGATTGACGTGGGATAATGCAGTTATTATTGTGGACGAAGCACAAAACTTAACCTGGCACGAAATCAACAGTGTTATGACTCGAGTTGGCGAAAATTCGCGCGTTATCTTTACGGGCGATTTAGTTCAAACGGACCTCAACAAACGTTCAACCGAAAAAACAGGCATGCAACGATTACTTTCAACTGCTGAGAAGATGAAACAGTTTTCGTCAGTACAATTTACATCGAGTGATATTGTACGCAGCGATTTGGTTAAAGCTTGGATTGTTGCTGCTGAACAAACGGAAGACTAACCACAATCTGTTATAAAATAAAACCGCCTCTGGCGGTTTTATTGTTTCCCCCGGCGGGTCTAATTAGAAGCAGTACCTAACAACTTCCAACGTTTGTATTAAAAAATCGGAACAACCTTGACGCCATCTTTGGCGCCGATGTATATGTCACGGCTAGTGAACCCAACACTCCCTACAGTACCACTCACCTTGCGTATCATTTCACTTTCTGTGTTGACAATAACTGGTGGTTTAGCTCTACCCGAACTAACACGAGATTCAACAATTTCGTTGTATCTGGCTGGCGTCAAACCAAAATACTCAAATAAAAATTGTCGTTGTAATTCGTTATCGCTTGATAAGATTACAACGACAATCCTACTTCCATCTGCCCATCTGGATACCACAAGAGTGAATATAGCTCGCAAATCTTCATACGTTAATGAAGTTGTTGGGTTTGCTCCTTCAATAATAGGCATAGTAGCGGGTTGTGGGCCGGTTGCGTTTGCTGAACCGAACACAACAAACACTAACGTTAAAATAAACAAGATTTTTTTGATAATCACGGAGCCTTCCTAACATAACGCCATATATCTTCCATCGCAGACTCATTATCACGCAGTCTATTTTCCAATTGAAAAATACGCTGGTTCATATCCTTTATCTGAGATTTAAGCTCTTCGTCGGTTTTGGTCATAGTAACTAATTGATTTTCCACAACTGTTAATCGTGTTCCAAAAACCCCCCAAGCCATAGTAATAGACACAGCAAGAGCTACAAACGTAACAATATCCCGCAGTGTTAAAGTTGCGGGGATACGAACTTTGATTGTGTTATCTTCTTGGTTGTTTTCAGACATTGTGTTACTCCAAATCTTTATAGTATTTATCGTTTGTTAGATTATTTCGTGATTTTCGATAATGTTTATAAATATGACATACGAGAGGATAAAGCCATGACTTCACAAGCAACAATTCGTGTTTTTTGGATCAAATTAATTGCAGTTGTTTTGGTATTAGGTGGTACTATTGGATATTTTGGCTATAAACATTCAAAACCACCTGCATATGTTACCCTATCAAATATGTTACTTAGAAACCAAGCTATAATGGGTCAAGTAGAAGATAACACAAAACGAATTAATAGTTTGGACCACAGATTATCCAATTTGGAGAAGTCCAAACACAATGATGTATTAGGTAATTAAAACAAATGATTACTCAGCTATACATAGTTATTATTTTTTGGAGTGGTTTGTTAATTGCGTGGAGTCTTTGCGTGGGGGTGGCGTTGGGTCAAATAATGTTATCTCTTTGGAAATCCGGCCACACTATTCGCCGTACAGACATATCAAATTTTATCGTAACCACATTTACAGGTATTGCATTTACTACTGTAATGTTTGCATTTTCGGATTGGTTAACAAATCTTGCGGATGCTGCTCTTATTGCTAATATGTGGTATACAGTATATCTCAGCTTTATCTCCTATTCTAATCTTGCGGCTTGGCCTGGATTGTGCAGTGGTGGGAGTGTTCGTCACTCAAGAACAAAAGAGACAATTACACCATGACAAGTTATGTATTTGATGGAACTGAAGTTGTTATGACTGGCAGACACGCAGTTAAACAAATACGCATGACATCAAAAATAGTAGAAGACAAATTAGTAGAAATTAAACCTTCTGATCCCGAAGGTCCGACCTGGAAAAAGTGGGTTAGAGAAGCAGATTTATACAAAATTTGTGAATCAGATAAAGAGTTGTCCTCCACGTAATATTCCCTTATAATGCTCCTATAACTATAATAGGAGTTTTCATGCAAAACAATCCCAAATACATCATGCGTGAGTATGATGAAGCACTAAAAAAGATTATTGATACCGGCTTTGATATTGAAGGTGACCGCACCGGCGTTGGTACCACCTGCAAATTTGGACTGAATACCGAATATGATATTTCGGAGCGTGTTCCTGTTCTTACCAAACGTAAAGTGGCTTGGAAATCCATCGTTAAAGAGGTTCTCTGGTACATTTCTGGTAGCCACAACATCAACGATTTGGAGGCGATGGGGGCAAAGATTTGGACACCTTGGAAGAACGATGAATTTACGAAGAAGAACAGACTTCCGCCTGGTTCTGCTGGGTACGTGTATGGATTTAACCTGATCCACTTTGGGGCAGATATACACGATTACATCAGTTGGAACAAGGCTATGAACGAAGGTTGGGACGGTAAAGGCTCTTTCGATAATTGGTGCGATAGTGTTGATATGGCATATCCCAACGCGCACGGATTTAATCAACTCGATTACGTCATTAACACTCTTCGTGATAATCCCAAGTCGCGTCAAGCATGTTTTACCTTCTGGCGTCCCGACACCAACAACCAAGCTATTCTTCCAGCTTGTCATGCATTTTATGATTTTATGGTTTCGCCTGATGAAAATGGTGAAATGAAGATTCTTGATCTGCACATCTTCCAGCGCTCGAATGACTATCCAATCGGTGTTGGTATGGGTAATTTGCTGACGGGTACTTTGTTCGTTTATATGATTGCGCAACAACTGGGTATGAAACCCGGTAAATTGTATCATTCTGGTGGACACTGTCACATTTATCACAACGCTCTTGATGCAGCAAAGGAGTATGTGATGCGTGAAGATGAACCCAACTCACCCATTTTGACGATCAATAAGCGCGATTCGATCTATGATTACGTACCTGACGACTTTGAGTTGGAAGATTACAACCCACTACCCGCCATTAAATTTAACATTGCGGTATAATATTATGACATTTAAAACATTTGATCAAATTGTAAAAGCAGAACTCGTCAAGTTGGAACAGGCTGATATTGATACATTACAATCCATTGAACGGGAAAGTATGATCGAATTCCACTCAACAGTTGGGATGGATATTCGTAATAATTACGATTTATGGAATATAGATAACCCATTGACAGCACAGTGGGCAAAAGATCAGGGAGATACAAGGTATTTGGTTGAAGGTATTGATCATCACCCCAATCATCCTGATGCTGTTTCGATGAATATACTGTTAGCTATTTGGGATACGGTAAACGGTGAGAGGACTGTAAAATGATGTGGGAAATTTTGTGGCCATATATCGTTGTGGTCGGTGGTGTGTGGTGGTTACTATCGTGGGCACTCGAGATTGATGAGCCGACCAAGCGTATGCTTCGCAAACCAGTAGTAGACTTGGTGATGGTTGCTGCGGACTTTATACACGATAATCATTTAGAAGAGTTCCGGGAATATTACAAGAGTCGGGTTATTCTAAAAATACAAAAACAACCATTCTATAGTGGAGATCGGTCTGATGTATAGCGAACGCCAGTCAATAAGTGTGGCGTATGCTGCTTGCCTCATCTCGAACCATTTAGGTAGAGATGTTACTCTCGAAGAGGCAGTAACAATTTGCCAAACAGAGGGGCACGAACTTCACCTAACTGGAGACTTGTATACCTCCAGGGTGTATGCACACAAAAGGAGTAATAACGATGATGAAAGCTAAAGAATACGCGTGGTGTTACGTGCTGGCAAATGGCTGTGTTGTTGATACAGAGCAGGGTTATGGCAGCGGTTGGAATTACTACGGCGGCCGGTTTGAATGTAAAAAACAGTGGACAATTAACTGCCTTCGTGATATAATTGCAACTGGAATTGATTGGAAAAAGACCAACGAACCAACAGACAACAGACAATCTGAATTTAATGGTACATTCAATGAATCCACCGACATGAAAACGTTGGAAGGAACGATATACACCAACAGTGGAGGAAAGTATAAGTGGGGTTGTGTTTTTGAAGAACCAACCAGCGTATTTGAAGTATTGGAATATATGAGCCAACATCCTTCTGTTGAGGCTGTTGTTGCAAACAGATTAGAAAATGGAGATACAAAATGAGATTTTATTCATTCATCAATTTTTACCTTAGTTCAATACAGCAAGGCATCCAAACGGCGCATTTAGTGCACGAAATGTTCAACGAGTACGATGCTATGGGAGATGGTCACGACACCCAAAGCGCAATGTTGAACAATTGGTCGTTTAATCACAAAACGATTATGACGATGAACGGCGGTAACAATCAGGCGCTTGAAGAGTTGTATGCGTTTTTCGAGGATCGGGTAGCGGGGCGATTCCCCTACATCAAATTTCACGAAGATGAACAATCGTTGGGTGGAGTGTTGACGGGGGTTGCGATTATTCTTCCCGAAATCATTTACGAAACCGCAGAAAAAATTCGTAACCGTTCTGGTCGGTTCGTGAATGTTGGCAACAAAACGTTGTTGGAAGGATTGGATCTTCTCGGCTCACTGGTCACCAACGATGATTATTCGTTCACCCCGTTCGAGGTTGAACTAATTGAACGATTGAACACGTATGGGTTGGCAAAATAATGGAACGGACTTGTGACCCAATAAATCTACAATTGCATGATTACTTCATTGCAGCCGACGTCAAAACAGGCAAAAAGGTTCAATACTGTTATGTGGATAAAGAGGTTGGTATGGACAGAATTGTTGCTAACGTGATTAATGGTCGCTTCCCTATGTGGTTTAGTCGTGCTACCGGAAAAAATGAAGCTGTGTCATGGCCTATGGGTGGAGTGATTGCTGAGGGCGTATATGAAATTGTGTATACTGGTTATATTCCACCCGAAATTCGTAAACAGGGATATGGAGAAGTGATATATTGGTACGAAAAGGAATTTGTGAAATGATTGTATGTTATCCACCTAAAATGCCGTATATCAACGTATGGGATCACCCCACCGTCTTCCTCGCTGGTTCTATCGAGATGAACAAGGCAGTTGATTGGCAGAAAGAATTTGCTGAATATTTCACTGACATTCAAACCGTCGTGTTATTCAATCCACGTCGTCCAGATTGGGACAACACGATTACACAATCAAAGGACGATCCACGATTCAAGGAACAGGTGGATTGGGAATTGCAAATGTTAGAAAGCTGTGATGTTATCGCGATGTATCTGCAACCAGATACTATTTCCCCTATTTCGTTGTTAGAATTGGGGTTATTTGCTGGTAAGGATATGGTGGTGTGTTGTCCAGAGGGTTTCCACCGGAAAGGTAATGTTGATATTGTGTGTGACAGGTACGCTATTCAGATGGTTGATACCATCGAACAGCTTGCATACGAAACTAAAAAAATACTGAGGATTGAATGATGGGGAATACAATTTATGATTTGTTTGCTGAAGATGTTGATAGAATAATTGAACTGAATAAATTGTTCCGTAAGCAGTTCACGAAACATGTTGACTCTATGGGGACAATCAGCTTTGCGTACGAATTTTGTACCGTGCAAGTAAATGCTGGAAGACAAACCGGTAAGACATCATATATCGCGTCACGTGCCAGGCCGGGAGATTTGGTTGTTGTTGCTAATACAGCGATGAAGAAACATTTTCGTGACTATTATGCATTACAAGATGGCATTGAGGTGTTTACGGCGGATGATGTTGACAAGATGGACTCCCCTATAACGAGAGCGCTTCGAATCAACCAAACGGTCAATTTTAAAAATGTATATGTAGATGAACCGAAATTGGTGTTTGCTGGTGTAATGCAACACGTTTTTTATAAAAATTTAACCAACGAAGATGATGAAACGACGTTTGTTATGCTGGGTAGATAAGGACCTTCAGAGGATTTACTGGACACTCGAATGAATTGTGCATAAATAGTACAGGAGGATATTACTTATGCCTAGACCAAACGCTGATGGAATAAAAGATACGGAGCAGGTTGTTGTTGCTTGCTCAACATGTACCAACACATACAAACAACTGTTAATAACTGTAAAGCGGAATCGAAAGAAACATGATGGGTTATACGTTTGTCGAAGTTGTTTGTGTAAAAAGAATTTGCGTCCCCAAAACACAACAGCGTATTGGACTCCCGAAAAAAGAAAGCACCATGCATCTTGTGTTACTGAAAGTGAACTGTGGCAATTGGGGGTAAAAAATACTCCAAAACGAACAGGAGAACTTAACCACATGTTTGGAAAGACTCACACATCTGAAACTCGACTCAAAATGTCAAATTCACGTCGAGGTAAAACAGGGGTAAATGCAACCGCGTGGAAGGGCGGAAGAACTAGTCTCAACCAACGCATCAAGGGGGCTCTTCAACGAAATTACAAATGGTTTCACAGAGTAATAGACAGAGATGGCTGTTGTCAACAATGCAATGCCGCTAAAAAATTAGATGCCCATCACATAACACCGTTGAGTCTGTTGACAAAACAATTGACCAAAGATATAATATTTGAAACCGAAGAAGAAAAGTATAATTGGTTGATTTGTCATCCGGTTATTGTTGATGAAAAGTTACAAAATGGAATAACACTATGTAGATCATGTCACAAACAACTACATGCTAATTGGGGTAGTCACGCCCCTCAAATAAGGACCAACGATGAAGTATGATAACATATCAACACGCATGAAGACGTACGAGGAGGTGTCCAAAAACAAATTGTTGAGACGGACTCCTGTTATCATTCGGTTGGATGGTAAAGCGTTCCACACGTTCACAAAACGACAATCGATCAAAGACGGTTGTAGTGGTGATCCATTTAGTGTGATTATGCAGAACAATATGACCGCAACAGCTTTCGGATTAGCTCGTTCCATTCAAACTGCGGCGTTTGTGTATCATCAAAGCGACGAGATTAGTATTCTGTTGAAAGATTGGAAAAATCTGAATACAGAGGCGTGGTTTGACGGTCAGGTACAAAAAATCACATCAATTTCTGCCGCAATGGCGACGATGTTCTTCAACAGATCACACGAACTCGTGGAACATATCGAAAACTGCTCGGAAGTGCCATTGTTTGATGCTCGTGTGTTCAACCTTCCAAAAGAAGAGGTTACCAACTATTTCGTTTGGAGGCAACAGGATGCTATACGTAACAGCATCAACATGCTTGCACAATATCACTTCCCACATCGTGAATTGCAGGGAAAAAATGTCAATGAGGTGCAGAATATGATGCGCACCCAGCTGGATGTTGATTGGAATGATTTGGCTACGTGGAAGAAACACGGTACTGCTATTGTCAAAAACGGATTCAGACTCAACGACGGTTGGTGGCGAGATAAGGACACTCCCATCTTCACGCAAGATAGAGACTATATTAACAGATATTTAACGGCTTCGGAGGAGTAATTTATGAAATCTTTTGGGGAAATTGCGGACGAAACAAGCATCTTTGAGGGTAGTGTTGGATACGGTAAGTACATCGTGTCCAGAGAAAGTTTGGGTGATTTTTATGCAACGATGTTGATTGAACACAACGAAATTGTTGATGAGCTCCAACAACAGATTTATGACAGCATATCAAAGAGTGAAGCTCGGGATATGTTAGCGAAAGCGCGTGATCGGATCAACGAAATGTATATGATTGCCAGTATGGGGTCGTGTACTTGTTTTACAAAGACACCAAATGCTTGGTATCACGCAGATTCATGCAAATATAAGATGCTTGATAATATCAGGGCAAAGCCTTTATTAGGAGAATAATATGGAGCTACTGGACAAATACGAAGAAGTACGAGATGAAATATTCGAGTACTTTGGGTATGTAGAAGATTGGCGCACGCTACCACTTGATGATGCCCGTAGTTATTTTTGGTTTCTTGATGGGGTTGGTCCAGGTGAAGTAACGTTTGCTGATAGCGAAGAAGAATTAATGACACGCAATGGTAACTGCTATACTAATAGCATATACACACAGCGTCACTTATCCAAGTGGGTATATCGTGGAAAGGATTACACGATGATTGTTGTTGATACTCACACCGATGGGAATCAACTGTTGCAGATTTTCGACAACTCAAAAGAGCGCCCTGATATAGAGTTTGAGTGGTAAGGAGAATAATATGTTTGATTTTTTTGATAGTATGGAACAGAACGCGAATTTTGCAAAAACGATATCTATAACAACTGAAGATGGGGACGCGACTGTTGTTACAGATTACCAAATCGCGTATATGTTACCTAGTCATGGCGCGGACAGACCCCGATACGCTATGGCGGTGAAGGCGTCCGAAAGAGTTCCGTGTTTGTTATACTTGATTCAGTTACCTTTTGAAGAGAAACAGCCTGTCGAAACACCCATGGAGGATGCATAATGTTTATTAAATTGCCCAATAGTTCAATAGTGATGGATACGGATCGCATCCGGTTAATTAAAAAATATGATTATAACACCGAGAATAATAGACGTACCGTCAAATATGACATTGGTAGTAATTTTCAACCAGAAATAATAGAGCTGAATATTTACGACCCTGATGTCGATTTCTTATTAAGAAAATTGGGGATTGGGGTATGACTGATAATCACGAACAAATAGTTAAACTATTAAACAACCTCACAGATAAAGAGGCTGCTGACTCCAATTTTGAGATGCTGGTCAGATCTATCATTTCTCGTAAGCGACGTGATTGGAACTTAAGCGAAGAGTATGCCGCTGAACAACGTGCTATACGGGACGAAAATGAGCGTAAACGTCTTGCTCGTATCAGCAAAGAACGTGAGATGGAGAAGTGGGTTGTCGACAACCTGAAACCCGGCATGATGGTAACGATGAATGGTACCAGAGATGGGCACGGTTTGCGTAGAGTTATCAGAGTTGATCAAGGTGATGTTATTTGTCGTCAAATGAGGCCCATATCCCCCAAATACGCCACAAATGCATTGTATAGAGGTGTTGTACAAATTGGTAAGGGGTATTGGCAAGTGCAGGATAATATCACCACTCATGGTGCAGGTAAAGTGAAACGAGTATTCAACGAAGATGAATATAAGGTGTTGTCAGTCAGCGATGATTAAGGTATAATAATCATATTAAATTCACTTGGATATAAACATGAACCTTATTGACCTCTCTGCTATGAAAAACTTTGATCTCTTTTTGGCGAAACAAACCACTCAACTCATTTTTCTGTTGGATACCCCCATGGAAGATGTGGAGATCGATGATCTGATCAACATGTTGCGTGCTGCCGATGATTTGTATTACAACGAACAGGAAAGTTTCCTGTCTGATGAACAATACGATGTAGTGCGCCGCTATTCCGAAAAACTCGACCCATCCAACGAATATTTCACCGGTATTGGTAGTGAAGTTCGGGGTGGTAAAGTCAAACTGCCCTACCCAATGGGATCTCTAACTCAAGCGTACGAAGGTGATACGCTGAAGTGGATCAACAAGTATGGAGTGCAATCCGAGTATGTTGCTTGTTCGGATAAACTCGACGGTACCAGTGCAGAAGTGCTATTTGACGAGAAGGGCAATCTACAAATCGCCTTCAGTCGTGGTGATGGTTTTGAAGGTGCGGATATCACGCGCCATATCTCTCGCCTACCAAATGTTCCCAAGAATGTGGGACAAAAAATGGTTGTGCGTGGTGAAGTCATTATTTCCGAAGCTAATTTTGAAAAACTGAAAACGGTTGCAACCCGTCGTGGTGGCTCTACTTACAAAAATGCACGGAATGCTGTTGCAGGGTTGATGAATTCTTCCGAGAATGATCCAGCTGTATATCAATACATCGAATTTGTTGCCTATCAGGTAATTGTCCCCACCGTAAAGTCGAAAGGACATCAATTTGATATGCTTACCGAATGTGGATTTACCATCCCGTATGTTACCAACTTTATGGGCTGTGATTTGACAGATTCGTTTTTGATCAAATATCTCACAGACCGCCGTTCCAAAACCGTCTATGCAATCGATGGTATTGTGATGGAAGTTGATGCAGAACATTTGCGTAAAACGATTAACCCATCGAAAGACACATTGAATCCTGAATATGCTCGCAAATTCAAAATTGCAAGCGATGACAACGTTGCCATTGCGGATGTTGTTAGTATTCATTGGGGTGTAAGCAAGCATGGATATTTGAAACCACGTATTGAAATTAAACCTGTTGATTTGGTTGGCGTTACCATTACTTACGCAACTGGTTTTAATGCCAAGTTTGTCTATGAGAATAAAATTGGTCCTGGTGCCAAAATCCGAATCACGCGCAGTGGGGATGTAATTCCGTTCGTTACGGATGTAGTAGAACCAGCACCTATTACCAACTATTCAAATTGGTTTGATGACCGCCTTGACCAAATTGGTGATTGGCAGTGGACCGATACTATGGTCGACGCCTTTCTAATCAGCGACCATCCAGATATCGCTATTGAGAAAGCCAAGGATCTGTTTGCGTCGCTGGAAGTCGCTCATCTCGGTGAGGGTAATATTCAAAAACTGTTTAACGATGGTATCAATACGCCTGTAAAAATCATTCAAGCTACCGAACGCGAATTGGTGGAAGTTATTGGAGCCAATGGTTCCAAAATTTACAAGAGTTTGCACGAACGGCTAACAGATGTACCGCTGTACAAATTGATGGGTGCAAGCGGTTGCTTCGGTCGAGGTGTTGGTACTCGCAAACTGAAAAAACTGTATGAGGCTGTGGAAGGGGATTTGACCAAATTTACTGACATGGCTGCTATTTGTGCGGTTGAAGGATTTGATGTTAAAACTGCTACACGTATTATTGACGGTAAAGAAGAATGGAATCAGTTTTATGTTGATATCATTGAATATGTCACGGTAGCACCTTACACCAAACAGGAGATTGTTGAAGGTGAGCTGACAGGTCAAGTCTATGTGTTTACGGGCGTTCGTGACAAGAAGCTTGAAGAGGAATTGATTGCTAAAGGTGGCGAAATTGCTAATTCGTACAGCAAAAAAGTCACTTGTGTTATTGCGAAAGATCCTAATGAAAATAGTGGCAAACTGCAAAAAGCTCGCAAAGATGGCGCTGGTATTATTAGCCTGATGGATGCTTGGGCTTTGGTTGAATAAGGAAGAATGTATGAATAATTATCAATTTTATAATGGTACCTACATTTTAGTCGAGAAGGGCACAGAGGATGGACATTGGGTAAAATACAGGGATTATATAAACATTGTGGATAAATTGCGTGAAGCAGAAGAGCATTTACGCAAACAACAATCTACCCCCGATGGGTGGTGTGCTGTACCCCAAAAACTAACCGCCAAGATGCTTGGTGCAATGTATATTGCATATTACGACGAAAATGGAAGTGGCATGATTGATGCATATTACGCAGCTTTACAGCAGGCAGCAAAACTTATGGAAAAAGAAAATGATTGACAAGAAAATATTGATTGTTCCAGAGTCGTTGGCTGTTGCTGTAACAAAAACAATTGATGTTTATGATTGTTGGTATGCGATTGATATGATCATCGTTAGTGATACAGATTATGACGTTGCATGCGAACTTGCAGAATCAGGACTTCCAAAAGGAAAGATTATGCGGAAATTAACGTTTGGAGAGGAGACAAATCCATGAACTGGTTACTTATAGTAACAACAACGCTTTTTGCACACGGATCACCTGATCCAACCATCGTAACATTCACAGATTTCGAAACAAAATCTCGGTGCGAACAGATGGCAAACTGGATCAACAACACCTATAGTAAAAAAACATCTACGGGGAAGTTGCAATGCAATGCACGCAACAGCACTTGCGCTCAATGTGTAAAAAAGGAATAAATGAATGGAAAAGTACGTTAAACTAATGGCTGATTATTGTTCATCGGGAGTATGGGAATCTAACGGAATTATGATGAGCATTGATGATTTGCCTGTTAGCGATACCCCCAAAATGACCATAAGTGATTGGGTTCGGTACTACGAAACCAACGATTCGTATTTGGGCGAAGATGGATATGGGGACTTGTTCGACGTTCAACAATTTAGCGAGCAAGGTTTAAACATCGCGAAAGCAATTAAACAAGAACTTCCCGAATGGCGCGTAATGTATTATGATGAGCGAGTATTTGCGGAACACTACAAGCAAGGGGTAATGACTCCCGCCGTAAACACAGTTTATGAGGTGTTGTGATGGAACTATCAACAGGTCAATTTAAAATTGGTGAAGTTATTACCGCATACCATAGTGGTTATCATGTGGTGGTAAGTATTACATTCCGTGATAACGCGAGTGATTTGTTGGGGTATGTACAGATTGCTAACAACGTTGGCAAACGTGTAAATGGCAAAGCTACAAGAGAATGTGACGCCAGTTATTGTAAAAAGGTAACGCATGCCAGACTTGCCAAAATCATAGATACCCAACGAGCAAAACTGGAAGAAGAATTCCAAAACCTGCAGGCACTTGTCGAAGAGTTTCATGTGGATTTGGAATAAGGTTTCGGTTTTGAACGAACGCCCGCAACATAGTATTTTGTTCTTAACAGCTGCATCGTTCTAACCATTGTGATTTCATCGCACATATTAACTTCGATTTCTTGTGGGGCAAGATATTGACACGATTCGGGGATTGACATTGCTAGCAGTAGCGAAAATTGTTTATCCCCAACAATATCTTCAAGAACAACCAATTTTGCTGTTTCGAGCAGCGCTAAGTGTTTAGCATTGGTTGCTTTAACAGCAAGCTGTTGTGTTATGCCTTTGATTATGACGCGCTGTTGTTCATAATCTGCTATAAGAGCTGGTTTCATAAGTGAGTGTAGTGTGATAATGTTTAATATTTATGGAGATAAAAATGGGTGACAAATTAGTGTTTAATGAACAACATGTTTACAATCTTGTTGTAGACGCCTTAGCAAAAAAGGCAACGAAAGCAATTTTAGACGACCTTGGTGATAGAAGTGGATATGATGCCATTTGGGATGAACTGGATGATGATGTTCGTGATGACATTCGTAGTTCGATGTATAACGAAGTCGCCGTTCAAATCAAAGCAGCGCTAAATATGAGAAACTCAATTGATGATGTCACCAAAACAATAATGGAGCTGATTAAATAAATGAAACTAACTGAAATTGCAAAATCTCGGGGCACATATGCTGGTGTTCGTTTTGATACCGAAACCAAAAAGGCTATTCATGCATACATGAAAGAAAATGAAGTACCAAACGCCATTAGGGCGGATAAACTTCACACCACATTATTGTATAGTAGAAAATATCTACCTGATTACAAAGCACAGGGTAAAATAGATCCGCCGTGGATTGCTACCCCTGGTGAGTTCGTTGTCTGGGATACAAAACCAGAAGATCCCAATGAGAAACCAAAGCGGTGTCTAGTTGTTAAAATTGACTGCCCCAAACTTGTGGCACGACACGAACTTCTTATGGAAGAATATGGCGCTACATACGATTTCGACAAATACGAAACTCACATTACTTTAAGTTATGATATCGGTGATATTGATATCGACCACTTTCCGCCTCTTAAAGATACGGTAAAAGAGATCAAAATTGTAGAGGAATATAGTGAAGACCTCGATTTGGATTGGGCAAATAATAAGGGTGGTAAAAAATAATGCAAACAAAACGTCATAGTTTTATAGAAACCGCTATTCAAGTGGTATCTGGTTATTTTTTGAGTCTGTTGTTGCAAATTGTTATTTTTCCACTGTATGGTATTCAGGTATCTTTGCATCAAAACATCCAAATTGGGATTTGGTTTACCGTAGCTATGTTTATAAAGGGATATGTTGTTCGCCGATTGTTTAATCGGTGCAGTATTAGTGTTCGCAAATCACCAAACTTTTCATAAAACAGAACAAAGGAATCGTGTATATGGTTAATACGGAATATAAACCACTGAATATCATTGTCGCCGTTGAGCAAACAGGCGGATTTGGGAACAAAGGTGCGATTCCATGGAAAGATGAAGCATTCGCTAAAGATGACTTCAAACATTTCCAAAAAACGACAAAGAATTCAGTATGTGTGATGGGTCGTAAAACATACGAAGAAATCCTTGATATGATGCTCAAAAAGAAGACCAAAGAAGAAATAGATTCCATATTACCTGGCAGGGTTTGTTATGTCGTGTCTCGTAATAAGGAACTTGAAGTTGTTGGTGCTACTGTTGTGCCGAACTTGAGGGCAGTCCGTGATAATCACAAAGACGACGACAAGAAAATCTTTGTTATAGGTGGGGAAAAATTATTTGTTGAGGCATTGTCACTGACTAATACTATATACATGACTGTAGTAAAAAATTCATATGATTGCGATAGATATTTCGAGTTGAAATATCTCAATCATTTTTTTACTATTGACAGTGGTACACAAACAGATAATCTATATTTTTTAACCTACAAAAGGACCAAATAATGAATCGATTTATCGTCGCGGGCAAAGAAGCAGCATATCCATTTTGCGTTGAAGGAGATTGTAGTCAAGTTGTCGCATCTCTTTATATCGACAGTAATAAACCTGTTGTTAAAAATTTTACGAATAAAGATATGGCCCTCAACTGGATTCATGAGGAAGTTGTCAAGATGATAGGAGTAGATTATTACGGCGGTTAACAGCTAGATATAAATATACAGATGGTTGGTTACCCAAACCAACTACCAACAATGAGGACTACGACATGAAACTTAATGACATCAAAGTTATTGAAGAAACAACAAACAGACAGTGTAAAAAATTTAGAGCTGATACTGAAACATGCAAGCCCGGTTGTGTTGCGAAGAAGGTAAAACCCGGCGGATCTTGTCCATATGATATCCCCGAACAACACAACTGCCCGTGTTTTGCATAAGCAACGCTCGATACTAATTGAGTGGTGATCAAGTGTGAACATTCGTGAACTGATGGAGCAAGAACAACCAAAAATTATAGAAGGCACATCTTGCGTTAATTGTGACTTTACCAAACATCAAAAAACGGAAAAGGTTACAGAAGACGATTTGAATAAGTTTGGGGGGATTGACCCCACATCAAAACAAGATATTGCAGGCGCCAAGAAAGCAGATTTGATTACAATGCCTGGTGCAAAGTTCCCTACTATCAAGCTCTGGTGTAAACAACCCGCCGTGGATCAGTGGGTAACGGAACGGATGTGTTGTAACTTTTGGAATGCTCCTGGTATTCACGAAGAGTATAAGTAGAGGGTACTAAAAATGCGTTTACTACAACAACTGTTGGAAGCAGAACATTTAGTTACTAGACTCAACTGTTCTAGTTGCATGTTCAGCAAAGGACAACGCCACAAAGTTGTCGAGGCCGATGAATTAAACGATCAGGGTGGAATTGATAGCACTGATGAGGGTGACATTGCTCGTGCTAAAGATGCCAGATTAATAACATTGCCTGGAAAAACAACAACGGATATCAAGGTTTGGTGCGCAAATCCAAAAGTAGATCGATGGATCACAGATAGGATGTGGTGCACTCATTGGGATACTCCAGATACAATACACGTTCTAAAGAAAAACAAATAGTTGATTATTGCGGGAGAATACCATGTATGGCTGGCACCCAACAGTTTATAAAGTGTGGGCATATTTTATAATCGCGAATATGTATCCACTTATTTTGATGGAACGATTTGCAGAAAAGTTTTTAGGAATCACCTTTCATAAGGTAGGAGAAATAAAATGATTTGGGTATTGTGGGTGGTGTCTGCTGTGCTAACCTTTGTAGGAATCTCGTTGATTCAACGAGATCTAGATGGATATTTGACGCTAGATTTTTTCCTTACAGTACTATTACTTTCCGCTATACCATATTTCAATATGATGTTATTGGCAGGTTCTGCACTAATGTGGATTAGTAGGTCGGCCACAGCAAAACGATGGTTTAATCATAAGTTTTTCGAATCAAAACAATGAAAGCATTACAATCAGACTTATTCCGGCGTATGGTTGATGCTGGAATAAACGTAAACAAACACCGAATAATGGGCGAGCCGATTGTGTTTAATGGTATCAAGTACATTGTAAAGACGGTTCCAAAAGCAAAATAAAAGAAGATTTTGATAACGAGATTGTTGACAATATTTTTACTTTGGTATATAATTAACAAAAGAGTAAAACACTTTTCAAATATTCGTGAGTGTAGGATATCGATCTCGCAAAACACACGCTAGGTCTGATCGAGAGTCCTTTTTTAAATCTCGTTCTTTTGAGCTAGATATAAGGCTTGGTGATTTACCTGACAACAAATCTACCCCCTTATGTGGCCGAATTAGCGACAAACACTGACGCGAATATTTGAAAATGCAGTTGGATGATGCAATGCCGGATTGCGTCATTACGGTACGGCCACAGAAGACCGTTTAAAGTGAATAGAGCCATTGACTGCATTTTGAAACAAACGAGTTTAACTATTGTAACAGCGTTGCGGTAATCCTGGATAGTTCTCGATATCTTGTAGTCTAGTTTGGGAATTGACCTAACTGGCATATTCAGAGGGAATTACGATGCGCGCCTTACAATTGTTGTATAAATAGTTACATTAAAAGGCATTTTGGTTAGTAAACTGGATTTTTTGCTTGTTCTTGACCAGACAAGGCCGTGACCCATCAGAACGAGCCGCGAAGCTCTTGGCCGAAATGTCTTTTAGTGTATTATTTTAAATAAATAGTTTTAATGGTTGTAAACCTTAAAATAAAAGATTTATTTTTTGTATTGTTCTTGATTAATTGTCTCTATAGTCTGCACGAGGTTGGATAAGTGCTCCTTAAATAAAGACAAATCTGTGTTCCCTCTGGCTCGATTAATCGCCATTGAAACCCACTGTACGTTTCCTTTTGTGTACGACAATTCATTGTTAATACGATCGACCGAGGCAATCTGGAACACATTATCTGTGTCACACTGACCAGATGCGCCAATTCGTAATTGTAAGTGTACACCAGTAATGGCACATCGCCCCTGTTGTATTTTCCACTGATCCATTAGCATGCTCTGCAACTCTAACCGATCGCCGCTATATTTTAAACCACGTCTGCGATCTGTAGTGAGCCGATGAATATACCACGTAAAATTCCGATCGTATACCATTCGTGCGGTATCACCCACCACAAACCGATATTCCTTTAAATGGTTACCATTATTAGCACGATGACTGTTACGGTAACTTGAACTACAACTTCTCCCACAAAAGAAGTTCGTACTATCTGGCAACTTATTCAAACGGCGTTGGTGATCGGACACGGTTCGTTCAAAGGGATCCCCACACTTTGTGCACGTAAGGGAAATTGTTGATTTTTTTCGATTCTTCATGTATAAATATATCCAGTTGATGACGGTTGTAGCAAAGCTGGGCAAGAAGAGGGTTCGACTCCCTCCATCTCCACCCATAATATGCACCCATTCCACATCTATTTATGTTGAATGACACTGGGGATGCCACGGTATCGATTGACGGGAATTATGACAACAAGAGACTCGTGAGGCGAATCACGTTAATCTAGCAAAAACTATAAATGCAAATGACTCGCATTTCGATATGGCTCTTGCAGCCTAATCCGACGTTGACCACGTTGTAACAAAACGGTTAAAAGGCTCCTTCGGGAGCCTTTTTCATTGAGGTCTTCAAAAAAGTTTGGTATAATAAATACGTTTGTAGTTAGAACATAATTATAACCATAACAGAAGGAATCTATATGTCCCATAATAAAAAAACGAGTACACGTAAGGATGAGTTCAAACAGCTTCCATATTCGATGTACGAAATGTCAATTCCTTCAAAACACATATCGTTTTACATAAGCGATCCTGTGGGAGAACCAGGCGAATACGTTGATATGATTCACCGAATTAAAGTAGCAAATCCACAAGATGTTATCTATATTCATCTTAATACCCCAGGCGGTAGATTAGATACAGGTGTGCAAATCATCAATGCCATTCGTAGTTCACAAGCCCACGTAGTTACTGTGTTAGAATCAACCGCACATTCGCTAGGCACACTTCTTTTTCTTGCTGGTGACGAATTCCAAGTTCATGAAGACTGTCAAATGATGTTTCACACATATTCAAGCGGCATGTATGGTAAAGGCAATGAACAAGAGGCCGAATTACTAGCTACAAAGAAATGGTTTAACAAACTAATGAAAAAATTGTGTTATCCATTTTTGACACACGAAGAAATTGAGCGTATTACGAAAGGTGAGGACCTATGGTTAGATACAGATGATGTTCGTAAGCGGTTAAACAAGATGTTTAAGGATCTAACAAAAACATCGACGATTCAAACCAAACCCAAAACCAGCAAAAAAGTTGGGAAAGTAACCGATGA